>Ga0080004_1106670_pt1 | contig 26150 bp, 25 predicted proteins | sample WasSprMetagenome_FD_69207 | JGI IMG/M metagenome (GOLD analysis project Ga0080004, IMG submission 69207) | Sulfidic aquatic microbial communities from Washburn Spring, Yellowstone National Park, USA - WS (SPADES assembly) (version 2) | ecosystem: Environmental > Aquatic > Thermal springs > Hot...
AAAGCTTATAAACCCCCGGATAAGCCTTATACGGAGCCTGAATCTGAACAATAGAGATGGCAAACCCAAGACACAGAATCTAAAAGATAGAATTGAAAGGGTGACGAGGGCAGGAAGCGGCATCCCCACGGTCTACCTGAATCTAAAAGATAGAATTGAAAGGGACTCTGCATCTATTATATAGTATTGAGTCCTGCCCGGCAGAATCTAAAAGATAGAATTGAAAGATATCCAATTTGCCAGGTCATTGAGGTCGTCAAACTCATATAGGAATCTAAAAGATAGAATTGAAAGGGTAGTACCCTTCGTCGGCTATGTGGCTAGCCTTGCAGACCGAATCTAAAAGATAGAATTGAAAGACACCGCCTCACCCGGCCCGACGACCCTGTAGCCCAGCTCGAATCTAAAAGATAGAATTGAAAGTTCCAAGACTTGACGGACGTTATCAGCTTGATGAGCTCGCTAGCATGAATCTAAAAGATAGAATTGAAAGAGGCAAGCCTCAGGCTGCAGCCGCCTCAGTACATGGCCTTAGCGCGAATCTAAAAGATAGAATTGAAAGCCCGGATCTAGTTAGTAGGGCAACGGGTCTGCCGACCACGGAATCTAAAAGATAGAATTGAAAGTCACGGCCCGTCACTTCGGGGGTGCTCCTATGTATAGATAGCCCTTCGAATCTAAAAGATAGAATTGAAAGTGCTTGCTATGAAGTCTATGAAATCGTCTTCCAACTCTTTCTCTGAATCTAAAAGATAGAATTGAAAGGTAAGCTGCTTCCTCTAAAACTTTATATGGATAGAGCGTCCCCGGAATCTAAAGAATCTAAAAGATAGAATTGAAAGTGGTGCCCGAGACCGGGGAGGAAGGAGAGTACTACACCTTCAGCAGAATCTAAAAGATAGAATTGAAAGTCCTTATCTTGGTGTAGATATGAGCCTAGTACTACCGGTATTCGAGAATCTAAAAGATAGAATTGAAAGCACTCAAGTCCAGCTTGAACACCTTGTACCTGTTGCACGGAGGAATCTAAAAGATAGAATTGAAAGTCTGTGTACACTATGTATGAGGCTGGCTGTACGGCTGCTGACCTGAATCTAAAAGATAGAATTGAAAGTGGTTCTGTTCCGTGCCGCTACCTTTCTCTCTAGTGAGGAATCTAAAAGATAGAATTGAAAGCAGTCGGCCTAGCCGGGGCAGCTAGGGCAGCAGCACTGGGGAATCTAAAAGATAGAATTGAAAGGCCCCAGCAGGCTACCTCATATCCATTGACTTCGTGTTCGACCCCGAATCTAAAAGATAGAATTGAAAGTGGTGGTGCGGGCACACGGCTGAGTGGTGATGCGGGGAATCTAAAAGATAGAATTGAAAGCCAGAAGCTCACCATACGACCTGCCCCCGCACGCCGCCTGGAATCTAAAAGATAGAATTGAAAGCTTCTCGTATCTTGCTACCAGAACCTCCCCGGTCTTGGTGTCCACGAATCTAAAAGATAGAATTGAAAGCTTTGGGTTCCTGCGCTATGTTCACCGTGCTGTTCACCACGAATCTAAAAGATAGAATTGAAAGGAATTTCCCACTTCTGCGGATCTATTATATAGTATTGAGTGAATCTAAAAGATAGAATTGAAAGCATCCCCGCTGGCGGGATAGACAGGTCTCAGATCAAGCCAATGAATCTAAAAGATAGAATTGAAAGGAAGAGCTCGTCGTACGACCTCGCACCGAGCCTAGCCCTCAAGAATCTAAAAGATAGAATTGAAAGTCAATATCATCCTCGCCTCACTCTTCTGCTTCTCAATCTCTCTGGAATCTAAAAGATAGAATTGAAAGGAACGGCTCGTCCATCCACGCGTGCACGTCCTCGTACTCCCTCCGAATCTAAAAGATAGAATTGAAAGTTAGTGATGTGATAGTGTAGGTGTCTCGAAAAATCGCCACTTCTGAATCTAAAAGATAGAATTGAAAGACCCGATCACGAACTCCAGCCCTAAGCCAGCCCGCAAGACCAGAATCTAAAAGATAGAATTGAAAGGGGAACCGGATCCAAAGAACCAGACCGAAAAGCTTATATACCCTGAATCTAAAAGATAGAATTGAAAGTTTTAGATTCAGGATATCCATGAAGCCGCTTGGGCTGGGCGGTGAGAGAATCTAAAAGATAGAATTGAAAGACCATGCTGAAGTACGACTTAACAGCCTTCTCAACATCTTCAGAATCTAAAAGATAGAATTGAAAGTGCTGACAGTGCTCACAATGTTAGATGCTACATTAGATGAATCTAAAAGATAGAATTGAAAGGTATAGCCGTACCACAGCATGTACCTCTCACGAAGTACGTTGAATCTAAAAGATAGAATTGAAAGACTGAAGTTATGCACTAGGATGGTCTTAAACTTAGGTCTTTTGAATCTAAAAGATAGAATTGAAAGTCGCAGACGTCTCAGAAAGAATAAACCGGTTTTTAAGTGGAATCTAAAAGATAGAATTGAAAGGTGACAGGCGACCTTGAGGAGCTCTACACGGGCTACAGGGGAATCTAAAAGATAGAATTGAAAGCTTTTTAGCTCCACGCACACGGGGCTCTGACCTCCTCCCCGCGAATCTAAAAGATAGAATTGAAAGCACGAACTCCGCGACCTCCTTCACCTTTACGACCTCCTCCACGAATCTAAAAGATAGAATTGAAAGTAATGGAGATGCAATACTGTTATTTAAAGATGGCAAATTCATGAATCTAAAAGATAGAATTGAAAGACACCCACAGCACCGCAGACACCCCCGCTCGCAGGAGGGGAGCTGAATCTAAAAGATAGAATTGAAAGGCATATCATACTACACACTAGTGAAGGGATTCGGCGCCCCGGCCGGAATCTAAAAGATAGAATTGAAAGCACCTCCACCACCTCAGTACTCGGAGTTTATCCTGAAGACGTGAATCTAAAAGATAGAATTGAAAGGAACGGGACTGCGGTGAAGCCGCTGAGACCCGTGAAGGGCATGAATCTAAAAGATAGAATTGAAAGTCAGCATACCCAACGCAAGCATCCTCAGACCTGAGGTGGAATCTAAAAGATAGAATTGAAAGCGCAGACCGAGCACGAGGCGAGGAAGAGCATAGAGCTCAGAACAGGAATCTAAAAGATAGAATTGAAAGCTCACAGCCTTCACCCAATACTCGCTCCCTCTGAGCACGCCGTGAATCTAAAAGATAGAATTGAAAGTGTCTACGTCTATCAGCCCTGCATCGCATCTCAAGATCCATAGAATCTAAAAGATAGAATTGAAAGAAGGCTAACGATTATTGGACTAAGTTCAGCATGATAGGGAACTGAATCTAAAAGATAGAATTGAAAGACTAGGAGAGAGCGTTCCAAGACGGGGGCCCACGGGGACGACAGAATCTAAAAGATAGAATTGAAAGTTATACCGCTCCAGCCGTAGACGGTCAGCGGGATAACAACATGAATCTAAAAGATAGAATTGAAAGGAAGTATAGTATATAGTGGAGGTGAACTCCGGTATCCACGGGGTACGAATCTAAAAGATAGAATTGAAAGTTACTGTGGGGGCTCCCCCAGCGGTGGATTTATCCACCGAATCTAAAAGATAGAATTGAAAGCATGCTCCATTGGGTAGACGTAGAGCAGAGGGTTCACAGACCGAATCTAAAAGATAGAATTGAAAGGATTAGATACTTAAAGTTCTTGTTCTCTAGTAGTAGCTCTCTCGCTGAATCTAAAAGATAGAATTGAAAGACGGTAATAGTGCCGACATAGATGTCTCCACTGTTAGTGCTTTGGAATCTAAAAGATAGAATTGAAAGTCAGCCGGTAACGTGGCTGAGGACTGGATGAAGATGTGGTTCAAGAATCTAAAAGATAGAATTGAAAGTCGAGGAAGCTAGGAAGGTCGCGTGGGAGAAGCCGGAGTCCAGGAATCTAAAAGATAGAATTGAAAGTATAGCCGTATCCGACGTGGATTGCGTTACCCTCGAAGAGAATCTAAAAGATAGAATTGAAAGACACATCGGTTGTGAACAGTATCCTCGATCGTAACACCCTGCTATGAATCTAAAAGATAGAATTGAAAGTGAGCCTGCCCTCAACCACCTCAGGTCTCCTGCTGACAAGCCGAATCTAAAAGATAGAATTGAAAGCCACGTAAAGCCTTATCGTAACCTCGTAGCTGAAAGATGAATCTAAAAGATAGAATTGAAAGGGCTACAGCTGATAATCCCTTACCAGCAAGATCAACTAATGTCTTGAATCTAAAAGATAGAATTGAAAGTTGCTTCTTCTCTCCTCTTCTCAATTTCTCTTTGTCTTCTTATGAATCTAAAAGATAGAATTGAAAGATAAGATATCAAGTGGCCGAGTGGGCGGCCGCTAGGTATAGGGAATCTAAAAGATAGAATTGAAAGCGACGAGCGGCATCATCCCACCCACGTCAGCTCGTAGCGAATCTAAAAGATAGAATTGAAAGTTGCTAGGCTATTTAGCTCTCTCAGTCTCTCAAATTCCTCAAGAATCTAAAAGATAGAATTGAAAGCATAACATAACCTATTCTTATTGTATAGCTTCTTAACAAACTCGAATCTAAAAGATAGAATTGAAAGTAAGAACCTCCTTAGCACTAGCGAGATTGCGGGCTTTTATGGAATCTAAAAGATAGAATTGAGAGCTCTCTATGTCTACTCATCGCCTAGCCGTAGGTATTCAGAATCTAATCGGTAGAACGAAAAACCGATAACCGTGTCTGCGGTTCCTCAGCTCTCTTCGAGGCCAGAATCCGATAGGCAGAATCGAAAGGCTCGTAAGCGGGGGCCTGAGCCTTTCACCTCCATAGATTACCGGATCCGGACGATAGAATCGAATTTCTCTGCGCCTCTAGACGTTGAGTAGCCCTCAGTGCTACCGAACCTAAATGATAGAGCTGAGAGAAGATTGGTGTTGCGGTTCGGACTTTTTACCGAAATCTCTATCTGTAAGAACTAGGGAGGTAGTTTATGGCGGGGTAGGAGGTTAAATCCAATAAAGAGAATTGAAAGTACTGCGTCGCATGTGAGGGTGACAGTATACAGTAAGGGAATGCTGTAAGAATGATTTAAAAGGAGTGTTATGTGAGAACTTTGTGTATGTTTATGGGCTCGCGTGTTTCTATGCGAGTAGGATTTTTAAATTCCAGGGCAGTTATATAATTTGGTGGAATTGTGAATGGTATTGAAGAGAGGTATAGACCTCTCGTAGAGCTCTTAGCTATTGTTACCAAGGATGGTATTTATACGCCGTTCGACAAGATCATGAGGGCCATAGACCGAGACACTGTAATGATGGCGCTATATGACGTCTTGAGGTATATAGCTCCAGACCTCAAGAGATGCCGTGACTACTTCGCGTGCTTCCAAATACCTGAAGATAAACGTAGTGAGTGCATAGGGAAATATAGTGCGCCAGAGTATGAAAGGTGTAGAGAGATCGGAAGGGCCCTCCAAGACCCCTCCAAACTAGTCGAGGGCATGAAGATGTTAGATGAACTAGTAGAAGAAGTCTCGAAGGGCGGCTTAACTAGGGCTAGGAGATTAGCCATATTAGCCGTAAGGCGGAGCATAGAGTTAACTCTAAGAGAGTCTACAGAGATAAAGTCCCCCTAGGTGGTGGTTATAGTGTTTGTCTCGATAGGACTAAGGTTTAGAGTCGAAGCAGAAGCAATGAATATGGTTGAACCCCTAGGTTCGTACGTAAGGCACAGAACTGTTTACGTACTAAAGCGCGTACGAAGGAAGAGAGACGGTGGGGTCATATTAAGCTATAGAGCTATCCCAGTCCCAGCCGTATCTGGCCAGAGCGTAGCTAATGCCTATAGCCGCGCACTCGTAGACATAGCAGGACTGATCTGGGGCGAGAACGCACCACTATGTGATGAGTGCAAAAACTACCACCAACGTGGGGGCTTCACTAAGAGGTCCGGCGATAGATCGATAAGCCACGACAAGAGAGTAGAGCAATGCACCGTAGAGGATATCACAGGATTTCTGGTTGCCGCTGAAGAAGGGGCACGTGCTGAGGGCGGAGAAGGGAAGAAAGGAAAGGGACAACAAGCCGAAGAAATCCCAAGGAGGACTTCGGCCATATGGTTTAGCTATATGGTTCCCGACATAGACTACGGTGCTGGAGCAGTCGAGAGCCAGTTCCACGTACGCTACAACTTTGAGGCTCAAGAACACCAGCCATTCACGATCGAAAGTGGGTCAGCCATATACATGCAGTTAATAGCGATCGACGTAGACCGAGTAGGGCAATTAAAAAATCGGACCTACGTTAAGGATCGAAAGGAGAGGATCGAAGCGGCATTTAAGGCCCTACTGGCACTCTATGAGGGCCACGTTTACGGCGCTAAGAAGAGTAGATATCTACCGCTCTCAGAGATTCTTGGTGGAGTCGCAGCCGTATCGCCAAGCCTGCCATTCATGGTGTCCAAGCCCAAGCTATACTACGGCGATAAAACCTACATCGAAGACACAGTTGATAGAGCGTGTAGATTCATCAATGCTCTAGCGAAGTCCCATGACGAATCTGCGACAGCTTGTCAACGAAGTATCCAGCACAAACTCTATATAGTGTACTTCGATAGAGAAGGGGTGTTAAAGACCAAGCTCACTGAATGCAAAGATCTCGAAGTAGACCCCTCTACAGACTTTACAGATATGATTAGTAAAGTACTGAATGAGGTAACGGGTTTCATATTCAAGAAAGGTTCGGAAAAAGCTGAGCTAAATAGACAACACGGTGGCTAATAGGATATGACGCGCTATGCCCTACTCGTAGAGCTAGAGGTTTTTTCAGAGGTCTCTATTGGACCTCCGTTGATCGGCCCAGCCTCTCCACCTATACCAGCTCCACCCCCCACTACGCTACTAGGCACTCTCGCATATCCATACCTACGTGAACGGGGGGTACCCGATGTAGTCTACGTAGACGGCAAGCCATGCTCTCCAGCCGTGAAGATGATCGAAAAAGTATACTACGCCTCGGCCGGTTTCTATGGTAGAGTCGAGCAGAGGACCCTGGAAAGAGTAATTCAGACATTCTATTTAAGGAAACAGAACCTCCTGGATGTGAAAAAGCTATGGGGTGTCGCACAGCGAGGCTTTACATCGTATGCTGATGACAGGCTCTACTTGTTCTATATAGTATCGGATTTCGAGCTCGCCAAGTATGCGTATGGAATTACACGCGTTGGGAGAAAAGAGTCGATTGTAGTAGTGAGAAATGTGGTTGTGAAACCCCTCGAGGAGCTCGTAAGTAGCGAACGCGATGGGTCCACGATCTTCTATACTCCCAAGGATTGTGCAAAGCCATGTGAGGGGTCTTTCAAGTTCAAAATGAGCAAATTGTACAAGGACAATCTATGTAAGGCGGTAAAGCCCGAAATTCTCGAGGAGTACTACGTTCCCGGCTTCGATGGAATGAGGTGTAGGGCCTCCGAGAAAGGGGTGTTCCTAAAGCTACCAGTGGATGAAGTAGAAGACGACGTGTTAAGAGACTACCCAATGATCCTAATCCCCAAAGACGTGTTGGGTGTACAAGTTGCCTAAGAAAGCCCGAAAGAGTTCAAAAAGTAAGGAGGGCGAGAGTAAAGAAGACAGGAAAACCTGCCGCGATTTCACGATCGAGGGATCTAAGGAAGTAGAAGCACTCGGCATCGAGGGCTTCAGAGTCTACGGTAGTGCCTTTCCATACTTCTTTGCAAATGTGGCAACTAAGTACTATTTAAACATGTCCCTCGAGAGTGCGGACCGGGATGAATTACAGAGCGTACTTGAGGCGTTCTGCACCGAGTTGTCTAATTTATCAGATAGACGAAAGCTGGATGAACCGCCTTTTCTGTATTCAGGAAATGATAGTGAGTTTGCGCGTGCGTGTCTAACCCCTAACGTCCTGTGCAACGTACTCAGGGACAATATAAGGAAGCGTGAAATTACGGCAATTAAGGTTTACGGGACAATACTTCCTGAATCAGGTGAACACCTAAAGTTAATGTTCCCTAAGCTAGCCGAGCTGAGGCGGATAGAAAACATAGCGATAGCACCAGAGCTCTTGGCTCTCGCCGTTATTGGAGCGTTCATCTCTTACACTACCAAGTATAATGATGAGCAGCACTACGTCTTCGTTGACTTAGTCCAGGAGTTTAGACTGGATTTAAGATCTCTAAACGAGAACGCTAGATCACTTATGCTTGGATTAATCAAGGGCAATAGCAGTGAGTTAGTTGTGCGAGTAGGTATAGCTTCCATCGTAGCAGATAAGGCTATTAGGAAAGTTATTAGGTATGATAGAGCTCTCAGAGAGCTACCTGGCTCGCTTAGAACTGTATTCTACCACGTCATTACAATAGTGAGTAGTCGAAAAGATGGTAAAATAACAAAGGTAGCATTAAAGAGCTTTAATCAATACGACGTAACTGACCTAGCACTAGACATAGCTAGGCTGGATATCGCCAATCCATTAGCGAGGCTCGTAAAATTGTATCCGAGCGAGGAGCTGCAAAAGAGCCATAATGAGGCTAGAAAACTAAGGAGAATTATTGAGGCCGCGTGTAAAGCAATATATACTTGGCACTCAACAAAGGGGGTTGGCGAAAACCTAGAAGAGCTTTATAGCATCCTGAGGGCCTTCTCAACTCTCTCTCGTGACAGAGACGAGTTAGAGAAGCTCGATGAATTCATCACTGAGAATATGAGAACATCAATTAAGCTCAGCGACTTACTAGAGGTGCTTTCAGAAAGGATGAGGGTTTGGATATGAGACTTCTAATAAACGAGCTATTAGGTGTAGCATCAAAACTCAGTAAAGAATATCCAGAGAGGAGCGTGAACATTATTCTCTCCGCGCCTACTGGCTACGGCAAAACAGTTGCAGGTCCACTGGTGTTCAGGGAGTTAGTATCGGAGAATGTAGCTTTTGCCCAGCATCATGTAATGCCGCTGCGAGCTATCGTAAAAGATTTCTATGACGGAAAGCTACTTAAAGCCCTAAAGGAGTCCCAAAAAGAGGACGAAGTCCTAAGGCTAATCAATCGAGCGTTAGGGCAGGCTAACCTCGATATCGACTCTATAGCTTACCAAATGGGGGAGTTTATAGAGTCGGAGTATGCTAGAAAAGACCCCTTCTTCGAGGCTAGGTATGTCGTGACCACATTTGATAGTTATGCATATAACTTACTGCGTGTTCCAGTGGCAGAGATGTTTAGGAGTTTAAAGCACTATGTTATACCCAGGACGAGGATATTTCTCTCAAGTGCATTCTTCGATGAAGCTCACACGCTCCTCGGTGAATCGGTTGATGAAAAGCTCTACGTGGTTGTTCGTGGTATACTCGAGTACCTAGCATCTATTAAGGTCCCTGTAATACTCGCAAGCGCCACTATGAGTAATAAGGTAGTCAACGAGCTCCGGGGCCTACTCAAAGACGCTGTCGTCATAAAGCTATCTAATAGGAATTACAAGAGTGGAGACCAAATCGAGGTTTTCGATAAGGAGTTTATTGATAACATAGTAAGTGTTAAGTGGCACGTGAAGACTATTACGGAAAATATGGTAATAGATACGGCAGCAGATCACCTTAGTAGAGGCTTAAACGTTCTCTTATTCTCAAAAGACGTTAGGAGCGCGGTTAAGAGATATCGCGAGCTTAAAGCAGTTATCGAGAGTAGAGGTTTAAATGCCGAGCTGGCACTCCTACACGCTAAGCTCACGAGAGGAGATCGCGAAAAAATCTTGAAGGTCTTAGATGAGAAGAGAAGTAGAGACCTAGAAAAGCCCATGTGCTTGGTGACAACAAGCGTTATTGAGGCTGGAGTAGACGCTAGCTTTGATGTATTGATTGCGGATGCTGAGCACGTTGAATCGTTCATCCAGAGAGCTGGTAGGGTGTGCAGAAACCCAAGGACGACGTGCCGGGACGATCTAGGAGAAGCCTTCGTATACGTGGTAAGAGAAAACTCTGTAGACCTCGTGATTAACTATATCAATAAACACGGGGATAAGTTCAATCCACGATTACCCTTCGACTATAATGGGTTTAAAGGATATGGCGACCTCCTCGAGCAAGCACCTAGACCGCTCACGGAGGGAGATGAATACTATATTAGAGAGCTTAAGGCCCTCTTGAACACTATATACATTAGCTCGCGTACGATAGACTACATCCTAGAGCACCACGGTTACGCGTTAGTAAGATCCGCTTTATTCGAAGCTGTAGTCTTGAAAGAACCCATTGAGAAAGCTAAAGAAATATCCGTTAAAAATTCTATAACTGTAGACGCTAACGATGTCGGAAAATTATTCAAAGAGGGCTGTATTGAAGGGGTGGCCGCTGTAGATGTAGAATTTAAACCCGAGAAACAGGATAAAGGCACTTATGTAATTAGTACCATCAATTACACTAAAGAGGTTCAACAATTCGGAGATAGTAAGGGTAAGGCACATATAGATGTCATCAAGATCCTTAAGTGGGTTATACGTAACAAGGGTTTACCTGTTCTACTCGTTAAAAGCGACTGTTATAGTGATGGAGAGGGGTTAAGACCGTGGATTCTCTAGAATGCTACGCGTTTAGAGAGGACGACCGCCGTCGCGAGACAATGGAGGAACACATATCCGGAATACTTGGATATCTGGACGGGATCTGGGAGCGCAGAGCATTCCTACGCAAGTACGAGAAGGTCCTCGGGGTTGAGAGCTACATCCTCGATTCGCTCGTTAGACTGGCAATAATCCTCCACGACGTCGGGAAAGCTGTAAAGGACTACCAGGAGAGATGCGTAAGAGAGGGTTGCACACGGTTTCCCTACCACTACGCCATATCAGCCCGCATAGCAATGCAACTGGTGGGTGAGCTGGACGTACCAACGGTAAGGGAGCTATCCCGCATGCAGAGCTATAAGCCCCCCTTCACGGCCCTCTACGTGTCAACTGTAGTGTTGCCGATACTACTGCACCACTACGCCTGGACTACTGAAGAGTCCCTAGTCCGGGCTATAGAGGGGACGAGGAGAATTAATGAAATAGAAGTCTACGAGCCTTGTAGAGCTCCCTTTATTAGGGAGCTTAATAAACTACAGCAATCTAGTAAAGTTACTAGTAAAGTTAGTAGAGAACTCGAGATGGTGGTAAGGAACGCCGTAGAAGCATTTAGTAGCGGTAGAATTAAGCTATCGTCACCGCTGCCATTCAATAACGTTGAAGAAATCGTGGGCGTGGCCACAAAGATCTTACCTCTAACGACCCTCATAGAAGCCTCCACAGGCATACTCAATATCTGCGATGGCAGAGTAGCACACAAAAACCGCGAAGAAAGAACGCTCCCTCCGACCCACTAAGTAAAACCACCACGCCAAGGCGCTCTAAACTTTTAAAAGATCTTATCTTCTAGTTCCCTTACGATGATCAATTTCGCGCATTAAAGAATACCCTGGTATACGTGGTTCTCGCGATTGGCTGATAATAGGTTACTGGTTTGGATGGAAGGGAGGTGATGAGGGAGTTGCTGGGCTGTATGTGGATCACTGGTTGCCGAGCCTTGGGCTCTCTCGACGGACGGCTGGCTGTCCGTGTTGGTGTTTCTACCGACTTCCTTCAGCAGGCTCTACAGAAGCTGAAGGTCGAGAAGGATTCCTGGGTTGTGGATGGGTTAACGGGCTTTCTAGTTCTAGCAGATAACGTGGCGGCTAACGCCTTTAGAAGGGTCAGTGATGAGGGCTTCACACCGCTGTACATCTCCATCTGGATGAGGGAGTTAAGGGATAGACTAGACAGGTGCTCTACCTGTCTTACCTGTCTTCAGGGTACTGTGACCGACCACGAGCCGTGAGTAGTCTCAGGTCTATTCAACGATTCCTCCGTAGACTACGTCTACCCCTAGTTCGCGGGCTCTTTCGAGGGCCTCCCTATCTATGTTCACAGCTACCAGGATCAGCCTGTCGGCCTTTCTACCCAGGATCCTCTCGACTACCCCGGCCTTCTCGTAGAACCACTCGACGTCGTCGCGGTCTACGTGGGACTTGACCTCTACTAGGTACGTCGTCCTGTCGTGGATGTACATGTCCACCTCTATCACGGCACCCCTCCTGCGGTACCTGCTGTCTAAGCCCGGCAGAGCCCTAGGTAATCCTTCTACCTGGGGGGTCCGCGGTTGCCTCAGGCTCTCTTCATGTCTCTGGTATTTTGAGTCTCTTGGGATGCCCCTCCAACCTTCTCTCAGTTGTCCTCGAGCTCGGGAGCCTGTCGGGGTTTTCCTTAGGTTCCTAGGTTCCTTAAGCACCGCATCGTCCTGGGGTTTTCGGGGGTGCTCGGCTGGGGGTAGGTGCTGGGTTCTGTGTAGAGCTACTGAGGAGCTGCTCGCTAAGTACCTCCTCAACCTGCTGGTAGCCGACCTCAGGGGTTTGGAGGGTGTGTCTGTGTTTAAGTACTCAGGTAGGGTCAGGGTAATCCGGCCCGGCCACCCCGTTCTCTACGGTGTTAATCTCGGGGAGCTAGTAGGGGTAGAGCTAGTACTTGCGGAGGGCACTCAATTAAGGTACTACGCTAAACCCCTAGCGTATATCGATGGAGAGCCCCTAGTCCTTGAGGTACCCTACTCCAACTCAATACTCTTCGCAGGCTACGCAGATGGTATGGGTGAGCTGGCTGTAAGATCCGTACTCTACACCTGCTTTAGGTGTCCTCAAGTAGTGGTAGCTGGCTATGTTCAACTTGGAGCAGCACTGTCAGCTCATCCTTAAGTACAAGCTCCTAGTTAAGGTGGGGGCCTACCCGAGGACTCACTCATTGGTTGAGCTGCTTAGGTTGCTGTCCAAGGTGGAGCCTAGGCTCAGCTCCCCTACTTGAGGATGAGGGAGGCTTCATGATACTGACAAAGCTTGAGGATGCCTACATAGTTAGGGTCGTGGCGAAGTATGTGAGGGAGGTGTCCAGCCCAGCAGTCGAGGGGGTTTGAGCTTTACTTGGAGTTAGCTGAGGAGCGTCGCAGGCTGGCTGGGAGATTGTGGGAGGAGTTGAAGGTGTTGGTGAGGAGGAAGTTCCTGGAATATCCATTGGAAATCCATGTGGTGAGCGAGGAGCAGTTCGAGAGGTGATACGGGAGGTTCCTAGACAGGCTTGTCGAGGTCTAGACCTTATTTTAGGTCTAGGGGATCTTATCGGGGGTTAGCGGTGGTCAGGGTTCTGGTAGCGTCCCTCGTAGGCACCTCTCTCTTCAGGAACTTCTCTAGGTCGTCCCGGTTCTCTGAGGTGTCAGCTAGGTACGGGACCGGCTCGTGGGTCGAGCTACCCATCGACGACCCTAGGAACATCTACCCAAGCGGGGAGGTCTGCAGCTACCTACGTGAGGAGCCCCTACTCGAGGCGCTGCTGGAGTTCGCAGGCTCAGACCCCAGGACCTCCTGCGCCGAGCTAGCCGGTACCCTGACGGCCCTCGACGAGGCTAGGTCCAGGTACGGTAGGGTCGAGGCCGAGGCCCTCCTGTACCCCACTGCGACGTGCACCTCCTACATAGCATCCGAGGTCGTAGCCAGGTACCTGAGGTCGGTGGGGGTGCCGGCGGAGGTGAGGGTGGTCGAGGCCATAAGGTCGGCCGAGGACTTCGACGAGGGACTGGCATCGCTTGTCGACATAGCCGTTGGGGACGTAGTCGAGTACTCGAGGAGGGGGTACAAGGTCTACGTAAACGCGACCCCGGGCTTCAAGGCCGAGGCATCCTTCCTAGTACTAGCATCGATACTGGCCGGGGCTAGGGCCGTCTACTACATACACGAGACCTTCAGGAAACCCGTTAAGCTACCCGCACTACCTATATCCGTAGACAGCAGGTACCTAGAGCTAGTCAGGAGGGTAGCCGAGGGCGGGGGCGTAGAGCTAGCACAGGCCTACGGACTCCTAGGACTGACCGAGGCGGACGTAAAGGACCTGGAGGACAGGTACCTAGCCTACGTAGACGGCACCGTACTGAGGCCGAGGAAGTGGGTGGTGAAGCTACTCGAGAAGCTGAAGTAACCTGGACTAACAGCTGGAGCATCTCTGTAGCAAAGCTAGATCCTAGGTTTGAGCAAAATTTATAGTCGTCGAGGTTCCCATATGAGCGGGATAATCCCGTAACGAAGTAGTTCAGCCACCTTAACTCCTCTAAAGCACGCTACTACGGTTAGAGGCCTTAACCTTATCCTAACCAGGGAAGCTAGTTCAAATAGCTTAGAGCTACTGCTCATCGTGGTGCTGGTGCGTATCCTAAGGCAGTCCTCAATCACTGGGTCTACGATGTTTTTCAAATCCTCTACCCTTAGAAGGTCTACAGGTCCTTGTACAGACAGAATGGGTGGTTCATATCCATGCTTTACAGTTCTCACCACCTCCCTGAAGAGAGAATCAACGTCCTCGCAACGTAGCCAGCTCCACCCATCAATAGGTTCATGCACTCTCCAGCACTCGACTGGTTCGAAGGGTAACTTCATTGCTATGTATATAGGGCCTTCGGGTATGTGGGAAAACATTTCCGGGTTACTCCCCGCACTTCTTAGATGTGTCTAGGACTAGCTTGGCCTCCTTATTTAAAATGATCCTGACATCCTTTACATACCCCATCTTGCCACTTGGATCCACCTCTACAAGACCTTCCTGGAGACCTGCGTGAGCTATCATTATTCTCTTATCCGCTTTCCTCTCTTTACTCTCCGTACTTTGCCGAGCAGGTATCTTCCCTTCCTTAAGGCCTTTCTCAAGTAAGCTTAGTTCGTGATTTATAAGCTCGTAGAGTGCTCTATGTACGCTCTCGTAGACCCTTGCTAACCCCTTGGCCTTCTCAACGTCTAGAGGTCCTCTGTATGGGCTTAACCTCCTGCATACCGCCTTAGTAAGCAAAATCGCGTAGATGGAGTCAGGGCATAGGCTCAGCCTTCTCCTAACTCTTAAGCTCTGGTAGTCTACCTCGACGTGGCTTGTCCATAGGCTCAGGATCTCCTCAATGGGGTCTTCAGGAGATACGCAATAGCTCTGAAGGGCGAGCTCATGTAGTGCTAGTGGGAGTGGGTAGTAGAGTGAGGATACTACGTACTTTACAAAGCCGTAGTACCAGCCCTTTAAGGAGCTACCCAGTACGTCGGTCGAACTCTCTAGCTCTACGGGTGGAGGGAGTTTATGTAGGGGCTGAACGTGCTTTACAACCTCATCTGCTATTACATTGATGTTGGCCTTACCGTCCTGAACTGCTGGGTCGCTGTTGTAAATCGTCAGCCTCACCTCTCTTAGATCTTCGTGAGCTACAAGCAATACACTTGCTAGTTTAGAGGCTAGGCGCGTTACTATCGAAGGCACGTAGTTCACCCCGTGGGTGAGGTCTAGGATAAGCCTACTGTAACGTTCCCTGAGGCAGAGCCTACCTAACTCCCCTAAGACCAGGGCCTCAAAGTCCATGGCGCTACCCTCGAATCTCCAGTTCCCTCCTGGAGAGCCTAGGGCCGGCCCGATTACAACGCGCTTAAGATTCACATCCATGGCGCTACCGTAGGTCTCAGTAAGACATTGGAAGAATTTCCTTAAGAAAGCCTCTAGAGCTTCCCTGAGCTCTCTGTACCCATCTTTAAGGGGGTTCTCGAGTTCTTTTGAGAGACTCTCGTAGCATATGTAGCAGGGGCTATCCACAGATTTTCTAGGCTTCTCCGCGAGGCTATCTAAGGCTACTATAGCTACATCAACTTCCTTTCCTTCAAGATACTTAAGTAGAGGTATTAGGCTAGTACAGCACTTAAAGTCCCGGACTTTAGTACCTACCGAGTACAACACGTTATGCCACTGGGCCGGGTGCCCCCAAGTCGCTACTACTAGGGTCCTCCCATTCATCTAATCACCGCCCCTTAGCCATGAGGTGAAGCTATTCAAGTCTAAGCGGTCCGACCTGAACGGGTTGGCGAGTAGCTCGCCGAACTTATCCCTATCCTTACGGAACTCGACTACATAGAAGTGGCAGCCTCTTAGGTTAAGCTGTCCGTAACCAGCGCTCCTACGGCCCCCGATGCTGATTCCCAAGGCATCGACAGCCTTTAGTAGCGATGCTAGGAGCATCGAAGCATTATCACCTTTTCTCCTCACCTCCCCAACCATCACTAGCTTAACCACGGTACCCGGCGGAATCGACTCTACAAAGAACAGTACATCATTCCTAACCTTACCGGTTCTTCTCTCAATCCCTATACCCGGTCTACGAGCAGTGGCTACTTCGAGTAGTGTATCAGAGAACCTCGTGCTAGCTGAGTGCACCCCATTACCGAACAGCCTTCCGACCGGGCAATAGTACTCTAGGTAACTTACCAACATGCCGGCTGGATCCTCAGGCTCCTTGAGCTCCTCATCGTAACCGATCTCCCTGAGGACTTCCAGTACGTCACCCGGTTCGAATAGAGAGTTCGGAACTCCTCTAAGAGCCTTCTTAAAGTCCTCTAAGAGATCCTTGACGTTCTCCAGCTTAGATGCCGGATCTGAGACCCTCTCCACGGCTAATCTCTCAACACTACTTAGGGGTAGGGATAGTGCTAGTTTTCTAGCAAGACTTCTGAAAGCCCCCTTCCACGTTGAGGCCGGGATTAGCAGGCGTCCGTCGTGCAGTCTCAGGAGACGCAGCTCGTTACCTACCCTCTCCCCTCCAATATGGAGGGGGCCGTAGGTGATGAACTCGAGTACCCCTACGAACTTCGCCTCAAACTCCATGCGGCTACCCAAGGGTCTCACCGAGGAGCCTCTCGTACTCCTCTACCGGGATCAGTACGTTAACTCCAGTCAACCACGTATCGAAGAGCTTCACCGGGATACCTCCGTGTGACACGAGTGCCGCAAAGGTCTTAGCCTCCTCCAGGTTGCTGCAGTCTATCCTAGCCTCAACTATAGCCCCAGGCCTCACTAACTCGACTACTGGCCTGCGCTTCCCCAACGCCACGTCCCACCCGCCGAGAACCCTCGACACTCTACCAAGCACCCTACCTACTCTAACCCTGCAACCTCGGTAGGTGAGCTCACTCAGAGGGGTTAGGGGCGAGAGAACTACGAAGACCGTGGACGCCGGGTTACGACCCTCAGTACCTACCTTGCTCCGAATCCTGACCACGGAGCGTCCGGAGCCTCTAGAGCTCCCCCTACCTACGGCTACCTCGAGCTTCTCCGGGATCTTCCCAGCTATGCTATCCGGTAAGGCTAACCTAGCCCAGAACCTCGTACCCTCAGCGATCGCCTCGTAGCTGAATAGCATGCCGCGCATAGCTGTACCGAGCGGCTTGTTTATGGCCACAGACGTTGCGTGGATCATCCTAGGTCTAAAGACCCTGACATCACCGTCGTGTACGTAGACCGGTAAGGAGTAGAGAGGTTTTGCCGGACCGTGCTCGGGGCACTCTACCGGGAGCCGTATACTGCTGGAGCTCGTGAGCTGTACAGATATCTCCCTTAGGTTCAGAAAGCTACTACCGCAGACCTTGCACTTGAAGGTAGCTGGGGTTGCTGGCAGGGTGCGGCGGAGGGTTACCCTACCCGCCTCGCTCAGCTGTGCGATCGGGTACGCTGGGGATGCGAGGATAGAGGGCTCTTCAGCCTCCTGCCTCAGTTGCCGCTCCTCGATGTAGCCGAGTCTGTAGAGCGCCGTGATCAGGGCCCCTCTCAGCGTAGAGCCTGGGATACAGTCTAGGGGCCTAACGTACCCGCTCCTCGTTACCCTAGATACCACTATCGCTGGGCTTAGGAGCTCTATCTCAGCTTCGAGAAGTTGCGAGGGTATCATGTTACCCCCACCCACAGCCACTCCCTTAGGGACGTCAGGAGCCCCTTCCAACTACTATCGATGTGCTTGTCTAGCTCCCCGCCGTCGACTAACCTAACATCGACTAACGACCTTCTGCCGAACCTACCGGTCCTAAGCTCGGCAATGGCTAGTAGCAACAGGGGAAGCAGCCTCCTAGCTGAGGGGTCTAAGTATAGGGAGCCGCGGAAGATGGTTCCGGGGACCACGTACTCTACAACGTAGAGGGCCCACCTCCTAGCTACAGACCTCCTAGCATCTATAGAGACGTGTGTTACTTGGATCAGCCGGTTGTTTAAGTCATCTACGGGCTCGAAGTTGCTAACCACCAGCGGCGACCTTATACCACCGGGGTTTGGGTAGCCGAAGAGCTCGCAGACGTCGCAAACTCCCCCGCCGTGTGCGCGCACTATGCGCTCCGGTTTCACTTCTCCGCAAGACCTAAAGCCGTAGTGCTCTGCGATTCTGCTAGCAGCTGAGCGTAGGGCTCCCTTCACGCTACTGCCCGGTATATATACCCTAACCCTGCCCTCAGCATCCACTACTCGAGTGAAGGCTATGTCTGCCCCAAAGAGCTCGGGGGTGCCTCCACCTACTGTGAGCAGGGTAACGCTCCTAATCTCTAGATCGAACGCTATCACCACGCACCACCCTTAGCGAACTTGATTAAAACCAGGAGGTCGGCTAGGGCCGTACTACCCTTCGCATTGAATTTCCCTGAGCTATCGAACAGGTTCCTGTTTAGTAGGTCGAGGAGCTTAGCGTACGATCCCTCTGCTCCCTCCGAGGAGGCCCTCTCCTTGCGGGCCTTGTGGACGTAGAGGTAGAGAAGCTCCTTAGCGTACGCGGGTCCCCTAACCTGCCTGAACCGAGATGCCTCCCTGATTGAGTCTAGTATAGCCCTCCTGAGGCTTCTGAGGTATTCGTGCATGTCTTCCTCACCTTCATCCGGTCTCCTGGAGGCTTGGAAGCATCTAAGTACGGCCTTGGAGTAAGCCCTAACCGCGACCTCTCGAGTCCAGGGGGAGTTAACTAGGTTGGTGTTAAGTACTATGGAGAGCACGCCCCACAGCTCGGGTGCGAGTCCCTTGGACAGGTCCTCGAGTACCGTTAGGTAGGGTTGGGAGCTTTCAGCAACACTATTTTGGCTCAACACCTCGGCTAGCTCGCGGTGTTCTCTGAGTCTCCTTGAGAGCTTGGCGAGTCTCTCGACGGCCTCCTTCCCAGATGGGGTAGTACCTTCGTAGAGGTCGAACACGACGGCACTACCGGCAGTCCTCGCCACCCCCTTAGCTCTCTCCATAAGCTCGGAGGCGCAGTCTATAAGCAGCCACAGGTTCATCCTGGCGTGACCCCCGGTTACGGCTACTACAAGCCCCCTAGCGAGTCCTAGCTCTCTAGCGAACTCCTCGGCTAGGAGTTGTGCTAGCGGTATGGAGACCCAGGACGGGACTATGAGGAGACCATCGTCTCCCCCCATGTAGGCCGTACCCAGGAAAACTCTGGCAACCTCCCTCCTGGCTACAACCTTCCCTTTTACGTTTTTCAGGGCCTCGTAGAGAGCCTCAAGAGCTCTAAAGTAAGCCCTCTTAGTAGCTAGGTCTATCCTGAAGCTCCTCTCTACAGCGTCGGTAAACGATATCGAGTCCAGCATGAATGAGCCGATGAGGTTCCCGTCGAACTTCACTACGGAGTAGTCCCTGAGCCTAGGTGGGTTGGGTAGCTCCTCCGGGTCGTGACCGGATACTATCTCCATAATCCACTTAGAGACCTCCTTCCAATCCCTTTCGAAAGCCTCTCTAGCTGAGAAGGAGTCTCCGGCTAGACTTATCTCCGAGGACCACTTAGAGCTAAAGTGGATCTCGACTCCGAGCTCATATAGTCTATTGCAGAGCCTGCAGACGGGGACCCTGCCCTCGGGGGTCTCAACGTGTTCTACGGCTAGGTCGCTGTAGCATAGTCTACACAGCTCAGCACGGGTATCGCGATCACCTACGATCTCCTTAATGTCGTGGCGTAGCCTCACCGAGACCTTACGCAGGGCCAGCCCCTCTCCAAGTGTTCTGCTTAAGTGCTGGTAGTTGCTTGAGAAGTTAGCTACGGAGTAGTTTATACTTAGTGGGGACCCTAGCACCTGGAGGTTCTTGCTGTAGTCCTCAAGATAGTCTAGGACTCTCTGGACTTCCTTACCAGGTACGATCATTAGGATATTGCCCCCGCCCGAGTACACTACAGCCTCCGGCGGTACTCTAAATCCTTGACTCCTGAGGTAGATAAGTATGTGGGCCTGAGTTATGAGGTCTACGATGCTGCTTGCCGCGGCTACGGCCTTCAGCTCCTGGGCTCTGTACACGAAGTCCTGGATGGAGGCTATGTCTACTAGTACTACCTTCAGCTCCGGTAGCTCCTTGGCAGATACCTCCCTAACCTTCCTCCTAGTGACCTCCCTCAGGAAGGTCTCGCTTAACTCCCTAACCGGGTCCTCCGTTAGTACGAGGTCTCTCTCCCTCAGCTCTTCCCGCCTACTGTAAAGGTTCTTCCAGAAGTCCCAGCTGTCTCTCCTCTTGCCTATAAGTTTCTCGAGAGCCTCCAGCCTGGGTCCAAGCACCTCCCTAACTAGGTTATTCAGTCTATCAGCCTCGGAGGCTACCTCGTCGGCACTCTTCAGGGGGCTATCAACCTCGTGGTGCGTCTTTATCAACTTCTTCACCTCATCTAACCTATCGGGTGGGACTACCCCGCTAAGTAGGTAGTCTGCTATCCTCAGGGACTCCTCAACGTGGCGCTCCGGATCCGATGCCTTACCTATATCGTGGAGAAGTGCTGCAAGGCGTATCGTACCCTCCTCACACGCGTCGACCCCGTAGTTGAGGGCCCAGGCTACTGCCGAGGTTAGGAGTAGGTGGGCTATTAGACTTGACGTGTTGTAGCCGGGTCTCGTATCGGCTGGAAACGCAATCCACATACTGTACACCAGCTCCCCAATGTCTCTGCTGAGCAGTTTGGCCACCGGTAGACTGCCCACGAGCTTTCCAAAGTCTCTCCCAGCTATGACCCTCGAGAACTCGAATGGATCCTTAACCACCCTGTCTAACTCCTCCTCACCTAATACAGTCGTATCCCCTAGGAGGAGGGTTAGTATGTATGCCTTAGTAGGCGTCGGGGCTACCGGCGATACCTCCTGCACTAGGGGGGCTTTGTAGAATATGGCTACAGCATCCGCTAAGCGCCGTAACCTCTCGCACTCGCCCAGACCTGCGGAGAAGCTGCCTACGCTAACGAGGACCTCCCTGAGCTCCTTAAGGGCCTTCTCGAACCTCTCTACGTCCTTCGCACTGACCCTCCTTATGCTAACTACCCTCTCATCCTCCCATATGGGTACCCTCAGGCTTCTGTATACGGGGTAGGGTTCCCTAAGCACTAGCTTCAATTCGCTCAAGCTCCCCCACCTCATCGATATCCTCTAGCTCATCCCCGAACTCTTCCCGTGTGGTACTGATGAGGGCCTCGATGAGCCTATCGAGGGCGTCTCCACTTGCCTTACCCCTAGGTGTTACGGTTATGTCGCGGACTTTGAGAGGTTTCGAGAGCTCAGCCAGCTCTAGAGAGTTAACAGAGTACCTTACAACCCCTAGTACTACTCCGGGTCTTCTGTACTTGTGCTTACCTAGGAGTACTGGCCTACCCTCCCTCGAGTTCCTTAGCCCCATCCCGTACAGTAGGAGGCCTAGCTCGGCGGGCCTCAAGTTCCTAAACTCTACGCGGCCTATGAACGTACTACCAGGTGGGACCGCCTCAAGTCTTTCCCCTGTGGGTAGGTCGAGGTACATTAGGGTAGCGCGATCTACGCTAACTCCTACGAAGTCGCTGAAGTTGATAAGCCCCTGGAGCCCCGCGGTGCCGAAGAGGTCGCAGACCAGGCAGACCCCGCCCTCACCTTCGCTGTAGTCGCAGGGTTCCTCACGTGCGAAGTTCAAGGCCTTGGACCAGATCCTGAAGTGCCTCCACCCCTGTGCACCGTGGGGTGGGGGGCTTACCGGTTGCCTAGTAGTCCTCGCTAGGCACGACCTTACGGTACCATCCTTAGGTACGAAGCTGAGCTCTATCCTACTCCTAACGTTCCCCTTTATGCTGCTGCCGGGTATTACCAGCTTACCGCCTACAGTGAAGAACGAGGAGTAGTCCCTAACGATCTTAATGTCGGCCTCCTCCAGAGCTCTCTCCAGCTCCGCCCTCGTCTTAGCTCTCCCTAGGTAGTTCCTGAGCTCACTAAGGTTTACGCTTAGCTGTGGGAAGCCGGTCCCTATGTGGAGGTAGCTATCCACAGGGTCCCCCAGTCTCCTCGAGCAAGTCCTGAGAGCTACTTCCATGCGGCCGACGAGGTTGGTAACCTCGTCACGGGCTTTCGGCCTCTCCCTTTTAACCTTAACCAAGCTTAGCACGGTCCCACACCTCCTCCAGCTTAGCTAGGCAGTCCCACGCTTTACCCTCCCTACATACCAACCAACCGTTAGAGCTCTCGGCCAGGTCCTTCAGGTCTACCTCCTCGTCCCTCTCGTCCAACGCCTCCAGCTTCGACTCCCTAATGAAGGGGCCCCTAGCGGAGAACGATAACCTCTCTACACCGACCTCTCCGAACCCCCTGCTCTTAAAGCCACCGATCCTGACCCAACCTTGGTTCATTAGCCTCAGGATCTTTGCTAGAAGCCCTAGGGCGTAGTTCGGTAGGTTTGTCGAGTATATCGAGAACCTAAACCTAGACCCGGGCTCTACGTACTCTACGTGGTAGAGCGCGCCGGGGTATGTCGCACCCGTCCTCCTGTTTATGGCTATCCCAGCTCTAATCCCCGTTAATGTCTCAAGTACGTTACCGTTCTCGTCGATGGGGTAGGCGTCGCTGACGACTACGTGACCCGCGAACGAGGGGGCTCCGAAGATCTTGCATAGGAGGCAGGCACTCTTGTCGAACTCCTCCAGAGCCTCGGAGACCAAGCCCTTCCTGAGTAGGGACTCTATCCGCTCTAGGAGGGACTCCCCGGCCGAGTACTCAGAGTCCATGCAGGTCCCGCAGCTTAAGCCGCTGCATACACGTAGGTTCTTAGCCCTAGCCAGCTGAATAGCGGTACTCCTGAAGACACCCTTCAGGCTACTCCCGGGTATAACTGGGGAGGACCTACCGTCAGCAAATCTCACCCTGAGTACTGCTAGGTCTACTGGTGAACCTAGAGGAGCCTCCCTACCCACCCCAACGCGCAGAGGAGTCTTGTTAACTAGGCTGCCCTTAACGACAGTAAGTACCTCGAGCCTATCTAGATCGTCGTAACCCAAGTAAGCCCACCTACTAACGCTTAAGCATAGCCAGGAGATCCTTAAGGGTTAGCTTATCAAGTTGCTCCCTTCTGAGTGAGACTCCACTCTCTTGCAGAGCCTCGAAGACCCATTTAGCTATCCCGAGTACCTCCCTAGCCTCCTCCTTAGAGAGATTCTTATCGTAGAGCTCGAGCATGGCCTGCCTAATGAGCCTAGCCATGTTCTCACCTACCCTTAGTCTCTTGGCCTGCCTCTGCGCGAAGAGGGCTGTCAGCAGTAAGGCCTCCCTACCCTCAACCATGTCCAGAGAGGCGATGATGTTCTCGATCTGCGAGGCCCTAACTCTATCGACAAACGCGACAGCTCCGATCCTAGCCCCCCAGTTAAGGAGTAACTCCTCCCGCGAAGGTTGTGGAGAGCTCAAAGAGACCCTGTAACTACTCATAAAGGGGGTATAAATGTTTTTATTGTAGACTCCCCTAGTGGGAGCTGTAATGCGGGTTCTAAGGACTCAGGTCTACGAAGAGGTTCTAAGATACCTCTTCAGCATGCTTTACGAGAGTTTCATTAAAAAAGCATCTGGGGAAGGACCGGGAGAGCTTAAACCCAGCAAATGTTTCGATACCATTATTGGAGAGGTATTTAGCTGTGAATGGAGGGAGATCCGTGACTCTCTAGAAGAGGTTGGCGGCCTTCTGGTAAAAATTACTCAGAAGTATCAGCGAAGTGTAATAGACGAGGTTGCGTGGACCATAGACCGTTTAGGTGGCTTAAACAAGTACAAGAAGGAAGGGTACGTAAAGCCTTTAAGTGCGGGTCTTTACGCTATGAGAACCCTATTGGAGCTGCGCGAAAAGTTACTAAGGTTAGCTAAAAGAAAGACCCTCGTGTACTCCATGTACACCGCCTTGCAACTCGATAATAGGAGAGTCTGTGCCAACTCCGCAGAGAACTTTGAGAGGAGTATTAAGATTAGGGTGGCGGAACCCCTAGAGGTTCATAGGGTTTGGAGTACTTTAGCTGAGGAAGGAGTCGAGCTAGTGTGTCAGCTCTTCTGTGAGCTAGGTATGTGCGGGCATATCGATACTGTAGTTGAGTTAGTTGAAGGCTCCTGTAGGAGAATGCTGGACAAGGGCGGTGATAAGGTGATTTTAGAACTACAGACCCGCGCAGTGAGCGGGGATAGGGCCGCTAGGCGAAGTAGTATTTCGGAGGTAGTCTCCAAGTTCGTTAAGGGCGCGGCCGAATCTACGAACCTTCCGGAGGAGGTCCGTAGTGCGGTGATTAAGTACTACGTAGACCACGTAGAGGCCTTCAGTAGGCTACCGAAGAAAAGTGCTACAGCCGGGGCCTTGAAGAAGTACATCAATGCGGTTCTCTGTACTAGGTCGTTCCTAGAGTATGAGGTGTACTCGCGCCTCATAAGTATGGGCGTCCCCGCAGTCCCTAGACTTAGGGTAGACTACGGTGAAGAGTGGTCGAAGGAGATAGACCTACTAACCGCTATAGAGGGCCGCATCTACATCGTTGAGGTAACGACGGAGAGAAGCCTGAACCTAGGGGAAGAGGTGGGAAGCCTAAGCAATATCCCCCAGATACTAGACGTAGACGGCGTCTTACTGATCTCCACGAGGGAGAACTGCGAGAAACTGGCAAACTCCAATACAGCAAACGTTAAGTGCCTCAGCTTCGAAGAACTCTGCTGCGCACCCCGTCAAAAGGTGCTCGAAACCCTTACCGGAAGCTAGCGAGTACGTAGACTAGCCGCCAAGTCTTTCAATTCTATCTTTTAGATTCTAGTTCAGTACCTCGCCAGAAACCGCGAAGAACTACAGTCGATCCTTTCAATTCTATCTTTTAGATTCTTAATAGGAAGCCCGAGTACTACTTGGCGTTCACAAGGGCTTTCAATTCTATCTTTTAGATTCCTTATACTTGCGGACTGGGGTGTGCTCATGTGTGAACCCCGAACTTTCAATTCTATCTTTTAGATTCCTAAGGCGGGCGGCTTAGTTGATGATATAACGGCTTTCGTCTTTCAATTCTATCTTTTAGATTCATGTTGTAGGTGCCTTACCCAGCACATTAATAACGTACCAGTCTTTCAATTCTATCTTTTAGATTCGTCTGAAGGTGGCGCCAAGCGATGAGGTTGTGATTAGACTCACTTTCAATTCTATCTTCTAGATTCTGCTTACATTCTGCTTTTATGTGTGTCTGCAAAGAGCAACTTTCAATTCTATCTTCTAGATTCATGGTTGTGGACGAGATCGTCAGCGCCATCGAGCAGGAGAAGCTTTCAATTCTATCTTTTAGATTCTCTCTACTCTTTCCTGGTGCAGATCGCTGTGGAGAGACTTTCAATTCTATCTTTTAGATTCCGGCTGTAAACGTTTTTAAGTGCTGCAAGCTATTTTCTGGTGACCTTTCAATTCTATCTTTTAGATTCAAGTGAAGTGCGTGGAGTTCGAGTACAGGAGGAACCTGCGTATGCCTTTCAATTCTATCTTTTAGATTCCTAGAGCCTGTCAGGAGGGAGAGGAGCAAGACAGGTGCACACTTTCAATTCTATCTTTTAGATTCGACTGAATTGGCCAGGAACTTGACGGCGTCCACCTTGCTCTTCTTTCAATTCTATCTTTTAGATTCAGGAACTCGGTTTTTGGGCTGGCTACTGCGAAGTCTACCCTATTCTTTCAATTCTATCTTTTAGATTCAGAGGAATGCCGTAGCAGTGGTGGAGCTCTTTGACGGTTACGAGTCTTTCAATTCTATCTTTTAGATTCCTGAGAGATGCTATTTCCAGGTGGTCCAAGTGAGGAAAGAGGATCCTTTCAATTCTATCTTTTAGATTCGTCCGCACCGTACGAGAGATGGCAACTTTTCGAGACATCTACACCTTTCAATTCTATCTTTTAGATTCGTGTTCCAATGGAAGCAACACCTGTGAGGGAGGAACCTGTGACTTTCAATTCTATCTTTTGGATCAATATCTGAGACTTTAGGAA
>Ga0080004_1065924_pt1 | contig 26140 bp, 39 predicted proteins | sample WasSprMetagenome_FD_69207 | JGI IMG/M metagenome (GOLD analysis project Ga0080004, IMG submission 69207) | Sulfidic aquatic microbial communities from Washburn Spring, Yellowstone National Park, USA - WS (SPADES assembly) (version 2) | ecosystem: Environmental > Aquatic > Thermal springs > Hot...
GATAGATTTATATATTACTCTATTGCTTTATGGTTATATGGGGGTGTTTGGGTGTGAGCTTGGATGGCGTGAGAAGGTGTGAGGTTTGCGGTTTTGTGGAGACAGATGAGGTTAGACTGCATGTGCATCATAAGGATGGGAATGACTTGAATGATTCGCCAGATAATTTGATGCTGGTTTGTCCGTCATGTCATGGCAAGATAACAGCCATGATGAATGGCAAAATGAATTTTGGTGAGAGAGTTAAGGCTGGATTAGTCTCTAAGATTTATGGTAGTAAGGTTTGTCCAAAATGTGGACAGCTAGGCTATGGAATATTTAAGATAAAAGTGAATCCTAATTCAAAGCGTTTCAAACTTATCTTTTATCATAAGTTTGTAGATATTAACGGAGCGGTCAGAGCGACAACTTGCTCGTTAGGTGTTAAAGGGAAGAGGATTGTTATTAAAGGTTCTAGGCGGGTTGAGAGTTGGGTTTGTGGGTGTGGGCGTAGGTTTAGGGCTAAGTTTTATTTGATTGAGCATGTTATGCGGAGGCATGGTTTGAAGGATTATGAGGATGTTAGAAAGTGGATTGTGGAGAATTGTAGGCATAGGGTTAAGTGGGTTAGGAAGTAGGCTTTACATGTGTATGGTTAGGTATGGTGCTAAGCTGTGCGTCTGTGTGGTTTAGCATGGCTGGATTGGATAGGTTTGCACATGTGTAAGAGATAAGGTTGTGGAGCTTGAAATGGTTATTAAGTTGTAGATAAGTTTAGAGTTTAGTGTGTGAGTTTAGGAGCGGTATGATATGCCGACTGAAACGAGGTATATGCGGTCAGACCAGCATACAGTTAATGGTTTGACTGCTTATAAGTTGGGTTCAACGCAGACAACAGCATATGCGTATGTTGAAGTGTATTATCCCGGTTTAGCTAGTGCTTATTACGATATTGAGATTGCTGTCCGCCATGCTGATGGGACTGAAACGGAACTTTTGCCTTGGACACAGTTTGCTTCCAGAACCACTAGTGGCGAGGGTTTTCAGACTTATAATTTTAACTGCCCGCAAACACCGCTTTCAGCTACGGATGCCATTGTTGTTAGGTTAAGAGCTAGGAATGCTGGCGGCTCCGCTGTCGCCGAGTTTATCACGGAGCAACTGGGAGCTACTGGTCTTCCAGCGGCAACGTGGACATTCTATATCTATACTTATTGTTATAGAGGTAAGACCGAGAGCTATGCGAGCATATATTTTGGAAGTTCAACTTACAACACTCGTGTTGAAAACTTCCAATGGGTGTCTGCTGGTGTTGCATATGTTCAAGAGGTAAGTGATAGTGGAATTGCGGTAGATGTTTTAGGTAAAGGCGTTTTGGCAGTTAAGAGTGATTCGTTTTTGGGTTTTGACGTTGGTGTTAAGGGTTTGATTACATGTGTAAGTGATAGAGGGGTGGCTTTTGATTTTTCGGCTAAGGATTTCTGGAAGTGTTTAGCTGATGCTTGGGTGAGCTTGGATTGGTTCAATAAGGATGTGGCACGATGTTTTAGGGATATGGGTTTGTCATTGGACTTGTTGCTGAGAGGTGTGGAGAAGTGTTTGGCTGATTTTGGGCTGGTGAGTGATTGGAAAAGTTTTGACTTGTTATCTTGTGTTTTAGATGTTTTGAAGGGTTTGGATTGGATTCCTTTTGGTGTTCCGTATGTGGTTGAGTTGAGGGATGTGTTTGGCGTGTATGAGTTGTTTAATTTGCCGCCTTTGATTGTGGATTTAAATAGGGTTTTGGATAGGGTTGATGCTTATGTTAAGGTTGGTGTTCAGACTTGGCTTTACTTGTGGGATAGAGTCTTCATTACGGATTATACTTATCCTTGGGATGTTGGTAGGGTTAAGGAGCTTGTTGTGGCTGTTGGCTGGGTTTTAAGGGATTATCCTTTAACAGATTGGGAGTTGAGGCGTAACGAGCGGATTGCAGACTATTTAAGCGAGCATAAAGTGTTTAGGCTTAGCGATTTTCAGAGGTTTGTCTGGTTTGAACAGATACATATGCAAGAACAGAGGGCTTTCGGCTCTTTTCCTAAGCAGATGTTTTATTATAGAAGCCGCTATATTGAGAATTTCTGCAAGTTCCTTTTTATGGTTTTGGAAGAAAGGGGGATGGTTAGGAAGGCTGGGTTGGACAGCTATGTTGTTGTTGAGGCTCCAAGTGTTGAGTTGGTTAATGAGATTACTCGAAGGAGATGGTTTGACATTTGGAGTTTTTGTTAGTGGTTAGGGTTTGAATCCGTGTTATTTTTCTATGTTGACTTCTATTCTTTCGTATGTGCCTCTTTTTGTTAATCCTTCGTAGAGCAAGTATTTTCCTTTGCCTTTGTCTTGAAACTCTTTAACTTTAGCGAGATAGCGTGCGTCTATGGCTAAGGCATTGGCTATTTTGCCTATTTGGGCTGGTTGAGTGTAGTAGACTATGATTACTTTCTCGTCATCGCATACTACTCCGCCCCAGTCTGCACTTGGCTCTAAGCCAGCAGTCTTAAGCGTTTCATGTATTTTACTTGCGTCTAGAGGCTCTAGATGTTTGAGTTGCTCTCGGTCTATTTTAAACACTACAACCATTTTTACATCCCCCTTTATGCTAAGGCAATACCTGCTGGTCTCTGAGTTGTTAATATGCCTCTAATCTGTTGGTCTTGCACAATACATGCATAGGATAAGTCTGTTGTATACCCGTATATTTGGTAGTAGTCGCCTTCAACCCAACCAGCTATGTCTTCAGTAAAATACACGGGGGAAAGTGATGTGGTGCTTCTAGATGTGCCAACTTGAGTCCCGTTTTTGAAAACGGCTCCACGAACCGTTATGCCAGTCCCCGAAGAATATAGCCCAAAATATGTTCTGATTGTGCCTCTGATGTAAATCCTTATTTCTTTAAGTTTAGTCCAAGAAGTGTTATTTGTGCTTCTCGCTGTGGGGTTACTCACTAAAAGGTTGTCGGCTGGGGTTATTAATGGGTATTGTATCAGTTGGATGGGATGATATAGGCTCAAGTTAATCAGCCTCCATTAAATTACTTCCATCACTTGATAGATAAATGTGTATGGGTATGCTCGTAATGTTCCCGCTGTCTGTGTTATGGTTACTCTGAATTTTGCGTTGTATGCTAGTGTAACTGCTGGTATTCTGACAACTGGGATGTCTTGTGAGCCTACGAATGTCATTTCATCGGTTTTTTTCTGGTTTGTTCCGTCTACGGCTATGTATGTTCTTATTATTACGGTGTCGCCAGAGGCTAGGTTTTGTAGGCTTACTTGTCCTTCAATTATGTAGTCGTCTGTTTGGTCTCCAAGGTTTATTATGTCTGTTTCTTGGTTTAGAGCGGATGGGGTAACTGAGCCTTGGAGTCTAGTTTTTGTCCTAATTCGGACTGGGATGGCTGTTCACCTCGATGGGCTTGTTAGGTTGGCTTTAGCGTGTCATCTGGACATAGTAGCGTATTGTTAAGGTGTCTCCAGCATCCCAGTTTATGGGTATGGCTGTGAAGACTTTTCTGGCTAGTAGGATTCCGCCAGTTGATGCGTTGAAGATTCCAGCTTCGCTTATGTTCATTGAGCCAGATAAGCCGTCTGCTGATGAGAATGTTGCTTCGCAGAGGGCAGTGTCTCCAGTTACTGTGGTTGTGGTTTGGGTTATGGTTGCTGTTTTGCGTTTGACTTCATTTCCAAGGGCTGTGTCTGTTGCGGATTCGGATGCGGTTCCAGTTCCGATGGCTAGGTAGCCGAATTTGGTTTCTGTTAAGCCAGAGAAGACTAGGCGGATTATGGCGGCTAAGCCAGCGTTTGTTATGATGTTCTTTCTCCAGTAGAAGTCTTGGAATTTTGCTGGTAGGGCTGAAAGCATTGTTGGTATGTCGCAGTTGTGTCCGTCTTTGCATTCTTTTGGTGGTGGTGGCTGGTTTGAGCCTATGTGGAGTTTGATGTTTCCGTTTTTGTCTTTTACGATTATTTCAACCCAGCCTTCTATTTTCTGTTCTTCTTTAACACTCATAATGGCTTCCTCTGAAAGGTTTATGTTTGGTTTGTGGTTTAAATGTTTTGTGGAGATGGTTTGCGGTTGTCGGCTTTGGCTAGTGCTTTGGCTTGTATGCCAGCCAAGTATGTGGATTATAGCGGTTATGCTGTGGCTTTTGCGGCTAATGTGAGTGATGCTGGAAAGGGAGCGGATGCAATTACAAAGTTGTCTGTTAAAGTAAACAAGGATTCTGGAGTTGGTGTTGATGCTCTAAGTAGGGTTGTTTTATGGTATCGGAGCTTAATAGATTCGGGTAAAGGCATGGATGCTTATGGTAGAATTGTTGGATGGCGTAGGGCTTATGCTGATTCGGCATTAATGATGGAAAGGCTATGTAAAGGTGTGGCTCCTCTTAGAGGGGATGTTGCTGTTTCGTATGATTGGGCTATTAAGGGTAGGCTGGTGTCTATTGAGGCTGATACTGAAGTTTGGGGTTGGACAAGCTCGGCTAGTTTGAGGAATTTTAGGGATAGTGGTGTTTCAAGCGATTACATGTGTAGGTTGCCAGCGAAGAAGTTGGTTGAGTCTGTTCACGGGGTTGACTGGCTTAGGAGAGTTTTGTCGGTTAGATTGGCTGAGGCGGTTATTGGTGTTGAAAGGTTTGTTAAAAGTGCCTTGAAGGTTTATGCTGACGGCTATGTTGGCTCAGATAGAATGGTTAGATGTGTGGGTAAGCCTTTCCTAGACTATTCAACTGTTGCGGATTATTTGTATAGGACTGCTTTTTGGGTTAGGTCTGCTGTTGAAAGTGTTAAAGGTGTGGAGCGGTTTGGGCGTGATGTTCTGAAGCGTATGGTGGATTCTAGCGTTTTGGCTGAGAGGCTGATTAAGGTTCCAGTTAGGGTTTTGGCTGATGTTGCTAGGTTGATAGACAGTTTTGGCAAAAGCTATCAAATAGTCATTGAGGTTGATACGGCAACATCGGGCTGGGCTAGTGTGGCTAGTGCTAAGGTGTTGCGGGATTCTGGTGTTTCTGGAGATTACATGTGTAAGGAGCCTATGAAGCGTTTGATTGAGGCTGTTTATGGTGTTGATTGGTGGTATAAGTTTGTGGGGAAGGGGTTGGCTGATGCTGTTTTGGGTGTGGATTGGTATGGTAAGTTTTTGGTTAGGCATTTTGCTGATGCTGGCTTGAGCTTGGATTATGTTAGGCGGGGTGTTGTTAAGCCAGTCTGGGATTATCCGTATGTGCATGAGTATTTGTTTAAGTGGGTTGCTCGGATGATGCCTATTCTGGAGAGTGTTGTTTGTGCAGACTGGTATAGGAAGGATGTTCTGAGGCATTATGCAGATGCTGGCTTAGGCGTTGACAGAGTGAGAAAGGAGCCGTCTAAGGCTTTGGTTGATTTAGGGTTAGTTCTGGAGTTATTCCAGATTGCTGGCTGGCTTTACATAGAGTTGAGGGACTTTCTGGTTGGAGAACATGTTCCAGTTAAGGATGTTATTTCATGTAAGGCGGATACTAATGTGTCTGCCGACTTTTTGGCTAAAGATGTTTTGAAGCCGTATATTGATGCTGTTGTTGCGGCTGACTATGTTAGAAGGTTGGGGTTGAAGGTTTTAGCTGATGCTGGTGTAGGCTTAGACTTTGCGGCTAGAACTCCATCTAAGGCTTTGGCTGATGCTGGCTTATTGGTTGACTGGTATAGTAAAGATGTTGTTAGGAATTTTCTGGAATGGGTGGTTAACGTTGACTGGGTTATTACGCCAGCCTTAAAGCTGGTTGTTTTAAGAGACTGGGTTGTTGGAGAGCATATACCGTTAAAAGATGTTGGGAAGGTTGGGGTTGAAAGTGTTGCTTCTGTGGATTGGAAATCATTTGATTTGGCTTCTTGCCTAATTGATGCTGTTAGAGGCTTAGATGGTGTTTATAGGTATATTCCAGTTGAGTTGCATGATTATCTGCTTGCAGACCATGAAGTAGGATTTGGCAGAATATGGACTATCAAGGATAGGGCTAAGATGGAAGAGCTTGTAGCTAAGCTGGGCTTTACATTGATGGGTCAAGAAGTTTGGCGTAGAGTTTACCATAGAGTCTGGTATGATTTGATTGAGGTTGCAGACCAGAACACCAAAATCGTTATAGCTGAAGCCTTGATAGATGCTTTTAAGGCGTTATATGATAAGTTGAAGGGTTAGGCTATGAGTATTGAGGATAAGATTGCGTATTTGCAGAGCCTTGTTCCGCAGATGGAGTATGTTAAGAAGGGAGACTATGTTTTGGCTAAGCATCCTAACGTTTTTGTGGATTTCACTAATACGGCTTTGGATTTGCTGAAGGAGCTTTACGACTTGTTTAAGCAGAAGACTGGTAGGAAGTTGCCAGATGTGGAGTTTTATATTGGAATGGCTGAAAGTAGAGCGGCTTTTCTAAGAAAGGTGAAGTTTGGCGATATTATTCGGGTTCAAGACCACAATGTTATTATTGACACTTGGAAGCCAATGGAGTTGGCTATTCAGATAATGCAAGCAAACTTGTAGCTGGCTACCATCTAAGTGCTAGCCACCATAGGTAGAAGTCGCCAGACGGCGGGGCTGACTTGAAGGTTACAGTTATGTTTGTTTCGTCTGCTGTGTGGTAGTCTATGTCTGGAAGGTTTGGCGATGCTTTGGCTACTAGGGCTATGGTTGGCGTTGTTGTTAAGCCGTGTGGAATATAGAAGGTTGTTGTGGAGCCGTCTCCAGTAAAGCGTATTTGCCCGCCATTCTTTTCTAGAGGTGTTCTTTGGTCAAGCTGGTCTAAAGCGTCAACTACACGGTTCCACTCTTCTGGTGTAAGGATTTCTACTCCCTTATAGGTGAGGTTCCATCGGGACGTGGGTTTTCACCTTATCTTGAGGGTCTTGGTTGTGGTTTTTTGATTTCTGGTATGGGTGGTGGTTTAACGTTTTGTTTGAAGGAGTCTTGTATTACTTTTGCTAGGTCGTTTAGTGGTTTTAGGTCTACTTCTGGTTTTTTTCTTTCACTCATTTTTTATGCACCTAATATAGCTAGAGCATCCACGTATTTAACCTTGAATTGTTCAAGTTACTAGGCGGCTTGTGTCTATTCTGGGGTGAAGGCTACTGGTATGCCTAGTTTTCTGGCTCTTCTTGCATCTGCAATCATTAGCCAGAATTGGTGTTCGTATTTTGTTAGTCCCCATTGTTCTAGCCATGTTAGTTCTTTGTCTAGGTCTGTGTAGGAGAGTTGTCCGTAGACGTAGAGGTTTACTAGGTCTCTTACATATGTAATGACTTCGTCTTTGACGTGTCGGTTTCTTATGTAGTCTTCCCACATGGCTTTGAGAGTTTGTTTTGTGGCATCGTCTATTGGCATTGCGTCTATCATTTTGTAGAGGTTGCCTAAGGCGTATTCTTCGGCTTTGGGTGAATAGTTGCTTATGGTTACCATGCGGTCTATGTCTCCTATGAGTTCTCTGTATGCTCTTAGCCATCTTACGTAGCGGCTAGTGTAGAGCATGAATTCTATTTCTTGGTCTGTCCATCCTAGGTATTTGACTGAGTCTAAGACTTTCTGGTAGGTTGCCTCGTCTATGGCGAAGTATTCGTATAGGCTTTCAACTCGGCTGAGCATTTTGTTTACTTCTCCTATGATGGGTTTGTAGTCTATGTATTTAGCCCAGACTGCTTGCCATTGTTTTGGTATGCGTCTGGCTTTAACTACGTCATCAAAGAATTCTCTGGCTTCTGGCACTATTTCAACTATGGTTGCGAGGAATGCTGGGGTTGGGATGTATTCTCTGCTTTCCAGTATTTGTTCTTCTAGGTCTATGGAGTTTACAATGAAGGTTATTTCCTTGTCTGTGAAGCCGTAGTTTGGTAGGGTTTTAATGAAGTCGTCTAGGGTTTTTTTGTCTATGGCTTCTCGTCTTAAAGCTCTAACATATGTAGAGAGTAGGGCTTTGGCGTCGGCTTTGATGGGTTTTACGGTTATGTAGGTTAGCCATATTTTCTGCCATGTTTCGTCTAGTCCTCTTTCAGCTAGGACTTTCTGGACTAGGTTGGTGTCTAGTGTCATGTATTCGCTTAGGGTTGCCATTGTTTGGGGTGTGGGTAGGTATTCGGCTACTGTGGTTTTCTTTGCTATTCCATACATTATGTTGGCTACTTGTTCTATGAAGTCGGCTTCCGTGTCTGTTAGTTTGGCTTTTTCTTTGATTACGTCTACCAGTTTGTCTATGTCTTCTGGTGAGACTTGTCCGTAGGCTACTCTATACATTACCCAGCCTAGCCATCTTTGAGTCCACATTCGTATGCGTCTAACTGTGAAGACTTCCCGCCATATTTTGAGGGCTTCTAGGTAGCTGTCGTAGTATGCTTTTACATATGTAAGTTTGAGGGAGTCTGGAAGGTTTGTTCCAGTTATGGTTTTGTAGTCTTGTGCGTATATGGTGTTTATTTTGTCTATTATTTTGGATAGTGATGATTCAAACTCGTTTTTGTCCCATATGATGTATTCTTGGTATGCTGTGAATGCGTCTTTTTGGATGTCTCTTAGGATGTCTAATGCTCTGTCCATCATGGCTCTGAGTTCTATAAGTTTTCTTTCTGGCGGTAGGAACATGACTGGTATGTTGAGCCATCCAGTTGTCCATTGTAGGGTGTCCATGTCGAAGTAGGCTACTTGAAAGCTGGCTGTTATGGCTCCAGCTAGGAAGGTTTCTATTGCGTCTGTTTCTAGGAAGCCTTCTTTGAATAGGCTGATTACTCCAGTTCTTAGGAGCGTGCGTTCTTCCGATAGGACATTCATTGTTTCAGCTACGGCTGTTACTGGAACCCAGTCTGGATGTAGCCCAGTTGCTTGGAGCGTGCGGCAGAAGTTTGTTAGGTCTAGGGTTATGTTTGATGTGGCTGTGGCTTCTATGGCTTTAACGTTGAAGTCCCATATTGGTGATTGGTAGGTTATTTTTTTGGCTGATAGAAACTCGTAGATTCCCCATTTTACAAGCCATCTTTGGTCTATTTTTGTTGGGATGTCGGCTAGAGTGTCTACGTATATTAGGTTGTCTGATGCAAATTTGTCTATCCATGCGAATCTGGCGTAGTCGTGCCATTTCATGTAGGTTTTGAAGGCTGACATTAGTTGGTCGGCATTGAAGTTTAGGTCTGCTGGGGCTGTTGGCATGTATGCTCCTAGTGGCTTGGCTTCTGTTTGTATGGCTGTTTTCTCCGAGTCTGGAAGTGTAGCCCATAAGAGTCCGCTTATGCCTCTCGTTGTGAATTGCCATAGACGCTCTGGTGGCGGGTAACGGAACCTTAGGAAGTAGTATAAGGCTCCGATGTCTGGATGCATTCCTCTGGCGTGGTATAATTCTTGAAAGTCTTCGAAAGAGGCGAATACATCTCTAACCATCATTGTGGCAACATCGCTTGGAGTGGGTAGCTGGTAGACTAATGCGAGTGGGACTTTTCTTTCTTGTCCGAATCTGTCGGTTACTTTAATGTTGTATTGGTCTGGGCTGAGGAAGAACATGTCCACCATCCAGTCTGCGTAGCCTTGGACTGCGAGGTAGAATTTGGATACTTTTATGATGTCGTCTATGTCGTCTCTTGGTAATGCTCTTCTAGTGTATTCCACTATTAGGTCTTCTCTTGGAAGTCTGATGGGAACAACGTTTCGGAATAGGAAGTTTGCTAGGTATGCTACTGGTCTTGTTATCCAGATGGAAAGCCCGTAAACTAGACCACGCCCAATTTTTTCGGAGTATTTTACTACCTCTTCGGCTGAGGTGAATAGGGAAGCCCCAAAGGCTTTTGCTAGGTCAAATTTTGTTTTGACACCTATGCCGATTGGTGATAGGTCTATTTCTATTGGGAAAGATTGTCCGTATAGCCATCTTCCTATTGCTCTACCTATCCATGACAAGAATCGTAGTGGAAGTTGCCCTAGTAGTGGGATAAGAAATGCTCCGCCAGCAAAGAAGAACATGTTGTATGTTTGAGTTTCAACGAGTTCTTTTGAGAAGAATTCTAGCGATGATATGCCCATTGCTTTTATGTGTCCAGTTATGAATGGGGTTAGGAATGCTTTTGCGACTTCGGCTGTTAATGTTTGGATGCCTTCATATGGAACACGGATTATTGCTGTTACTACGTCTGTAAAGGTTTTGAAAGCATCCATTATTAGTTTGCCTAAGGATGAGAATGCGTTTATGATGAGGTTTAGCATGAAGGTTAAGAATCCAGTTGCGGCTTTCCATATTAGGTCAGCTATGGTTTGCAGTCTTTGCCAAATGAAGTTGGCTACGCCAGATAAGAAGTCCCAGATAGCTTGTAAGCCGCCCATTATTGCTGGGACAAGGGTGTTCATAAAGAAGTCTGGGATTGTTTTGGTGAAGAAGGGGACTAGAGTGTTCATAATGAAGTCTGGTAGTGTTTGGGTGAAGAAGTCTAAGATGGGTTTGGCTACGTTGTTCCAGAGGAAGTCTCCTATTGGCTTGGCTATTGAGTCGTAGAACCATTTTGGGAACCATTCTGGGAATTTTAGTATGGCGTTTATGAAGCCCATGATGGCTCCGCCGACTGTGTTTATGGCTGGAATTACGTAATTGTTTATGAAGCCAGAGACGGCTGAAACTATCCAGTTTGCTACGCTGTTAAAGAAGCTCGTTATTGCATTCCATAGTTGTCCGAGGGGGTCTGTCCATCCAGCTACAGCTGAGGCTATTAGGTCTAGTTGTATTGTTTCGAGGGCTTGTTGTTCTGGCAGTATGGCTCCGCTTACGCTTACACATGTGATTGCTTGGGTGTTTGGCGGTAGTGTTTTGGCGTATTGTTCTACTAGGGTGTCGGCTAGGATTTTGCTTAGTTTTTTGAGTTCTTCTGGGTTTAGGTCTATGAATAGGTCTTCTGTTTGGTCTGTCATGTCATCACCTTTTTGAGGTATTCTAAGCCGTAGGTGTAGTCCATTAGTTTCATTTTGGTTACTTCTGCTTTAAGTTTGTTTATCATGTCTTTTTCGTCATTGCAGATTAGTGGGAAGGTTCGGCTTGTTAAGCCTTTGTAGTGGATGCGGACTGAGGCTGAGTATATTGGTTTTCCATCGGGGTATTGGCTTTTGGTTACTTCTAGGATTTCACATTGGACTCCGTCTATTTCAATAGAGAAAGGTGGGATTTGGAAGGTTTGGGTTGACATTTTACTTCACGTATGTTGGTTGTTGTTGTGTTTGCATTTTTCTTACTAGGTTGTTGAGTTGTTTGACTGTTCTGAAGAGTTCTCTGCTTTTTTGGGCTAGTGGACAGTCTTTGATTTTGTCGCATTCTAGGGTTGAGTATTCAAAGGATAGTTCGTGGGTTTTTAGGAGTAGTTCTTGCATTAGGCTTGTTAGTTCGTCTCTGACTTCTGGCGGGAGTGGTGCTTGGACTGGTGCGGCTATGTTAGGGCTAAGCGTCTGCGGGATAGCTGGGTTTTCATACCCAGATAGAGCTTTTTTTCTCGTATCGTTTTCAGCCATATTTTGAACCCTTCATATAATGCTTTTAACATTGCTTCATTTAACCCTTGCGATTTCCAGTATTCAACCCACCAGTAAAAGAATTGTTCTTCCGTCATTTTCTGGAATAGGTTGTAGCCCCATTTATGGCGTTTGGCTTGCCAGCTTATTAGCATAAGCATGGCGTTTTGGTATTGTCTTATTCGCATGGGGTCTCTGGCTTCGTCTCCAAGCTGTTTTAGTGTCCAGTCTTCTATTTGTCTTCTTAGGTAGTGCCATTCCATGTAGGTTTGGGTTCTTTCGCTTGCATGGTAGTCTTGCATTTCGTCTGGTCGGTTATAGTTGGCGAATGCCCATGCTAGGTAGACTAGGCGGTTTTTCATGCCTTGGATTTTGTTCCATATTACGTTGACTATTGGCGGGTTCTTTTTGCCTTCTGGAAGTTTGTAGATGCTTTTTTTGGGGAGTAGGAAGCCGTAGCCTAGTGGTGATATGCCTAGTATGAAGCCGAATTGGATGTGGTCTAGGGTTCCTATTTTGGCTGTTACAAGGTTGCCTTTTGCGTCTTCGTATGTTACTTGTGTAAGTTCGTCTTCTACATGTGTAAGTTTGCTTTTTCCGAGAAGGCTTAATCCAAGTATGAAGGTTTGGGTTTGGGCTGTCATTAGGAGCATGATTTTGTTGTATATGATGTCTGTTGTTGCTCCAGTCATTTCAAGGTAGTCTTTGAGTTTGTCTATTATGAAGGCGTAGAGTTTGTCGCTTGTTTTCATTAGGCGGAGTCTGTGGGCTGTGGCTCTTAGGAATTCTCTGGCTATGACTGGGTCGTAGATGCTTCTTTCGTAGGGTGTTATTCCGTAGAATCCTTTAACTCCTATGCCTACTGCCATTTGGGCTTTGAATTCTTCGCTAATGTTTTCTTCTACGAATGTTCTGAGGTCTTTCATCCAAGGGTAAAGCTCTCCATAGTCTACTGGCGTGAAGTTCATCCATATACCTTGTAGTGTTTCATTTACGAGGGCTAGCTCTGCTTTGTAGTCTATGCTTAATGGTTGCATGTCTACTGGAGCTATGTTGTTGGCTAAGCCTAAGCCAAGCTGGGAAAGGTCGAAGGCTGATACTTGAAGCCATATGTAGTCTGCAAAAACTTTCTGTAAGTCTAGGCTTCTTTGAAATGTTATGGATATAGCGTCCTGGCTGAGGACTTTAGCCCAGAATTTCTTTTTAATGTTGTCGAGGTCTTCAACTGACAATTTTAATCAGAAAAAAGAGTGGGGAAAAGGGGGATATAAAGGGTTAGGCGTTTTAGGGTGTTCAGCTACCCATGACAGCCGTTGCGATGCTGTTGAGTAATGTTTCGGACAGCCCGTAGGCTGTTTTGAAGTAGGCGACTAAGCCATTCTTAATGTTTGTTGCGGCGTTTCCAGTCTGCCTCATTATGTGCTTCTTGAGTGTGGTGGCGAAGGCAAGGTATGTTGCCCTTGTGCCACCAGCTATTCCCGCTGAGTCCAAGAGTGGTCTTACGGCTGTTCTGACACCATCTGGAATGGCGAGTCCAGATTCAGCCCTTGATAGGGCTACTGACTGGACATCGGTGAACCTTGTTGAGACTACTGTGGGGTTGTATTTCGCCTTGTATTTTGCAAACATCTCGCTTGCGGACTTATATAGCGGCATACTTTTTCAACCTCTTTTCATGTTTACATGTGTAATTTGAAATGTCCATGCTTATAAGAGTTTCGATAAAAATAGGCAAAATTTAAGCTCTGTTTTGGAAAATAAGCCTAAAAAATGCTTAATCAGATTTGCGTCAGATTTATATCTACACATGTAAATAACGCATATATAGGATGAGTCAGATAACCTATAAGGAGTCTGTGGAAAATAAAAATGAATTCTAGAAATGTTGGACAGCATGATGCTGTCGAAGTGATACCAGCAAACTTAGACCATCATGTTTTGGCTAAAAAATACTTGAAGTTGAGGCATGTTCAGAGGTTGCGGTCTAGGTCTAGGTTTTTCGGGTATTTCTTGGAGAAATGCACGTATGAAATGCGTAAGCTGTTAAACTATTTTAATGTTGTTGGCGGGTTAAGGCTTGACTACTATAACATTATGAGGTGTTACGTGCAGATGTTCTATCGTTTGAATGGGCAGTTGAGTGATGAGATTTTTAAGGTTATTGTTGATAAGTTTAGGGAGAAGTCTGGCGGTAGAATCAAGTATGACCAAAGGGTGTTGGATGGTATTAAGGAGATGGTTGGTGAGCTTTGGAAGAAACAAGAAGTGTTGAGGGTTGAGTTTCAACAGATTCAGTATTTGAAGAGGCTTGAGGAGTCTGGTAAGAAGGTGGATTGGGAAACTTTTGAGCCTTTCGAGTTGGAGTTTGCTGAGCCTAAGCCAGAGGGGGGTGAGAAGTGATGGCGGTTAGGAAGTTGGAGATTGTTGTTCCAGTTACTTTGTTGGAGCGTTTGGAGAAAGCGGCGGCTAAGAGTGGGTTGAGGAAGGAAGATTTAATAGCTCGTGCTTTGGTTAAGGTTATTGAGGAGTTTGAAAAGGGGTAAATGGTTATGGCGGGTTTGATTGAGAAGGTTTTGGAGTTTTTGAAGGATGTTTCGGATGTGAATTTGAGGGATGGGGCTTTGCAGTCTATCACTTTCTTGAGGGATGTGTATAAGGATAATAAGGCTGATGCGGTGCAAATTTTGGCGGATTTGAAGGAGATTTGTCATGCGGTTTTGGCGGCTACGCATCCAGACTGGGATGAGGCTATGATTAGGGAAGAGGCTGAAAATAAGGCTAGGGAGTTTCTGCGTTATATTGGCGTTGAAACTATGGCTGATAGGATGCGGGCTAAGTATCGTAGTCCTTTAGGCTAGCTTAGAATTTTAGGTGGTTGAAGGCGTATTTTTCGGCTTCGGCTATGGATGGTTTACTGAAGCCTTTATGTATGATTTTGAGTTGTTTTTTGGTGATTTCTAGGTAGACTGGTTTTTGGCATCTGAAGCATTTGAATTTTAGGAGTAGGGTGTTTTTTCTAGCTGAGGCTTTAAACATTTTAAGGTATTTTTCTACGTCTTGCTTGTTGAGGGGTAGGTAGGTTTCTTCTTGGCAATGGGGACATGTCATCACTAGGGTTACGCTTTTTGGTTTGGGCATTTTTATACCGAGCCTAAGGCTTCAGCAAAGGTTAAGAGGTATCTGGCTATGAGGCGGGCTATGCGTCTTTTAAGTGTTGGCTTAAATTTGTGAAGGAAAACCATGTGTAGGGCTATTGGGACTGTTCTTGGTTTAGAGCCTTCTATGACTTTGCGTAGGTAGCATACTACACATGTAAAGTGGGGTCTTTTTAGGGGTGGGTTTCCTTCGATGAGGTATTCTCCTTCGCATAGGCGGGCTGTTTTCCAGCAGTAGAAGGGGTTGATTTTTTGTCCTAGGTATTTCTTCTGTCTTGGTGTTAGGTTGTAGAATAGCCATACTCCATATTTGTCGCTTACTAGGATTTTGCGGTATTGGAAGTCGAAGAGGCATTTCCATTCTTCTCCTTGTTTTACGGCTATTCCGTGTTCTTGGGCTAGAAGGTCTATGAACTCGTCAAACTCTCGCTCTAGTCTTTTGGCAAGTTGTTCTGGTGTTTCTTTCATCTGTTCACCAGCTTTTTGATAATGGCAACAAAAATGACAAAGAAAAGTAGTGCGGCAAAGCCTATGGCGGCTCCTATTGTTAGTGTCCAGAATATGAACAAGAACCAGTTGAAGCCTACAAATGCGTCTTTGAAAAAGTTATAGAAAAAGATTAGAGATGCGGGTATGCCAAGTAGGACGCTTACAATGTATAGGATGGCTAAGCCTTTTTCTGTTAATTCAGTCTTGTTGTTTCTTGGTGGTTTTTTGCGTAGTTTGTAGCCGCAGTTTGGGCAGTAATTGTCTGTTGGACTGACTTGCTCTCCGCATTTGGGGCATCGTCTGTCTATGAACCAATGGTAAGCCCAATGGTAAGCCCAAGGGTTTCTTGGGTCTTCAAGTGGGTAGCTCATTTTGCATGTTACACCTCTATGAAAGCGTATTTTTTGCCTTGTTTCATGTAGGCTACTGCTTTACATGTGTATGTTCCTTCTAGTGCCTTTAAGTCTTTGAGTCTTCTTTGTAGGGTTGTTTTGTGTTTTGGTGCTTGTTGTTTGGCTTTGCATTGGACTAGCCAGATTTCTTTGCGGTCTGGAAATATGGCGATTAGGTCGGCTGGTGTTAGGCTTCTGGCTGAGCGGACAACTATAGCGGCTCCTTGCTTAAGAAGCTCGTCTTTAGCTTTAAGCTCAACAAAATAGCCAGTCCTATACATGGTCATCTTCTACTCCCTTCTTATGCCGTTTGCGTATTTGGATTGGCTTATTCCTAGCGAGCCTAGGGTTACCATTATAATGTAGTTTGCTAGTCTTTCGTTTTTCTCTAGGTCTTTTTTGTCTATGTAGAATTTTTGGTTTTCTAGGTCAAAGTATATTGGTATTCTGCCTTGGGCGTGGTGGTTTTTGCGTTTTGCTAGGACATGTAGGGTTTTGTTTTTCCATGTTATTTTGCGTAGGTAGAAGCCTTCGTTTGGGTATCTTTGTTGGAGTCTTTCTACGTATATGCCTAGTTCTGTTTCTGTTATGCGTGGTGGGTTTGATTTTTTGGTTATTATGTAGGTGCGTATGTATCTTCCGTTTTGGGTTTGGCATAGGACTGTTGGGGTGTGTTCCTCGAATATTTCAACTAGCTTTAAGCCTTTTCCGTGTTCTTCGTTGTGGCATGACTTGCATAGGCGGATGTATTCCATTGTTTGGTAGTTTATGATGTGGTAGTATAGTGGGGGTTTGGTTGTTCCGCATTTTTGACATTGCATTTTGGCTCACCTATGGTAATATAGACGTAGAGAAGTATATAAGTATTGCGGATAGAGGAATGACACCGCAATGTTTAAAAATTTACATATGTAAGAGAAGAATGTGGTTGGTATGGCGAGTAAATGGGTTACTGAGGCGATTAGGGCTTTTGCTCCGACTGTGGCGGATAAGGTTTTGGGTCTAATCGGAGAGAAAAAGCTGAGTAAGGATGATTTGAACATTTTGCTTATCACTTTGTTGGCTGAACAGAATATGGGTGTTGCTAAATGCTTAGAGGGGATTAACAATCAGTTGGTGAATGTGCAGAAGACTTTGGAGCTTTTCGGTAGAGAGTTGAAGACCTTGAATGAGGGTGTTGCTGTTCTTTTGAGGCGGACAGAATAGGCTTAAGCTGTGGAACCACGTTTTTGGGGTTTTGGAGTAGTAGTTTGACTAGGCTTGTTAACAGTTTATAGTCTGAGATGCCTAGTTGCCTTGCGATTTGGCGGTATTTCCTTGCGTCTTTTCTGTTTAGTCTTGTGCTTACATACATGTGTAATCACCTAGAAGAGGGTTTTCTGCTGGGGGCTTAGGGCTTGCCGCATGGCTTGCTGTTTTCTGCGTCTCGCTTCTAGGACTTCTGGGCTTGGAAGGTAGTCTCCTTTTTCTTGGATTTTCTGTCTCATTCTTCGTATGGTTTCTGGTGGTGTTGCTTTATGTAGGAAGGCTATGCGGAACTCTTTTGGTATTGGGATTTGGTCGCATATTTCCCAGAATAGGAGCATTAGGAGTTTGTCGTTGTTGCGTGCGTCTGGGTAATGGGCTAGTATGTAGCGTATTCCAGTTTCAACTCTGGAAAGTTTCTCTTTAAGCTGTTCTGGCTGTTCTGTCATGTTATGCGTTTTCCTTTGGCTTCTATGCGTAGGCTTTTGAGGTAACATGTTGGTTTGTCTTTGTGTTTACATGTGTTGGCTAGACTGCATTCGACTGGTTTTCCGTTTACAATTTGGCTGTTTATTAGTTTCTCGTTTGCTAGGGTTATGCGGGCTTCTTGGCGGCTTGCTGGACAGAAGGTTTTAACCTCATAATAGTGAAGCTCACTCATAATGTTAATCACCGTTATTGTTTTCTTCTAGTTTTGCGTTGGGTTTCCAGAGTTTTCTGGCTGTTGTGGGTTGACGTTTTTTCTTGAAGAATTTGCGGTATCTGGTTGGGTGTGTTATGGGGGTTGTTGGTGTCGGCTCAATTCTGACGTGCATAGGTTTCCCTTCAGTTAGGGTTGGCTTAACTGGATATGAGCTAACCTTTGACTCTATGGTTGAGCTTTTAGCGTAGGGCTTAGTCCACGAAATTGCCTCTGACTTTCTACGTTTGAAAAGCCTCTTCAGCCAGTCAAAGAGCTTCATTTTCTCCCCATTCTAGTTTATGGGTTTGTAGTGGTGTGCTTTGCCTTGGTTATGTGCACATTTGTCGCATCGGTATGGATAGTCTAGGCATCTCTCTTTATAGGGACATTTGACTTCACTCATGTTTTTCCCCCTTTTCTTCTTCTACTGGTTCTATTCCTTTTGATGTGATTCTGAAGGTGGCTTCGGCTGGAGGGTATTCTGAGGAGTCTACCAGTCGGGCTATGCGTTTTCCTTCTTTGGCTTTGCGTAGGAATATGCGGTTGTTTATGACGTGGTAGAGGGTGTGTCCGCCTACGGCTAGTTCTCTTAGGTCTAGTGGTTGGAAGGGGGTTCCGTCTGGGTTGGCGTAGACTTGGTTTGTCATTATTGTTGGGACTTTGTTGTTTAGTGCGTATTTTCTGAGTTTCCATAGGAATCTTCTTAGGGCGTGTTGTTTTTCGGCTAGTTGTTCTCTTCCAAGGTATTCGGCTCTGAATATGGTTGTTGCTCCGTCTACGATTAGGAGTTTGGGTTTAACGTCTTTGGGTAGGGCTTCTAATGCTCCGAACTGTTCGCTTGTGGTTTCTGGTTTGGCTACGTGGATTCTGGCTAGAACCTCGTCTGGGTTGTAGCCTCTTTCTTGGGCTATTTGTTTGAGCCTTTCTGGTCTGAAGGTGTCTTCGCAGTCTATCCAGTAAACGATTCCGTCTGGCTGTGAGGCTACTTGGGCGGCTACGGTTAGGCATAGTTGGGTTTTGCCTACTCCGTATTCTCCGTAGACTTCTATAACCTCGTCTTCTCTTATTCCGCCGCCTATTAGCTGGTCTATGGGAGTGTTGGTTTTTAGGCGTTGGATTTTCTGTTCTTCTTCTAGGAGTTGCTTGGCGGTTTTAAGTTCTGGAAGTTTAACCTCATTCTTCTTTGGCATAGGTCTACATCTCCTTCTCAGTTAGAGGTTTTCTGAATTCTCGGTCTATTTCTTTGAGAGCGTCTAGGACAGCCTTGATGTCTCTTTGGCTTAGTCTTGTTTTCTTTTGTATCCAGAGGATTAGTAGGCTTTCGGGTAGTCCTTTCTTTGTTAAGTATTCTAGTGCGTCAGCTATTTTTTGGACTTGTTCTAAAAGTGCCTCTCCAATTGTTTTAGGAGTTTGACTCATGCCTTATCCCTCATTTCTCGTTTTAAGCGTTTTTTAAGTTCTGGTGATGCGTCTTGTAGGAGTAGGTCGTAGGCTAGGCTTAGGTCTCCGCATATTTGGATGCTTTGGGCTATGTAGCGGCTTATCCATCTTGGGCTGAAAAAGTCTATTGGGTAATCGGTTTCGTCTGGCATGGTTTTTTCACCTTAACTTTAACTGTTCTTGGGACTAGGGTTCCGCCACATCTTGGGCATGTTTTTATCGGTTTTCTTGGGTTGCGGATTGTTTTGCCGCATTTTACACATGTTAGGATGGTTTTAAGCTCGGACATGGCGGACTACTCCTTTTCTGGTTTGGTTTCTTCTAGGTGTTTTTGTAGGGCTTGCTCTATGAATTGGCTGGCTTCCATGTTTAGCTCTATGGCTCTTATTTTGGTTTGTTTCCATATTTCTGGGTTTATTACTATGGTTGCTTTGATTCGTTTAGTTTGGGATTTCTTTTTTGTCATGTGAACCCCTAGATTACTTTACGCAAAAGTAGTATATAAATATTTACTGTCTTATGTCTCCGTTAGAAGGCTCGGCTCAAACGTGTTTCATCGGGGAGAAAGGAGAGAAGGAAAAAATTTACACACGTATGTCATAGCTTCATCGCCAAAATTAAATAGGTGAAATGCTTTCTCTTATTTTTAACTGGAAAAAAGGAGAAAAAACTTATATGCTCAGATTGACATCATTGCTATTTGCCCAGTAAGTCGGGGTGTTATTATGACGCTGGAAGTATATAAAGATAGCGTTTCCACACACGCCCAGAACACTATTCCTAGTGAGGGTTTGTTTGCTGAGAGGTTTATGGAGCTTTGCCAAGACTATTTTGCTACGTTGTATAGGCGGGTTTCGGAGCAAATTTGGAACAATGGGGTTTACTCCTACGTCAGAGCGGCTTATTACACATGTAACTTTAGCAATGGTGTTGCGGAATACCATGTTCCAACGGTTTTGAATGGTGAAAACTTCATGCAGTATTATCGCATCGCCATCTCTGTGGTTCCAGAGTTGGATGAGGAAACTTATTGGAGTGAGGCTTTGAGGCTGGTTAAAGTGATTAGTCCGCCTATGGGTTGGAATGATAGTGGCACAATTTTCATTGTTGCTCCAAAAGTAACTAGGAAGCACGCTTTCCAAGTTTGGAAGGAGAAGCGTAATGGAATGTTGAAAATCAAAAGGGTTGCTGGCTGGCTTGTCATTCCAATAGTCAGTCCAAGCCCAGAGATTGCACTTAAAAAGCTGATTACACATGTAACGCACTTCTGGCAAGCAAGGGTTAAAGGTTTCTTAAGGAAGTTGAATGTGGAGCCTTGGCAGTATGATTATGATGTGAAGAATTTACTCTATTGCTTACCTAAAGTAATAGAGAATTATAGTCACCAAATTATATACTGCCTTAGGAGTATGGTTGCCCATTTGCTTTATTTTATGGATAGGCTTAGGGATGCGTTGAGGGCTATTGGTAGGCTTAACGAGATGAAGAGTAAGGTTATGGATGTGGCGAGGCGTTTAGCTGAGGCTTTGAATGTTTTGGAGCCTAAGAAGCGTGAGGAAGTTTTGGCTAAGCTGGGTGAGTGCTTGCTGGTTACACATGTAAGGCTTAGAGAGGCGGATGGGTAGCGGTTACTTTCTGTAAATTTTAGCGTAGCCGCTTTGCTTGGTTAAAACCTCAAGCACTTCTGGAATTTCAGCTATGTAGTAGTCTCCGCCCGTTTCTGGATTATTAACCTTAATGACTACACACGATTTACTTCTGCTGATAGAAATGTATCCAGCCGAACGCCACTTTTTAGATTTACTCAATCCTACCACTCCCACTTTTCAAGCTCTTCCTTGTCTAGCTCTATTGGTCTTACTCTCTGTATTGGGACTAGAAGCCGTTTCAACGCATTTGACTGTTTCTTGTAGACGTTGATTTTGTTGACTGTGTTTTGGCTTTTAATGAGCTTCTTTCTCACCCTAAATAGTATGTTGTATATTGTGTATGGAGATATGTTAAGCTCGTTAGCCGCACCCTTAACGCTTCCCGTCTCAATTATGGCTTCTAAAATCCTCTCTTCAAATGCGGTCAACCAGCTAATTTCAGTCTCCTTAATCGCCATTTACTACGCCATAATTAACCTTTCTATGAACAACATATTAAACTTTTCTACGCTCACCATTCACTACATTAAACCTCATTTCAAAACGTAAATGCAACAATGGAAAGCTAACAGTAGCCAGCCTACACCAAATGCTTAAAAATAGAAAAAATGGGGATAAAGGATTACACATGTAGTTTCTAGCTTTTCACTACGCTGGGCTGAATCTTCTTCCATTCTGCCGTGAACACGTCAATGATAAACGCTAGGACAGCCCCAATCCAGTTGTAAGGCTCTGTGACAGACGCTAAGACAACGTTGAAAACACCAACATAATACATTACCGTGTTGTAGAGCCTATTAAGCTCATACTCGACTTCCTTAGTCTTCCTTAATAGAAGCCAGTTCCTAGCGTAGCCTAGAAAGTTCCGCAGAAACACCACCACAAAGGTTACGCCACCATAGCTGAAGAACCTCTGCAAAGTAACTATGAAGTTCCGTGCAAACTCTGGAACCGTTGAAACATCAACAGTCTTAATCCATTCGCCTACGCCTACGAAAACGCCAGCCAAAACCAGAAGGATGGCGAGGGCTATCAGCAGTTTCTCCCACGTTGACATTTCCCTATTTCACCACAAACAATAATATACATGTGTAATGCGTTTAAACCTTTCTCCAAAAACAAACCAGAGGTTGAACCAAAAATTAAAACAGAAAAAAGGGAGAAAAAAGCTACCAGTTCTCAAGGTCTCTAGCCATCATCGTTATCAGTTGTTTGCTATAAACACCCCTAAGCACAGAAACATAGTCTTCGCCATCCTTACCAGCCACGTAGACAGCCAAAACAGCCGCCTTGCCACTCTCACCAAACTTACCCTTCACTCCACGCTTATCCGCAAAATCCCTTGGAAAAACCTCAACACTACCATCCGAATACGTAATAGCAACCTTCTCGACACGCTTCCCCTCTGTAACCCTTGGAACAACATCCCATTTCTCGTCCATGCTTATGCCCCCTATCTCCTACTCCTCAAACAGGATACGCATATACATGGCTATTTCAGACGTTGACAGATGCCTAGCGTCTGGCTCGAAAGTCGGCTTAGAAGTTCCATAACCATAGTCCCGATTGCACTTCCTACAAGTCCATCTGAAAGTATAGCCTACCTTAACCGCCTCAACCGCTCCGCCACATTTTTGGCACTCATACATGTGTAATCCCTCTAAATGCTATTCTGAAGGCTTGCAGTTTTTAACCCACACTTGAAGGTCTTTATTGCTGTTTATGTGGTCTTCTAAAAGTAAGTGGTAGTTTTCCCTAATTAAGTCGTATAACTCATAGATGTCAATTGAATCTTCTAACAAGTCGTTAAGCCTTGATGGGTAAAGTATGTCTATCTTAGTATCCATACCATCGCCTTTAGCTATATCCTCAACCAGCATAACTATTGTATTAGTCATGGCTTCCTTTACCTTATTCCACTTCATAGTTCATCCCTCTATCTTAGGCTGGGCTGGTTTTCGCTCGAATACAAGCCTCGACTCGCTGACAACCTCGCTGAACCTCGACATGACCTCAGCCTTAACCATCTCGAAGACAGACGGCTCCGCATCAATGAACAAGCATGGGACACACTTGAGAATATCGCCATCCCCTTGGCGAGGCTCTATTACATATGTAAAATCTCTAACCTTCCTTAGCTCTTCCAGATACGGCACAAGGTCGGCTGACACTAGGCGGCATATGTCCTCAACTACGTTGTATATGTCCTTCTGTGCTCTACTCACTATCTCATGCACTTTAAACCACATTTTACTATATTTTCCCACCATACCACATTCACCCATACATCTATATGTATATACTACCTTATAAACCTTACTACCACCCATCAGACAACTCGACAAGAAGTCCACCATAACATACACATGTAAAAAAGCATGGAAAACCGCCATCCATAGACTTCCACAGAATTCCATAGAAGCATAAAGAAGTAGTTCAACTTGACCTAAGTCTCGACATCCTTTACTCGACTCGACATTAGGGTATCAATTTTACACATGTAAAAACATAAGCTCCAAAAAATGAGCTTACCTAACGCATGGAAAATATGAAAAAACATGGAAATATGAAAAATCCAAAAAATAAAAAATAGAAAAAAATGGGTTATGGTTTGGCTTCTAGCACATCAAAATTTTGGCTAAACTCTGCAAACTAGCCTTATCCAGCCTTATGATGCTCAATGTTCTCAAGTCTACCAATGCAAAATAGCCATCTTTTAGCACATAAAACCTTATGTTTTCGTTTACTGGAAACCACGCTAACACATTGTTTTCAATGCTTTTTAACGCATTTTTCTCTACCATACACACCACCACCTTTTATTTTTATTACCTTCATAACCATAAAAATCGGAATATGAAAAGTCTCCATATGTATAGGTCTTAGGCTTTTTTGGTGCTTCTATCTGGTAATGTTCTACTTCTCCATTTTTAATTTTCAATACTTCACAGTCTAACACTTCTATTATTTCACAGTCTTTAACGTTTAATGCATTAAGTAGACTTTCCACAGCCTTTTTAGTGCTAGCCACATAAACTTCTCCATCATGCACAGCATAATGCAATGGATAGGCTCCGCTCTTAGCACTGTAAAGCTCATTATCCAATGTTAAAACCACAATTGAGCCGCTAAGATAGTTAACTGTAAGCTGTGCAATGGCTTTAAGCATGTCATTGGTCTCATTAAGGTATTCTTCTAATGTATGAGCTAAAACTTCACTATCAGTTTCACCTAAGAGCTTATGGTTATTCTCAATAAGCCACTTTCTAAGGTCTGAAGTAAAAGCATGACCATTATGAGCCAATGCAAAATAGCCATCACAGCTTAAAAATGGATGTGTATTCTCCATGTTAACCTTACCTATACTAGGCTGACGATTATGAGCAATAGCTAGCTTAACATCTACGTTTAAGTCGTAAAGCCTTCTACTCATAAAGCTAATTGGATGTGTCGGCTCTTTTACTATCTTAATGCTGTTCTTACACATGTATGCTACACCACAGCCCTGAACACCACGCTCTAACTGGTTTAGAGTCATTAGCATGGCTTTTATTGGAGCATATGAGCCATATACCGCACTAACACCACACATATTTATACACTCCTAAGCTCTTTAACCATCATATAGCTTCTATCATTACCCCCTTCTATTCTGAAGCCTAAGCTAGCAAATAGGTTAGCACTTGGCTCATTACCACGTCTTGCATATGTGTAGACTCTAGCTAAGTTATGTTCTCTAGCCAATTCTATAACATGTGCTAGCAACGCTCTAGCAATACCTAGCCTTCTAAATCTTCTATCCACTACTAGGCTCCTAATTTCACCACTACGCATATGTATGGATATGGCTCCGCAAATTTGCTCCGCTCCGCTAATACGGTCGTAAGCTACTAGCACATAAAACCTAAAATCTGTGCTAATAATCTCTTGTGCAGACATTGGATTAACCACACCATCACCATGATGTGCTAGCAAATTGCTTATGTATTCCGCCACTTGGCTAGCGTTTAACGTGCTTAGCTCATTAATCCTAACTATTCGATAATAACCACGCTCTAAGCATGTTCTTATTTGGCTTCTACCTAAGCCAATGCTAACATTTTGGTTTAGCCTTCTAACCATGCTAGGCTGAGCTTCTAAACGCTGTTCAATAGCCTCAGTTAATGTTTGAGCTAGGCTTCTATCTACACCAATGCTTAAGCCTATCAATTGGTCTAGGTTTTCAATTTGCTGAGCTTCACTAACCCATTGGCTAATTTTATCTGTATGCTGTGCATCACCAATAGTTAAAATATTCTCCAAAAACCTAGAACAGTCATTTAGCTGAGCCTTAAAGTAGTCATATGGCTTAACATTGCTATATTTCCATGCACCATAAAAGTTAAGCCTATACCTAGCCATTAAGTAAAGTGCTTCTCTAATTGCTGGAATATTCGGAATTTCTGCATTACCAATAACAGCCTTAAGCCTTCTAAGGTAGTCTGTAACATTTAAACCAATTAAGCCATAACGTAAAGCATTAGCACGCTCTAAATCGTAAGCTCTTAGGTCTATATTAGAGCCATCATTTAGGCTTCTATTCCTTAAAGCCTTTTTAGCTAACTCTGTGGTTATCCATGCACATGTAAGGCTAGCTTGCGGAATATTGCAGTCATAAAGCCTAAACTCAACTGTTCCGACATGGCTATCTGAAATTTCGCAGTAATGGTCTGTGCTTATGATGTCTCCATAATAAACTAGGCTTCTAGCATATACAGTAGTTAAGCCTCTGTGGCTAGGTATTGGCTGAGCATGTATAGAAGCCAATAATGGATAAAAGCCTACCACAGCCTTAGCCAGCCTTTTCTTAGTTTCATGTGTTAGCCTTAGGTTTGGCTTACCTACATGCATATGTTGCCCTAGGCTTCTACCACGCTCATTACACATGTAAGGTATAAGCCCAGGATTCCGCTCTACCATTGCTTTAAATTGGCTATTGCATTGGTTAACAAAATCTTCTAGATTGGTAAAGACTGGGCTCCTAAGCTCAGAGCTAGCGGTAGGGTCATTTTGGAAATACCAATTAGGAGCCAAATATGTCGGCTCCGCTCCATGATAGACTACTCTGTGGTTATTCTGGTCTACATAATCGAATTCGAATTCTACACCAAAACTAACGCTCATTGTGAACACCTTCTTATGGCTTCATCAATTAAATCCACTAGGGTCTCATAATCACGACTCAAGTCTATTCCTAGCCTTCTAGCCATGTCATTAATACGACTCCAATTATTAGCTAGCCTTCTAAGGTTAATCCTAGCACGTCTGAGCCTAGCCTCTTCAGTAATGGCTTCTAGGTCATCAATTAATCTACTAACATGGTCTATTGCACGGTCTAAGCTCGATAAAAGTCTTCTTTCAGCCAATGGTAAAAGCCTAGCATATTGCACAGTCGTAAGGTCTAACACTTGAATTATTGGCTGAAGCCTAACATTAAAGCCATTAGCTCTTAATTGCTCATTGAGTCGCTCATATATTTCTCTGCATATTGCTATTGTGCGGTCTACATGTTCAGCCTTATTAGGAGCCACTAGGATAACTGAT
>Ga0080004_1155532_pt1 | contig 26137 bp, 24 predicted proteins | sample WasSprMetagenome_FD_69207 | JGI IMG/M metagenome (GOLD analysis project Ga0080004, IMG submission 69207) | Sulfidic aquatic microbial communities from Washburn Spring, Yellowstone National Park, USA - WS (SPADES assembly) (version 2) | ecosystem: Environmental > Aquatic > Thermal springs > Hot...
TAGGTTAGAATTTTTACATGAGAAAATGTAATTGAATTGTAAAACAAGCCTTTACTGGAGATATTAATGCAATAGCTAGCTTCTCAGATGAGTATCGCTGAGAATTAATAGCTTAAACATTTAGAATGTTGAGGGGAAGGAGTACATACTTGAACCGGGCATGTTCATCTGGCTACCTCCAGGAGCATAGCATGAAACGATAGTACTTGGCGACGAAACTTTACGCATGGTCGTACTCTTTGCCCCTAGTAGATTAAAGGAAAAGAAGTAAATCAATAAACTTTTTAAACTTCACTTTAAATCTTATTTAACATTTTTAACATTACAATAATTAAGAAATAAACTTCTCACATTTCCTATATTTCTTAACTTATTATTTCTATCGTTATATTGATATGTCTACAGGTGTTTCAGGGGTTGTTGGAGAGGGAAGATATATTTTTACTAAATTACCTTCTTGGGAGTATCTTAATCTTTGAAGGGCTGATGTGAATAAAGACCTCACATCTCAGTTTAATGCCAAGCTTTTCAAGATATTTTAAGTTAGTTTCAGCTCTTAAAATTATGTTGTTTACCTCAACTTCAACTTTAACTATTGATTTTTCCATGTAAACACGTCTTACAATTCCATTTAAAATATTACAGTGGCGTTCTCTCCACTCTGGCTTAAAGACATCATTCGTTAGTAATAAAGTGATGTCTTGAGGTCTTATTATTACTACTACATCTTTTACATCTTCTGGAATGTTTTCTCTATATTGAGCATTTAAGACCGTGCCTCCAATGTCAATTAAAATACTTGTGTTATTGTTGTAAATTACCCTCCCGTTAAAGACGTTATATCCTAAAAACTCTGCAACAAATTTTGATTGTGGATTTTCGAAGATTTCTTTAGGAGAGCCTATCTGTTCAATTCTTCCATTATTCATTAACGCTATTTTATCACCAATGGTTGTGGCCTCTAGAAGATCGTGAGTCGTGTAAATGGTGGAAATGTTAAACTTGTGAAAAATTTCTTTAAGTATATTGCTAAATTCTCTCTTAAGGACTTCTCTCATGAGCGGATCAAGTGCTGAGCATGGCTCATCTAATAGCAAAACATGTGGTCTCGTTGCTAAGGCTCTAGCTATCGCTACTCTTTGCTTCTGTCCCGAACTGAGGTGTTCGACTTTCTTATCCATTAAGTCTTCGATTTGAAGTAAGCGAATAATTCTCTGAAGGTCATTAAGACTCAGTCCTTTAGACCTCTTAAACGCAAACCAGATGTTCTTTTGAACAGTTGTGTTAGGAAAGAGCATATAATCTGATGGCACATATCCAACCCTTCTCTTCTCCGGTGGGAGATGTGTAACATCAATACCGTCAATAACTATGCTACCCGAATCAATCTTCTGAAACCCAGCTATACACTCAAGTAATGTTGTCTTTCCACATCCATTTGGACCCATTATTACTAGAGTTGAACCGCTTTGCACCTTAAAATTTATGTCTTTGAGTAAGAAAGTGCCACGCTTTGCGCTAAGATTAGAAACAATTATCATAGCACAAAACCACTTTGCAAAAGCCTTCTAACAATTACCTGTACTCCACAAGATATTAATAGGAGGATTAGAGATAAAGTAGCAACACCCACCAAATCTCCTGCTGCTAGACTAAGATAAATTGCTATTGACATTGTTTCAGTTTTAAGCCTCATAGCACCAGCAAGCATCATCGTTGCTCCAAACTCCCCAATTGCCCTAGCCCACAGTAGCAATGCAACTCCAAGAATAGAGTTTTTGGTAGCCGGTAGTGTAATGTAAAGAAAGGATTCCAATTCCGTATACCCAAGAGTCCTGGCAATCATCTCATAGCGTGGAGATATGTTATTAAATACTTCTTTCAACATTTTTATTGCCAAGGGGCTTAAAACAGTAAATTGAGCTAGAATTATCCCTGGAACTTCAAAAACAAATTTTATCACCTTTTCATTTATAAATATACCTAGGGGGTTTCTAGCAAAGAAAATTAACAACATGATTCCCAGCGCAACTGGTGGAACTGCCATGGGCGTATCCAAGAATCCCTCAATCACACTCTTTCCTTGGAAGTTATAGCGAGACAAAGCATAAGCTATAGGAAGACATATAATTAGAGAAGCAATGGTTGAACAAGTAGCAGTAACTATTGAGAGGAAAATAGCAAATCTCACTTCATCTGAAAGGAAAGCAAGCATAATTTGATGAAGTTCTATAAAGATTATGGGCGATGTGAAGATACATAGAAAGAAGGTTAGAATAAATATCAAACATAAAAATGATACTATTTTAAACATTAGTTGACACCTCACACTACTTATTATTTAGCTAAGCTCTTCGATTGACGCTTCTGGAGCATATTTCTTAGCATCCATAAGTGTGGGAAAATATCCATATTTTCTCCAAATCTCACTTACTTCTTCAGAGGAGAGAAAGTCTAAAAATTTAATGGCAAGATCCTTGTTTTTAGTAAAAGTGGTCACGGCTCCAGCTATATAGCCTATCTTTGGAATTCTCTGTGGCTCAATCCATATAATGTCAGCTTTATCGGGATTCCAGTAGTAAAAGACATGCCATCCAATTATAGCATCTACAGCACCAGTATATATTAATTGTGCCGTTGCTTCGCAACTAGCTGCATAGGTAACTATGTTTTTACTAACTGCTTCCCAAAGTCTATTCTTTTCTAAAAGCTCCTTTGCATAAAGACCTATGCATACAGACTTAGGGTCTGCTATTCCCACTCTAATTCCTGGCTTTGCTAAATCCTCAAGTTTAGTTATATTCTTCGGATTGCCTTTTTGAACTATTATTGCTGGGACGAGATAGGCAAGTATCTTTGGCTCAGAAGCCGTGAAATTAACAATGCCACGTTGCTTTGCTAAGACAAGATATTCAGGCGAACCTGGAATATAGACATCGCCGCTTCTAGTAATCTCAAGAGCTGTGAGAAGAGCTCCTGAACCACCTAGGTTCAGAACAACTTTAACACCATATCTTCTCTCAAAAAGAATGGCCGCCTCCTTGTAGACTGGAGCAGCTGCAGCACCAGCAAAAACAACTATCTCACGCTGGGGAGTGATTCCTGTCAGCAAGTGAAAAGCGGCACTGCAAGCCACACCCAATATTAGACCTATTAAGAGAAAAATCAGCTCTCGTGGTATCTTAACCTTCATTCAGTAACACCTAATCTCAGTACACATTCACACTAGCATATGTTTAGTAATACAGCTTACACTTTAAAGCGTTATCATTATTAAATGTAAATCATTATATTTACGCTACTACCTCCTTAGCAACTACCCTATTGTAGCAATACACAAGGTCTTACACATTCTGCAGAACGAGCCTGTATACTTGCCAATACAAATTCCTACTTATTTTATGCTATAAGGATAGTATGCATTTAACTATTTTTTGGAATTGTGATTTAGAAAACTTCTCAATATTTTTGCAAAACTCGTTTTCTTCACAATAAATGTCTATAGAGCCCTCATAAAATATTAAAATTTTCAACTTACTTTTTAACTTTTTTCTTTCAAAACATTTGGACGCCTTTGTACGAAACATATTCATCAAGTGTATCATATTTGTTTTCAATTTTATGTTCAATTTATCTGCTTCATTAAATACTATTTGAAGTATTGTAAATATATCTGCTGGAGGATCTATCTCTATAATCTTTGCAGATAAAAGTTCTTTTACTATTTGAAGAGTTTTCATGGCTAGTGCTATTTTCTTTAAAGCATTGCTTTCAATAATACTCACATTAGCTCTGGTTGTGTTTAGCTCCTTAGCTATGGCGTCTTGAGTTGCACCTTCAAATCGCCTTTTAAGAACGTAATACTGTTTTCTTGTGAGTAGCCCATGACTAGCGATAATTGTCACCTACTAGCAATTTCTCATTTGCATAATGAGTTTAGTAAGCTTTATAACTTTAATTTTAATAATCTTCAGTTACTTAAAGTCTCTATGGTAATAGAATTGTTTACTAGGCGATAAGTCACAGCCTTTGACCTTCTCCTCACTCTGAAGGGTTAAGGCTTTTAGCTAGTAAGGAATGGGAATGGATAAGTATAGATAAATGTATTATACTATATAGTGCATTAAGCAATACACATTTACTATTGAACCTGAAGGCAGTTTACTGATACCTTTTTCAATTATTATAAATTCAGCTGATAGTAATGGAAAGCCGTGTGTTGACTCTGATCCTAAAATTACCTTTACACCACTCCCTACACTCTTTACAAACCTAAGCCTTTTGAATTCCACAAATTGAGGACATTCATAATCTTCAAGTAATGTTGCTTTGTAGTATGGCAGTGTGAATTTAGAGCCGTATATTTCAGAAAGTAGGGGAGAAGTTATAAACACCATTCCTGCCAAACATGACTGCACTAATCCTGGAAGCAGTATTATCGGCTTTCCATTAACAACACCTCCACTAGTTCTTCTACCTGGTTGTGCAGCAATGCCTCTAAATGTGTATACCGGGTTAAGCTCTTGTAAAGCTTTATAACTAAAGTCCTTTCTCCCAACAGAAGTCCCGCCAATAGATATTGTAACATCACTTCTAGCTAACAGTTCCTTGAATTTTGATGAAATTCTCTCAACACTATCCTCAATCACCGTTTTCTCTACAATAACACCTAACCTAAGCATTGATATAAAACTTTCAACTATATGTGATAAAGATTCGACTCTTCCCTCAAAGACATACTCATCACCTGTTACAATAACAGATATTCTTAATGGCTTAAACACCTTAACCTCATTTAAACCTAAATCTGAAAATATCTTAATGTGAACAGGTCTTATACTCTCTCCCCTTTTAATTATAAGTGTGCCCTTTCTAAAATCAGAGCCTTTAGGAATTACTCCAAAGCCCTTTCTAAATTGTTTAAAAACCCTCACATATTGCCCACTAACTTCAACAACTTCAAGAGGGATAACTGCCTCAGTATTATCCGGAACCCTACTTCCCGTATCAACGTACTTAGCTTCACAAAAATCTAAAGACTCTTTCTCTTCGGGAACAACCTTAAATAAATTACAGGACTCTAACCCCCTAACAGCATAGCCATCAAAATGAGCTATATCCTCGCTTGGCACATCATTCGTTGCATGAATATCCATAGCAATTCTATAGCCAACGGCCTTATGAAGTTCCAGCTCTATAATCTCAGGCCTTATGGAAATTTTCTCAATGAGTTGCTTTACTACATCTTCAGGTTCTTGGGGTATCATAACCATAGGCATTCCCTCACTTCTAACCTCACCACCTTGCAGAAGACCCACCTTCAATGAAATTAGCCTAAGTCTCATTTATGAGATTTGGTACATTATTTAAAAACGAGATTTGCTTATCACCAAGACCTCTTCTTAATGCTATAAGTTCGGCCAAAAAGCTAATTGCAATTTCAAATGGTGTTAAAGCCTCTATGTCCAAACCCATGGGAGCTCTAAACCGCTTTACTAAAACCTCTTTAGAAATACCACTTTCAATAAGCTTCTTCACGCACTCCTTAATCTTTCTTACACTTCCCATCATAAACACATACCTAACATTATGAATAACAGCTTTAATAAGCTCAACTTGCTCTTCCAATTTACCATGCACTATAACTACAATATCGTTAAGCCTTACTCTTAATGTAAGCTCCTTAACTACATCATGAAGAGATTTGCATAGAAACTCGTCTGCAAAATCTTTATGTGTGTATTCCTTACAATCACGCTCTAACTCTACGGCTACAGTAGTATAGCCAAGCATCTTTAACATTTTAACAATTGTTTTGCCAGGCTCCTTTAAACCAACTACTATAGCTTTTTGCTGAGGATGCAAAACATCTACAAAGACCTTTACAACATTCCTTAAGTTCGCTATGTAAAATTTAATATGTAAAAAGGCTAAACATGTTAATTGCTAATGATACTTGCTCATGTAGACTTCTCTCAATGTTACTTCAGCCTAATTGATTGCACTTATGTCTGCTTAGGTAAATACCGCAGCATTTATGGGCTTTTACCTTTAAATATCCACTCATCGCTTTTATATTTTTCGACAAGTTTTCTGGCTAATTCAAGTTCTTCATGTGCATACCGACTTGGATTGAAGTTTACATTTAGAGCTTTGCTAAATCCCTTTATAAGAGCCTTAATAACATCATCTCTGCTTACAGTTCTACCCAATTCTCTAGACACTGTCGTAACTCTTTCTAATATTGTTGTAACTCCATGTCTTAGCAGCTTATCCTTAGGCGCTTTAAGTGCTTTACTTAAAGTCTCTAAGTCCGTATTATACATTAGGGTTCCGTGCTGTAATAATGCATTCTTCTTTCTGGCTTGAGCATTACCAGATACCTTCCTACCATTAATCACAACGTCGTTTATGGGTACAAATTCTGCGTTAACACCTAGCTCCTTAATGGCATATACAATGCCTCTACATATAATTCTGAAACTCTCTACAACATCTGTAGAAATATCGCTAATAGATGCTACTATAGAATACGTGATCTCGCCATTAGCATCATGATAAACAGAGCCCCCACCACTAATCCTCCTAGTAAAGCTTATATTACTACGCTTTAAGAACTCCAAATCAACAGCCTCTTCAACACTCTGAGAGTACCCTATAGTTACAGCACTTGGTTTAATTACATAAATTCTTAGCGTATTAGGTATAGCGTTAGCATCTCGTAAAAGCAGCATAGCTTCATCCATAGCCATATTCCAGTACACATCACCTTCATCAATAATCAATCTCCACATAGCAACACCCATAGCTAAGTTTAAAATATAAGATAAAAAGCCTGGTTATAAATATTTTAAAGCAATGTTAAGGTGATTAGTAAAGGTGTTAGTAAGAGCTTCTATGGGAACTTTAGCAGCTGTAAGACTTGTAAACACTGATATTGCTGAAAAACCTACTACTGCCTACATACTTTTATATTCGCAAAATGGTTGTTTAGGTACATGTACCTTTTGCCCTCAAAGCATATTGAGTACTTCTAACAAGTCTTTAGTATCTAGAGTTTCCTGGCCTGAAGTAAATTTGGACATACTTATTGAGAGAATTAAGAGTACTAGTGTTTTTAAGAGAATATGTATTCAGACAGTTATTAAGAGGGGGTTTGAGGATGAAGTTGTGGAGATAATTAATACTTTGAGAAATAAAGGTGTTGAGATACCTATAAGTATATCCTTAACACCTGTAAACAAGGATTATATCATGCTTCTTAAAGATTTAAAAGTTGATAGCATAGGAATAGGCATAGACGCCACAACACCTAAAACCCTTAACTTAGTAAAAAAGCCTTATAGCTGGCAAGAATACATGCAATTCCTAGAGAATTGTATGGATGTATTTGGATCTAGTAAAACATATGTACATTTAATATATGGTTTAGGTGATAGCGATGTAGAATTCTATAACGCTATGAAATACTTTACAAAGCTTGGTATTGGAATAGCTCTATTTGCATTTACACCCATTAAGGGAACTTTAAGTGAGTTTTGGAAAAGACCTAATGTAATTAGCTATAGGAAAATGCAGCTTTTAAGATATCTTTTAACACTAGGCTGTGATGTGGATGAACATATCATTATACGTAATGGTAGCATTTACTTAAGAAAAGAATTAATTAAAGATGTTTTAGAGAATATTAATGAGTATCTATGTGCCTTTATAACTAGTGGGTGTCCGGGGTGTAATAGGCCATTTTATAATGAGAGTGTTAGAGGGCCTTACTATAACTACCCCTCAGTTAACTTCTTACTTAAACACCTTTCAGAATTATTGGAAGAGTTGAAGATTATAATGAGTGAGGCTGAACATATTGAGAAATATTAAGATATTTATACCAGGTTTTAAATATCCGAGCATAAGTATTACAGGAAGCTATTGTGCATTAATGTGTGATTACTGTAAAGGTCGTTATTTAAGTGGTATGAAGAAGGTGCATACGCCTAAGGAACTGTATGACTTAGTTAAGAATTTAGTTAAAAGTGGTGTTAAGGGTGTTTTAATAAGTGGTGGGTTTAATTCTGATGGAGTTCTTCCCATAGAACCCTACATACCCACAATTAGAGATATTAAGAAAGATTTTGGAATAATAATTAGTATACACACAGGATTGATTAGCAAGTCCCTGGCCACTGAGTTAAGGGCTGCCGGTGTAGATGTAGTTGATTACGAGTTTGTCGTAGATGATTATGTAATTAAGAACATTATGCATTTAAATAGCAAAAGTTATGAAGACTTTTTAAAATCTTATGAAGTGCTGGTAGAGCACGGCCCTCCTTACATAATACCACATATACTTATAGGAGCAAACTATGGCAAGGTTGAAACGGAGTTTAAAGCTATAGAGATTTTGAGAGACTATAAGCCACCAGTAACAGTTTTCCTTATATTAAAACCTACTGAAAACACTCCCATGGCTAATGTAAGAGTAGTTGTAGATGAAGTTATTGAGGTGTTTAGGTATGCTAGAAGGAAAATTGTTAGTGAAATAGCTTTGGGATGTATGAGGCCTTTAGAAATGAAATACACTTTGGACTTTACATTATGCGAATTAGGACTTGTAAATAGAATTGTAAATCCATTGAGGAAACTTGCGGATAGATTTCAAAGTGAAGTCATTGAAACATGCTGTTCTTTACCAAGTGAGTTAATTAAAAGCTTATAATTAATACTATGTCCTTAAAACACAAACACTATAACACTTTATCTCAAGGCTTAAGCATTTTCATATACTTTAACTTAAATCTTAAGTTCAAATAGCACTCCAATACATTAATTAAGGTGTTCAGCTATAGCTATAACTTGCAACTCCCTTAAAATTGTATGAGAAACTGTAATAACATCTAAACTCAAATCTGAAACTAAGCACAGAGTACAAGCTAGGGAGTCAAAACTAGAAAGCCAAGCAACTTTTCAAATGAGTGCTTAGGTATAAATGTAAAAATTGCATTAGATAATGGTGAAGTCATTGGTATAGTTCTTAAAGCTTCGCACTACTGGTTTAAGGTCTTGGCAAGAAACTACGTTCTCTACATAAATAAAACGTTTGTTAAACTCATACAACCAATGAGTACAAATTGATAGAGAATAAAAAGCCTATACTAATGTTAATGGCTTTCTCCCAATTAAATAATAGCAAACTCAAAACGCACCTCAATACTAAGTTTAGTACCTAATAACAATACCTAATAGCCAAGTTCTAGAAATTTAGTCCCAAGCTCTACTACCTTCACGATGGGGTCACAATTCAAATAGTTAAGAATATTTGTAAGTGAATATTCATGACTACACATAGTTACAACATGTCTAATGGCGTGAACAAACTTTTAACAATAAGTACATAGCATAAAAGAGTTATAAAGTATTTCTATAGATAGAGCGGAAAGAGAAGCAATAAGGTAATTTAAGTAGTTAAGATATTGATAGCCGGAATTTAAAGTTAGGATATAAATGTGATTTAGTGTCATTTACTAGCATACCTTGAGGAATGTGAGTTGACTCTTACCTCCTTTTAAAAATTGTTATGTGTTTATGATGTTGTTTCTTCTCCAAGGCGTTCTTTGATACGCTCTCGTAGTACTTTAATCCACCAAGGCTCTGTGAACTCTTTAACTACTCTACTGCTATCATATGGCTTAATGTCGAGAACTGGTGTTCCGTTGAATAAGTCTAGCCCTGTGACATGAAGTATATTGCCATTTATATTCAATAGCTTAACAATAGTAATTGCTATTGGGTTTGGTCTGTGAGGACTGTCAGTAGCGAAAACTCCTACTTCAGGTAAGTCGTCTATATTTATACCAAAACGCCTAAACCTCTTATGCCTTACCCTCAAAACCCTTCTCTCCTCCTCGTTAACCTTATACAAATAAGCAATAATAATTATGTGACTAAAGCCATTGAGATGTAAAAGTCCCTCACTATACTCTGGAAACAACTCAACATAACCCTCTACACCATACAAACTATTCCTAATTTCATCATCGCTATAACCATGTTTAACAAATCCTATAGGCTTTAAGATAATCTCCACAGGATTTCCACCCCATGCAACTATATCATTTAAATACCAATTTAAATTATCTTAAATTATCTTAAAAATATGTAGCACGTATGTAATACGGCCTTTAAAAGCATAAAGTTGATGGTCACGCTCCATCTCACGGCCTCTATAGCCACATAGTACATAAAGAAATTTTCTCTCAATCTTCTAGCTTCTATAGAATCACCACTACCAGTTCTTCATAAAGATAGCGTTTTAACCCTTCCCCTATTGGCTTCCGAAATAACCATTATTAAGATGCAATATGCAAACCCCAGAAGCCTTCCTAACATTCTCATCATTTGTTATGCTACTTATTTGCGTTGTTATAAAGTCTCCTTTGCCAAGTATCATTCTCCTCACAAAGTTTATAACAATTGATAACACTAGAGTTACTAGGACTTGAAGTAGATCCGATAACAGGAGGCTGAGGGAGAGGCTTTTCTATATCCTTGGAAATTTTATGAGTAATAGTTAATAACATATTAGCTGTATCACAATTATTGAAGGCTCTATTGCTTGAGCTACTTTGATATGTATACAGTAAAGCTTATTAAGGTATACCTTTAAATTCATAATGAGCAATCATGCATGGGTGAGGGAAGCTAGTCGTATAACGATAACAATAATAGTAATTTTGATTGCTATATCGGCTTACCTTTCAGGTTTCTATACAACATCGCCTAAAATCACTACAATAATGGAAACTATGACTATAACCATGTTAAGCACAGTTATGCATGCAGTTACGCATGCTATTACGTCAACAATAACAATGACTCAAATAATTATTAAAGAGTTTTTATCTAAGTATGAGGTTAGGTGCTTAATAGCAATAGTTGATTCAGCAGAAGGAACAGTAACAATTGAAAGAGAGCTGCAGAGAGTGATAGCGCAATTCTCCTATGTGAGAGGAGGGTTACTTGCACTAGACATTGCAAACAAAATTGTTCCTGATTTAGTAATACTCGTTACAGATTGCCGAAGATAAGAACATGAAGAGAGGTTTCTGCAAAACATTAAAGTTGTGTATTTCAACCTCTTTCTAGACCTTGAAACTCTTTTTGATGAGATATACAAGCTTGGGCTAATTTTTAATAAGGTTGACAATGCGCTAGAACTTATTCAAGAGTGGAGCTCTAGACTTGCTTATATAGTTGGCAAAGCGAGTGGAGTAAAGCCTAGTGAGAAAGTAAGGGTAGCTTTAATAGCCTTTCCAGAGAGAGGAAGTATTATGGTTGCTGGCTCAGGTAATTGCTACGGAGGTGGAGGCCTTAAAATGATAACACTAGCAGGGGGAATTAATGTATTTGGAGACTCTCCACAGCCATGCCCTGTTGTAGGACCTGAAGCAATTATTGAAAGAAATCCAGATGTAATTATAGCATATGTTTCGTATAGCTACTACGATCCATGCACATTCAACACATCAAAACCATTAGAAGATGTGTACAAATTGCTAATCTCAATGCCTGGCTGGGATAGGGCGAATGCAGTGAGAAACAATAGAGTATATGTTTACGCATTACACAGAGGGCACGTAGGGCTTGGGCTCATTCCGGGACTAGCGTGGATTGCCAAATTCCTTTATCCACAGCTATTTAAAGAGCTAGACCCTGTAGAATGGGTTTATGACTGGCTAAGAGATAACGGTGTAAAGGAACCTGACAAGGTATGCAAACTTCCATGGGTGTACCCAGCAATACCAAGCAAATAGGGATCCTAAACTCAAAACACCAAACCTTTTTCTCTCTTCACCTTCTCTCTACACATAAATTAATTACTACTGCTAATGTTGAGGGTATTGCGATATACTTGCAGTGGCTACTGTTTTAAGTACTATACTAAATAGGTTGAAGAAGGTTAGATAAGCTTCTAGGGATTCTAAGGGGCTTGCATTGGTTTAGGTTTATAGAGCTCATTAGGTTGTGGATTTAATTTGTTGGAGAGCTGTGAGGGAGGGTACTAGCTCTTGAGGAGATGCGGAGTGAAGCTAAAGACTTACGTAATGCTAATCTAATGAATTTACTAGCTTTTAGTGAATGATATTAGTGGGACGCGCCTATCATGAGTTGCGTCAGAACTCATGTGCTGATAGGCGATGCTGGTAAGAGAAAGGTGAAGGAAGTTACATTCCTAGTTGATACAGGGGCTTTCTTTCCTGTTATACCGCTTGACCTGGCTAAGGAGCTTGGTATAGAGCCTTTGGCTAAGACAAAGCTTTTAATGGCTGATAGCAGGGAAGTTGCTGTCAATATTTCCTTAGCCTACTTCAGGGTTCTGGACAGAGAGGGCGTGTTTCCAGTTGTCTTAATGGACTCCCCTGAGCCCTTGTTAGGAGCAGTGGTTCTAGAAGGTCTGGGAATAAAGGTTGACCCTGCTACAGGTAGGCTAGAGTATTTAAGACCATATGGTTTAGCTTTGCTAAGCATTTTATAACAGATTGAAAGTAGTTGTAATTGCATACACAGCTTCATTACCTACATCATTTTGGCTGTCTTTGATTATGTGATAACAGCTTCAACCATATCACTGCCTGCTTATGTAGGTTTTTGATAGGTTACAATATCTCCTTGAAAGGGTTAGTAAGGGTCTTAGAATTTCCGTGAGAAGTGCTATTCTTACTGAGGTTGTCAAGGGTATTGATGGGGTTTAGAATATGCAGCTAATTAAGCGAGGATTGTTGCAAGGCATTTAACTGTCTCTGTATTGGTCTTAGCAATATTTTGTTTATAGCTCTTGATTAAAACCTTTAAGTTGCTACAACTTTTTAACATAGCTTTGGTGAAGTCGCATGCATTCTGATGAAGCGATATTAACTATTATGCCGCCAGAGCTTGTTGAAGATGGAGATATAGAGTCGCTTATGCCAGCTATTTTACCTCCGGATGAGGTGCTGTTGTGTGGTTCTGAGGCTAAAGGTTAGGGTGTGCTGTGGTGGGCAGTGTATTGAGGGTTTAGGGATAGCTAATAGTGGTTTTGCTGGTAAAGAGCCGTAGCCAGGTCTACATCAACTGTGAATACCTGTGGTTAGCTGTAAAATACTTGGGCTAATCAGTTTCTATAACTACTAACACCTTAACCTTCCTCCCGTGATATTTCCTGAGCTTTTCCTGATAATCCTTTGGTGGGTATATGAGGTATTTGTTACCAGTTTTAACAATTGTAGCTTCAAAAATGTATACAAAACACATATTAACACCGCAAAGCATTAATCTGAACACAAAATTTTATAAACTTGTATACCATTTAGCTGTTGAGCTTTGGTGCTTAGCCTATGAGCCTCTTGATGAGGGTTAGAGCAACCGCAAGAGTTGAGGCGGTTGCCCCCGAGGGAGGCGAGGCTCTCTTAATTCAATTCATAAAGATGTACAGAAATGCAGTTCAGCACATAGTCGATGAGATTTGGAGTTTAGATGGTGTTCCATCTGAAGAGAGTTTGCATAAAATGTTCTATGCTGAGTTGAGGAGATTAGGTTTTAGGGCTCACCATGTTTCAGAGATTTATAGGAGGGCTAGGGAGGTTGTTGAAGCTACTAAGAAGAATAGGGGCTCTAAGCCAATTCTCAAGAAGCTAACTGCTAGAATACATCCACTAGACTATAGAATAGACTTCAATGCAAAGGTGTTGAGAATAGCTGTTTTGAATGATGAGTGGGTTGAGCTAAAACTCAAATGGTATAAGTACTTAGATAAGTACCTCGATGGCTCTTGGAGACCAGGGGAGATACTTGTTAGCTGTAGAAATGGGAAAATACTTGTCTACATAACATTTCACAGAGATGTCAAACCCATAGATTTTAAGACTGTTATGGGTGTTGACATAAACTTCAACAACATAACATACACAATTCTAGACTTAAGTGGAAGTCTAATTACAATAGGTGTTATACCTTTTAAAGGCTTGGAGAGAGCTCTTCACTTAAAGAAGCTTGCTGAAGAGCTTCAGAAGAGGCATTCTAGGAGCTGGTGGTTTTTGAAGTGGGTTAGAGGGGTTAGGGTTAGGTGGCTTAATAAAGCTAGAAGCATATTGATAGACTCAGCCCACAAGTTATCTAAAAGGCTTGTGGAGATAGCCAAAGAGTATAGAGCATTAATTGTTTTTGAGGATTTGGATAAGCTTAAAGAGAATAGCAACGGCGATTATAAGCTCTCGTGGGAAAAATCCTTGTGGTGCTACAAGAGAATACAGATGTTTGCAGAGTATAAAGCTATGGTCTACAGAATTAAAACAGTTTATGTGAACCCATTTAAAACTTCTAAAAAATCACCTAACGGCAAAAAGCTGAGGTTCATAAACTATAGATTCGTTGAGCTTAGAGATGTGGTAACATCTAGAGACGTTGTAGCTTCCTGGAATATAGCACTAAGGGGTTTGAAGAAGTTAAAGCGGATGAGGGGCTCTTGGGTTAAGTTGAGCCCCAATAGCCCCGCAAATGAGGGAATGAAAACCCAAGCAAAGCGGGGGAACCCCGAGGCAAAAACAAAATATTCACAGTTGTTTACAGCTATTCACAAATAATCGCCTCGGGGAAACCCTATTACCTCTATATTAGTGTGAGACTCGAGGTTATAGATGTGCGATCATTGCCCATAGCTCAAAACATTTGCCAAGAACAATTTAGTTGAATAATACTTTCAAACCTTCCACACATCCTTACCTAAAAGGCAGGATTTTCAGCTGTAAAAAATGTGGAACCCGGGTAAGCGGTTTAAGGGCTGTTTGGTCTGCGTGGTGCTTAAAAATGGGTTAGGCACTCCATATTCTAATGTTTGTTAGTTTGCCTGTGGAGGCGAGCTTTACTGCTTCACTGGCGCACACTGTTTTACCTGTTTGATCTTCAAACTCTATGTAAACTTTATTGTTTTCCACATTGAGAAGTATTTTAACCTTACCATTTGGGGCATTGGCTGAGGCATAGACTGTTTTTGCCTTGGATTCTCTAGCTATGGATGTGAGCTTGCCAATCACGTCACTATACATAGTTTCACCTATTTGCGTTACTATAGTAGAGGAGCGGAGTATTGTATACAGTGTGACAGGATCTATGCACTCTTCAGCAACAGCAACCTCAGCTTTTACTGGGGGAGGCGCGGCTTCGGCAACAGGTTTTGCAAGCAGAGCCATGGCAAGAACATCTCTTTCTGTTAATACGCTATCTGGAAATGTTAGGGTGTCTAGCAGGATTTCGCTTTCTGACAAGGGTACAACCTCTACACTGCCTTCCCCAGACCTCAAGTACTTCATCGCAGAGGCGGAGCACTCCGGCCCTTCAACAATAGCACCCCCATCAACACCTCTGCAAGCAATTAAAGAGCCCTTAAGAAGTATAAGAGAAATGTAAGTCCCTATAACAGTGTTTCTATATGTGATTCTACCTGTGAATTCCCGCTTTATATACTCCACCAAAACATTTTCAAGCATCTTTGTAGCGGCATCCACAATTGCTATAGCTTCTCTAACACTCAAGAACAACTCCTATACACCAATTCAAAGGTTTACGACGTAAGAGAAATATAAACGAATCTGCACATAAGCTATTAATGTAGAGTAACAATAGTTGAACGTGATGCAGAGATAAAAACATTTATTTCCTCTTAAATGTAAAGTTTATAGAGTTAGGGGAGTTTGTATGAGTAGTGTTATAAGAGAATTCAATAGTTTAGCAGAATTTATGAAGTATTTAGATGACGAGATTTCAGAGCACAGAAGAAAACTAGGTGAATTACTAAAAAGGTTAGAAGAGCTTCGAGTAAGAGCAGAACAGGAGAAGAAGCTTAAAGGTGTTTTAGCAAAGCTCGGAGTTCCAGAATCTAGTGCTTCAAATGAAGTAGCTCTCAGAAACCTCAGGATAATCATAAACCCTGCAGCATCTCAAGAACTCACAGCGTTAGAGTCTGCTATAGAGTCTCTAAATAATAGAATAGCACAGCTTACAGCAATTAGAAAAGAAGTTGAGGTTCTCGGAGGACTAGATGTTGAGGTAAAGCTAGCTGTAATATATGTCAATGGGTTGCCAAAAGTACTCTTACTAAGGATGTAGTTAAAGAGGCCCGCTAGAACATTTTGACTGTAGCTAAAAATGCTCTTGTTTTTTAGAATACTTCTTCCTCTACTACCAGCCTCTTAGCTATAATAGCCCTAATCTTGAAACCAGCATATATAGCTATGCCAATTACCACGAGGGTTATTATCAAAGGTGCATACCTCCACAATACTGTTGTAAGAGTTGGGCTTAAGTACACCACATCTATCTTATCGCCATCAATTACATAGGTTATTGACACGCCATGGTAATTTGGATGGGCAATTGCAACTTCATATGATGCAAAAGGCATTTTTGTTGATATAGACCCTTCTTCTCCAGAGATGAGCGTTGTGAATGTTGTACCTGTTTCAAGATTTGTTATTGTAACTACAGCATCTTTTATTGGTGTAGCCCCTTCTCTTATGAAAATAGTAAATGAGTACATTCTCCTACTCACTGGAATAACTAAGTTGGTATTGTTAGTCAAATGCAGGGTAACAGGTTTTGAAGCTTCGTACATTCTAGTGTAGTCACCTATTGGTGTGAGCTGGAGTGTATATGTTCCATAGGGTAGCACTATGCTTCCACCGCGAAAGTTTGTAGCATGTCTTGAGCCATTTACTAGCAAGTCAAAGGCTCCTATAAGGCGGTTGAACGGCTCATCCCTTATGGATATGGAGATAGAGTACCTTTGCCTAGGTATTCTAACGGCAGTAGCAAGGGGCTGTGCTAGAGATATGTTGAGAGAAGTGCTACTGTACACCCTTTCATAACCTGAAACAGGATTTACACTCACTGTGTAGTTTCCGTAGGGTAGAGACAAAACTACTGTTCTCATTGGCGGCTGCGCTACGAATGCACCCCTCTCCACACCAACAACATTGACAACCACGGGAGCTATTAAAGTGCCGTAGTCGTCCAACAGGTTAAGGCTAAGTGTGTGGCGAACTCTTGACAAGGGGATTTCTAGCTCTAGGCTCCTATCCACAACTAGTGTTGCTGTGTACTGCTCATAAACATTTTCAAAGCCTTTCGAAGGCCTGATACTCACTACCCACAGCCCATAGGGCAGGCGAAGCTCTAAGCGAGGCTCCTTCACTTGGGTAGCATGTGCAGAGCCGTTGATAAATACATCAAGTGGTGAGAGTAGTGGTGTGCCAAAGCTATCTGAAAGTAGAAGGGCTATGGTGTACTTAACTCTCTCAAGCCTCACCTTAATGGCAGTGCTATTTGTAATGAAGATAGTTTGAGTGTGTGTTGTGTAAACGCTTTCAAAGCCAGGCGATGGCTTGACAGTAATGGTTGTGTTGCCGTAAAACACTAGCGCATTTACAATTCTTACACCAGGTGCTACAGTACTGTTGTAAGCTAGGGCATTTGTTATGCTCAAGAGTAGGGGTGCTATTGGAGTGCTATTTGTGAGGCTATCAATGAACTCTAAATGCAGATTATACACTTTTCTCACTAGCGTTACGTTTAAAGCCATGTCCTGGTTAATGCAAGCACTGATTGTGGTTGGTGTATATACATATTCAGCTCCTGGTGCAGGAGCTATGGTAATGTTGTGCATACCATATACAATGCTTAGTAAAAGCGTTGTAACTCTCGTGGGCTTTGCTTCCACACGCCCATCAACTAAAACAATGTAGGGAGCCACCGGTGTTTTTGAAATAGGGTCTACAACATTTAGCTTTACTGTAAAGACTTTGTACTCTAGGGCAACAGGTATTACTACATCTTTGAATTCCTGAATGAATATGGGCAGTTCAGTAGGCTTTATGTAGGGCTTCTCGTAGCCTATATAAATACTGTAGCTAACATAGGGTACAATGTTTTTCAGCACAATAAAGCCATCTTTATCAGGCTTAATCATCTTTAAGCCATCAGGCGGGTAGCGAAATATAGCATAAACATTGTCCAAGGCTTCGCCCTCAGGCAACAGTATTTTCAGCTTAACAGTTGGAGCTGTTATTGCATCAAGAGCTACGGGCTGCCTTGAAGAAATGAGGATGTTGAGGTTTTTTACAACAGTAACACCGCTTGGAGATACGAGAAATGCTGTTGATAAGTCTGGAAGCACCCACCCATCAACATAGCCAGGTACAGTTGCTATAAGCTCTGTGTTGTTTCTGAAAAGCGGTACGGCTCTATCTATAGAAAGAAGAAGCTGAGCTCCATGGCTAAGCACAGCTATGTGTGCATAGCCCTGCCTCCCTATAACGCTGTGCACGCTCTTTACCGGGGTGTCGAAGTGGTATATGTAGGTTAGTTCAAACTTTTTAGAGACATTAAATACCCTAACCTTTCCAGCACCACCACTGTTAAACCCTGCTATGACGTAGCCTGTGCCAGGGTATGTAGCTACACTGACGAGTTCTGCATCTAGACCTACGTAGTCCACAGTTTTTGAGGAAAGATACAGTCTCTTTCCAGATGCTGATACTGTAGCTAGTGTTGCATTGCCCCCGATTTGAAGCACTGCAACTGCTCTACCCCCTCCAGACACAAAGCTCATCTGCTTTGTTTCTGCAGGAAGCCTTTCCTGAAGCTCAGCAACAACAGAATATGTTGTTGGCACCTTAGAGAGGTCCAGCACTGCAAGCCTAAACTGTGTGAAAGGCGGCGGCCCGTAGAGCTTAGTCGCGTCATCAGTTACCGGGGGCTCTGAAAGGGTTATGGCTAGCGTTGGGTACACCCTGCCCCCCCTAATAGTGCTTCGCTCAGGTAGGAATGAATACCTCCACACCTCACTGCCGTAGACACTGTATATGCTAATGTTAGCACTGAGTACAGTGCTATCAATTACTGGTATAGGCACTCGGGCAACACCGTTACTATCAGCATTAACGCCGTAGACATAGGTTATGCCCAGCTTTTTGCTATAGGCTGTAACCATTATAGCGGCGCCTGCTGCTCGCTTTACCTGCTCCTTCTCAATGTAGCTTATGTTAATCACAAGCTCCACATACTCTCCCCTCCTTATGAACGCTAGGAAAACACTTGAAGCATTGTAGTACACCCTCTTCTCTGTGAACATCTTCAGCGGGGCAACCATTTGAACAATAACGTCGTCCATGGCCAGCGTAGCGTTACCTGTAACAGGACCTGCTCTAAAAAGCCCGGGGCTCTCTTCATCAAAGGCATACACATAACATTGTGTACAAAGAGCTGTTTTCGGTTTGGGACCTCCCTCACTAACAAGAGCTATAACCTTGTTTTTGCCATCAGGGCTTTTCGCAACAAAAACTTGGTTAACGTAAAAGTCTGCACCAAAAACCCTGTGAACATACCCAACTATTTCACCCCCATCAACTTTAAGCACCAGAACCTCACCCTTATCTGTCCCCACAGCAACTCTGGTAATGGGGTAGCCATCAACATCCATACACGTTGGCGAACCAGTTAACGGGTATACCTGTAGAGCCCTTGGGTTTTCATAGGGATTTGAAACATCCAAAAGCACTACAGCATTAACATCACTAATCTTGCCAGCTACAAGAACACTGCTAGGGCTAATGCCAACGGCATAGCTAGGAGTTATACCAACATCTGCTAGGCTAAGCACATAAGCATAAGGAAACCCTGTGGGTAGCTGTACAGCCTCCTGCTTCACCACTGGAGGGAATAGTGCAAGGGGAAAGGCTATTGTTATAGCCAATGCAATTACCAAAACAAATAGCTTATCACATCTCTTACCCATCTTCATCATTTCACACAGTCCCACTAACTATAATATGTAGCTTTATAAAGATTTCTACCTACCTTCACAGCAATTCTATTACACTACCACTGGTCTTGCATAGCTATAGCAATGACCGTAAGAAGCTTTATAAATAAATTCTTTAGAAGTTATAGTTAGGGAATAGTATTTCAGAATTAAAAGCTTTGGAGATGGAGGCTATGGCTATTCTAAACCTCGGGTTTAAGCTTGGTTTTAGAAAGAGGAAAGAGCCTGAGAAAGAGGTTAAGGAGGAGAAGCTGGAGGTTCTTGCTGAAGAGGTTGTAAAAAGTGAGAAAGTTGTTCATAAGCTGTACAGCGTGTTGAGGGGGTATAGGATTATAGATGAGTATCCTGTAAAAGAGCCTTTTTCATATATTCACATTGTTGAGGAGGAGGAGACTGGCAGACTTTTTTACGAAGTTTACGAGATTTCTCTAAATGAAGAGGAGCAGAAGATTTTTAATGAACTGAGGGATCACATACTGTGGGAGATAAAGCCCATAGCCTCTCTCGATGTTGACGCCTCTAAGGAGATTATGAGAACAGCTAAGAAAGTGCTTAGGGAGTTTCAGATCAGGTTCACTAAGACTCCTACACTCTCATGGAGTAAAATAGAGTACTATGTTGAAAGAGACCTCCTGGGCTTTGGGCTTCTCGACCCAATATTTAGGGATAGGTTTGTAGAAGACATATCGTGCAACGGCATTGGGAAACCTATTTACGTGTGGCATAGGAGATACGAGTCTCTTCCAACAAACATAGTGTTTCAAAGTGAGGAGGAGCTCGATGAGTATGTTCTTAAGCTTGCTCACATGGCTGGAAAGCACATTTCAGTAGCGTACCCAGTTCTAGACGCTATTCTGCCAGGGGGGCACAGGCTGGCTGCAACATTTAAGAAGGAGGTGTCAACATCAGGCTCCACATTCAGCATTAGGAAGTTCAGCGAGTCCCCAATAACAATAGCTGATATGATTAGCTTTAAAACTATATCCCCTGACATAGCGGCTTACTTCTGGCTCGCCATGGACTACAAGATGACAACTCTCATACTTGGAGTTACAGGAGCTGGCAAGACCTCTACGCTAAACGCCTTAGCAACTCTGCTGAGGCCTACATACAAAATAGTGACTGTTGAGGATACGCCAGAGATTAGAATACCCCACGAGAACTGGGTGCAGCTAGTTGCAAGGCCTTCTTACGTTGGCAGCGGCGTGGGTGAGGTATCCCTATTTCACCTAGTCAAGCTCTCCCTCAGGTACAGGCCTGACGTTATTATCGTCGGCGAGGTGAGGGGCGAGGAAGCATACGTCCTGTTTCAGGCAATAGCAACAGGGCACAGCGGCATAACAACTCTACATGCAGAGAGTATAGATGCTGCTGTTAAGAGGCTTACCTCCAAGCCCATGGACATACCGCCCTCCTACATACCACTAATCAACATAGCCATGGTTATAAGGAGGGTTCAGGTGAGGGATGAAAGGGGCTGGGTGAGGCCTGGCAGAAGAATTACAAACGTGTGGGAGGTGAGGGACTATGAGGACTACCTAGAGATTGCTAAGTGGAATCCAGCTGAAGACTCTTTCTCCATGGACTTGCGCAACAGCGTTGTGTTGAAGAAGATTAGTGAGCTCAGTGGAAAACCCGTTGACACGCTGCTCGAGGAGGTAGAGAGGAGAAAAGCTGTTCTTCAATGGCTTGTAAAAACAGGAAAAACAGATTACAAGACAGTTGCTACTTACGTCTACAGATACTACACGAATTCAGAGAAGCTACTGAAGGAAATTGGTGTTAAGGTGAAGAGCTAGTGCCTTTTCGCTTCTTTCGCAAGCCCTCATTTAAGAAGAAGGCTAAGGAAGAAAAGCCTCCTAGACCCCCAGTTACACGCAGAAGAGTAAAACCACCAACACTTAGAGAGGTTTTTACAGCATTTGCCCTAGCCTTCTTTGAAAAGCCCGGTGCTAAGCTGGCCAAGGCCTTTGAGTTTGAAAAAGCATTGAGGCGTGCAGGTCTTTCAATACACCCCGTTAAGTATGGTTCAGAAACCCTAGCCTTAACAAGCCTAGCAGCAGTGTTTTCTATAGCATCAATTGTTGTTGCCCTAGCCTTGGTAAAGCCACCTCTTGTAACAGCAATAATCATAGTTCTCTTCTCATCCCTCCTACCCGTAATAGTCTTTACAATACGCCTAGCATACCCCTCTATAAAGGCCTCTGCAAGGAAAAGCGATACTGAAAACGAGCTTCCGTTCTTCATGGCCTACGCGGCAACCATGGTTCGGGGAGGCTACAGCCTTGAGAAGGTTATTGAGAGGGTTGCCGCGCTCAAGGTGTTTAAGGCTATTAGGGAGGAGATGAGGAGGGTTGTGACAAGGATGAGGATGTTTGGCGAAGACCCTGTTACAGCTCTTGACGCTGTTGCCTCTGCACACCCCAGCCCCAGGTTTAGGGACATTATGCTTGGGTACACAACTACCCTGAGGAGCGGTGGTGATGTTGTTCACTACCTTGAGATTAGAACTAGAGAGCTTTTTGAGGCAAGGGTAAACGAGGTTAGAAGTATTTTGAATAGGCTTGCCTCTTTCCTAGAGGTGTACATAGTTTTTGGAGTTCTAGTGTCAATAACAGTCTTTGTGTTCTTTGCTGTGCAGGGAGCTATAGCAGCTGCTCAGCAGGCTCAGAGAGGTGGGGAAGTAAGCATAGCTTTTGACATCACCACGCCAATGATTTACAACTTCTTTGCACTTCCACTAATAGGCTTTGCAATAATGTTTGCTATTCACATAAACCAGCCGAGAAGCCCCATAGGCTATGGAGCTGTGTATGCAACATCCCTAACCTTTGTGCCCATAGCGATAGCAAGCTTCATAATAGCCCTACTGGCCTCTGGAGGTGCAGGGGTTTTTGCGGGGTCCCTGGGGCTTTCAGAGGTGAAGTCCTTGGTAATAGCGTGTGGAGCATCTTTTCTCACAGTATCAATTCCTTCGTGGCTTAGGTTTAGCATGCTTGAGAAGGGGCACAGGGGGATGGTTAGGGCAACAGCAGACTTCCTCAGGGACCTAAGCGAGGTTAGGAAGACTGGGCTTAGCCCCGAGAAGTGCATAGTGCTTTTATCGCAGAGAAGCTACAGAACACTAACACCAGTTGTCACAAGGGCATCAGCAGCGCTGTCAATAGGCTTTAGCCTAGAGGATGCATTGAGAAAGGCCCTGAGGGGTGTTAGGGAGTGGTTCACTGTGGCTTCCTTCAGATTCCTCGCAGACTCAATAATAGTTGGAGGAGGCTCTCCAGAGGTCATAGACACTCTAGCCAGGTTTACTCAGAGCCTAAGCGAAATGGAGGAAGAGTCTAGGAGGAGAATGAGAAGCCAGGTAATACTGCCCTACTTCGGCGCAGTAATGCTCACCACAATGCCAATAATAATACTCTACATGCTTCTCACAATAGCAAAAGTATCTGTACAATCAGCAGCACCACTAATCGCAGTAATGATGCTGGGAGGCATGGTGAACTCCTTCATAATGGGGCTCATAGCGGGAAAAGCATCTAGAGCAACAATAGCAGCAGGCTTTATGCACTCAACAATACTTGTACTAGTAACAATGATATCATCACTAGCAACACTAGCATACATAGGTGCATAGCATGGCGGTACACAGATTCATAGCAGTAGTAATACTAGTAGCAGTAGCAATAACCTTCACAGCCATTGGAGCCTCATGGATAATCACAACAATGCACAGCATGATGTGGAAACCAGAAATACTAAAAATAACAAGTCTAGAAATTGAGCAAGAGAACGAAACATGGGTACTCAGAATAGAGGCTGTAAACATTGGCGAAGCAAAAGCAGAGATATACAAAATAGTTATAGAAAATTACGAGGAGGTAAAAGAAGGGCTACCATGGGTAATAGAGCCGGGGCAAATCAGCTCAACAAGCTTTAAACTCACAAAGAGCTACACGTATGGAGCACTCTACACCATAAGACTCTACCTAAGATCAGGCACAGTATACAACTACCTAGAATACAGAGTAGCACCCAAGTAACAGAAAAATAATGGAAAGAAAAAAGAGCGAGTTTATTAACCCCTGCACACTTTACACACTCTTATCGGTGATGAGCTCTGGGCAAGCTTCTTAGAAAAGGTATAGAGCCAATCATAGCAGTTGTGATACTAGTAGCAGTAACACTAGTAATAGCAATAGGAGTAGTAGGCTGGATAATGGGCTGGTGGGGAGCAATAGGAGCAACAGAACAACTACAAATATACGGTGACAGCAAACTAAAAGTGACTAATGGTAATGTAATAGTAGAGCTACATGTAGGAAACAAAGGCTCTGCATCCGCAGTAATATACAAAATAGAGGTTAGCAGTAAAGAAGTTACCATACAAAGTGGACAAGGATTGACGTGTAAGGGCGAGACCTGTACAGTAGCCGTAGCCCCTGGTGATGATGGAACAATTACTGCCACTGGTTCTATCTCCGGCATAGTTCCTGGAGCGAGTTATGTTGTAAAGGTTTATACCAAGGCTGGTAATACTTATCAGATAACACTCGTAGCAGAACAAGGATAACTTCAGCAATGCTGTGGCTACAAAATGAAGTTCAATAAAAGGATTTCCTTTTTAATGCCTTTTTTCTCATATTTATCTTAGCCATTGTGCTTAGATTAGTCATCGAGGTTTTCAATTTTCCTGGCTATCGCGATGAAGAGGTTTATATAGGCTGTGGCATTGCTTATGTAGCTAATTTTACTCCTCCTGTTTTGTGTAATTTTGAGCATCCTCCGTTTGCTAAGTATGTTATTGGTTTTTCTCACCTCCTTGGCTTTTCGCGTGCTCTGTTCATGTTTTTCTATGCTTTGTCTTGCTATCTCTTGTTTTTGGCTGTCTACAGGCTTTTCCAAGACTTTGGCGTCTCCGTGTTTGTTTCTCTGTTGCTCTTTTTTGATACGCTGTTTTTCAATACCTTCAGGTTTTTGTTGCTTGATCCTGTAGCAGTTGTTCTTTCTTTAGCTTCTCTGTGCCTAGCTTTCTCTGCTTGGTTTAGGGCTTCAGCTGCTTTAGCTGGTCTTGCGCTTGCTTCTAAGTTTAGCTCTGCCCCCACTATCCTAGCCTCTCTCTGCACTGTTTTTAGGAGGCGTGGTTTTGGCGGGGCTCTGAGGTTTTTTGCAATTGCTTTTCTAGTCTATCTAGCTACTTATGTTGCTGATTTTAGGCTTGGTTTTTCCACTGTTTTTGAGCACCACGTCAAGATGTTTGGCTATATGGGTTGGAGGCACGGCTTATCCCCTGCTATTGCCTCTATTGGTTTTCTAAAGCTTTTGACTAGGGTTGAGGTTTGGAGGTTTGGTGAAAACATATACGTGTACGTGGCGAATTCTAGTGGTGTTTGGACTGTTCACAACATTACTACTGTTAGTGGCTCTGGGCTCTATGTTGCTGTTGGTGTTGGTCTTGGCTCTCCCGCGTGGTACTTCCTGTTCCCAGCTCTGCTTCACGCCACGTACACAGCTCTTGTTGAGAAGGATGAGGCTCTGAGGTTTGTGTGCCTATGGGGCTGGCTCTCTTTGCTAAATGTTGTTGCTGGCCCTATTGACTGGTACTATGCAAATGCTCTTCCAGTGCTATATGCTGTGCTTGGGCTGTGGTTTAGGAGGGTCTTTGGAAAGAGGTTTAAAGTAGCTTCAGCAGCTCTGCTTGCTGTGTCAATTGCTGTGTTTTTTGCAGCTCTTCTAGGCTTTGCACCTTACAGGCTTGAGCTCTACCTCGGTTCTTCTCCATAGCTGTGCAGGTCATAAATGTTTTTATATCTGCATAGCAAACTATCTTCTTGTGGTGTTCTGTGGCTAGAGTTGTTTGGGTTGCTGAAAGCAATCCAAGTCCCTATAGGGATGGCACATACTCGTGTTGTCTGCTTGGAGATGTTGTTGTTGCTGTTGGTTTTGACGAGGTTATGGGGGTTGGCAGGCAGAGGTATAGGGCTGAGTCTAGGAGTATTAAGGACGGTGTTTTGCAGGATAGGTGGGTTGATGAGAAGGTGTATAGGGTTGCAGCTTTATACAGCTGTGCTACAGCTAAGAATACTGTGTATGCTGTTGGTGCAACAGAAGGTTTTTGGAGTGTTATAGCTTTTGACAAGAGTCTTCACGTGGTTAAGAGAAGGGATTTTGATAGGCCTAGGTTCATACCGTATGCTGTTGATACTGATGGAAACAACCTATTCATTGCAGGCATAGAACTCACAGGAACAGGCCTTTACACAATACATTTAGAAGTGCTTGCTGTAGACAACT
>Ga0080004_1162010_pt1 | contig 26133 bp, 32 predicted proteins | sample WasSprMetagenome_FD_69207 | JGI IMG/M metagenome (GOLD analysis project Ga0080004, IMG submission 69207) | Sulfidic aquatic microbial communities from Washburn Spring, Yellowstone National Park, USA - WS (SPADES assembly) (version 2) | ecosystem: Environmental > Aquatic > Thermal springs > Hot...
TGTTTTGTTCAAGCAGAAGACGGCATACGAGATAGAACATATGAGGAGAAGCCTAGAATCCATGGGTGTAGAGCCTAATATACCTGTGAATCCCAGGAATGGTAGGAAGCAGGGACCATACAGTATCGAGCTATATAAGAGGATGAGAAGCGCCGTGGAGAGATTCCTCGGATGGCTGAAATCATTTAGGAGGATAATATTAAGGTATGAGAGGCTAGCATCAACATATAAAGCCCTAGCAACAATAGCATCAATAATCATCCACCTAAGATACGGAATTTTGAGATGAATTCCTAGAATGACCCTTTATCCTAGATTCTAGTTTTTCAAGCTCATCTAACACTCCTTCTCTAGCCAGGGATATTATTAATTCATCATAGGTTGCATCTATAATCTTTACGCATGCTTCTGGGTATAAAAGGTTGATCGGCATTCTATGCTTCCAGTAGTATCCATTCCCAACGTTCAGCCTAGTAAATACTCCCAATAGAGAAGAGGTTAACTGGTAGTTTGGGATACTTATCAGATACTCGGTGAAGCAGTTTTTGTAAGCTTTTTCATAGACATCCCCATAGAACGTATTGAAGAAGAGGTAGAGTGGATAATCTTTTCTATATGTTTCCCAGCTTGTAAAACGGCTGTATAATGGTTTCCACCCGTCATCTCTAAGATACATGTCTTCAAGAGATATCGGTCTCTTCCAGTAGCTTACAAGGTATCCACGTTCCTCAAGCTGGGGGATAATAAAACCCCTAATGATACCCTGCCTCATCAACTCAAGCTTCTCCCTATCAGTAAGACTCATTACCAGCCACTACTCAAAAGACTAATCCGATGTCAATTAGCTATATAGCAATGAAATTATAAAGATTACTTCGGGCCGTCTCCACCCTATATTATATAGCCAACACCTTCTCAAGAACAAAATAGGTCTAAGTTATTTAATCTGTCTAGCTAGCTTGTAGGCTGGAATGATAGATAATATCCCAAGAAGATGCGCTATAGTGCAGTATATGCAGATAGCGTTAAGAATAACTACTTCTATCCATACTAGAATGACCACTGAAGGTATACTTATTAGAGCCCATCCAAGAACAATGTAGGAAACATTTTTGCCATCCTTATAGAACGCAATAAATGTTAGGATTAACATTATCAGGAACCAAGCTAGGCCGAGGGAAGATAAAGATACACCGTAGATTCTAGAGTATGGGCTGGTGACCACTATGTCGCATCCCTGGAAACCAACTGGGCATGTAGGCTGGCTTGAAATGTACTCTAGGTAAGAAGATAAACCTACGCCAATAAGAGATATTACTAATAGAGTCTGGATCCAAAAGTTCTTCTTCAACTTATAATCCTCTCTATAACTGTCTTAAATGCTTCCATCGTTCTCTCACCTACAATTACTTCAACTATATTATGTGAGCTATCTAGTATAATAAATGTCGGCGTACCTTCAACTTCGTATTTATTGAAAACTTCATACTTATCATCTATTAGGATAGTCTGCGTTAAACCATATTTTTCAATTACATTCTTTAATTGCTCTCTCGTCGGGGTTGAGATTACAAGGAAAACCATTTCCCCACCGTATCTTTTACTTAGCTCTTCTATCATTGGTATCATTTTTATGCAGTGTCCACAGGCTGGTGAGAAGAATTCAAGGAAGACGGGTTTCCCAGAGAAATCTGATAAGCTAATGTAACGTTCTGTAGAGCTTAATAGGTCATAGACTGGTAGAGAAAACTCAGGAGCTTTCTTTAGGCTAGTCTGCTTAGAAGTAAATAATGTAGTCTTTTGAGTAGTGAGAGTGGTTGTAAGGTTTTGCTGTCCACCGAGAGGAAAACCAATGGTTAAACCAATAAATGCTATGATCATAATGAGTGCTAGAACTGGTACACCAACCCTGAACCCATAATATCTACCAGCATGCACAGTCTTCATGTGAATTCTTAAACCAGACCCACTCCTAAAAGACTTCCCACAAACCTTACAGACATATTTCTCCCTATTCATCCGTGAATCAAATGTAATCTCCACATAAAAACTTTAACAACCAGCCAAGAACTAGGTAAGCCCCGGGCGGGGTTTGAACCCGCGACCCCTGGCTCTCCGTATTCTCTGATTTACCAAGCCAGTGCTCTACCAGGCTGAGCTACCGGGGCTCCTTACCCTACTCTTATTAGATTATGCATGGAGATTAATGAATTTATTTTATTGTTTAGCTTAAGGTGGGTATCGTATTTTTAAGTTTAGTTTTCTGCGTAGGAGCCTGGTTGCTTCCTAGGGTCTGAAACCGCTAGATATTTATCGTTTTTCTTGAATATAGGTTGGACTGCTCCGAAATATAGGTCTGTTCCCGGATACATGGATACTTCTCTTACTCCGCTTATCAGTAACTTACTGGTTAGAGAGCTTCTAAGAACTTCATCTCTGGCATTATCTTCTACTATTATCTTTCCTTTTTTTACGTGGATTCTACCTCTTAGAATTGACGTAGCTGGATCAAGTTTTCTTACTAGGTAGTTTAATAATGTTTGAGTGATTGCAGAGATTATCCTTAATCCTCCCGATGCACCTATTACTATCTCAGGAGCGTCGTCTTCGTTGAGTATTATCATTGGCGACATACTGCTCGCAGGCCTCTTTCCTGGATGTATACTGTTGGGATAGCTCTTCTCAATGGTAAAATCAAGTATCTCATCGTTAAATAATACTCCATTGATAATTAAGCCGGAGCCCATAAAGCATTCAATCGTCTCGGTAAGGGAGACACACATCTTTCTCGTGCTGTCTACGATGCTTATATGGCCGGCTCCTTACTTCTACGGTCTTTTACAAGCTCAACCCCTAAGATCATCCCCCTCCCCCTAACATCACCTATCAATGGATGCTCTTCGTATAATTCATTAAGCCTCTTCAAGATGTATGCTCCTGTTCTAGCAGCTTTCTCAGGAATATTTTCTCTCAGAATAAAGTCTATCGTTGCTAAGGAAGCTGCACAGCTAACTGGATGAGCACTACTAGTGAATAGATGTGCAGCCGAGGCTGCATCCATGATCTCAGCTCTGCCTACGACTGCGCTTAGTGGAAGACCTGAAGCCATTGGTTTAGCCATCGTTATTACGTCTGGAGCTACGCTAGAATGCTCTACGGCGAAGAATCTACCAGTTCTACCGAATCCAACCTTAACTTCATCTACTACCAAGCTCACCCCTCTATCTCTACATATCTCATAGAGTCTGGGGATAAATTCCGGCGGTGGAACAATTACTCCACTATCACTCTGTATAGGTTCAACAATTATTGCTGCTAGGTCTTCAGAAGGCGCATTCTCCAACACATTATTCTCTAGGAATTCTATACAGAGTAATCCACAGTCGGGATAACTCTGTTTAAAAGGGCATCTATAACAATAAGGATAAGGTGCTTTGACGGTATTTGGGAAGCCGATGAATCTTCAGAGAAGACCAAGAATTGGCTTAAGCGGTCAAAGATTGGAACGTCTAAACCATGGTATAGAGAAGTTGGCGATATTGGAGTTGTCTAGCCTGTATTTATACTTTTCATCAATATCCGTAGCATAAGATAATGGTTTTTAAACAAGTTTAACGTATATCGAAAGCGGATGGATTATGCTCAGATTAATCCAGTTTTATAGTCCTAGAGGTTTGAAGCTTTCTAGAGCTGAAAACCAGTATGTATGGGATGTTGATGGAAGAAAGTATATTGATTGCCACACCCAATATGGCTCACTCTTCTTAGGGCATAGAAACCCGAGGATAATCACTGCAATAAAAGATCAGCTTGACAAAATCTATGGAGCATACCCTGCATTCGATACAGAAGCTAAGGAAAAAGCATTAGAAAGCCTAGGCAAGATCCTACCAAGGAAACTTGAATACGTGTATATGTTGAATGGTGGAGGGGAAGCCGTAGAACTATCATTAAAGACTGCTAGAAAACTTACAGGAAGGAAGAAATTCATCTCCTTCATTAACGCATTCCACGGGAGAACTATGGGAGCTCTCTCAGTAACATGGAATCCAAAATATAGAGAAGGATACGATCCATTCCCATGGGATGTAAGATTCCTACCATACAATAAGGTGGAAGAAGTAGAGAGAGAAGTAGATAATGAAACTGCAGGCGTAATTGTTGAAGTTATTCAGGGAGAAGGTGGGCTAAATGAAGCATCAGTAGAATTCTTGAAAGCTATTAGAGGAGCATGTGATAGAACGGGGGCTCAGATGATTATAGATGAAGTCCAGACAGGGTTTGGTAGGACAGGCTACCTCTGGGCACATCAAATCGCTAACATAGAACCAGACATACTAGTAGCTGGAAAAGCTATAGGAGGAGGATTCCCAGTAAGTCTAGCTGCTATTAAATCAGAGCTAGGAGAGAAATTGAGGGAGGGAGACCACGGCTCAACTTTTGGAGTAAACCCGCTAGCATGCTCAGCTTTAACAGCTTCAATAAAAGTTCTACTAGAAGAAAACGTAGTAGAGAAGACGGCTAGTATAGGTAGAGTATTCAGGGAAAGCCTTGAAAGTATTAGGGAGGAATTCGGAGAAGTTGTAAGAGAGGTGAAGGGTAGAGGGCTTATGCTCGGTATAGAGACGAGGTTCGAGCCTACTCCCATACTAAAACTCTTACAAGATAATGGTGTAATAGCTTTAAGAGCTGGAAGACTAGTAGTAAGATTTCTACCACCATACATGATAGCTCCCCAAGACATACAACATATAACAGAAGCACTTAAACGAGCACTGAGTCAAGTAAAAGAAGAAAAGATAACTGCAAAAACATCATCCTGAATCAGCATCACAGAAAGCATTCTCTACATCACTCGAAGATATAAACATTGAACAGTGGGATTATCTCCATTTCTTCATTAGATACCTGTTCCAGATTTGAACTGTTATGTATCCTGCAGCAACACCATTCAAGGTTCCTCCAATAATTACCATTAAGTATAGGAGAGAAGCCCACGGCATCATCCCAACCATTACTGTAACATACATTGATACAACCCCTACGATTGCAGAAGCTATAGATAATGAGGCCATAAGTCTCAATGTATCAACAGCCGCTGATGAAGACCTTGCCCTAAATAATGAAATAAAATAATCGATCATGAATCCATAAGCTACAGCGAATAGGAATGTAAATGGGATGAATACGGGTCTCCAGAATTGTGTGAGTAAACCTGAAACTATACCCGTCATCGTTCCGCCGAATCTCCCGATCATGAAATTCGCCAGAGTATAGAAGATTGCTTGAAATACAATCATAAACTTATCAATTGGAGATGGTAGAAAAATCTTCGAGATAAAAACACCAACAGATAGAAGCGCTATAATAGAGACTTTTCGGGAAACCATTCCACTACTTTTATCCATCATGATCTAGAATAAATTTATTGGTTAAGAATATAAGAATTATTGTACGATACATCTTAAAATAATAGGTTTACATATGTTAGTATGCCCTCGGATGATGATTATGACCTGCACAGACTTGATGAAGACCATGCACCTCACTGAAGAGGGTTTCAATCAATACTCTCAAACATCATTAAAGAAGAAGAGACCACTATACGCTAAACCAGACACAGGAGCTTAAACATCTTTACAGAACGAAGCTATAGTAGATTATTGATGAAAGATGAGAGAAAACGTTATTGGAAACAAAGTTAAATCTATACATTAGATCCATGAAGGTTAGGTATGTGTTATGGAGAAGGTAAATAAAGATTTTATTGAAAAACTAACCTCAGAGATTAAAGAAGCAATCCTAATTATTGTAAGGTATTCTAGTAAATCTTTTAAAGAAATATCTGATGCTGAGAAGTATGCGCTTAGATACAATCTTATCGTAGTTGCTGAAGTTTATCATCTCTAGCTATACATATCGTAAGAAGAGTTTTTGGATCAAGACCGGAAACGCCATTACAAGTCCTCCTAATATTGAGAGATAAAGGACTCCTAGATGATTACGAGTCTAACGATATTACCAAGCTGATAAGACTCCGAAACCTATTGGTACATAGATACTGGATCATAGATGATAGGAAGATATATGAAACTGTTAGGGAAGATTTTAAAAATGTGCTATCATTTCTAGAGAAGGTTGCCAACCATGTTAAATGATAAGCTCAAATACTATATATTAAGCAGTGAGAAGAAGAACACTCTTCTAGAGAAGTTGAAGGACATACTTCATGGTTTAAGTGTAGAACTTGCAGTAGTCTTTGGAAGCTTTGTAGAGCTAGATTCTTTTAGAGATATAGACATTGCAGTGTACAGGAGGGATACAAGTTTGGAAGATATTCTTAAACTAGGAAATATGGTTGAAGAAGCTCTCAGCTACCCGGTCGACATCATACCCCTCGATATAATATCTCCACGTTTTAGACTACACATCTTAACGAAAGGCATAGTAATGCTTGAAGAAACAAGCGGGCTCTACGAGTATCTTCTCAAACGCTCTCTAGATGAACTTAAGCCATAGTCCATGATGCGCATCTAAGCTAGCATGAAACCTCTACATTATACTACTTAACTAGCTGTGTAGAGTTTTCAAGATTATGGAGAAACTTTACTAAGTGGAAACTATGTAAACATGTAGTAGATGAGGATAGAGTTCATTGGCCCATTGAAGAAGGTTGCTGGTGTTAGTGAATTAGAGTTAACGATTGATAGAGAGAAGAAGCTCCTAGAGATATTTGAAATGCTTCCCGAATCTGTTAAGAAGAGGATATTGGAATCCTCTGGGAAAATCTCTCCAGAGATAATGATTCTAGTTAATGGTGTAGAAGTTAAGAGCCTAGGCTTAGAGAATATGCACGTTAAAGAGAGTGATAGAATAGTCTTAATACCTGTAATACATGGCGGTTGCGTTTAGAGATTAAACAAAACTAACCTCTCTGATGAAACATTTCTAGGAACAGAGGAGGACCAACTCTAATCAAAAATCCATACACATTCCCATTAGCACTTTATATATGAGTGTGAAGGAGAGACATCTTAGATAAAGATAATGAAAGCTAGGGTTTGGATAAATTTCTTGAAGAAATACCGTGAGAAGATAAGATCAGGGGTTGATGAACTAAAATGGGATATTCTAGCATTATATCTTGCACGTAAAGATCCCAGAATACCTTTTAGGTCGAAAATCCTGATAGGGTTAGCGGTCAGCTATTTAATGTGCCCCATAGACTTAATACCAGACTTCATCCCAGTAGTTGGGCAGTTAGAGGATTTGGTCATAGTCCCAGCTCTAATCGGGTATGCTGTAAAGATTATTCCACCAGATGTGTTAAGAGAATATAGGGAGAAGGCAAAGGTTAGGTTTAGAGAGGGATCACCTAGTTACCGTAAAGGAGTAGTGATAGTTGTAACTGTATGGGTGTCAACTTTGTTATTGGTTGTTTACCTAATCGGGAAGGTTGTAGGTATCATATCTTAAGGATTTAGATGTGTTTAATTTTGGATCTCTATTCCTGTGAAACTTATATGACAGTATACAGACTTAAGATATAGGAATAGCTTGGAGACGATAGAGTATAAGGATTATTTTATCTCAGTCGGAATATACAGTTTACCCGTTAAAGATGTATCAGTAGACATCGAGAAGTTACTTAATGAATTATCTAGAGATACTGCAGTCGTAGAGGTATTCAAATCAGACTTCATAATCTCTTTGAAGCAGGTATACCTCGCGGCCATGTCAGCTATTAATGCATTTAATTCTAAGACAAATATTGCTAGGAGCCTGGGTATAGAGGTCCTTCTTAGACTCTCCTCGGAGACTCAGATAGATCAATCAATCAAGAAGATTGGGGTAAACAGGGATCTGAATGAGGTTGGAGTGTGCATCATCGCTAGAAACATGAATGAATTGATGGAGCTCTCAAATAAACTACTCCAAGAGATAAATGGGGTAGAATTAACTGAAGAATCACTTCACTCTCTAGATAGAGTGTATAAGGCTCTAGAATTCTACAACATAAGGCAGGAAGAGATTCAGTCTATCCAATCCAGAGACTTATATGAGGCAGCTTTATTCCTAGTATTAGAGAGGATAGCTACCGTAGATATTGAGAGATGATTTCTAAGTCTTTGATCATAAGGCTTTCAAGACTTGTTGTAGAAAAAGTGTTTCTGGGATTGCTCCTTCAAAGAAGATTTGATCATTGATTATTGTTTTCGGAACTGCTAGAACATTATATCTATTTGACAGTTCTTGGAATTCTAATGCCTCAATCATGTCTCCAGTTATTAGAGTATTCTCTATAGCGAATTGATGGGCTAGTCTTACTACTCTGGGACAGTATGGACAGGAGGGTGTAACAAATACTTGTATATGTACTGGTCTATCTATCTTCTTGACGACTTCTTTAGTTTTAGGAGTTAATCTACTAGTATTCCTAGAGACATCTACAATGTCTTCTATGAAGGTTGAGAACTCATACCCGGATGGGAGACCGAAGAATCTAACACCATACTCCTTCTCACCGAATAATAGTATGGCTGGAACCTTATCTACCCTCCATCTGGAAGCAAGCTCAGCATCCTCATCAATGTCGTAGGCTTCCTTAGTAAGTCTAGTAGATGTCAACGAGACTTCCTTAATTAGTTGTTCTGCTGTCTCGCAGGATTCGCAATCGCTCTTTTCCTTGAAGAGTACTATCCTAACGTTACTCTCTAGTTCTCTCTCAAATTTATTCTCTAGAAACTCTCTATCTTCTCTTTTTAGTAATGACATTCTGTTCGATTAGATTAAAGCCTGAATAAGATAAACCTTGCGTTTAGACAAGGAATTATTATTACTTCTCGATATGTTTATAAAATTCTTCTATCGGTCTGTATTCATCAACTTTAGCTCCCAGATTCTTAAGTGTTCGTGCTAATGCTGATATAGTGTAGACTAGGTAGTGCGGTGTTGCTGTTAATCCCATGTGGCCAACTCTAAAAGATTTTCCTTCAAGCTGGCCTAAGCCTCCCGAGATCATTATATTGAATTTCTCAAGCATTTCTCTAATTATCTTACTAGATAATCCTTCAGGAGACCTGACTGCTGTTACAGTAGAGGACGCGTATTCTTCGGGTGCAACGACTTCCAAGCCCATAGCTTTAACAGCTTTCCTGAATCCAGCAGCCATCTTTTCATGTCTTTCATATCTTTTTTCTAGACCCTCGTTTAATGCTATTTTCAATGCTTCCCTCAATCCAACTATACTATGCGTTGGAACTGTTGATGGATATGGATGACCGATCGGTCTCCACTTATCCATGTAGTTTCTCCACACAGTTAAGTCTAGAAACCATGATGAAGGCTTCCACTCTCTATCTTCTATGAATCTAAATACTTCATGACCTATAGCTACTGGAGCTATCCCGGGAACGGAGGATAATGCTTTTCCAGCATACCCAACACAATAGTCTATACCCCAATCATCAACTTGCAACTCTACTGCTCCATATGAAGAAATAGCATCAACGATATAGAATAAGTTATGTTGTTTAGCTATCCTACCGTAGGCTATTATCGGGTTCTTAACTCCAGTAGATGTCTCATTATGAACAACTGCCAATCCTTTTGCATCTCTATGTATCTTCAATGTTTCTTCTAGTTCTCTAGGTTCAACGACTCTACCATAATCAGCTTTAAGTGAAACAACTCTGCATCCTAGATGATGTGCAATCTCATCGACTCTATCACCAAAGAAACCATTAGAGATAACTATTATCTTCTCACCAGGTGCTACGAGATTAGCTATACCCATCTCAAGGGCAGCTGAGCCGGGTCCAGGAAATATTATTACCTCTCCACTTGTATTAAACAATTGAGCTGCAAGCTTAGTGGTTTCTTCGTAGATCTCAGCCCAGTCTCTACCATAATGTGGGTAGACAGGCATAGAAGCTGAAGCTAAAACCTCATAGTGGACTTCGGTGGGACCAGGGATCATTAACATAGGTCTACGGAGAGACTTACTCATCGAGAAAACTCACTCTATACGATATTATATTCTTATCTTTATAGGTTTCGGCTTACATATCAAGCCTGTCACAATGAGGATATTATCTAGGAATACTATCCAGGATTCTCTGCAGCTTCATTTGCTAGTTTGTCAGCTTCTCTATTTTCTTCTCTACTTACATGTATCATCCTGACTTTAATATTCTTCGTCAAATCTTGTATTTCTCTATGCAGCTTACCCAACTTCTCATTTCTTACATGGTACTCCTTATTCATTTGTTTGACTAGAAGCTCGCTATCAGAATAGAGTTCTACTTCATCTGCACTCAGCTCTAGAGCTATCTCAGTCTCCTTCCTATCTAAACCTAAAAAGTAGAAAAAACCAAGCGGATAAATAACATCATACATATAGAAGTATAGACCGTGAAAGACTTAGATATTCTGAAAGAATTTCAAAATAGGGGGAGGTAAGCTGGCCGATAAGCTATAGTAGCTGTGAGACCGCAGGATACGAACCATCTACCACAGTATGTGGGTGTCTCATGGTAACCTGCCAGCCTCAGAGCTTTTACTGCTCATCGGCCAGCAGGCTTGCCGCTTACTTCACTAACAGTCCTCCACACATTCTTCAAGATTTTTAGAATATTTACTTGTAGCTTGAATAATGCTTTATTCCTCAGCTCCATAGTAACTATATCGATAAGCTCCTAATATGATGGCTCTACTACACCTCTTTTAACATCTACGTATATCACGTTAGCTAGCTGTGCAAGGTGTCTCCTCATACTTCTGTTATACCTACCATTACTGTTATTTGTTATTCTGAGATAGCTTCTGATGGCGGCTGATGAAGTCTCCAGCCTTAGCCCACTTAAAAGTATCGCTAAATCTACACTTTCATCTTATCCCTCTCCACTTCTAACAAGGTAATCAACTTTAAACAGTATCTTAAATGTTAATGCAACTTAGTAAGGCTGGGCTATCAGGCAATGAAATCAAGTGTTATTGAGCAGAAGTGTATTATGTTTATGAGGTTAATAGTTAAGCTGCTACTTTCTTCTCAGAGATCCTCGATATAGTGATCGTATAATTCTTCGGAAGCTTCTTTGAAGCTAGTTCTAGCGCTTCTTTAGCTGTCTGAACCCAGTTTCCGTATGTTAATACTCTTAGTACGGCCTCGCCTGATGATACTTGTGCTGCCCTACCTACAGGTTTACCGAAGGCTCTCCTCATACCTTCCTGGAGTCTATCAGCATGTGCTCCGAAGATCATCTTATTCTCTCTTAATACGTGGTGGGGGTGAGCTTTAATCTCTAGGAAGTAGTTTCCCTCACCTGCTTTCCTAAACAAGTATTTATCCGCAGCGATTCTCGCAGACTCTATTGATACATCTCTTATCTGCATATCCTCTCTAGCTACCAGAAGCAGCTCATGGGTATAATCTTCTTTATAGACCCCCATAGCATACTTATTTATCCTAGAGTGTGGAGCACCATGAATATAATCGCTTCTAGTATATGGTCTCTCAACAGACCTCCAATTCTTAGCCTTCATTCCACGATTAAGTTGAAAAACCTACCTTTTAAGGATATTATAATGAATTTGGTATGAATGGGCTGGAGCTTAAGCCTAGTGATTGGTTTGGTAATTATGTTAGAGAGGCTTTCAAAGCATTTTATCGATGGTGGATTCAGGGTTAAGGGGGTGTGATATAGCAATCTGGAGTGAAGTACCAATTGGAGCTGGGTTACCTAGTAGTGCATGCTTAGCTATGAATGTTGGCTCACATAGCTAGGAGTTTAAGAGAGCTCCTGGAGAGGGGGAGAGCAACTGTAGAGAGAACAGGACATACTCAAGGAAGGAGAGTTTTCTAAACTATGATGGCTATTTAACTTACTGATTAATGAGAGGTCAGCCGAAAATATTTATCCTCACAATGTATTGAGTTAGCCGTTAGCTGGATTATTGTCTCCACACATTTGTAGAGGCTAAGAGGCTCTATACGGTATACTCTCTCATTTAACAGTTCTCCTGAGAGATTCTCTTCTATCTCTTTAAAGCTCAATTGCAGTCTTCCTGACACTGCTTTAAGCGTATTTCTTAGCTTCTTCGTCTTCTGAGTAAATAAAATCTTGACTAGTTTTAATTCTTCTTCTCCCGGTATTATTTCTCCATCTATTCTCTCCATAAGGATTACCACTGAATCTACCCTAGGCATAGGCTTAAACAGATTTCTAGGAACATCTTCAATGATCTTACACTTATAGGATAGGTTTGCTAGGAAAGAAGTGTACACGTATTTCTTCGACCCTGGGGGTGAAGTGATCTTCTGAGCGAAATCCCTCTGTAGTGTTAATACTATTCTTTCAGGTAGGCTCACTATAAGCCAGTGCATGAGTTTTGTAGAGATCTGGTAGGGTGGATTTGATACAACCTTATTGAATCCCCTTATCTTATATTTTACCTTTAGGATATCCCCTGTGATCAGCTCTACATTATTATATTTGCTTAGCTTCCTAGATGCTTCCTCTACTAGTTTTTCATCTATCTCGACGGCTATGACTCTTCCTGCTCTCTCTGCTAGCCTCCATGTAAGCTCTCCTGTACCTGCTCCAACTTCTAAGACTACGTCTTTATCCAGGATTTGCCCATACTCTACAAGCCTATCCAGAAGTGGGTAATCTACTAGGAAATGCTGACCAAGTTTTCTCATAATTGTTTCAACTGGGTTACAGGCTCTCTAACGAATATCCTGTATCTTTCTTCGGTGTTCATTAATTCATACAGTATCCTATTGGTTAATGCTTTAACAGGGTCTTGTAATCCAATGCGTTTCTTTAAGTCTTCGTAACCTGTAAATGGTTGTACCTCTCTTTCTTCCAAGACCTTCATAGCGATCTTTTTACCTATCCCTGGGATTAGTTCTAGTGCGTGCATTCTCGGAGTTATCGGGGTAGACTTATTAAAGAACTCTATGAATCTAGCTTCATCTGTCTCTACTATTTTTCTAACCATGTTTGGCAGCTCATTCTTAGCATTCTGTGTTAGATCATCATATCTTATCCTCCTGATTATTCTAAGAATGTTTCTTGGGATATCTTTCCCAATGTATATTCTTATTCCTACCATTGGTTTATGTTTCTCACTGATAGCTGCTTCTAATAGTGTAAAGAATTGTTCTCCTAATAGCTGCGCGATTAATTCATGTTTACCTATCGTGATATTATGTTGTAGCGGTTGACGCTGGGGCTGGAATAGATCTAATACGTATGCAAAATCTTCATACTTCTTCTGCTTATACAAATATTTTCACATCCTTTTAGGTGTACTATCCTTCTATAAGCTATTCTTGTGTATCTTCTCCCAAGTATTTCTTAACAAGATCAACTATCGCTTGTAGTTTATCTTCTGAGAATAAGATAAATGAGACGAGACGTTTATAACCGCTTAGGATGGAACGCAATTCTTCTATATTTGTTGGGCATATATCTACTATCTGGACAGCCTCTTCCCTATTTAACTCAAACTTCAACATAAGTTCTTCTATAAGCTGCTTAGCTTTACTAGGCGAAAGCTTAGAGTACTTCCTAGCATACTCTAGAACTCTAAGCTGCATTGCATCTAGCCTCTCTTTTCTCTGCTCAAGGATCTCTCTTACTTCTGGTAGAGATAAGGGTATCTGTTGAATAATCTTTTTAGCCATCTATTCATCCACTCCACTTAGCCAGATGGTCTGGCAAAACCATTATCTGTTTCAGCTTCTCTCCCAGTGTTACAGATACAAGATACGCTCTACCACGTCTTCCAACTACCTCGCCAACTCTACCATGATATCTCCTATGGGGAGCACCCTTATGCACTGAGGGGTTAATCTTAACCACTACCTTATCCCCAGGCTTGAATTCTGTAAGATAAATCTCAGGGTTAGGGCCAGACCTAGCCCCCCTAGCTTTAGTGAGGATGCTCCTCGACTTGTATCTGAAGCCCTTAGACTTCGGCATCTCTTATTCAATTTTATAACGTTGTGCTTATTTAAAAATCTTAAAAAACTATAACCCGGAACATTTATGCCCTCGTTTAGAGAGATGTGAATCTCTCCCTCAACTTCTTGAATTTCTCCCCTAAGCTCGAGAAAGCTGTAAACTTGTATTCTTCCCGTTCCTGTGGTTCAGGAGACTGAATGAAGAAGAGGTCTACTGTATCCATCCCTCTTATAGTGCTTTCTATTACCTTCTTTCTCTGTATACCGACGGAGACTCTTAGTGGTACTACTCTCCCCTCCCTATCTATATGAAATACTTTAAACTTTAAGTCTACCAGCCTTCTAGTCTTAACGTATTCTAGTGGGTCGATGACCATTGCAACAGCTTTAGGGAACATCATCTGGTATCTCTTCTGCGTCTCAACATCTATTGTTGAGAGGAAGAGGTCGAAGCCTGGATGTGAATGATACCATCCAACAATACTTAGTCCAGGTCTCTCTCTTGTAAGCCATTCGAAGGTTGCAGCCATAACTTCTTCATCTAGATATACGAATGCTGAGGATGATTTCTGGTTTCCCGATATCGCATCCCATATCTCTAGTATATCTTGTCTCTTTTCATACTTTCCAATTAAGAGGCCTGCTACCTCTCTCTCAAGATCCATCATCGTATATTTTACAGCTTTACCTAATGCAAGCGGATATATTCTTACTCTCAATTCTTCTCTAAACTCTAGGGATTCCTAGAATATATTTATTATTTAATAAACGTCGTTCCACTTAATCCGTAAATAGAAGATTTAGTGATGCCATACATGGCATAGCTTTCAGGATAAGGTTTTATGAGATTGTCTAAGGGAAGAATGCTATTTGCACGCTTCCCGATAAGTTATACAGAAGAATAATGTGGTTGGAGGATGTTTTTGTGGCCTAACTACATGCATGGGTTCTTGCCTCTACAGAATTAATACATAGTCCTTGTAGGTTCGCAGAGTATTTCTGCAAGCATTCTTTGGAATTTCATAGAGTACTCAAGGTACAAATATTTATATATTATAGTGGATACCTTACAACGTTGAGGGAGAGAAGGTTTAATGAAGATTAAAGTTGTCCCCGCAGTGGGTGGTGGAAGCCCGGTTGAGTTAGAAGTTTCACCTTCAACTACTATAGGCGCTATAAGAGCAAAAGTATGTGCTATGAAGAAGCTTCCTCCAGATACGACTAGGCTTACATTCAGGGGTAGAGCATTGAAAGATACAGAAACACTCCAAGATATAGGTGTAGAAGATGGAGACAAACTCGTATTGATAACGAGGACTGTAGGGGGGGTCTGATCGTGTATGCTGAGCTCCCCGAGCTTCTCTGGTATAAGAGGCTTGCACTTGAATACAAGCTAGTCCATGAGCATGAGCCTCTCTTTGATGTAGTTGATGGAGACCTAACACATTATAGAGGAGTAGTAATCGGGGAAGGACTGTACGAAGGTGGATACTTTAAAGTAGAGATACTCATACCTCGCACCTTCCCCTACACTCCACCAGATATTGTATGGTGGACACGTATATGGCATCCAAACTTTACAGACGAGGTTCCAGCTAGAATATGTGAATCCATCCTGAAAGAAGATTGGTCTCCGTCCCTCCACGTAATAACTTTAATCGAGACGCTCAGGAACCTACTAAACAATCCTAACCCTGAAGATCCCCTAAACACCATCGCAGCAATGGAGATGAAGTTTAGACCAGACATATTTGAGGCAAGAGTTAAACAATATATTGAGTTATTCGCTAGACCTGAGCAAGCTCTAGTAAGGTAGACAAGACATCCCTTTATAGGAGACAATATAGAGTCAATTTTCTATCACCATTTAGAAGGTCTATGTTTAATTATTCTATGGATGGAGTCCTGCCCGGGTTAATAGTATTATGTTTTTTAGATTCTTCCAGGATAAGTTATCGTAGGATGTGCTGGGGTGTCTACGGTAAGGTTGTAGAAGTATCCAACGAGTTCGTTAAAGTAGATTTTGGTGGAGTAGTAAAAGAAGTGCTTTCAGTTATTGATGACCTTTCACCAGGTGATTACGTAATAGTTCACGCAGGCTTCATAATCTCTAAGCTTAAAGAAGAAGAATTCCTGGATAGCTTCAAGTATATTCGGGAAGCTGCTGAGAAGCTTGTTGAAGAAGGAGAGCTATCAATAGAAGAAATCGAAGAAATGGATAGAGTTGTTAAGAGGTGGTTGACCAGAAAAGGTTAGGTGATCAGTGTGGATAAGATTATCTTAGCTCACGGGTCTGGTGGAAGAGAGATGAATCAGCTACTCGAAGAAGCTATCTTCAGTAAGCTACCAGCTTGGATGAAGTCTATCAGAGGCGGTCTAGGGATAGATTATCCAGATGATGCAGCAGCAATCCCCATAGATGGGAATAGATATATTGTTGTGACTGCGGACTCGTATACCGTAAATCCAATATTCTTTCCAGGTGGGGACATTGGGAAGCTTGCAGCTTCTGGAACGGTAAACGATGTTTTAATGCTTGGGGGAGCTCCTATAGCTGCATTGGACTCTATAGTAGTTGAGGAGGGGTTAGAGAGAGAAACCCTGGATAAGATTCTAGAGTCAATGTTCAATGTATTCAGTAGCTTAGATGTAAAGTTGATTGGCGGGGACTTCAAGGTTATGCCTCGTGGACAGCTAGACAAGATCATCATAACTACCGTTGGGCTTGGCATCGCAGAACGCTTAGTAGTAGATAGGAATCTTAAGCCTGGAGACAAGATAATCGTTTCAGGACCCATAGCTGAGCATGGAGCAGCAATATATGCGGCACAGAAAGGTCTTACGCTTGAAGAACATGAACTAAGAAGTGATGTTAAACCTCTCACAGACCTGATGATACCTCTCATGAAAAAGTACGGCGGATACATTCATGCAGCAAGCGACCCTACCAGAGGAGGATTAGCCATGACGTTGAATAACTGGGCTTCATCATCAAATACAACCATAGTAATAGATGAAGAGAAGATACCTATAAGAGAGCCTGTAGCAAGTTACTGCCAGATGCTTGGGTTAGACCCTCTAGCCTTAGCATCCGAGGGAGTAGCCGTAGTAGGCGTAGAAGGAGGATCTGCAGAAGAAATACTCGAGACAGCACATAAACTAGGTTATAGGGATGCAGAGATAATGGGAGAAGTTAGGGAGAAGAAAGAGGATGTCAGCTTAGTGGTCGTGAAAACAGTTATCGGGGGATATAGGATACTTGAGCCACCGTTAGGCGAGATAGTCCCAAGAATCTGTTGAGGAAGGAAAAGATGATTATCTCCCTTCCAAGCTGTAGAGCTTCTCCTAAAGAGAATCTTGATTCTAGAACCATTGAATAGTATACTTAAAGGTTTAAAGTTCTTCTTGTAAGCTACCTCAAGAAATGATCTATAATCAGCAGCATGGTTGATCGATAATATAAGTAGCTCATTTTGTTTCAACATATCAGTTATTCTTTTGAATATCGTAAGAGAGTACGGGTAAATCACGTTAGAGGGGTTTAGGTTAACCTCATTACCTCTAAATCCGCATAACTCTCTCAACGTAGACTCTAGATCATCTCTAATAAGCTTATATGTATTCATGGGCCTCCCAACCCTCCCTTCACTCTTTCTCGTAACCATCACCCAGCCACTCTTCTCAAATATTTTCAAAAACCCATACAGTGACTTGAAAAAGCATCCAACACTCTCAACAATCTCGTGAACTGCTGCTCCACCAGGGCACTTACTCAGAAAATCTATAATAGCCTGCTCTAATCTACTAAAGACCTGCGAGGAATCCCCTTGAAGATATCTAATAGCGCTCACCAGACTTGAACTCTCCATGTTAAATATATACAAAGTTTAGAAGCGGAGCCTAAATGTTCGTTGGAGGGAGTGGGCTGTATCTTACAAGTATATACTTGCCTTTCTTCCCGATGTAAAATTGTAAAAACTATATATACCTTACGTCTAGTCCTACTATAGGAGGTATTTGGCATGAGTGGTCAACTCTCTACAGCTATTGTGGAGGCAAAGTTGAGGCCAGAGTTCTCCAAGACTATTATGAGGCTGGGAGCGGAGAAGTTCTATAGATGTTTCAATTGCGGTAACTGTACAGCTATCTGTCCGCTGACTCAGGATACAGCGTCCTATCCTAGGAAGCTCATACGCTACGCTGTTATGGGCTTAGAAGATAGAATAACTTCATCCATTGACCCATGGCTATGTTACTACTGTGGTGAATGTAGTGATTATTGTCCAAGAGACGCTGACCCTGGAAGCTTCATGATGGCTTTAAGAAGATTACTCATCCAAAAATATTCCATAGTTTCTAAGTTATTCTTCAATAAGATGGCTGCATCAGTAACCTGGACTGCTTTAACTATAATAGCTGCTCTAGGTCTCTATTTCTTCAGAGGGCATACTCCAAACCTTGAATCTGTCGATATATTCTCCTTTATACCATTAAGTTTCATCCATGACGCCGGATTAGCGATCGGGATAATAGTAGGGCTATCTGCTCTATTGAACCTCATAAGCATGTATAGGAGTATTGCTAAGGGTACTTCGTATCCTCACTCAAAAATAGAGGGTAAGCATCTTGGAATATGGGTCAAGAACTTCTTTAAAACCATAATCTATGAGGTAGCTGCACAGCTAAAATATAATAAATGTTTAAAGAAGAGTCGATATATTGCACACTTGGCTTTATTATGGGGCTTCATAGGTTTATTTATAGCAACGCTAATAATCTTCGGGATAGATTTCTACGGTCTCCAGATAACAAAAGTCATTCCTTTCATTATAGGCAGTGTTTCTGGAGCAGCCATGCTTTACGGCTCTCTCTACTTCATCATTGCAAGATTAAGGAAGAAAGAAGCCCACTCCATGTATTCATATCATACTGACTGGGTGTTCTTGATATTATTGTTCCTTGCTGGCGTTACCGGATCCCTACTAACAATATTCATAAAAGCAAACATGCCTACGCCATCTTATGTAATGTTCGCAGCACATCTAATGATAGTATTCAATCTCCTGATCTCTGCTCCATTTACTAAGTTTGCCCACGCCATCTACAGGCCTCTAGCCCTCTGGATTAATAGTACGGTAGAAGAAAGACTCCAGTATGGAGGGGAGAGTGTTGGGAGGTGATGGGGGTGGATAAACCAGTTTTAGTTATAGGTGGCGGTATTGCAGGTATACAAGCATCACTCGACCTTGCAGACCAAGGAGTCAAGGTCTACCTTGTAGAGAAGTTGCCTAGTATAGGTGGTAAGATGGCTCGTCTCGACAAGACTTTCCCAACACTCGATTGTGCATCATGCATCCTCACCCCGAAGATGGTCTCAGTTGCGAGGCATCCGAACATAGAGCTTCTAGCATACTCTGAGGTGGTCGAGGTTAAGGGCTCCGCCGGGGACTTCCATGTAAAAGTATTGAAGAAGCCAAGGTATGTTGATGAAGATAAATGTATAGGATGCGGTGAATGTATTACTAAGTGTCCATCAAAGGTTCCGGACGAATTTAACATGGGGATGAGCCAGAGGAAGGCGATATACTTCCTATTCCCTCAAGCCGTGCCGCTTAAAGCAACCATAGATAGGGAACACTGTCTCTACTTTACTAAGAATATATGCCGTGTATGCGAGAGGTTCTGCCCAACCAAAGCAATAAACTTTGAACAGAAACCTGAAAACCTAGAGCTCAACGTAGCCTCGATAATAATTGCTACAGGATACGAGTTATTGGACCCACGTATCGCACCAACATATGGATATGGAAAGTATCCAAACGTCTATACATCGCTAGAGTTTGAGAGGCTTGTATCATCTACCGGGCCGACTGGAGGAGAGGTTGTGAGGAGGTCTGATAATAAGCATCCGAGAAGCATAGCCTTCATACAATGCGTGTGCTCTAGAGACGTTAAGATAAACCCGAACTGCTCAGCTTTCTGCTGCATGGCCTCGGTTAAACATGCGATCCTCGCCAAAGAACATCTACCAGAAGTCGACTGCACGATATTCTACATGGATCTTAGAGCATTCGGGAAAGGATACCAAGAATTCTATAATAGGGCTATGAGAGAGTTCGGTATAAAATTCATTAGAGCTAAGCCTGCAAAGATCGAGGAAGACCCTGAGACCAGGGACTTGACAATAACATACGAGGATACATTCACAGGCGTTAAGAAAACTATGAGAACAGAGATGGTAGTGTTAGCTGTAGGCGTTAAACCAGTCTACCCAGAAGTATTACCTCTAGCAATTGGAGAAGACGGGTACGTAAGTTTGAAGGACGCGTTTAAAGAGCCTGTAGCGACAACTATAGATGGAGTATACGTTGTAGGTGTGGCGGCGGGCGCAAAGGATATCCCAGACTCAGTTGTACAGGCAGGCTCAGCAGCTATTAAAGCATCCATACTGGCTGGAGGTGTAGTATATGAGTGAAGAGCCCAGGATAGGGGTATACATCTGCCACTGTGGAGTAAACATCGCAGGCTCAGTAAACATAAAAGAAGTAGTTGAATATGCTAAAAGTCTTCCAAACGTTATAGAAGCACGAGATTATATCTTTATGTGTTCTGCTCCGGGTCAAGAAATCATTAAGGAAGGAATAAAGAAGTGTAATCTGAATAGAGTAATTGTAGCAGCGTGTTCTCCAACGATGCATGAGCATACTTTTAGGAACGTGTTAGCTGAAGCCGGCATGAACCCATACCTACTGGAAATGGTGAACATCAGAGAGCAGTGCTCATGGGTCCACTCAGATAATAAAGAGGCAGCAACTGCTAAAGCTAAGCTACTGATAAGGATGGGGGTAGCAAAAGCATCATTACTAGAGCCACTTGAAGAGATAAAATTCACAGTCAATAAGAACGTATTGGTTATAGGCGGAGGGGTTGCAGGGCTATCTGCCGCTAGAGACCTAGCCGCTAGAGGCTTCAAGGTCTACCTTATTGAAAGGAAACCTGTTATCGGTGGAAATGCTGCTAGGCTTGGGAGACTCGCACATACAGAATTAAAAGGGATAGACCTTGTGAGAGAATTATCGAGGCAGGTCTCAAGCAACCCGAATATCCACATATACGTAGATACTGAGCTAGTGAATGTTGATGGGTCAGTTGGAGGCTTTAAGATTAAGCTGGTGAAGAATCCGAGATACGTTAATGGAAACTGCAATCTATGCGGTGAATGCGTTAAAGTATGCCCAGTCGACGTCCCGAATGAGTATGAGTATGGAGTATCGAAGAGGAAAGCAATCTATCTACCACATAGAGAAGCCTATCCACCGATATACGTAGTAGACCCGGAGAACTGTACTAGGTGTTTTGAATGCGTTAAAGTATGCCCAACACATGCGATAAACCTAGCTCAGAAACCTGAAGAAATAGAATTAAGAGTCGGAGCAATAATAATTGCTGCAGGGCATGAGCCATACCAGCCACTAACCGGAGAATTCGGGTATGGCATATCAGATAGGATAGTAACATTGTTCCAGCTTGAGAGGATGCTCGACGAGTCGGGTCCAACGAGCGGTGAGCTAAAGATTGATGATACAGAGCCTAAGAACATCGTATTCATAATGTGTGTAGGATCACTCAGTACAACCCCGAACGCATACCCATACTGCTCACGGATGTGCTGCTCATCAACGATAAAGAATGCATTAATAGTCAGGGAGAAGTATCCGGAAGCAAACATATACATCCTACATAGAGACATAAGAACGTACAGTAGAGGAGATGAGCAACTCTACCTAAAAGCTGGAGAAAGCCTGATCAGGTTTGCAAGGTACAGAGAAGCTCCAAACGTTATCGTCAACCCCGATGGAAGCATCAATGTAAGATTCTTCGAGGAGACAATCCAGGAAGAAGTATCCCTCCCAGCCGACCTGGTAGTATTATCGGTTGGGATGAAGCCCCCCAGAGACATAGATAAAGTCAGGACGATAGTCAAGGTAGGATGCGGCCCAGAAGGATTCCTAAGAGAAGCCCACCTAAAGCTTAGACCGGTCGAGGCAACTACAGACGGAGTATACCTTGCTGGAACAGTGACTGGGCCGAAAAACATAATTGAATCGATAGAATCTGGAAGCGCTGCAGCCTCGAAAGCATCAACGCTCCTCACGAAAGAAGAGGTTAGAGTAGAACCGCTAATAGCTATAGTAGATGAGGGGAGATGTAGCGGCTGCTCGATATGCATAGGCATATGCCCATACAATGCGATAAGATTGAAGACTCAGGGGAACATTAGAGTTGCAGAAGTAGACCCAGCACTATGCAAAGGATGCGGAGCATGTACAGCTTCATGCCCAACAGGCGCAATGCAGCAATTCGGCTTCAAAGACGCTCAACTAAAGAGCCAGGTCCTCGCAGCTCTCATTGAGTAAGTTAAATATCACTAAATACTACAAAATCGTTAAGGTTAAATGTAATAAATCACGTATACAGGTGGTTTGGGTGAGTAAGGATTTTGAACCAAGAATAATAGCTTTTTGCTGTAACTGGTGCTCTTATGCTGCTCTCGACCTTGCGGGTACAAGCCGCATGAAGTACCCCCCGAACTTCCTAGTAATCAGGGTTATGTGTTCAGGAAGGGTTGACCCACAATTCATTCTCGAAGCTTTTAGGAGAGGCGCAGACGGCGTACTCGTTGCAGGATGCCATCCGGGAGACTGCCACTATATCGAGGGAAACATTAAAGCATTGAGGAGGATGACTCTTCTAAAAAGAGTCCTTGAAGAGTTCGGGATAGAGAAGGAGAGGTTCAGGCTTGAATGGATCTCAGCATCAGAAGCGGAGAAATTCGTTAGAGTAGCCAATGAGATGCTTGAGAAGATCAAGCCTCTAGGCCCACTTAAGATAGAAGAGGTGCATAGGCATGGATAAGCCAAAGATAGCCCTCTACTGGTGTGCAAGCTGTGGAGGATGCGAAGAAGCAGTAGTAGACCTAGCAGAGAAGATCCTAGACGTCGTAAACCTCGTAGACATAGTATTCTGGCCAGTCGCCATGGACTACAAGGTTGAAGACGTCGAGAAGCTGCCCGATGGATCCATTACCGCAAGCTTCATAAACGGCGGGGTCAGGCTAAGCGAACATGAAGAAATGGTGAAACTCCTCAGAAGAAAATCTAAGCTAGTCATAGCCTATGGAGCATGCTCATCATGGGGAGGGATACCAGGACTAGCAAACCTCTACGGCAGAGAAGAAATATTAAGATACGTATACCATGAAGCACCAACGGTAGAGAACCCCCAGAAGATACGACCTCAAACAGAAACAAGAGCAGAAGAAGGAATAACGCTCGAGCTCCCCGAATTCCTCCCACGGCTCCTCCCACTAGACCTAGTAGTAGACGTAGACTACTACGTTCCAGGATGTCCACCCACACCAGAAGTAACATGGAAAGCTATAGAAACCCTGCTATCCGGCAATCTTCCAGCAAAAGGCTCCGTGCTGGGAGCACTAGACAAATCACTCTGCTACGACTGCCCACTAAACGAGACTAAGCCCGAGAAAGTACTAATCAAAGAAATCAAGAGACCGCATGAGGTAATCGCAGACCCATCCAAATGCCTCCTAACACAGGGATTAGTATGCCTCGGACCAGTAACCCGTGGAGGGTGCGGCGCTCTCTGCATCAAAGCAGCCATGCCATGCACAGGATGCTTCGGACCACTCGACGAAGTAATAGACTACGGAGGAAAAGCAATATCATACTTCGCAAGCATAGTAGACTACAGCGATGAACAAGAAATAGAGAAAGCGCTAGGCAAGATACTAGACCCGATGGGAATATTCTATAGATACTCCCTACCAGCATCAAGACTCAGAGGAAAAATAACTATCGCGGAGAGGTGAGCAGAACGAGAGAAGTAGTCATCAACCCGATCACGAGGCTGGAGGGCCACGGAAAGATAGTGATAGTACTCGACGATGCTGGAAACTGCATCAAAGCCTACTTCCAGATACCAGAGCTAAGAGGGTTCGAGAAGTTCGCAGTGGGAAGACATGCAGAAGACATGCCACAGATAACACCTAGAATATGCGGCGTATGCCCAACAGCCCACCACATGGCCTCAACGAAAGCCCTCGACGACCTATACAAGGTAGAGCCGCCAGAACCCGCAAAGAAGATCAGAGAAATGTTCTACAACATATTCATGATAGAAGACCACGCACTACACTTCTACATCCTAGCAGGACCAGACTTCATAGTAGGACCCAGAGCACCCAAAGAAGAGAGAAACATCGTAGGAGTAATCAAGAAGGTTGGAACAGAAGTCGGGCTAAGAATAATCCAGATGAGGAAGAACCTCAGAAAACTCATGGAGATGATCGGTGGAAAAACAATACACCCAGTCTTCGGCCTACCAGGAGGAATATCAAAACCACTATCCCAAGAAGCAGTAGAAACAGCGAGGAAAGTCTCGGAGGAAGCAGTACAATTCGCAGAATTCACATACAAGATCCTCAAAGACATAGTCATAGCAAACAAAGAATACCTAGACCTCATAACAAGCGAAGCATACACGCATAGAACATACTACATGGGCCTAGTAGACGAAAAGAACAGACTAAACTTCTACGACGGAAAAATCAGAGTAGTCTCACCGAGAGGAACAGAATACGCAAAATTCGACGTCCACCAATACCTAGACTACATAGCAGAACACGTAGAACCATGGACATACGTAAAATTCCCATACCTAAAGAAGATAGGATGGAAAGGATTCACAGACGGAGAAGACAGCGGAGTAATGAGCGTAGCACCACTAGCAAGACTAAACACAGCAGACTCAATGGCGACGCCAAGAGCACAAGAAGCATACGAAGAAATGTATGAAACACTCGGAGGAAAACCAGTACACCACACACTAGCAAACCACTGGGCAAGAGTAATAGAAATAATATACGCAGCAGAAAGATTCAGAGAACTAGCAAACGACCCAGACATAGAAAGCAAAGAAGTAAGAAACCTCCCAACAGCAACACCAGAAGAAGGAATAGGAGTAGTAGAAGCACCAAGAGGAACACTCATACACCACTACCAAACAGACCCAAACGGCATAATCAAAAAAGCAAACCTACTAGTAGCAACACAACACAACGCAGCAAGAATAGCACTCTCAGTAGACAAAGCAGCAAGAAACCTAATAAAACAAGGAAAAATAGACCAAGGAATACTAAACATGGTCGAAATGGCGTTCAGAAGCTATGATAATTGCCATGCTTGCGCTTGTCATTCATTGTCAGGAAACATTCCATTCAAGTTCTACCTATACAATATGGATGGTCAACTATTGAGAGTTGTTGATTCCGAAGATTTAATATAACTTATTGTTACATTAAATTCTTTTAATGGTTAATAGAATAGATGTTTCAGATACTTCCGTGGATGGAGGAATAGTAGAAAAGCTGTAGAACAATTTTTGTTGGTTCCCAATTTCCAAGCATACGTCTCAACGCCTAATAGTTTGGTCATGAATTTTGTAATACTCTTTTATGTTATCTTTAAACCCTACTTTAATGTCCGAACAACAATAAGATCTCCTAGATACTTAATCCTTCCGTAACCCTCTGGTCACTATCATATCCCAAACCATAGCCTCATATGCTCTCAGAATATCATTCTTATTTAAGTCTGCTTTAGTAGCTTTAACTACATCCATATCAAACTCAAGTCTTAATGTATTTGGCTCAATTACCGGTGGGGGTGAGGTTTTTTGTCTTCTTTCATAGCTCCAAAACCATTCATACCTATCATCAAAGTGCATATCCAACTGCTCTCTCAGTGCGGGAAATTCTACCTTCCTATACTTTTCATAGACTTCAACAAGACGTTTAATCTGCTCAGTATTAGATGGGAAGAGGTTCATGGTATATAGGTCATGCTGCCTTACATCTATATATCTTCCTGTTGTCTCTTCTTTTCCACTAAAGAAATATGCTAGAAAGAATACTGAATTTAAGAGAACTACAACGGCTTTGGCTCTCTCCTCATACTCGTCCTTTATAACATGAAATAAATCTGATATAATAAACTTTCTTTGAGAGTGGAAGGCGATTAACTTTTGGTCTGGGGAGTATGGATTAATTCTACGAACAACTGCAGTCTGTGATTCTGCTCTTG
>Ga0080004_1148298_pt1 | contig 26132 bp, 23 predicted proteins | sample WasSprMetagenome_FD_69207 | JGI IMG/M metagenome (GOLD analysis project Ga0080004, IMG submission 69207) | Sulfidic aquatic microbial communities from Washburn Spring, Yellowstone National Park, USA - WS (SPADES assembly) (version 2) | ecosystem: Environmental > Aquatic > Thermal springs > Hot...
GGAGATCAGCCCCGAGGTCCTCGGCTACGCGGAGCTCGTCGAGGAGCGGAAGGTGGCGGACGAGAAGATGGTCTTCGTCGAAGGGTGCCCCAACCCCAGAGCCGTCAGCATACTCGTCAGAAGCGGCCTCGAGAGGGCGGTGGACGAGGCTGAGAGGAACCTGGTCGACGCGCTGAGCGTGGTATCCGACGTGCTGGAGGAGCCGTACGTGCTGCCCGGCGGCGGCGCGCCGGAGGCCGAGCTGGCGAAGGAGCTCAGGAAGTACGCCGCCAAGGTCGGTGGGAGAGAGCAGCTCGCGATAGAGGCTTTCGCCAACGCCCTCGAGGTGATACCGAGGACCCTCGCCGAAAACTCCGGCCTAGACCCGATCGACATAATGGCCGAGCTGCGCGCAGCCCACGAGAAGCCTGACGGCTGGAAGTACGGCGTCGACGTCTTCGAGGGCAAGGTGGCGGACATGTGGGCGCTGGGCGTCATCGAGCCGCTAGCCGTGAAGCTCCAGGCGATCAAGGCGGCGACCGAGGCCGCTACGATGATACTGAGGATCGACGACATAATCGCCGCTTCGAAGCTGGAAGAGAAGGGCAAAGAGAAGAAGGAGGAGGAAAAGAAGGAGGAGAGCGAGTTCGATTAAAACGCGCTGTAACGTTTTAGTTTCCAACATTATTTTCTATAATCAATCATTTTTACTTTAGTTTTCCCTACCCAACGCACGGTTTTCGCTCACTTAGAGGGTGAAGAGAGCGGCCCGGCGGCATCCCCCGAGGGCGCACGCGCCGGACACGCTGGGAGCGGCAGCTGGCGGCTAGCTCCGGCACCCCCCGCAACACGGCCGCTCCGCCTTAGGGCCGCTCCCTTCCGGGCCTAACCCGGTTCGGCGGTACGGTGGTTCGGCCCTCCCTCCGGAGGGCCTACCACCTGCGGCCGTCCGCGGGGACCGGAGCGTCATCGCCACCGCTCCACTACCGCCCCAGCGCTCCGCGCGCACACTCCCTCGGGGTTGACGCCCCCCGCCGTATGCCCCGTTTGCGGTGCTGGGGAGGGGCAGCCCCCAGGGGCTTCCCCGCCGGGCGGTTTTCCTGGCTTCGCGCGCTTAAAAACGTGACGCGCGGTGACCCTTATCGCTAAGTTTTTGAGCTAGCGGGTAGATGTAGCGGTGGAGCGGTCAGCCGGTGGGCGGGTGCCGGGTTCCCACGGCGACGGGGAACCCGAGGAAGCTCCGCCAAAGCTGCGGGCCCGCGCCGCCGCGAGGCGGCGGGGGGAAACCCCGGGCTACGGCCCAGAAACGCGACCCCCCTCCCGGCGGTGAGCATGATGCGGTAAACCCCCGGCGACGGGGGCTGCCCCGCCGAAGAGCCGGGAGGGGAGGGTGAAACGGCCGCCCCGCGGGTCAGGGCCAAGCAGGGCCTGTGAGGCCCCGCACCGAGGCTCGGGTAGGCCCCCAGATGGATCCCGCCTAGAAACAGAAGGCGGGCTACTACCGGCTGACCGCTCCGCGACGACCGAGCTCTCACCCGCAGCGCCGTTAAGCTGAAATACTGCAGTGCTGCAAGCTGTCGAGTGGCGATGCTCACCGCCTTCGTGTTGATTAGCACGGACGCTGGAGCGGAGAAAGAGGTGTTGGAGAAGCTCAAAGAGATCCCGGAGGTCACCGAGGCGTACATAATTTACGGCGTGTACGATCTGGTCGCGAAAGTGCGGGTCGAGCGGCAGGAGGATCTGAGGGATATACTGACGAACAAGCTTAGGAAGATGGAAAAGATTCGCTCCACGCTAACGATGCTCGCCGTCGAGGGGTTCGAGCGCCAAACTACAGGTTAGCGGATCCGGGATTCCCGCACGCAGATGGTTGAACCGGGAGAGAAGCTCGTGCACGTGGGAATCGACGACACAGATAGCCCCTTGGGGATGTGCACGACGTACGTCTCTTCCATCCTGATGCTCGAGCTGGTGAAGAGGGGGTGCTCGCTGGCGGACTTCCCGTACCTTGTCAGGCTGAACCCCAACATACCCTTCAAGACGCGCGGGAACGGCGCGGTATCGCTCCACCTCAGGTGCGAGATGGGAGCGGAAGAGGTAGCCGGCGTGGTCGAGCGAGTCCTAGAAGCCTACAGCGAGCGACACGCCAAGACGGACCCCACGGCGGTAGTAGTGCAGGGGGACGTGAGCGAGCTGAGGACCATTTACAGGCGCGCGCTCGTCGAGCTGCTCGCCCCCTCGCAAGTCGAGGAAGCCCTGAAGAGGGCGCGCGCAACGGTTCTCGGCGGGCGCAAGGGGAGGGGGGTTGTCGGCGCGGCGGCCAGCATCGGCGCCTACGAGCTGGATGTTTTCACGTACGAGCTCCTCCTTTACGTCCCGCCGGGGAGCGCGAAGCCCCCGCAGGCGGAAGAGGGGGTCGTCGAGCTCGATAGGCTGCTCAGACCTTTAACGTTCGCCAACGTCGACTACGGCGCCTCGCGCGTCCTCGCCACGCCGCGGGGACCCGACCCGGTGCTCGCCGGGATCCGCTCGGCGAACCCCCTTGTCCTCTCGTCGATCGCCAGGAGGCTGGCCGAGTCGTGGGGGGCCTCGCTCGCGGTGATCTTCAAGACGAACCAGGCAACGGGCGCGCACCTGTCCAAAGTTAAACCGGTGGGCGAGCTGAGACCCTACGACTCCGCTGTCGTTCGAGGGCTCGTCGTAGCGCCCCCCGCGGAGCTGAGAGGCGGGCACGTGGCTTTGAAAGTTGGAGACAGCACGGGCGCGGTCACGTGCATGTTCTACAGGGAGACTGGGCTGCAGAGGGTCGCCAAGCTGCTGCGCGAGGGGGACCGCGTGGAGGTCGGCGGCGGGGTCGTGCCGCGCAGCCGGGGTTTGACGCTCAACGCCGAGTACGTGCGCGTCCTCGACGCCCCGCCTCTCTCGAAGCTCGAGAACCCGCGCTGCCCGCTGTGCGGTAAGAGGATGAAGTCCCTGGGGAGGCGCGGCGGCTTCAAGTGCCCGGCGTGCGGCTACAGGGACCCCGCGCTGGGAAAGGTGGAAGTCAGGGTGCCCCGGTTCCTCGAACCAGGCCTTTACCTGCAGCGACCCCTCGCCTACCGCCACCTCTCCCCGCCGGCCGAAGCGATGGGGGTCGAACCCGTCCGAGCTCCGCCCCTGCCGTCGCTCGTCGTGTGGCCACCGCCGCGCAGTTAATAAGGGAGTTCGCCACGTGGGGGGTCCCAAGATGCTGCGCTTGAAGGTGCTGGGAGGAGGTAGGCGCGTCGGCAAGAGCGCGCTGCTAGTGGAAGGGTCGAAGACCAGGTTCCTGATGGATTACGGCGTCGACATAAGCGGCAGCGAGCCCGAGTTCCCCCTGCACGTGAGGCCGCGGGACCTAGACTTCGTCGTGATCACGCACGCGCACTTGGACCACAGCGGCGCGGCCCCGCTCCTCTACGTCTCCGCGAAGCCCAAGCTCTACTGCACCAGCCTCACGCTGGAGCTCTCGGACGTGCTGATAGCCGATTTCCTCAAGATATCCAAGTACTACATACCCTACGAGTACGGCCAAGTCGAAGAGATGAGGAGCGGAGCGGCGGTGGTCGAGTTCGGCGACGAAGTCGAGGAGCGGGGCGCGACGCTGAGGTTCTGGAACGCCGGCCACATCCCGGGCAGCCTCATGGTGGAGGTCGAGGTCGACGGCAAAACCATCCTGTACACCGGGGATTTCAACACCGTGGACACGCGCCTCCTGAAGGGGGCCGACCTAGAGCCGTTCGAGAGAGCCGACATCGTGGTGATGGAGGGCACGTACGCCCTCTTCGATCACCCCCCTCGCGAGGAGGTGGAGCGCGCGTTCGTCAACGACGCGCTGGAAGTGCTGGACTCCGGCGGGAACGTCCTGGTCCCCGCGTTCGCGGTCGGCAGGGCGCAGGAGATACTGTGCGTGCTGGCCAAGCACGGGTTCAAGTACCCGATCTACGTGGACGGCATGGCCCGGCGCGTCAACAACCTGCTCCTCGAGGACCCGAGCGCGCTCCGCGACCCCGACTTCGTTAGAAAGGCTCTAACCTCGGCGATCCACGTGAACGACCGGAGGGACAGGGAGAGAGCCCTCGAGCAACCCTCGCTGATCGTTTCGCCGGCCGCGATGCTGAAGGGCGGGGCCTCGATCCACTACGTGAAGGAGCTGATCGAGGACCCCCGCAACGCGATATTCTTCGTGAGCTACGTGATGCGCGAGACACCAGCTCGCAAGCTGTTGGAAACGGGGATCCTCGAGCTGGAGACTCTGAAGAAGCGCGCGGCTGCCAGGATAGAGTGGTACGATTTCTCCTCGCACTGCGGGAGGCGGGAACTGCTAAGCGTGCTGGAGAGGTTGGACCCGAAAACCAAGCTCGTGATCGTGCACAGCGAGGAGGAGGGCGGTAAGCGCCTAGCAGAAGAGGCGGCGAGAACGTACGGGCTCGAGGTCCACTTCCCCAGCGAAGGAGAAGCGCTAGAGCTCGGCTAGCCCTGAGCGCGGCCAAGCGAGAAGCGGCTTAGGCGGCGATCGCGCTGGAAAACCCTCGCGACCGGGGGCTTAGCCGACTGCGGGCGCGCCCGCAAAACCTTTAACCCCGCGCTCAAAGCGCGATGCGGGCCGTAGTCCAGCTTGGTAGGATGCGCGGCTTGGGCCCGCGTAAGCCGCTTGGGCTGCGGAGGGACCCGGGTTCAAGTCCCGGCGGCCCCACCAGCTTCGCGCGCGATGCATCACGGTAATGACGCGCAGCACCTTCAAATTCCCGGGATGCAAACTTTTTAATCCTGCACAGCGGTCTCGTGATGATGGAGCTGCCGACGCCTGAGGAGCTGAGAGCCCTGAGGAAGCGCGCTGGGCTGACGCAAGCGGAGCTCGCGAAGAGGGCCGGCGTCAGCCAGTCGCTGATAGCTAGGATCGAGGCGGGAACCGTCAACCCGCGATTGTCGACCCTCATCAAGATTTACAGCGCTTTGCGCGAGTACATGGAGGAGGAGGTGCCGGTCGAGCGCGTCATGCACTCGCCCGTGATAACGGTGAGCGTCGACGAGCGCCTCGACCGGATCGTGGAGGTGATGTGGTCCAACGGGATATCCCAGGTCCCCGTTCTCGACAGGGACGGGTACGTGGTGGGGACCGTGCACGAGCGCGACGTGGTGGAGGCGTTCCTGAAGCACAGGGAAAGGGCGCTGCAGCTGAGGGCGATCGACGTCATGTCGGAGCCCCTCCCCCTCGTGCCGAAGAACGCGAAACTGAGCAGCATCATCAAGATCCTGAGGGGCGAGATCCCCGCCGTTCTGGTGGTGGAGGGCTGGAAGCTGGTAGGGATCATCACTAAGAGCGACTTGATGCGCTTCTTCGCCGGGCTGCCCTCTAAGCCTTCGCCACAGCAGCCCGCACGCGATAGAGAGTTGACGGCTTCCGCCCCTTCTTGACCAAGCGCCCCTCGCTCACGAAGCGCGCCAGGTAGGAAGCCAAGGTCGTCACCCTAATCTCCGGCATCTCCTCGGACAGCGCCCGGTGCAGCTCTTTCAGCGAGAACCACTCGCCGTCGCCGTAGCGCTCCACTATGAAATCCCAAACCCTCTCCTTCAAGCTCTCCCGCCCGCTCTCCTCCGGCTCTCCGCGCTGCCCACCGCCCATCAGCTCCAGCATGTCCAGTATCTGCATCACGCGGGCCCTCGAGACCTGAGACCCCTCCAGGGTTATCGTGACCTTCTCCCCGGTGGGCAGCGTCTCCTCGATGCGCACCTTCGGGGCCATACTCCGCAAAGACTCTGCCACCCAGCGTTATGAAGGAATCGCGCGCGATTCTACCGTCCCACGGAACCAGCATAAAACTCAATATCACTCTTCTCAAGAAAATCTCTACATGCTTCACAGTATAAGTGGAAAAGAGCACAAAAAAGCCGAATAAACCGATGTAATGGTTTTCTGCCACTCTTTCCACCATTCCAATGGAAGCAAGGGGGTCAATGCGGCCCCCTTTGCGTACGCGTTTTCTGCATTCTGCTGGCAGATCCTCTCGCGTCTCTGCATAACCGACACGGACCCCTCCACTTCCACTGGAACGCCTGCAGAAACCGGGCATCGATTTGCTTTCCGAGTTTGAGTGTTAGTGCGTTACAAGCGAAAACTTGTGCAAGGGATGCAGTGGAAGCAGAGGGGTCGTTCGCTTAGGGTCGCATAACCGATCTTTATTCAGTTTTCTTTTAGCGTTTCAGATCAGTAGAGGTGCGGCGAAAGCGAGGGTCAAGAGCGCCAGTAAGAGAAGCAGCGCGGTAAGGAGCTTGTCTGCGCGCTTGGATAAAATCTCGAGCTTTTGAGGATCGAGGAAGCGGCCGTCTGCGTAGAGCCTCCGCAGCCGGTACCGCAGGGTGGTGGAAGTCTGCAGTGCTCGTTGGTGGAGCCCGGCTACGAGCGTCCACGCCGCGTCGGGGCTCGTTTCGGAGCCGAGGGGCCGGTACGTGGAGCCGGCGCGCGCCCCGGTGAGCTCGTGCGTGTCGCTTGTGGCGAGCAGGATGGTTGCGCAGCTCTTCGAAGACAGCTCGTAGAAGCGGTCCCTGAAGCTGCGTAACGCGTTGTTAGCGTCGTAAACCGCGACGAGGAGCTCGCAGCTTTCGCGGGCTAAGGTAACCACTCTCACGCCAGCTGAGCCCACCTCCTCGCCCTGCCTGCCTTCAACCGAGGCGATGCCGACGCGCCACCCGCCGCACGCGCGTGCGCGAGCGAGCGCGATCGCTGAGCGAACGTTGGCCGCGATCGACGAGTGCAGCGCGTCGCCCGGCGAGGGGCTGGGCCGGGGGTCATCGAAGCTGTTGTGCAGGTCGACGATCACCGTGTTGCCGTTAACGTCGTCGGCGAGCTGCAGCGGGATGTCCTCCATCCCGCCGTTTACGCGCTCGACGAAGACCACGTTCCACCCGCCTTCCAGGGCCAGCGCGACCGCCCGCGTCACCCCGTCGCACGCGGCGGCGAGCCCCAGCGTGCTCCCCTCGCAGAGCGTCTCGCCCGAAAGCGAAACCACCGCGTCGGCCAACTTTGCGGCCTCGAGCTCGCTCGCCAGATCCTCCCCGTGGGTCGATGCGCCGTGAAGGACCACGCACTCGAGGCCCCGCTTGCGGGCGGCCGCCGCGATCAGCGAGGGTAGCCGGCTGCTGCCGACATCGCGGAAAGGTCCCGGATGAACGTGCGGTATGACGACGATGCCCCACACGCCGCGGTCGTCCAGGAGGTCGAGCGCGTGCACCGGGACCCTGCGCTCGCGCGAGAGCGTCAAGAGCGCGCTCTCGAGTGCCCTTTTGTCGCGCGCGAGCGCGTACGAGAGGTACGCTTTGACCAGCTCGAGCCCCCCGTGCGGCGCCAGGACTCTCCGGGCATGGAGGGCAAACGCCTCTACCATCGCGGCGGATGCGCCGACCATCGCGGCTGCGAGCGCCAGGTGCGGGGCGCTGCCCTGCGAAGCGACGAGCGCGAGCGCGAGAGCCGCCGGCAAGTACGCTCTCCACCAGTTCTCGGCTAGGAACCTCAAAGGAAGCGTCATGAGCAGCGAGGGTGGAACGAAGATGAGGGGGCTGTGGGGTTTAAGCGTCGATGCTAGGGAGCCCCACAGCAGGAAGAGGGGGACCATGCCGTAAGCCCTCCGCAGGGTGATGAAGCGGGGAGCGGCCGCGCGAAGCGTGAGCGGTAACGCCGCCAGCGCGTAAAAGAGGAAGAGCGGCGGGCACCTCGCGTACGCGGCTAGGAGAGCGGCAGCGGCCACGGCTAAAGCTAGCCTCTTGGAGCTGGGAAACGAGAAGAGCGCCCGCGCGCCCCGCTCGAACCCTCTGAGGTCCACACCCCCCGATACACTTACCCTTCAAAAACGCCACCCAAGCGCGCGCTCGAAGGTCCGCTCTTGGGACGCGCTCCCCGTAAAACCTATAACTCGATGGGGTGCGACCTCTCCGGAGCCGGGGTAGCTTAGCCCGGTAGAGCGCCCGTCCGCGCGTGCGGGGCGAAGCTGTTAGCGGCTGTCGGGCGGCAGGAACCGGGAGGTCCCGGGTTCAAATCCCGGCCCCGGCGCCACTCTCTCGGTCCACCCCTTCCCGCCCCATCAGCCGCTTCAGGGTGGGTATCAACTCGCTTATGGGGACCCGTATCTGCTCCTTCGTGTCTCTGAAGCGCACTGTGACGGTATCGTCCTCCAGCGTTCTTCCGTCCACGGTTACGGCGAAGGGCACGCCTATCTCGTCGGCGTCGTAGTACCTGCGCCCTATCGTGCCCTTCTCCTCGTAGATGGCAGTGAAGTGCTCCTTTACGGCCACGTAAACGCTCCAAGCTTTCTTCGTGAACTCGGGTTTATCCACGATCGGGAAGACCGCCACTTTGATGGGGGCTACGCGGGGGTGTAGGGATAGGATTGGGCGCCCACCCACCACCTTGTACGCGTCGACGATGAGCGCTAGCAGGACCCTTTCGAGGCCGAAGGAGGGCTCTATGACGTGCGGTATAACCGCTTCGCCGTCATCTTCGACGGCCATGCTCTTGCCGCTGTACTCCTGGTGCCTCCTGAGGTCGTAATCGCCCCTGTTGGATATTCCGATGATCTCCTTCCACCCCATGAACGGGAAGTAGTACTCGATGTCGAAGGTTTGGACGGCGTAGTGCGCGAGCTCGCTCTTCACGTGCTCCCTCACCCTGACCCTTTCGAGGTTGATTCCGATCCTGCCCAGCCACTTCAACGACTCGCCGATCCAGTACGCGTGCCACTTCGTCTTCACGAGCCCGCTCTCCCACGCCTCCTGCAGCGTCAAGACGGAATGCTGCTCGGAGCCCGCCTCCTGAGCCTCCGCGGTCAGGATTTTCGCCCTCATTTGGGCCACCTCGTCGAAGAAGGGGCACTCGTCGAGCTTCTTCGGGTTGACGAAGTATTCGATCTCCATCTGCGTGAACTCCCTCAACCTGAAGAGGAAGCCCCTCGGGGATATCTCGTTCCTGAAAACCGTGCCCACCTGCGCGATGCCGAACGGAAGCTTCGCGCCCACCGTGTAGTAGACGTCCCTGAAGTTGAGGAAGATGAGCTGCGCGGTCTCCGGCCTGAGGTAGGCCTCGTTGGCTTTCGTCCTCTTCGGCCCAACGTACGTCGAGAACATCAAGTTGAAGGGGACGGGCTCGCCGAGCTCCCCGCCGCACTCGGGGCATCGCACCCCCCTCTCCTTGATTGCCGAGGAGATGGCCTCGGCGCTCAGCGCGGGTACTTTGATCCCGAGGTCTTCGAGGAGGTGGTCGGCCCTGTACTCCTTGCCGCACTTAGTGCACGTGACGAGGTAGTCGAAAAAGGCCTCCACGTGGCCGCTCGCCTCCCACGTTTTCGGGTGCGTTATTATGCAGCCGTGTATGCCGACCACGTCCACCCTGCGCCTGACGAAGTAGTACCACCAGTCGTCGAGCACCTCTTTGCGAAGCTCCGCCCCGAGGGGGCCGTAGTCGTAGAAGCCCCTAAGCCCGCCGTAAATCCTGCCGCTGGGGAAGAAGAAGCCCCTGCGTACGCAGAAGCTCGTCAGATCCTCCAGCGTCAGCGCCCGCGCGGCTTGCACAGAGCCCCAGGGCCCCCAGCCTTTTAAGTCCTAGCGCGCGAGCAGGGCGCGGATGCGCGGCACCGCTACGGGCGCCAGGATCAAGAGCACGGTCGAGATCGAGAGCAGCGCCGTCGCCGCGTTGACTAACCTTCTCCTCCTGTCCTCTGGCAGCCCCTTCAGCGCGGTCTCCAGGAGGGTTTTGAGCGCGGATCCCCCATCGAGCGGCACGATGGGGAGCGCGTTCGTTAACCCAGCCGCCAGGTTGACCCACGCGATCCAAGCAAGCGCGTAGACCGCCTCCCAGCCGCCCTTCGGTTGGGTGTAGAAGCTCCTGAGGTACGGCAGCGCGGAAGGGTTCATCGAGAAGGGGATGAGGAGCAGCCTCCTCGCCACCCCTACGAGGTCCGCTGTGGGGGCGGGGGCGAATGTGACTTCGCCGAGCAACTCCTCGAGATCCACTACGCTGACGCCCATGAAGCCCTTGCCCCTGTCTTCCGGGTTCCTGGTGAACTCGTACTTGTCCGCCAACGTTAGCGTGAGGGTGCGCCCGTCGGCAAGGGTTACCGTTACCGTGCAACCGGCCCTCGATTTGCCCATCACCGATAGGAAGCTCTCGAGGTCGGGGACTCTCGTGCCGTTGATGGCCACTATCACGTTGCCCGGCGCGATCCCAGCGCGCCCGGCTGGAGACCCCTGGAGGACCCCCGTCACGCCCACCCCCGGAGCCACCGGCTCCACCCCTAGCGTGAGGTGGGAGAGGGCGAGGAGAGCCGCAAGGGTCACCAGCAAGTTGGCGAAGGGGCCCGCTGAAAACACCTTTAACTTAATGGAAGCCTTTGAGGTTTGGAACTCGTCGGGCGGCTCCACGAAAGCTCCCAGGGGGACGCCGAGTACCACCAGGCCGGCGGACTTAGGCGGTAGCCCGTTAGCGGCCAGCACGACGCCGTGCGCGAGCTCGTGCGCCGCCATGGCGACGACGAGGCCGAGCAGCCCGTACCAGAGGGGTATCAGCGGGTTAACGCCCGGCAGCCCGATTAGGAGAGCGGGCGACGGAGCCTGCTCGGGCGGCAGCGCTAGCGAGCTCGCCGCGCTCGCGATCAGCATCGCCATACCTGACGCCATACCCGCGAGCCAAGCCGCAACGCCGAGCCACGCGATGCGGAGCGGGCTCGCCCGCGCCAAGCGCTTTATCGCGTCCGCGCAGCGCGAGCACCGCACCAAGACAGCTGGACCGTAGAGCGCGAAACGCCGATCCCCCGCTAGAGCCCTCCAGGCAGCGTACGCGTAAGCCGCTAGGCATGCAGCAAGCGCTAACGTCGCCGAGTCCAGCACAAGACGTGTGGCCCTAACCCCTATTTAGCGCTCGCGCCACCCGGTTACCCCGGCGGGTGCTACACCTGCCTGCGATGCTGAGTCGCGCGGCGGTTGAGAGAGGAAACTTTCTCTCAAAAACTGGATTTTTCGGTTTACGATAGCTGCTGGAGACCTACACACGAAAAGACATCGGCTATCACGAGCAGGGCTCCTACCGCGAAGTTGAAGAGGCCGTTGATGCAGCTAGAAAGCGTCTCCAGCGCTCTCTCGGCTACGGCGGCGGCGTATAGGGGGGGTGTCGACCGAAGGGCTTCGCGAGCCCCTTTAACGAACGAGAGCTCCCTTTCGTAGTGAAGGAGTATTTCCGCAGCAACCTCCTTTACCGAGGGGTTGGCGATGCTATCTAGAACGCTCTTCCTGGTCAAGAGGAGTAGCTGCTCGAGGATCTCGACGCCGACTTCCAGCGCCTTCTCCGCGTCTCCCGCCTCTAAGACTTCCACGTACTTGGAGTAAAGCTCCCGCAACCTCGCGTTTACAGCTTCGCCGCTCACGCGTGTGAGGGTGCCGCGCGCCTATTAGTGAGCGCCGAAGCCTGCCCCGGGTATACGGGGGAGCATACTCCCTCTTTACTTTGGTAATTAGCTGGTCGGTGTAGCGGTTCTCTTCACCCCTCGGCGCTTTGACCCCTCCTCATCCCAGCCGGCTCTAGCGGAGAGCCTCGATCTTTATCACTTTTACCGTGGCTCCCGGGACTATCCCGTACCTGTCCCTCGCGCTTTTCGGTATCGTGAACTGCCGCGAATCGGTGTGGCGGGTCTTCAGCAGCCTGACGTCGATCGTCAGCTCCTGCCCCTCGTACTCTAGCGTGACGCGCGCCATGCGCGCCTCCTGCAGGCCGAGGCTCCTCACCAAACTCGCCGGTATCAAAACCTGGTTATTCAGGTACACTCTAGCCTCGTAGGGTACGCCTTTCACGCTTTTCGAGCGAGACCGAGCCGCCATCGCGTACCTCGCCTTTCCACTAACTTTTATACTTTCCCTCGCGAGCGCGCCTCGTTATCGAGGCGTGGAAACGCTTATTCGCGCTCTCGCCCTACCTCCCCCGTGGCTGGCGAGGAGGCGTTTGTGTTGGACCCTTGGGGGACGTCTCACGTTAAGGACTACGACCGCTTGATGAAGCAGTTCGGTATCGAATCCCTCACTCCAGAACTGGCGAAGAGGCTCCCATACCAGCATCGCTTGGTTCGGAGGAGGTTGATCTTCGGCCATAGGGATCTGGAGATGATCGTGAAGGCGATCGAGGGCGGAACCGAGTACGCGGTCATGACCGGCATCAAACCCAGCGGGGAGTTCCACTTGGGGACTAAGCTGACCTCCGAGGAGTTCATCTACTTCACGTCCCTCTCCCCCAAGGCTCGCGGCTTCTTCGCCATAGCGGATTTGGAGGCGTACGCCGACAACAAGATACCGCTCGAAGAGAGCTACCGGATAGCGCTCGGCAACCTGATGGACATGCTCGCGCTCGGCCTGGACCCCAGGCGCGTGTACGTGTACAGGCAGTCGGAGGAGATGCCGGTCCTCCGCTTAGCGTTCATCTTCTCCCGCGCGGTCACGTACAACACGCTCGAGGCGATATACGGCCCCCGCCCGTTCGGCTTGTACTTCTCCGCGCTCGTCCAAGCCGGGGACATCCTGAACCCGCAGCTGCCTCACCACGGCGGCCCGAAACCCACGCTGGTGCCGGTGGGGGCCGACCAGGACCCCCACATCCGGTTAACGCGCGATTTAGCCGCCAGGTACAGGGACGAGTTCGGCTTCTTGCCGCCGGCCGCCACCTACCACAGGCTGCTCCGGGACCTCACGGGGCAGGAGAAGATGTCGAAGAGGAACCCGATGGGGATCCTGTACTTGAACGAGCCCCTCGAGTCGGCGAGGATCAAAGTGATGAACGCGTTTACAGGGGGTAGAGCCACGGCCGAGGAGCAGAGGAGGCTGGGCGGCGAGCCGGAGAAGTGCGTCGTGTTCGTGGAGCTCTTGTCCGCACACTTCCTCGAAGACGATAAGCTGCTGGAGGAGTGGTATTGGGACTGCAAAACCGGAAGGATCCTGTGCGGGGAGTGTAAAGCGCGCGCTTGGGAGATCATCGGCTCCTGGCTTAAATCGCACCAGGAGAAGCGGGCGAAGATGAGAGATGTAGCCGAGAGGCTGCTGGAGGAAAAAACTTTAAGGTGAGAACAACCTACACAACGGTTAGGAGCGTGCTACCCCGCTGGACGCCGATAATCTCTTTGACATTAGCTATGGCTTTCGCGGCGGTGGAGGTAGCCGCGGGACCGTTCGTCTTGACTCTGAACGTCACGAGCGTCGACGCCGCGGGCCGGCAGCTTGTAGGGCCTTTCGGCGAGACGCCGAGGGTCGTGCTGCGAGCGCTCAACGTGACCCGCGAGTGCCGAGACTTCGTTTGCGCCTTTAATGAAACCCTATCGTTCGTCAACTCGACCTCCATCCTCGTTAACGTTTCGATCTACTGGTTGGGGGTGCTGGTGTACGAGAAAAGCCTGAGCGTGGAAAACGGCACTCGAACCAATCTGATGGCTAAAATTAACGCTTCGACGATAAGGTTGGTTTTAACCAACGATGGTGGGAGAGCGCTTGAGAGGTGCACCGCGCGAGTAGTGGGGTTGAAGCCGAAGACCCCCGCGCTGACCGTGGCGAGCGGCCAAGCGGTGTCCCTTCCTTTCGGGGATTACAACGCTTCGAGCGCCGAGTGCAGGGTGGAGTGGGCGAGCGACCCCCTCGCCGTGCCGGTGCTCGACCCCCTCTTCCGGGTGTCCAACGGAACGCCGAGCGTCAGCTTGAGGTTGGGGGTGGCTGGAGCGTACAAGGTGGAGCTGAGGCGAGCCGACGGGTCCCCGCTCGTGGGCGCGCGCGTGAAAATAGTGCACGTGGGGGCCAGGAACTTTACGGTGTTCGACGGCACAGCGAACCTCGGCTACGTGACCCTCAGCGACCTGCCTTACGGCCGCTACCTGATCGCGGTGAGCTGGCAGGGCGAAACCTTGCTTAGCAGCATCGTTGAGGTCAACGGGCTCCAGAAGGGCGTCAACCTCACAACGAACCTGCTGCCCGCCGTGACGCTTGCGGTTCTGGACGCCGACTCCCGCCCCGTCGCCGGCGCGAGGCTTAGGATCGCTCGAGTAGGTGGAGGCTCGGCCGCCTTCGACGCGGTCTCGGATCTTCGGGGGCAGGTCGTACTGAGCAACGTTGTGCCGGGCGGCTACGTTGTGAGCGCGAGCTGGCGCAATTACACGTTCAGCGTTCCCGTGCAGGTTTCCGGGTCGGCTGTTGAGGTTAAGCTTCCTCTGCGCAAGGTGAAAGTGAGGGTGGTGACGGAGCCCGCCTGCGCTGGGAGCTGCAGCCTACCGCCCGGGCTCTCGGCCGAGCTCGCGTACGGTGGAGACGTGCTGGCCAGCGCCTCGCTGGCCAGGGCGTCTGCTGAGCTCGTCCTCGAGCCTAGCGAGCTCGTCTACGTGGCTGCACCGTTGAAGTTGAGGGTGTTCTGGAACGGGAGCGAGATCTTCGAGAGGGATTTGAGCGCTGAGGCGAGCGTCTTGAGCTTCGCGCTGCCGTTCTACAACATCTCCCTGAGGGTCGTGGATGCGTCGGGGAGGCCGCTGCCCAACGCCTCCTTGAAAGTCGCTGACGAGCTGGGCGCGAAGGCCGCCAGAACCGACCTTCAGGGCGTCGCCGAAGTGGGCTTCGTTTACGGGAGAAAGGTGCGGGTGGAAGCGTTTTGGATGGGGGTTCCCGTGGCGAAGGAGGTCGTGGCGGTCGCCCCGGAGCCGGTTGAAGTGAAAGCGTCGGTTTACACCGTAAAAGTTGAGGTTGTTAACGCGCTTGGGCAGCCCGTCGCCGGTGCGTTGCTTACCGCTACCGTGAACGGCTCAGGCTACAGCTTCGAGCTGCGCGCTCAGACGAGAGACGACGGCGCGGCGGAGCTCAGGCTGCCGGTACCCCCCGGCGCGCAAGTGACGCTGGAAGTGCGCAAGGGGCGGGTCCGGCTGGTGCGCCAGCTGCTCACGGAAGAGGTGAACCGAGGAGCCACCCGCGTGGCGCTCGACCTGCTTATAGACCTCGGGCCGCTCCAGCTCCGCGCCGGCGAGTTCGCGGCTCTCGTCGCGGCAGCGGTTGCGGCTGCGCTGGCGGTAGCCCTCGCGCTGAAGGTGTGGGGCGGCAGAATGGCTGCGCGTGGGGTTTTCGAAGAGTACGGCGGCAGAGCGGGGGTCGAGGAGGAGAGCGAGGAGGAAACTTCCTGGAAGGGGTTCCTGGAACGCTTTAGGGAAGTTTTCAGCTCGGAGAAGGTGGAAGAAGGTGGAGAGGAGGAAGAGGGTGAAGGATTCTTCGATGAGTTTTAGCGCTGCGCCGGCGCGCGCAGTCTTCGAGGTCAAGCCTCCAATACCGCTCGTCGGCCACGTGGCGTTCGGCGTAATCGACCGCGGCACGAACCTGCTGCAGATCAGGCCCACCACGCTCTGCCCCCTCTCCTGCATCTTCTGCTCGGTAGACGCGGGACCGCGCTCCCGCTGGAGGGCTACAGAATACGTCGTCAGCGACGTGGACTACCTCCTAGCGTGGGTCAGGTGGGCGGTCGAGCGCAAAGGGCTAGATAGGGTCCACGCTTACATCGATGCTGTAGGGGACCCGCTGACCTACCCTCGCATCGTCGAGCTCGTCGCTAAGCTGCGCGAAATGCCCATCGTGGAGACGATCGCCATGGAAACCCACGGGGCGCTGCTCACCGAGAAGCTAGCGGAGGAGCTGGACGAGGCTGGGCTCGACCGGCTAAACCTATCCATCGACGCCCTCGACCCCGAGCTGGCGAGGGCTCTCAGCGGCGCACCGTGGTTCGACGTGAGGAAAGTGATTGAAGTGGCCGAGTACGTGGCTTCCTCGCTCCGCATGGACCTGCTCATCGCGCCGGTGTGGGTGCCCGGGGTCAACGACGCGGAGATCCCCAAGATATTAGAGTGGGCCTTGAGAATCGGAGCTGGGAAGCGGTGGCCGCCGCTGGGCATCCAGAAGTACGAGGCGCACAAGTACGGTCGCAAGCCCGAGGGTGTGAAGCCGATGAGCTGGCAGGCTTTCTACTCGGCGCTTCGCGAGTGGGAGGAGCAGTACGGCGTTAAGCTCGTGCTTTCGCCCCAGGATTTCGGGATCGTCAGGGCCAAGCGCGTGCCCATCGTCTTCCGCAGGTTCGAGAGGGTGCGCCTGAAGGTAGTCGGACCCGGCTGGCTGAGGGGCCAGTGGATCGCCGCGGCGAGGGGTAGGGTTGTCACAGTGGTCGGCGTAGAGGGCGACCCGCCCGTGGGCCGGGGTGTTTCGGCTACGATGCTGCGCGTGAAGGACGGTATCTACGTGGCGCGCGCGGATTGAAGCGGCGCGAAAAGCAAATACGACGCGGTGCGCGCAGCGGGTGTGCCGTACGAGCGACCGCGCGGGACGAGGGACTACCTGCCGCACGAGTGCGAGGAGCGGCGGGCGGTGCTCGAAAGGATAAGGAGCGTGTTCGAGAGTTACGGCTACGGTGAGGTGGTCACGCCGGCCTTCGAGCACTTAGAGCTCCTCGTCGCGAAAGCTGGAGAGGAGGTCGTCGACCAGATCTACGCGTTCACCGACAAGGCTGGGCGCAAGCTGGGCCTCCGCTTCGAGCTGACGACGCCGATAGCCAGGATAGTGGCCGAGAACCTGTCCCTGCCGAAGCCCATAAGGTTCTACTACATACAGCCTGTGTGGAGGTACGAGGAACCTCAAAGGGGGAGGCTGAGGGAGTTCTGGCAAGCCGGCGTGGAGCTGATCGGGGTGCCCGGAGCTGTAGGCGACGCCGAGGTGCTGGCAGTGCTGATCAACGCCCTGAGGAGGGCCGGGCTCCCCTCCTTCAAGGTGCACGTCAACGATCGGCGGCTCGTCGAAGCCCTGCTGCACTGGCTGGGCGTCCCACCCGAGCTCGTCCCGAGCGCGCTGAGGGTTATCGACAAGCTGGAAAAGAGGGGCGTGAGCTACGTGGAGGACGAGCTGGCGCGGATGGTCGCCAACAGGGACCGGTTGAAGAGGTTCATCGAGCTGCTGAGCAGCGACCCGCTGCAGGCGCAGCTGCCTAGCGAGCTCCCGGCAGCGGCGAGGGAGGCTGTGGACGCGCTGGAGCAGTTGTTGCAGGAGCTCGACGACGGCTACGGCCTCGCCGAGTTCGTGAAGCCGGACCTGAGCGTGGTGCGCGGCCTGGACTACTACACGAGCCTTGTCTACGAGGCGAAAACCCCTCTCGGCGGCGAGCTGGGCAGCGTGGCGGGTGGCGGCAGGTACGACGACCTGATCCGGCTCGTGGGCGGTCCGCAAATGCCGGCGACGGGCATGGCGATCGGGGTCGAGCGGCTCATAGAGGCGTTGAGGGCGGAGGGCGCGCTCGCGCAGCGCTCGGGGAGGAGCGGCTACTACGTGATCCCGGTGGCCCCCTCGTTCAGGCGCTACGCGATACGGGTTGCCGAGAAGCTGCGCGCTAAGGGCGAGAAAGCGGTCGTGGAAGTTATGGGGAGGAAGCTCGCTTCCGCGCTCGAAGCGGCCGACAAGCTGGGTTTCAGGTACGCGGTAGTGGTCGGGCAGCGCGAAGTAGAGAGCGGGGTCCTCACCGTCCGGGACCTGGAAGCTTGGAAAGAGGAAAGAGTGCCGCTGGAGCTGCTGACTGGAAGCTAGCACTCGATTCGAGATCAGTGCGCGCCCCTGTCAGAGCCCCAGCTCGGCGGCTACTTTCCTCTCAAGGTTTAGGCGCTCGTCCATCGTCTTCTTCAACCTGCTTATGGTATCGACGGGGGTCGGGTCAACCCCTAGTAGGAGCGCTAGCACGTATGACGCGAGATCGACCGAGACTAAGAGCTCGAGCAGCTCAGACAACCTGCCTCCACCGCTCGACTTCATCTCGGAGTACTCGATGTTTCTCTCCTTGAACACTTGCTTCCAGAAATCTAAAATGACCGCGATTTCGCTCGGCTCCTCCGACCCCCTGACGAGGACCGGGTGGTACTTGGCTGCTAGCGCGCCCTCCCACCCCATGATCTCGTTGTGGTCGGCTTCGGGGAGCTCGGCGAAGAACGCGTGGTATTTCGCGTTCTCGTTTATTTGCGTCTTGAACCTGAAGCCGACGGGGCTGTAGGGCTGGTAGGCGTAGATGAGCGGGATAGAGCCCTTCATGCGGGCGGCGATCGAAGCTAGAGGGCAGCCGAGCGGGTCGGCCTTGAACTCTTCGACTACTCTGCGTGCACCGCTCGTAGCGCCCTTCGGCGTCGGTGCCGGGAGGTTGAGTTGCTCGAGAACCCGCAGAGCCGCTGCCAGCATCGGCGCTAACGCGGTGCGCGGCGGGCGGCCGGCTGGCAGCTTGAAGACCGCGGCGCCCAGCTTGGAGGCGTAGCGCTCGAGCAGGCCGCCCGAAGTCACCGCTACGAGGTAGCACCCCCTCTCGACCCCCTCCTTGGCGCACCTCAGCGTCTCTGCCGTGTTGCCGGAGTAGCTGACCGCGACGAGCACGTCCCCTTTCCCAGCATGCAACGGGAGCTTGAAGTCGCGAACCACCTCGACCGCCGCGCCCGCCTTGTCGAGGAGGAGGCTGCGCACGAAATCGCCGACAATCGCTGAACCGCCCATACCGGCGAAAACTACCTTGCCGGGCTCGCGGGGGAGCGGGACCCCCTGCACGCTTCCAGGCAAGCCCACATCGCCGTACTCCCTGTAAAACCGCTCGAACTCTTCCGGCTCGGAGAGTATAAGGTCGAGCATGCGCGATTTATCGAGCTCGGCGACCAGCCGCTCGAAGCTCATACGCCTAGCCAGCCAGCCCCCGCCCTTTAGCGTTTGCGCCTGCAATATCGCTCAACGATTTCGCGTTAAGAGCAGGCAACCGCGCGCTAGCCGGTTTGCTCGAGGAGGCGCTTGAAGCGGAGCGCGTCGTCGAACATGTAGACGTTGTTGAAGAGCACGTAGGTGTCTTGGCCCTCCGCGTAGCGCTTCACGATTGCGAGAAGCTTGGAGAGGTCCTCGTCCGTGTACTTGTACCTGTAGTTGACTTCGCCGCCCCCCAAGCCGTGCAGCCGGAAGTACGCGAAGCCGGCTGTGTGGACGGGCTCGCGCCTGAGCGGGTCAACAACGTGCGTTAGGTCGAGCCTCGATAGGAGCTGCTTCAGCTCGCTAGGGTGCTCGTGCCACGTCCCGCGCGGCTCCCAGCCCATCGCTAGGCCGCCCCTATCGATCGTCGTGAAGAACTCCTCAACGTTCCTGGCGTTCCCGGGCGAGTACCCGAAACTCGGCGGGGTTTGGAACACGCAAACTCTTGCGCCGAGCGCTTTGCATACAGCCAGGTTCCTCTCCCAAGCCTTCAGCGTTTCTTCCGTTACGCGAAAGAGACCGTACCTGTCGAAGTCCTCGCTGGAAACTCTGATGCCGCTGCGCCGCCAGGTGGGTGAGGAGGGCGGGTGCGTTATAGCTTGGAAGGCTTTGACCGTGAACTCGAAGTCGGAAGGCGCCTGGCCCCTCCAGCGCCTTGCGGTTTCCTCGCTGGGCAGCTTGTAGAAAGTCTCCTGCAGCTCGATCACCTTAAAGTTCTGGAAGTAGGCCTGCCGCCCGCCCCTAGCCGACCACCCGCACGTCCCCACCTTGATCATACCTACCCCCTCCGCGCAGCGCGGCCCCTAAAAGCTGTAGTGTGCATGACGGCGGAAAGTTTCATTAAGGGGATGGGGCGCGGGGTTGAGCGTGAGTAGCGAAGAGGAGCTCTTGCTCCGTAAGATGATGCTGGAGATCGCTAGGAAGCGGGCGTCGCCGGCGCCGAGCCCCTGCCCTAGGGGTCCGCTGCACGTTGACCGCAGCAGCTTCGAGCGGTTGCTGAAGGAGTGCAAGGTCGTGCTGGCCGACTTCTGGGCCGAGTGGTGCGGACCCTGCAAGATGGTTGAGCCGATCGTGGAGGAGCTCGCTCAAAGGTTCGCCGGCAAGGTTGCGGTAACGAAAGTCAACGTGGACGAGAACAGCGACCTCGCTTTCGAGTACGGGGTCATGAGCATCCCCACGATCATAGTCTTCAGCAAGGGTAAGGAGTTCAAGCGCTTCGTCGGATACTACCCGGGGCTCGCCCGAGAGCTCGCGAGAACCCTAGAGAGCCTTAGCGCGTGAGCTGCGCTAGGTTTCCGTTTCCTCGCCCATTACTCCGAGGTAGTCGTACATCCTGCCAGCCCTCACGTACTCCTCGTACGTTCGCCAGACGCGCTTCGCGTTCACGAGCCCCGCGTAGAAGCCCATGTTCTCGAGCTCCGCTTTGACCTCGTCGACGAGCTCGGCTGGGTGGATGTGCGGTTTTCGAGCGAGGACGCTGAGGATGGCGTTGGCCACATCTTCGCGCCTCGGGTAGGGTCTCCCTCTGCGCCCTCCGCGCCTCCTCCCCAACGCGACCACCGCGACCGCTAAGCGGGAGTCGGCCCACCTCCTTCTCGTCACGCTCTCCGACTAGGGGTGGTCCTCATCCCCCGAATGCTCGTGCAACCCCGGTATTAAGAGTGCTTCTCTCGGCTAGGAAGTCAGCGCGAAAACGATCTCCTGGAGGTTTTCGTCGAAGCTGCGGCGGATCGCGCCCGACTGCAGCATTTTAGTGAGCGCGTTGTACAGCGCGGCGGGAGGTACGCCCCTCTTCTTAGCCCACTCGTACAGCTCGCTTTTAGCCGCTTTGCCGCCCTTGCTCCTCAGGAACGAGATTACAGCGCGCTCCAGCTCGCCCGAACCTCCCGCGACCTCCACCTTAGCCTCCCGCCGTGCCTCGACCTCTCCGCCTAGGAACGAAAGCAGGTCGGCGCTCTTCTCCTCGGTTTTCTTAGCGCTCTTGGAGGGCACGAGTTTTAGTTCCCAGGAGCTTTTAAATACCTAGCGTGTTGGAACAGGCTGCGGCCCGCTCTCCTCTTTGCGCGCGTGCAGCGCGGAGAGCACGCGCCGGTCCCTCTCCAGCAGCTTCACGTACGCGTTGAAGCCCTCGCTGCCGATCCTGCGGACGACGCTGGCGGCCACGTAGAGCTCGCCCCGGTAGACCCTGAGGTTCCCGAGCACTTCGACGAACTCGCCCTGCTTGATGCCGAGGAGCGCGTCGGCCGCTTGATTCCACGCCCTGACGCGGGCGCTGCCCACTCCATCGCTCAGCAGCGCCTCCACCATGCTGCCCCGCCTCTCGACGCCTGTCAGCGCGCCGGCGACGCGAACGCGGCGCAGCTTTAGCGTGAGAGGGCCGATCTCGAGCTCGAAGTCCACCACAGCGCCGCGGTCCACTACCGCGATCTTCTCGAACTCCCGGGGGAGCAACCTCACGTGGACTCTTCCCACGTCTACGCTCACGCGGAGCCCGCCGCCCCGATGGGCAAGGGGTATTTCTGGCGCGCGCGGGCAAACCTTATTAGCGTGAACAGCATGGGTGCGCGAGCCCCCATGCCCAAGGTGAACACCAAGCTCGTCGCCTGGGAGGAGGTTGTGGGCTGGTGCCGGGCTCTCGCCGCGAAGATCGAGGAGTCCGGGTTCAAGCCCGATGTCATCGTCGCGATCGCGCGTGGCGGCTACGTCCCCGCTAGGCTCCTGTGCGACTTCCTGGACGTGCACGACCTCCTCAGCCTCCAGGTGCTCCACTGGGGCCGGGCGGCGGAGATCACGGCCGTGGCGCACGTAAAGTACCCCTACGACGTGGACCTTGCTGGCAAGAGGGTGCTCCTCGTCGACGACATCGTGGACACGGGGGACTCGGTCATCGTCGCGCGCGATTACATACTCTCGCGCTGGAAGCCGGCCGAGCTGAAGGTGGCTGCCATGCAGTGGATCTCGCCAGTGGCTAAGATAAAGCCGGACTTCTACGTCGACGAGGTTAAGGAATGGGTTTGGTACCAGTACCCCTGGACGCGCGCCGAAGACACGACGAACTTCTTCGAAAAAATCATCGGCGAGAGGGCGAAGGAGGGCAAGAAGGAGTGGACGTACGAGGAGCTGGTTAGGGGGTTCGAGGAGTGGTACGGCATCGACGTGGGCGAAAGCTACTACAGGCTGGCTTTGAGCAGGCTCCTGCAAGCCGGCAAGCTCGAGGAGCGCGCCGGCAAGTACGTGGTTAAGCAGTAGGGAGCGGATGAGCGTACGGGTTTACCGCAGCGGAGGCATCGTCGTAGAGGCCGGCGGGAAGAGACTGTTGCTTGACCCCACCGGGATCCCCGACAGGAAGCCCGACGTCGTTTTTGTCTCCCACGCGCACAGCGACCACTGCAGGCCGAGCGTCCTCAGAGCGCTGAAGGGGGTCCCGAAGGTGATGAGCCACGCGACGCGTGACCTCGTGGATCCGAGGCGCAGGCTCGATAGCGTGGTGGCCGTGAACGCGGGGGAGGAGGTCGAGGTCGCGGGCCTTCAGCTGGAGGTGCATGAGGCCGGCCACGTGATAGGGAGCTTGCAGCTACGGTTCGACGCGGGCGCTACGGTGGTGTACACGGGCGATTTCAACCTGGAGAGGAGGGTCGTTATGAGGCCGGCACCGGTTCTCAAGGCCGATGTACTCGTGATCGACGCGACGTACGGTCACCACCGCTACACCTTCCCGCCGCGCCCGCTCCTTTACAAGGCGATCGTGCAAACCGTCCGGGAAGCCGTCGAGGAGGGCAGGGGGCTCGCGCTGGCCGCTAGGACTCTGGGCACGGGGCAGGAGCTGACGGCGCTCCTATCGCTGGTGGCGAAGGTGGTCCCCTTCGTGGAGGAGAAGATAGCCGAGAAGAACAGGATCTACGAGAAGTACGGCGAGGTGCTCGGAGAGTACGCTGTGCACTCCCTCAGGCCGCCGCGGGGGGCGATCGCGGTCGTGCCCCTTTCGTCCGATCATCCCGGAGCGGTGCCTTGCACCGGCTGGGCGGTGGGCAGGGGCATCCCCCTCTCGAGCCACGCTGGCTTCAGCGACCTCCTCCGCTACGTCGTAGAGAGCGGGGTAGCGACGATCTACGCTTTCTCGAGCTTCGCCAGCAGCTTCGCCAGCTACATCTCGCGCGAGATGGGGATTGAAGCGTACGCGCTCTAGCCGCTTGGTCGTAGCGTGCGCTAACGCTTAAAGGGGGCGCGTCGAAGACTTCACGGCGTGATGAGCCAGGCTTAGCTGAGCGAGCGATGACGAAGATCTTGAGTGCTGAGTCTTTAATGGTATTGCAGAAGAGCTCCGATTTGTGCTCTCACATTATCTGGAGTACGAGGGCATGCTTCCCTCGCGATCTAGCGCAGCGTTTGCGGTGTGTCTCGTGAGCGTTTTCGCTTGCTGAAAGAAGTTTTAGCATCATATCGTTAGTGACGTATATTTAGAGATTTAATGATGAAGTTTGAAAAACGTTTATAATCACTTTATAGATAGCTCTTTAAAGGCCTTCCCGCACGGGAGCGCCGATGGGGAAGCTGGAGGGCAGCGATGAGGTTGGCGTTCTACCCGATAAAGTGTTCGAGGGAGTTCCCAAAGCTTCCTACGGCCTACTTGAAGCGCTAAGGAGGGTTCAGGCTGTTTACGGCTATTTGCCGCCTGAGGGGATAAGAAGGGCTGCTGAGTACGTTGGCGTCCCCTTCGCCCAGGCGTACGGTGTGGCCACATTCTACCACCAGTACAGCTTGGAGCCGATCGGCAAGTACCGGATCCTGGTCTGCATGGGCACGGCCTGCCACCTTCGGGGCAACAGCTTGAACATCGAGTTCCTGCGCACCTTCCTCGGCTTGAAGGCGGGCCGGAAGACCACCGAAGATAGGATGTTCTCCGTCGAGGAAGCCCGCTGCTTCGGGTGCTGCGGCCTAGCCCCCGTGGTCGTCGTCCAGAAGCCGGACGGCAGCAACGAGATCGTGGGGAGGGCTAACCCGCGCACGCTGCGCGCGCTCATCGAGCGGTACCGCAGGCAGGAGAGGGGTGGCGCGAAGTGACGTGGACTCTGCTCGACAGGTGCTGCGAGAAGTGCACGCACTCGCTCGAGAACCCCTGCCCCGACTACATCGAGTGCAGGCTCTCCGGCCCGCTCTGCCACGACGACGAGCGGTGCCGGGAGCTGAGGCGCCGGAGGCTCGAGGAGTTGCGGTACGGCGAGAAGGGCGCGAAGATCAAAGTGCCGATGGCGAGCTGCACGCTGGCGATGGGCGCCGAGGCCGTGTACCGCGCGGTCGAGGACTCCGTCAAGAAAATGGGCTTGGAGGCGACCGTAGCGATCTCCGGGTGTTACGGCTTGGACTTCATCGACCCGTGGCTGGAGCTCTCGGCGAAGGGGATGCCCACCGCGATCTACGCGAACGTGAAGCCGAGCGACGTGCCGCGCATCCTCGAGGAGTACTTCGTAAAGCGCGACGTCGGCGGGGCTTTCGCTCTTAAGGAGAAGACGGGTGCGGCGAAGGGGGAGGACAAGGTCCCCCTGCTCAGCGAGCTGGGCTTCTGGGCGAAGCAGTACAGGTGGGTCTCGCGCAACTGCGGGGTAGTGAACCCGGAGTCGCTGGAGGAGTACGTGGCGAGCGGCGGCTACAGGGGCTTGAGCAGGGCGTTCAAGCTGGGCCCCGAGGCGACGATCGAGGAGATTCTGAAGAGCGGTTTGAGGGGGAGGGGTGGAGCTGGCTTCCCCGCGGGGATGAAGTGGAGGATTACGCGCCAGCAGAAAGCGACGCCGAAGTACGTCATAGCGAACGCCGACGAGGGCGACCCCGGCGCGTTCATGAACAGGCTCCTGGCCGAGAGCGACCCCTTCAGGATCATCGAGGGTTTAACGATAGCCGGCTACGCGGTGGGCGCCAACCAGGGCTACGTATTCGTGAGGGCGGAGAAGCCGCTGATGGCGAAGCGTTTGCAGAAAGCCGTGGAGGAGGCTAGGCGCTACGGGCTCCTGGGCAAGAACATACTCGGCTCGGGCTTCGACTTCGACATCGAAGTGATACTCAGCGCTGGAGCATTCGTGTGCGGGGAGGAGACCGCGATGATCGCCGCCATCGAGGGCAAGAGGGCTTGGCCGAGGCAGAGGCCGCCCTACCCGGCTGAGAAGGGTTTGTGGGGCAAGCCCACCGCCATTAACAACGTCGAGACGCTGGCGCACGCGGCAACCATCATGGCGGAGGGGGCGGAGAAGTTCGCGGCGGTCGGCACGGAGAAGACGAAGGGCACGAAGATGTTCTGCGTGACGGGCGCCGTGAAGAGGGTTGGGGCCTACGAGGTCCCCATCGGGACGAGCATCAGGACCCTCGTTGAGGAGCTGGCTGGGGGGCCGCCCGAGGGGGTTAGGGTGAAGGCGGTTCAGGTCGGTGGGCCCTCCGGCGGCTGCATCCCCGCGAGCCTCCTCGATCTTCCGCTCGACTACGAGACCCTGCAGAGCGCCGGTGCGATCATGGGCAGCGGCGGCATAGTGGTTATAGGCGACGAGAACTGCATGGTCGACGTCGCCAAGTTCTTCCTCACCTTCACGTCGGCGGAGTCGTGCGGCAAGTGCATACCGTGCAGGGTCGGTCTGAGGGTCATGTGGAGCATCCTCGACAAGATCACGAGGGGCGAGGGCACGGAGGAGGACCTTCAGGTACTGAGGCAGCTGGCGGAGACCGTGAGGTCGGCGAGCCTCTGCGCGCTCGGCGGGACGGCGCCGAACCCTGTTCTCTCCACGCTGAGGTACTTCATGGACGAGTACCTCGCTCACATTCGAGAGAAGCGGTGCCCGGCGCTCGTGTGCAGAGCGCTGATCACGTACAGAATAGACGAGGAGAAGTGCATCGCCTGCGGGCAGTGCGCGCTGAACTGCCCAGCTAGCGCGATATCGAAGACCGAGGGCGGGAAGTACAGGATAGACGAGAGCGTTTGCGTAAAGTGCGGCGTCTGCTACGCGGTCTGCCCCGTGAAGGCTGTCTACAAGGTTTCGGGCGCTGGGTGATCCGGGATGGTGAAAGTTAAAATCGACGGGAGGGTCGTGGAGGTGGAGCCGGGAACCACCGTGCTGGAAGCGGCTGAGAAGGCTGGAGTGGAGATACCGCGGCTCTGCGTCGTGCCGGGGCTGTACGAGGGCTCCAGCTGCAGGCTCTGCCTTGTGAAAACCCCGGCTGGCAGGCTCTTCCCCTCCTGCAACTACCGCGTGTACAGGGACGAGGAGTTCCTAGCCAGCACGCCCGACCTCTGGGAGATGCGGAGGGTCAACTTCGAGCTCCTGCTCAAGTTCCACAGGATAGAGTGCTGGGCTTGCGAGAGGAAGAGC
>Ga0080004_1119991_pt1 | contig 26123 bp, 43 predicted proteins | sample WasSprMetagenome_FD_69207 | JGI IMG/M metagenome (GOLD analysis project Ga0080004, IMG submission 69207) | Sulfidic aquatic microbial communities from Washburn Spring, Yellowstone National Park, USA - WS (SPADES assembly) (version 2) | ecosystem: Environmental > Aquatic > Thermal springs > Hot...
CACTCTGCTAAGGACTATGTAGAGTACGTACCGCCAAAGGTGCTGAAGATACTATCGTTGCCAGATATCTATGGTGTTCTATTCATAGATGAGATTACCAATGTTCAGCGTGATGACCAGATAAGCATGTACTACAGCATCATATTGGAGAAGGAAGCTGGTTTCCAGCTGAAGCTAAGCAGAAACATTAAGATAGTGTTAGCAGGGAACACGCCAGAGTGGAGCACAATTGTTAGAGAGTTGCCAGCTCCACTTGTGAACAGAATGAAAATGTATGAGGTTCTACCGCCATCTGTTGATGAGTGGATTAACTACATGCAGAAAGTTTATGGTGATGAGTGGGAGAAAGCATGCGCAGTCTATCTGAAGCTGTTTCCAGCTGAGCTACTAATGCCACCAAAGCAGGCATTTGAAGCATTCCCAACGCCACGCTCATGGACTTTGACCTGCATAGACATCTACAAGTTGAGGGAGCAGGGAGCAGATGAGGATGTTATAGAAGCCACAGCTGTAGGAGGTCTAGGACAAGAAGTAGGATTGAAGTTCTCAAGGATATTCAAGATAGACATAGATATCGAGAAGACTTTGATGGAGTTAGAGGTCGACCCCGAGCTGTTCGACCAATTCGACCCGGATAGGAAACTCGATATACAGATACTGGTACTAACAACACTAGCATCACAAACAGCGGAAAGACTAGCAAGATTCAGAAAGTTCTTCGAGTACATGTACCAGAAACACAGAGAGTTATTAACAGTACTGATCGTGATAATGAACAAAGAGACTAAAGCAAAGCTTCTGAAGAATCAATGGTTCTTCGACATAGTCATGAAGCTAGCTAAAGACGTGGCGAAGTTCATGTAGATTCTCCATTTTTATCTGAACAAATTTGTTCAGGCTTTTTTCTTCGGGGATACATATGTGTTGGGTTCATGAATGGGCGTATGCGTGGAGAAATCTGTACAAGGCTATTCAGCACGTGGAGAGGGCTAGGCAGAAGATGGTTTTCAGAGCTGAGAAATTCCCGAAGCAGAGAGAGAAGTACCTGAAGGCTGAGAAAGAGTGTGAGGAGATCATAAAGATACTTCAGGATGTTCAGAAACGTTTAGAACAGATGATATGGAGTTACGGAATCATAAGGAAGCCTGAGGTTATGAAGAAGCTCTTAACGGTACCGAAGATGCTACCAGCAGAGGAGTGGGTTAAGAAGAACTGAATAAGCATACAACTTTTTTATTTCTTGGTTAAACATGCGTTTCGGGGTAGATCCATGCCTCTCACACCTAAACATGTTGAGGAAGTGAGGCAGGCTGTTCAGAACGCCATGGCGTCTATCATTGCTAAGAATCCGTTCCTAGGAATGTTGCTGAAGAAGACATGGATATATGTTGAGGACTGTAAAGATACAGCTTATACAGATGGACTGAAGATTGTGTTATGCTACGAATGGTTCACGAAGATCGGTAAAGAGCCTACGTTTGGAGCTAAAAACCAGGCGTTTGTACTGCTACACGAGTTGATGCACATAGTTCTGAAGCATTCCGTTAGGCAGAAAGACTACGTGGAGAGGTACAGGAAGTACATACCGCCAGTTCTAATGAATATAGCAGCCGATGCCAAAGTCAATCAATACGTGATGGAGTTACCGCTATTCCAGATCCTCGGAAGAGAACTAAGCGGAGTAATTATACCAGAACTACTTGAGCAGGCATTCGGTATACAGAACGTTAAGCAGAAGAGCTTTGAGGAGATACTAGATGAGCTTGCAAAGAAAGTGAAGATGGTTACCATTAGGTGTAGCTGTGAAGGAGACCTCCCATCGCCATTCCCAGCACCAGATGGAGACATAGAGGTTGAGGTTGAGGAAAACGGCAAGAGAGAGAAAAAGAACGTTAAGCCACCGAAGGTTAGGGATGTATTCAGAGAGGGTAAGGAGAGCGAAGACAAGGATAGGATTCCTGTAAATGAAGGTGATAAGGAGGATATAGAAGCTGAGGGTAAGAATGAGGACGAGCTTGAGAAGAGGTGGAGAGAGAAGATGGCTGAAGTATTGGTATCAGCAAAGATGGCAGGGTTCTTACCAGCAGGATGGGAGCGGTTAATCGATGAGCTTATCAAACCCGAGATCGATTGGCGAAGACTGCTATTGTTAACGCTTACCAAGGGAATCGGCTCAAAGGTTAAGAGAACCTGGTCAAGACCTTCAAGAAAGCTACCGTTTATATACCCAGGTAGGGAGACGCTAAAGCTAAACAAAGTACTTGTTCTAATAGATACCAGCGGTTCTATTGGTGAGAAAGAGCTTAAGAAGTTTGTTAGCGAGGTCTACGGAATTCTAAAGGAGAACGCAGAGGTTGTTGTGATTCCGTGGGACGCTACTGCTTATGACCCAATCATTCTCAGGTCTCAGAGAGACATTGAGAAGCTTAAGGCAGGTCTCAGAGGTGGTGGCGGAACATGTATACTACCAGCTCTAAAGATGGTTGATAGCAGGTTCAGCAACACGGATATGATAGTGGTTTTCAGCGACTGGGAGATATTCGACATTAACAACAAGGATGTTCAGAGCCTGCTGAAGAAGTACGCAAACAGGATACTAGCATTCACAACATACAAGCAACCACCAGAGTTCTTGAGGAGCTTCAAGATAAGGATCAGCTAATCAGCATCTTTTTCCACTATTTTTTCGTCGGGGTTTCTCTATGAAGCTCGAGGAAGACGTTAAAGCTTTAGTTGGATGGTTGAGGGATATAGTGTCGAAAGCTGATGAGATAGATAAACTACGCAAGGAAATAGACAACCTGCTGTCGACGGATATAGCTGTAGGCGTACCTAGTGAAGTGCACGCATATATAAGCATAGATACGCCTAGGAGGAAGTACTACTCGTTAGGGCTAGACAAGGAGCTTATGTGTATGGAGACACAGGTCGAGTACGACAGGATATCGGTATCTGTATCCGATGGAAAGATAAACGTGTACTTCGATAAACATGACTGGGTACTCCACGAAGCATCTGTAGAGGCTACAACTCTACACGGACTACTGCTACTTATGTGCAACCTTAGCAACGAGGATCTGGAGAACCTCTTAAGAGAAGCTGACGAAACTATAAAGAGCTTGAGAGACGTCGTCGAGAAGCTTAGATACGTGTTAGCTGTAGCCAAGATGGTTCTACAGTAGACCATTTTTTCGGGGTTGGGTATGGTAACCCTGGAGAAACTGAGAGACGTTATAAAGATTCGTAGAGAGGTGAACAACGTTATCGACGAGGTCAAGAAGTTCGTAGACGATAACGATACGAGGTACAGCGTAGAGACCGTGTGCTACAACGACAAGGTTAGGATGCTGTGCACGCCTAGGGGATGCGTAGCACATATACTCGATAACGACGAGGCTGTGTACAGCGTACTCGTGATCGACGACAGCGTTATCGAGGTGAACATAATCGACTGGAAGAACAATGTCGTCAACAGGAACGTAGGAGACGAGGAGATAGCTAAGGTGCTGAGGGAGATGAACGCTGAGAACTACATAGATAAATGCCTGGGGATGTACATGGAGAACAAGGGAGAGCTTCTATCGAAGCTCAAAACAGTAATAGCTCTGCTCAGCATCGTCTAACCGTTTCCCATCTTTTTCATCGGGGAACACTATGTGGTTCTCGATAGCTTTAACAGAAGTACCTAACTGCCGTAGATGTACGGAAGATGAGAAGATCAGGGTAGTCGTTATAAAGTCCCTGAAGAGGGGGAGAATACCTAGGTGGTACGTACCGAGCAAGCGGTACAGGACGAGGGTAGTGGAGACCCTGTGGTACTTCAGGATACCGTACCACAAGAGCCTGGGTACAGTTCTAGAGGTTCTGAAGCCCTACATGGGTAGGTGGCTAACAGAGGAGGAGTTCAGGGATGCTATGAAGAGGCTTCTAACGGTTTCAGGGTTCTCCGAGAAGAGGTGGCGTAGGGTACTGGAATTCGTTAGCGAGCCTATAGAGTACGTCAGGGAGCCTAGGAAAAAGAGATGCGTAACGATAACGAGAGCCGTAAACAAGGTTGGGTGGCTCTTCAGAGACGCGAAGGTTATCGATAAGAAGTACTACTACAGCACCATAGGGACGTACGCGATACCGACGCTCTACAGAGAGTTCAGGGATAGCGTAGCTGTGCTAGACTACTGGAACAGGCTAGCTATATTCATAAGGACTAGCTGTAGCGAGTACGAGCACCTGATGCGGAGAGAGATAGAAACGCTTAGGAAGTACTACGACGAGGATCTCCTTAGCGGAGCTCCGAAGCTCAGGGAAGCGCTAGAGAGAGTCCTGTCGAGTGTTAGAGAGCTAGATACGGAAAACCTCGACCCGGAGCTATCACAGCTTACCGCAACTATAGCAGAGTACGAACAGCTGAGGAAAACCGCTATCAGCATGGGTATCCTGGAATACGAACTGGTAGACTACACAAAGGTTCTGGGTAGGCTATCGAGACTCTACGACGATATAGCTACACAGATAGTTATGAAGAAGAAGATAGTTACGACCAACATAAGGGATCTTAAAGAGAAGCTGGCGACGATGGTGGATAAGCTGAAGCCTGCTATAGAGGAGCTGAAGCAGAGGATAGCGATCGCGATGCTACTGAGGTAGACCCTAAACATTTTTCCCGGGGTATCTGTATGGATGGAGACCCTGTACCCGAGCTTCTAGACATGCTGATAGGTGTAGAGAGCCGCCCGTATACCCGTTTCGATAAAGCGCTAAGCTATTTCGAGTACGCGGTTATATCGTTGCTAGAGCACGTATGTAGAGAGCTGGTGGTAGAATACGAGTACACGGAAGGCGATGGAGTTGAATCGTATGGAAACGTGTACAAGGTGAAGTGCAACAACAAGGAGTACAAGGTAAGGATGTACGTAGACCCTCTGTACATCGCATCGGTAACAGACAGCTACCTCATAGAGACAGAGGATATAGGCTGACCTCATCCCCGCCCTGAAGGGCGAGACTTTCAATTGTAAGCGTTTTCCGGGGATCCGAATGGATGAGGGAAACGAAGACCTTAAGCTAGATATGCTTGAGGTTTTGCTTGATATGCTACTGTACATAGAGGGAGATATAGGCGGTATCGAGACAGCCGGAAACGAGATCCTTGAACACGTGTGTAGAGACGGATACGTAGAGTACGTAGAGAGAGGAGACTACGACGATACAGGGATATACAGATTGAGATGCGACAACATATCAGGTACACTATCAACGATCATACGCTTCGCCTACACAGTAGACAGTATATCATGCGGTGCAGACGACCCTGTATGCGAACTACTAACGATGCTAGCAGGTGTAAAGACCAAGCACTACAGTAGCGACTACAACGATAGCGTAGACGAAGCCGAGAGCATAATAAAGAGCTTCCTAAAGCCTATCTGTAGAGCAAAAATACTGAGAGACGACGACCCATCAGACGATCCGTACAGAGTAGGGCTGTACGTGTACTGCAATAAAAAGAGATACGAAATCGAGCTTGAGGCATCGACATACGATGAGGTTCTCGATTTTGAGTTCGACGCCTGAACAAATTTGTTCAGGCTTTTTTTCGGGGTTTTGTATGGATATCGTTTCCTGTTTATTTGGGTTCATACCGTGTAGCGATGGGAGCTATGTTGTCAAGGTTAGGAGGGATAAGTATAAACAGCTTGCTAAGTCTACGCTGTACTACGTGTATAAGTACGTAGATACGTACTACAACATGGAGTTCGCGAAGTTCTACCCTATAGCTGTGATCGAGATGTACGGCTCTTTGTTGGTAGGGTACACGTATATAGCTAAGGTATCTTTCCAGTACTACAGATCTGAGAGACGAGAGCTGTACACATCTCTAGTCGACCGCATAAGCAAGGTGTTTGGGGTGCCGAGGATAAGGATAAACGAGATCAGATCATCGGAGATAGAGGTAGAGGTCGAGGGGTATAGATACGTCTTCAGAACTCTGACAAGAGGGTGGACAGTTCTAGCCAAGAACAGGACAGCTAAGGTATTGGTAGATCTGCGCAAGTTCGCCAGGTTCAGAGATACACCACACGATGTAGAGCACGAGATAGAGCAACTATATCAAGTAGTAGACGATATGGTAAACGAGATACACAATATCATCTACAACATCAAGAAGATCGCGAGAGATAGGGATACTAGCGAGCTAGGCAAGTACATATACCTCGCGGATAGAGCTCGGCAGTTCATCAGGTCTATAGACCTAGACCCATCGATAGGCGTATACCTGGCACAGTTCAAGAACACCGAGAAACTGGTGAACGCTATGAGGAGATGGCAACAGAAGCTGAGCACAGCACTAGAGGAACTGAAACAGCTATACGCATACATAACGCTAACAACATAGACACTTTTTTACAACCGAAAGCCTCGCCCCAGGGCGGGGATGAGGTCAGATATGATAGTATACCCAATGTATTACATCGACCACGAAGGGATTACGCCACCGCTTATACTGGTAATGATATCTGGTGAGCCGAGGGTTTTCAGAGTGTTTAAGCTGTGGAACTTACCTGAAGACGTTTTCAAGGAGGTTGAGGGTGTTAGGATAAAGCTTGCTGAAGTACCAGTATCTGAGTACAGCTCGAGGACAGGGCTCCACCTTGTCAAGCCGTTGCATATAAAGCCTTTTCTTGTGAAGAGATGTTGCGACTACTATATATTCGAGCCTCTGTTTATGTTCATCTCAAGAACGCATGGGAAGAGGAAGTACTATGACACAGCAGACGAGATATTCAGCGACGCTGTAGAGCACTACCTATACAACGTTGCACCTGACAAGACTGCGCCGAGGAGAATAGGTGCGTTCTGCTGGAGGGTTAGAAAAGGCTATGACATGTGCCTATTGCTGAGACCAGCAACAGTTGACGAGTTTCTCGATGAGGCTCAGAGATTCACAGCAATGCACTTCCTAGAGCTTGTCCCATACATGAGGGGGCAAGATGATGAGCACTAATAGGTACATGAAGATTTTGAATCTAGGGTAAATTATTTTTCGGGGGAAGACTCAAATGCTTAGGGTTGGTCTAAGAGGTTTTGGAGCTATTGAGAAGCTTATTTACTGGAGTGGAAGATTGGTTGAGGGTCTAGAGTTTAGACCGGGCATAACACTGGTTTATGGAAGGAGTGGCTGTGGCAAGACGCTTCTCGCTTTAGCACTACATGTACTACCATTTGAAGTTGCTAAAAGGGTTCTGGAGAACGAAACTGTTAGTAATGCCTTATCGAGTTACCTAAGTTTACTAAATAACTTTATCAATGTGTATGAGCTTCTAGAAGAAGCTGTAGCAGAATTTTGTAGACCTGGTGTAGAAGTTGAGGAGCTTGAAGATATTGGATGGAAACCAGATAGCATTAACTGGGCATGTCTAAGATATGAGAGAGGCGATGTAAAGCTACATCTAGTCTCAACTGATGGCAGAATTGCGCTAAGTGAAAGGGTAAAGGCTCTTAGAGCCAAAGCCATTAACAGTGCTAGAAAGATACTTGCACAAGCGGCAACAACAATCTCTATACCATTCAACATAGTATCAATGCTGTACACACTTAGCTACAGCGAGTTTGAGATGATGCAAAAGGTTGTGGAGCAGTTGGAGCAGTGCAAGGACTTGATATGCGAAGCTCTAGCTTCATGCATGTTGCCACTATCAATAGGCTTTGATGGTGAGACCATATCAACACATAGGTTGCTGGGTAGAGTTGGTGTAATATATAGAGGTTCTAGAAGCGGTAATGAGGCTAGGATCTACCTTGGGAAATCCCTTGGTGAGGTAAAGGAGGAGATGATTGAGGTCATAAAGAACTTGTTAAGCAATATGCAGAGCATTGCCAAGGAGTATAGAGCAACACCGGTAGTTCTCCTCGATGATGCTTTCGACGGTTTCACAGCTAAATCAATTATAGATGTTTTAAAGCGAGAGATGAGGGGAGTAGTAAGTTCGTATGAAGCCTCAGTATACGCTACTACGCATAGAGATGTAGCTGCACTGATTAGAGAGGATAAGGAGGTGACAAGCAAAGTTCTCGTTGCTAGCTACGGTCTTGAGAAAACATCTAGTAAGCTAGGCTTACAGAAAGAGTTTAGATTAGCATTGATAGACCTCGACACTGTTAAGGATGAGGAGATAGAGGATGAGATTATCGAGGAATTCATTGATCCAAGATAGAAACGGCTCTGAAAACTTCAAGAACAGAGCATTGATAAGGCTAAAGACTCATATAGGTATCGGTGTTGCTGGTGGAGAGCTAGAGGTTGAGGCTCGTAATTGTAGAGAGGCTGCAGACACTTTAAGGGAATGCCTAAAGATTATTGGGACAGGCATTACTAAGGCACCAATACACGGTATCCCAGCTAACCAGCTTTTTCCCGGGGGATACCGTGGAGTGTATCGAGGAGTTTGTGAATCTGAGGCCCTGTAGCTCTGCTGATATAGAGGTTAAGATCGTGGATAGAGATACCGAGTACTGGCGTGCACGGAGAGCAATGCTATGCCCAACATCGGTGGGCTGGGTTGGGTTAACGAGGTGCAAAGCTGATATGGTTAAGCTGGGCGGTAAGCTGTACCTAGTGCTTGGCCTAGCCCACAGCGAAGAGGATGCGGAGAGAGGTAACGAGATCCTTAGAGCTGTCCAGAGGTACCTAGGGGTAAGCCTACCGCTCAGGATAGAAACCGTTACGAGTAGACACAGCAGAGACTGTCTAGCAAACATCATAGTGACGCCGGACGATACCTACGTATTCATCGGCACAATTCACCCGCTACCTGTATACGTATCCGACAAGCTCGTCGTAATGGCGTACGTAGCCAGAGCATCTATACTGAGCGATGAAGAGGAGGATATAGTTGACGAGTACAACAGAATACTGAACGAGCTAAGATCTCTACTACACGAAGCAGAGATAGACGGAGTAAGGATACCTAAAACCGTGTACAAACATATTAGCACTATATGGAGACCTAACGACAACTACGACATCATGTGCACTAAAGTCGCGCTACTAGAGGGAGAAGCAACAAAAGAACAGATACTGAAAGAGATAAGAGAAGCTCTAGAGCTAGCGAAAAAAGTGATATCGAAGCTCAAGGAGAAGATACTGATTAAGAAGCTGTTGGAGTGAGGAGAGCGTTGCCTGAACAAATTTGTTCAGGTTTTTTCCGGGATGCATATGACTAAAGATGTCGAGAACTTTAAGAGAGCTATACTCAGGTTAGCAGAGCTTGTAGAAGTGCTTATAGAGAATCGCGAGCTAGGTAGAGAAGTTATAGAGATAGTACGTATCAATCTCAATATAGGCCCTGCTCTAGACGTACACCCTATAGATATCGAGCTGCAGGTCAGGAATAGGAAGTTCATGAAGCCTGTGATAACGCCTAGCAAAGGCATCGAATGCGTAGAAACCCCACACATATTCAACATAGTCAAGCTACGCACAGAAACCAGTATCAGAACCCTATCAATAGACTTCGTGTACAGAGGTAGACACGTACACGACGTGATAGACTCGGTGGATGTTGCACGCGTAGGCGACCTGATATACCTTGCATGCAACCTAGAACCAGAAGAGATAGACATAATCGTAGAGAGAGTTAGAGAGATACACAGAGGGATAGTGAGTACACTAGAACAGCTAAGACAGATACTAGCCATGGTTAAGATGGTTATCGGAACCTAGACCTTTTTCTCTACATGATGATGGAAACCCCTCTGAGCCTTTGAGGCGATGATGTGTACTCGATATCTGATACACACAGGTATTTTCGGGGCGTTGGTATGTGGTACGCGATCACGTACCTTAGACCGCTGATAAGCTACTATAGATCTGTGTGCGTATTCGTAAGGAGTCTGAGGAGAGGAGAGATACCGGTGTCGGTGACCACTATGAAGAGGTCTAAGAAGAGTAGAGAGGTTGTGTCGGTGTGGAGAGTTATGAGGCTCCACGGAGGTATGTGTAGAGAGTATATAGAGCCTTACGTAGGTAGGTGGATGGCTGAGGACGACTTCAGGAAGGTTATAGAGTACGTTGTTGAGAAGTGCTACAGGAGCGCGAGAGCTAGGAGGAAGAGGATAGAGATGTTTGAGAGGTGGATAAGGGGCGAGCCGAGGTTCGGAGAGGAAGATACGTCTACGCAGGCGAGGGACTTGATAAAGCTTGGTAGAGATGAGGTGTACCAGATAGTTGGAGATAGATGCATAAGGGCGTACGTAATGCCAATAGATAGCGTGGTGATGAAGCGGCTACAGCATTACATCGTGTACAGCGGTAAGAAGAGCTACGCGATCACTATCAGCAGGTACCTGGTGGTTATAGACAAGAAGTGTGTAGAGGCAGGGGTAAGCGGTCTACCCCATATACCGAGGTACGGCGTTGTAGCGATAAGGTTTGCTCTCGGCTATATAGAGAGGCTCAGAAGGAAGCTAGAGTATATAGATAGGTACAACGAGTACGTCGATAAGTACGGAGATCTCCTGAACCTGATGCAGAGACTCGTTAGAAGTAGGAAGCAGTACAAGCTAGACGAGCTAGACGAGAACACGAAAACGTTTGTGGAAACTGTTTCTAAGCTCTACAACGAGTACCTAGAGCTAGTAGATGAGGTACGGCGTAGAAACGTACGGGCTGTACTGATAGAGAGACCTGTAGCTAACGCGATAGAGGATATAGTGGACGACGCTGGAGACGGCAAGGTATGGACGAACAACGTAGAGGATCTGAGGAAAAAGCTCGAGAAATACGTAGAGATCTTGCGGAGAGCTGTAGAGTTAAACAAGGAGAAGCTCGCAGAAGCAATACTGATAAGCTGATTATAGACCTGCTCAAGAACGTGGTTGCAGCGGTAACCATGACCAGCGCAAAGAGGTAGCGTTATAAGTTTTTTCTCCTAGATTTCCCGGGGTTAAACATGTCGAGACTCGTGATACTCGCGTACATGTTCATAAAGAAGGTTAGGTGTACGAAGCTAGAGGACGTGGCTAGGTACATAGCCGAGAAGACAGGTAGGGAATACAGCTTGAACCTGCTTAAGGATGTCCACGACGCTGTCTCAAGCCTTGTCAAGGGCGGAACGGTTGTCAGGATAGCCCGAGGGTACTACTGCATAAGGGAAGAGGTGGAGTAGAATGGCCAGCTCTAGCGCTGTAGTAGCCAAGCTCCTAGTGATTGTGAATAGGTACGGCAGCAATGCGTACGAATGGTTTTCAAGGATATACAGGGAGTGGAAAGGGTACATAGAGAAGACTAGGTGTACACAGTGCGGATCCCAGTCGATTAGGTGGATAGACGACTACAGCTACGAGTGCGATAACGGCCACAGGAACAGGGTCCTAGGGTTAGAGGCGTGGGAGCTAGGCGTACCGGCGTGGTTCATGAGGTTGCTGAACGATATGGGGCTTGTAGACATTCTCTACAAGTCCAGGTCGTCCACATGCTACGGAGTACCGAGGGCAACGCTTGAAGCGATAAGCAGGGTGCTCAGAACACCCCAGGCAGAGGTAGCCGAAGAGGTTGGAGCCGAGCCACCTACACCGGTAGCCGAGGAGATCAAGCCTATATCTGTAGAGGTTTTCGACGAGATAGTCGGCTACGAAGATGTCAAGGAGCTGCTGGTGAAAGCCCTCAACAGCCCTAGAGCTATCAACGTACTGCTAGTAGGTCCGCCGGCTAGCGCCAAGACCCTGTTCCTAGAGGCGATAGCGAAGCACTTCAAGGTACCTATACTCGTAGCAGGGACATCGACAGGTGCAGGGCTTAGAGACTTCATAGCTACGTACCTACCCAGGGTGCTTATAATAGACGAGCTGGACAAGAGGAGAGACCCACAGGATCTATCTGTTCTGCTGACGTGGATGGAGAGCCAGAGGCTAGTGGTCACGATGGCTACAAGGAGAGAGTTGCTAGGTAAACCGATCGAGTGCCCATACAGACCAGAGTACGAGTGTAGAGTAGTAGCGGCGGCGAACACCCTTGAGGGTATACCGGACGAGCTTCTGTCGAGGTTCCTCAAGATAGAGTTCAAGGAGTACGAAGAGGACGAGCTAAAGAGGATATGCGTAGAGATACTGACAAGAAGAGGAGAAGCAGATAAGGGTATGGCGGAGAAGATAGCCGAAGCCGTGGTAAAGGAGCTGGGATCTAAAGACCCTAGGGACTGTATAAAGCTGGCTAGGCTAGCGGCAAACGAGGAAGATCTGAAAACAGTTGTGGAAACGCTTAAGAAGAGAAAACCCAGAAGGAAGAAGACCTACACCTACCAAACAAAACACTGAACCTCTTTTTCAAAAACTCCGGCAAAGAAAGCTTATAAAGCTGGTACAGAACTCTAAACCAACTAGGTGAGAGGTATGCAGGTGCAAAAGTTTAAATGCAAATGCCCTAGGTGTGGCCATGAGTGGGTGTATATTCCACGCTATGGAATCCCAACGAGGCAGGTGACTTGCCCGAAGTGCTACAGAGTGATATCATTTTTGCGCTACTGCTCAGCACAGGCCTAGCTTTTCAACTCCTTTTGATGCGAAAGCCTTATAAACTCTGTACTAGATAGTACAGAACTGGGTGAGAAAAGTGAGCCAGAAGCCAATAAAATGCGAGTGGGGGGTCGTGAAGAAAGTGTGGCTATCAGAGAAAAAGGTGGTGTTAGTCCATAGTCCGGCATGGTATGAAACAGCAAGGAAGGTAGAAGAGCTCATGGCGGAGCAGGGATACAATGTAGTAAGATTGAATACTGGGAACGAGCTGGATGCAGAGTTGGCTGATGAGCTCCTAGACGATTGCCCTGAATAAAAACTGTTTCGTGAGACAATGACCGAAGTTCCAGAAGGTGTATGCAGGTTAAACCCAAGCGCTATAATACTGTTTGTAATGTCCCTCGCTGACATGGTAGGAGACAAAGAGACATTTGAAATGCTGAGGCAGAAGTATGGAGAACCCGAGGAGCTAGCGAAAGACGCTGAGGTTACCTGTGTAGAAGACCCATAACCAAAACCGTTTTTACCTTTCCACTTCTTTTTAGTTTTTGATAAAAACTGCTCTACAAACTTTATATTTTTTAACGCTACCTACTACAACTGAAGGCCTCGCCCTTCAGGGCGGGGATGAGATAGAAAAGCTTATAAATTCTCTCTACATAATTGTTCTTGGTGATGAGCATTAAGTGTTTTTGAGCTGGTGGCGATGATAAATGGTCTGCTCGTAACCCCGAGCCCCGAGAGGGATAGGGGTAACGGGCCGGAGACCCGGCCCGGGGTTGAACCCTCGGGAAGAGGGGATGTAATCCCAAACCTCTCCGCACTAGCAGGAACCCTCGCCCTCTAGGGCGGGGAGAAGGTCGGTCGGGGATATGCATGAGTTTAGCAGACAAGGTTGCAAAGCTTAGAAGGTTTTTGGTAGAGAACCCCGCGTTTGCAGGTGTACCAGTGGCAATTATAGGCGGGAGACCGGTTACGCTTAGAGAAGCTGTTGAGATGCTTGAGAGAGGAGAGAAAGTCCGTGAGGTTATACAGACTCTGAACAGGCTTGGCCTAGACCCAAACGAGGAAGAGCTGTGGATCTTAGCAGAGAAGTTCTGGGAATCTGTAGCAGCTGCTAGACCCGATATAAGGGTATACGTTCTAGGCGGTCTTGTGCCGGCTATGAGCCCTGCCGAAGCTCTTGAGCATATAAGGGCTAGGGACGAGATAGGTAAGATGCTTATCAAGTCCTACAGCTCTCTGCTGAGGTTCGTGAGGTCGAGGATAGGTGCCTAGACAAGGGGTAGCTACGTGCACAAGACCCGACTCGGATATAGCTACGAAGCTGGGTAGCATGGCGCTGAGCAGATCCGTATCGTACCTGAGGATAAGGGGTTTCTACATAGACGATCTCTACGGCGATAGAGCTGTAAGAGACTCTGTGACGAGCTCTATAGCTAGGAACGACCCCGCGCTGTTCTTCGGGGTAGGCCACGGAAAAGAAGATCTGTTCACGGGCCAGAACCAGCAGGTTATATTCAGGGTATGCGAGCCGCCCGAGACGATCAGGGGAAGGGTTGTATACCTGCTGAGCTGTTTAACAGGTGCACAGCTCGGGGTAGACATGGTCAACAAGGGCGCCGAGACGTTCATCGGGTACAGAGAGGAGTTCGTATGGGTACAGGAGAGGATGGTCAACCCTCTGGACGACAGGATAGGTAGAGCGTTCTTCGAGCCGGTGGAACAGATAATACGTAGCCTAGCCGATGGGAGGACAACGGGCGACGCCTACAGAGCGTCTATAGATAGGTGGAACTACTGGATAGACTACTGGTCTAGGCAGGGAACACCGGAGGCATCCATCGTAGTCATGTTCCTTGTCCACGACAGGGATTGCCAGGTACTGTACGGAAGCACTACAGCCGTAGTCGCACCTGCATACGCACCGGCACCGCCACCTCTACCGCTAGCTGTAGCAGAGGCGTTGACAGCTTTAACACCGTTTATAATCCCTGTAGCAGGGATAGGTATAGCGGCGACGAGAGGTACGAGAACATGAGCTGCTCCAGGTGCTCAGAGAACAGAGGCGTAAAGGTGATGAGGCTGGCCACACCCACAACGGTCCTAGCACTCGTCATAGCCGTAGCGTCGTTCGCCCCGGTGATAATAGGCGGGATCGCGTCGGCTGTGCAAGAGGCTAGGAGGCTATACGAAGAGATAAAGAGGTGGAGGTGGTGAGCAGGCTAGGGCTGCTCGCGACAAGGATATCCAGCTTCAGGGTAGGCCCCACAACCGCATCCGTAGGAGACCCCGTAACCGTTACCGGTAAGCTGGAGTACTACAACCCTACCCCGTGGGTAGGTGGCTGGTACCCTCTACCGAACAGGACGGTTAAGCTGGTTATAAACAACAGCGTTGCCCAGGAGACGGCCACGAGAGGAGACGGGGGATTTACCTTCACCTTCTACCCAAAGGAGCTAGGGACCTACTGGGTAAAGGCTAGGTACGACCCCTCGGGTCTAGACGCCGTTCTGTACAACCCCTGCGAATCGAGCGAGGTAGCTGTACAGGTAGTGGCGCCGGAGGAGAAGCAGAGGAGAGACTTAATGCTCTGGGGACTTATAGCGGCTAGCGCTGTAGCTGTAGCGGCTACAGCAGTAGCGGTTATAACCTACACAAGCAGGAAGTAAGGATAGGTGGAAGCATGCTCTACCTAGCCCTCGGAGCCATAGCAGGCTTAATAGCCAAGGTAGGTATAGACCTTGCTAAGGGAGGTATAGACTTCGTAGAGTTCATAAAGGGCAGAGGAGCCGAGGCACTACTGATAAAGGGGATTATAGATACAGGGCTCGGCGTATTCGCAGTAGCAGACGTTAACATGCACCCAAGGGACGACTTCATCAAAGGGTTCGAGTGGGCGTTCGGGGTACTCGAGATAATAACGGGGGCTATATCGATAGCGGACGCAGCGGGGTTCAAGCTAGGCCTAAAGGTACCCGGTCTATCGGTTGAGTACGAAAAGAAGCTTCTAGGAATGGTAATGGGTAGAGAGCCTGCGGAGATGAAGCTTGGGTAGAAAGCTCGAAACCGTGCTAAGGATAGCACTATCTTTCCTCTTCGGGCCCGAGGCAGCAGACATAGTGGTAGTAACCGCGAAACCCATACTCCTAGCCGTCGGAGGTAGAAATGGTAACCGTAGCCGCTGTAGTTGTAGACAACGGCGATAGAGATATACTCGTATGCGTAGAGAGCCTACTGAACCAGACCCTGAAGCTATCCGAGGTAGTGGTCGTACCCGGGCCAAGGACACCTGCCGACGTAATCGACGAGCTGAGGAAAATGAACATAGTTGTGCTGGAGCCTGTCAAAGGTATCGGGAGAGCGAGGATAAGGGGTATCGAGGAGACGAGGGCGGATATAGTGCTTAGCTGCGACAGCGACTCGGAGTACCACAATAGGTACGCAGAGGAAGCCTTGAAGACCCTTAAACAGGGCTTCAGAGCTGTTAAAGCGGGCACGGTTATACCGAAGAAGTGGAGCATAGAGGCTCTGCTAGAGCTACCGCTCGCAACGCTACTACCCTACGAATTCGGCCTAGCTTTCTGGAGAAACGAGCTCCTATCAACCTCTGCGCCCAGGGTAGCTCAGGAGGTAGAGAACCCTCTATGGGATATAGGGCCGGTCGTAGCTAGGGAGATGGCCCCGGTAGCGGTGAACCCCAGGATGATCGTTAAAACGAGGCTACCTACACACGCAGTTAAACACGTTGTAGAGACATGGGTACCGCAGGTACTCGGCTCAGCAGCACCTGTAGCCGCTGCTATAGGTATAGCAGTTGCTGAGGAGCTTTCTAAAGCTATTCGCCTGAGATAACCCCTAGCAAAGCTATTGGAACAGCTATAGCAGCAAACACTAGACCGCTTACCTTAGCGTCCTTGGTAACCGCATAAGCACCTCCACCACCTACAGCAGCGCCGCCGGCGGCAGCTATAAGAGCTTCATCCCTATCTAGGTAGCCGAACCCAACAGGGTACAGCTCTGTTCTAAACCCGGAGAACCTGGCTACCTCGACTCTACCGTAGTAGAGTATATTAGGGCTACCCCCAGCCCATCCAATGGTGTGCCTACACCTCATAGACACGGTCTTGGCGACGAAACCCGAGACGCTGTCGATCACACAGTAAGGCTCGTCATAGTCGTAGTCAGGCTTTAGACCTAGCTCCTCGACAACGTCTTCGAACCCTATAGCGGTCTTCCCATCAGCCGTGGTCACGATCTTGAGGTACTTACCGGGATTAACAGCAACAACCCTTCCATCCGGTAGCACGACCTTGTCGTAGTATATCCATACACGTAGTGCCGATACGTAGAGCCTGAACTTCCTAGGGTCAAACATATCCAGACACCTACGCAACAACTACACGTAGCAGCGTATAAATACTTATCATCTCGTATTATGAAACTTAAATACCTATCACCTCATAGCCGCTGTCCACTCCCTGCATACGCCGGGTCTGCAAAGCCTTACAGCTACGTACTTCTCGCTACAGACGAAGGTATCGACCTTGATGTCCTGGGGATAGACACCTGTCCTCAGGACAACCCTGTCCCCGGATACCCACCTACCCTCGTTCCTGCCGGGCTCCGTTATCCACCTACACCCTCTTCCGTAGGCGTCCGCAGTCCATACCCAGTATACGATCGCCATGTTGCTCACGGGCCTCTTCATGACCAGGATAACCGACCCTGTAGAGGGGTCGTAGGAGAGACCCGAGATATCGTCTACGCTGTACCTCTCAACCCTCTCAACATAGACAGTGTTGCTAGACTTGTTGCTGTCTACAGCGCCCCTGATGGTCTTGAGGCAGGGGTAGTACCAGGAACCTGTACCCGGTATATACTCGTCGAGGAACCTCCTGGTGAACTCCGCGCAGCCGCTCGACTTGAACCAGTCCTTCTTGATAAGAACACTATCGAATGAACATCCCTCGTCTTCGCTGACAGCGGACACCTGGTAGTAGTCCCCTGCGCCCGGCGGAAGGGTGTAGTTATCCCAGCAAACCTTGACGGTTAGGAACTGGGAAGGATCCTCGACAAGCTTATCGCTCGAAGCGCTGACCGTTACGCTGTACTGGGGCGGCGCACCCGGTGGAGGAGGAGACGGTGCGGAGACCGCGACCGTTGCGGAGGCCTCGGAGGGTCTGTACTCGACGGTGTCGGCAACCCTTCCGGGGTACCTAGCCGTTACCCTGTACGTACCCTCCCTGCTTATAGCGATGTTGGCGGCGAACTTGCCGCCGGAACCGGTTGTAGCTACGGCGACCCTGCCGCTGTCCACGTACAGCTCGACAGTCTCCCCGTCGAGAGGCTTGACCGTGTCGTCGACCAAGGCTATGAGAGTCCCGGAGACCGTGAAGGCTTTGCCAACCTCTACTCTATCCGGAGCCGATAGAGATAGAGAGGTGCTGACAGGTTTCCTAGGAGCAGCTCTAGATAGAAGATAGTACGCTAACCCGGCACCGGTAGCTACACCGATAGCAACCCCTACACCGATAGCAACCCTTCTATCCACCTAGACCACCTAGAGACGGTATACTCTGCAGAAGCTAATAACTCTTATAGAAGATATAAACCGGTTAGAGATACAGATCCACAGGTGGTTAAATGCCCTACGCATCCGCATCTGCTACTAGACCGATAACCGTGCAGAGCTTAGCTATATCGCTTACAGTGGACAACACCAGACCCAAAGCGGGCGACACCATTACCTTCACGGGGAAGGTTACCAGCGATACAACTCCTCAACCGAATAGAAGCGTCAACCTCTACCTGGTACACCCGACAGGCTCACCCTACTGGATAATAGCCTCGGGTACAACGGATAGCAACGGGAACTTCTCAGCCAGCTGGACTGTACCATACAAGGTTATCAAGGATACCACAACGTATACAGTTCCCTGCACAACCTGGACATTCAAGCTATGCGATGTATGGACAGGTGCATGCTCATCTGAGCTCAGGATACCTATAGCATATCCAACAGCTTTAGGGATAACAACAGATAAAGATACCTATGCACCCGGTCAAACGATAAAAGCTAGCGCTAAACTAACCTATGCAACAGATACAGGTACGTTTCCACTACCCAACGCCTCCATAACGTTCAAGCTGATAAACACCTCGACAGGAGCTGTAGTAGATACGAAGATAGCTACAACAGATAGCAACGGGGTAGCCGAAGTGAGCTTCACAGCCCCATCGACAGCGGGTAGCTACCAGGTTAAAGCGGAGTTCGGAGGACTAGGCTACGGGCTCGCCGCCGCCACACCGATAACTGTTCTACCGGACTACATATACAGAGCACTCGTAGCTATAGGGTCTCTAACACCTATACTAACACTAGCAGCTACACTAATACCCTAGCAGAAACAGTGACAGATATGCCCTACGCAAAAACAGAAGCAGCGAAAACTATAAAGATCGAGACACCGCCAACAGCTCCACCACCAGCACCAGCACCACCAGCACCGCCAGCTATACCGACATGGGTAATACCGCTAGCAATCGCCGCGGTAGCGGGTATCGGGTTAGCTGTATACTTAGCTTCTAGGAGGTAGTTAAGCTATATTTATTTTTTAGCCTGTGTAGCACAAATTTGTGCGGGGATCCGTATGGCTGGAAACATGGGTAGCTCTAAACATGTCGAGTTCTGCCCTAGGTGTGGTAGGAGTGGTTATGCAAGGGTTGAGCGAAGGGGTAGCAGGGAGTATATATACTTTGTCCACTACGTCAAGAACCCTAAGACAGGTAGGTATAGAACTGTTAGGTGTTATATAGGGCCTGCTGGGGAGTATGCATATGTTGAGAAGCTCCATGTTCTTGGGCTGACGAATATTGTTGAGCAGGACTACGTGGTTACTGCCTACTTGGCGTGTAAGAAGTATATAGAGAGTGTCGCTAGGTATGTTGTCGATAGGTTGGCGACGGCAAGAGATAAGGAGAAGAGATCTGTTGTTGTTGAAGCTGTTGAGAAGCTGGATAAGCTTATCAATATGCTGAACAGCGTTCTGAAAGAAGCTGAGGAGACTAAGAAGAGGATAGCTGAGGCCTAGGTATGGATATGGCTACTCTGAGGATCCCCGATGAGAGTGGATGTGAAGAGCTGTGCAGGAAGAGGGTATACCTAGAGAAGATGCTCAGAGGTACAGAGACAGACTATGAGAGATGCCTAGAGATATGTAGAGCTGTTGCAAAGATGCTCAGAACAAGGTGAGTGGTTATGGCTAGAGAAACATGTAGATCTACTCTTCTACAGCTGACCTCCTCCCCGCCCTAAAGGGCGAGGCTTTCAGTTGTAAGAAATGCTCTTTCACCGTGTTCTCGACAAAACTCTCAGCATCTCTAGAACAATATCCATAGCCTTTATAAACAGATCCTCTTCAGCATCTGAGTATAGAACCTTGATTATTTCGGTTAACGAATTTTTCAAAGCTCTACACAAACTTGTGACGAACGGGGACCCGCTACACACAACCTCAACACTCTGCGCACCATCCTCAACATCAACCTTAACAGATATATCCATATCGAACCAGTTCCCAGACATATAGCCACCGAGAAGAGATAGCGAACCCGGGGTATATAAACAGCGATCGCCGTCTGCACAAATTTGTGCAGACAAGAAGCAACCCCCAGCACAAAATTGTTCAGACACAGCCCGGCGCCCGCAGACCCGGCGCACCTGATGAGCTGCGCGGGGCGCGATGGCGCTCTCTATATATATCTATTATATATAGAGGTGCGGGGTTTAAATCTCTATTATATGTTTTGTATATTTTGTATTCTTTTTATATATATGCAATATATTCTTTTTTGTGGTTTTGGTACTACTGTTTTGTTTTTGTTTAACTGGTTTAGATGTTGTCACCTGTAGGACTTATAAAGAACGAGTGCGTTGCAGTATTTTGTGTGTGTGGAACCTATGTATGACGGTTCCAGCTCTTCGGCTCTGATTTCGCAGAACTCTGAGTCGGGGTCTGCTGCGGCTCACCATATATGTTTCAGGGTGTCTAGGAAGGTTAAGGAGGTTTGGGATAGCTTGTCTAGGTCTGATAAGCTTGTGTTGACGAGGTTCTTCAGGGATGCTGTTGCTAGTTTCAGTAGTACGAGGTCTATCTTTACCCTCGGTGTTAAGGATTTCGCCGAGGTTATATCTTTCATTAAGGCTGCTTACGATGGGTGTAGAGAGGCTCTTAGGGGTTGCGAGGAGAGGTGCTCCGAGGTTGAGAAGGTTGCTGGTAGGTATAGGGAGATGGTTGAGGAGCTCGAGAAGAAGGTTGAGGAGCTCCAGAGCCAGGTCAGGAAGAAGGATGAGGAGATATCTAGGCTGCTTAGCAGGCTTAGGCAGGTAGAGGATCTGACCAAGCTTAGCTTCCTTGTATGCTCTCTGCTGAGCAAGGATAAGCTTCTAGCTGAAGAGCTCAAGAGGACGGGGTTGATTAGGTTGTGCGACTGATCTCCTCCCCGCCCTGGGGGCGAGGCCTCCGGTTGTAGCATCGGTATGTGTAGCTGATCGGTTCACCTCATGGTTAACCACCGCTTTTATAAGCTATGCATCGAGTACCCTGTACCGATAAACATGAACACCGTTTTCAGGGAGATAATAACGAGGCTCCTGAACTCGGAGAACAGCTGTGTCTATGCGAGAGATCTGAAGACTGTTCTCTCTCTCCTAGGCTACAGAGACCACTCGACCTATACCTATCTCCACAGGTTGCACAGGAGCGGAGTCATAGTCAAGAAGAGGATCGGTAGAAACATAGTTGTATGCCTATCGGAGGACTACAAGAGGAAGCTGATAACGGTAGCGGCGACTATCCTAGGCATCGTCTAGCGGTACCCATAAATGTTTTTTAGCTTCTGAACAGGTACACTTCTCTGCGCACCGAGGGCTGCGTGGCCGGGGAGTTTTATCTATACAGGGCTCGGTCCCCGATGAGGTGTGCTTAACCTGTTTACATGCTTTGTATAGTTTTCAACTCTTTTTATGTGCGTAAGCTTTATATATCTCTACATACTATGTATACTCGGGGTCTATATGTCTTTCCGTAGCCGTATAGTTGTAGAGAACGCGGTTAGGAGATATATACTCGGGTTCGGGAAGGCCAGGTCCAGGGTATCGAGCTATATGCCGTTGGTAGCGTCGGTCGCTAGGGCTACGCTGAGCGATGTTATCGACTGTATCGATAGAGGTTCGTGCCCTTACTGCGGAAAGGTCTTCAGGTCTAGGAGGTCTATCGCGACCCACGTGCTTAAGAGCCATAGGGATGAGCTCGGCTCGGATATCGCTAGGGTTGTAGATGTGTACAGAGGTCTCGTGGCTATGCTTATCAAGAGGTCTTCCAGGGTATCTGTAGATCTTAACGGTGTTAAGCTCAGCGGTAACAAGACCTTGGTCGCGAAGGAGATCCAGAGGAATCCCGGCGTACTGAGGGAGCTGGGGTTGGTATAGTGGGTTTCGCGGAAGCTGTTCGGTACCTGGTTGTGCAGAGGTTGATAGGGTCTAGAGCTCTGGACGCTGTAGAGATGTACCTGAGGGGTTTCTCGCCGTCCGAGGTAGCGTCGGCTCTCGGGATATCTAGGCATACCGTCAGGAGCTATATACAGAGGCTTTTAGAGAAAGGTGTGGGTGGGCCGTACCTACCTCTGCTAAGGCGTGCCGTACCCTATATACGCCGCCTAGAGCCTGCTGTTGCCAACGGTAGGTGCTTGCTATGCGGAGCAACGTTCTACGGCGTTCCCCAGCAGTCTGCGAGAACCGCTATCTTCATCCACATGGTCTCTAGGCACTCCGACTACGTATCCTCTGCTGTACGGGATGTGATCGGCAGGGTTCTCGACGAGGTGGTGGGTAGCCGTGGTTCTCCTAACGCCTAGGAGGCTATCCAAGCTGTTCATCATCGCGGAGAGGTACATATACAGGGGTAGGAGGATACGCAGAGGTATAGAGAGCGTGTACCCGCTCTTCGTATCGATCCTCAGGGCCGTGCTAAGGGATGTCGTCGGCTCTATCGATAGTCTTACCTGTCCGTACTGCGGTTTCTCAGCTAGTTCGAGAACCGGTGTTCTTAACCATGTGAGGAGCGTCCACTACTACGAGCTTCACACAGATATTGTGAGGGCTATAGATGTGTACGCGAGGTTCACGGAGATGATGTTCCATACCCGCGGCACCTGGGTTGTGAAGGGGGACGGTATCTACATAGCCGGTAGCAAGACGAGGATAGCGCGGGAGATCGAGAAGGATCCCGGGATACTCGAGAAGCTCGGTATAAGGTGCTAGAAGTGTTCGCTAGGCTGTTGATGAGGATCCTCGTGCTAGCCGTGTTCGTTGTGTTGCTGGGCAGCGCTCTATACATAGGGTACGAGGCTAAGAGGAGTATAGATACATCGTTCAGCTACACCAAGCTGTTCAAGGTAGATACCTGCCTAGGTAACTACGTCAACTGCACATCGGCGGCTCTTGTGAATATGTACAGGTCTGCGCAGTACCTGCTGATAGGTATAGTAGAGCTCTTCGTAGCAACGGTTCTGCTTATACTGGCGTTTACGTGGGTATACGCGTACGTAAGGGTTGAGGTTGTTTCGGGGGGTCTGGATGGGTAGGTCTCCTCGTACCGGTGTAGAGCTAGAGATACTCAGGGTACTCAAGACGTTCTACGACGTGCAGAAGCTCAGGGTTGCAACCGAGCTCAGGGTTAAGCAGACGAGGTTCAGCCTCTGCCCGAACAGACACATGGTCCCCATGGCTAGCCCAAGGGGTAGTTGCCCGGTCTGCGGAGCAGCTATCCAGGAGGTCGCTGTGGAGCCTCCGGAGGTCCTCAGGGATGTTCTAAGCGATCTGGAATCTGTTGAGAAGAAGCTGTACAGAGAGCTCGAGAAGATCGTCAGAGGTCACCAGCTATACCTCCAGTACCTGCAGTACGTAGACGGTGTAGGCCCGGCTATCTCGGCGTACCTGGTAACGGTCCTCAACCCCGCTAGGTTCGAGACCGTCAGCAAGATGTGGAAGTACTGTGGTCTCCACGTAGAGAACGGAAGGGCTCCTAGGAGAGTAGCTGGTCAGAGAACCGGTTGGAACCCTGTCGCCAGGACGATGATGTGGAAGCTGGGGGAGAGCTTCAGGAAGGTAGGGGGGTTCTACAGGATGATGTACCAGAGGTTCTTCGAGGAGAGCCTCAGGAAGCACCCGGACTGGACAAAGGCTCACCACCTTGCCCACGCAAGAAGGGTAACGGTTAAGCTGTTCCTAGCTCACTGGCACACGGTTGGCAGGGTGTTGCAAGAGCTCCCGGTTAGGAAGCCGTATATATGCGAGAAACAGCCACACCAGTGCATACCGCCTGTGCTGGATACAGATGACCCCGCTATAGTGAAGAGCTTCTACGACCTCGTGCTCAGCCCCCTCGGCTGGTGGACAGAGAGAGAGTACTACAGCTGGGTAGCAGAGCTGAAGATGTATAAACAGCAGACGAAGAAGAGCAGAGAATAAGAAATAGAACAGGTAAACACTTTTTTCACAACCGAAAGCCTCGCACTCCAGGGCGGGGATGATGTCAGCCCGCTCCTTATATGCGAGCCACCACATTTATGGAGCTCGTTCAGAACCCGCGGACCGGGAACAGCAAACCTAGTAAACCTGTAAGAGGTAAGAGATAAGCGAGCCGTTAGTGCTGTGTAATCCACCTTGCCTCTGCGGTCTATGTACATGAGCCGAAATACTGATGAACTCCGTGTCTGAATTGCGAGTCGAATGTGAAACGGAGACCGCTCTTCGTATACGAGCCGTAAGAGTAGTTAACAACGTTCGACTGTTGCGAGCCAATGATAGGGTGCAGACCATAAGGTGTGTGCGAGCCTATACAAGCTTGGAAACCGGTATGTAATTGCGAGCCTATATAAATTTGCAGAACGTCGGAGCTATGCGAGCCGTGGCATGTTTGGAAACCAGCGGTGGGATGCGAGCCATAGACAAGCTGAGGACCGTCAATATGTTGCGAACCGTGTACATGCTAGCCGACTTGGGGGTGGAGACCGATATGGGTGTGCGAGCCGTTATAAGCTTGGAACCCTGTGCTACTATGCGAGCCATTGCGAAACTGAAACACGTTGTAAATTTGCGTCTCTTTCTGATACTGAACAACGAGAAGATGATAACGGACTTCATCAAGAAGCCTACGGTGTGGTAAAGATGATTATATATACCCGTCCTCAGCTTCCGTGGATGTGGTACCCGTACCTAATCCTCTCAATGACTGATACTGCATCGCCTATGTATGTCAAGAGGGATGTACAGTCGGTTATAATTGATGCTGGTGTTCACAAGGTTTTCCACGTGTGGGGGCTAAAGGAGTATCCTGGTGGTTACCAGCTGTGGATCCGTAAGATGGTTCAGCTCTATGATACCGTAAGGAGGGTTGTGAAGGACACATGGGTTGTTGTACCTGATTACCCCTCCGATTACCCCAACAATCCTATTTCCAACAATGTTGAGCTCACAATCAGAAACATTGAGTATGCACTAAACAACTACCCCGACGTAAAATGGATTATCCCGCTACAGGGGAAGCCAAACAGTATCCAATCAGTTGCCAATACAATCGATAGGCTAAAGCATCTAGGTCTCTTGAAATCGAGCTATGTCGCTGTGGCACCAACTTGCGTAACAAAATCGGTTGATTTTCTTAGACGTTTAGCATTTACAGCTAGGCAACTGTTAAGAGACAAGAGGATCCACATGTTTGGGGTTACCGCAAGGGCATGGAAAGACATTTCAAGGTATGTCGATTCAACCGATACGATAACTTTTAACTTCTACTGCTTGACGTATATAGGCAGGAGGTGCTCAACATTTATGGAGCATGTGCTGGGGTGGCTGGCATTTCTAGACAAGCTATTCAAGGATGGCTATATAACTAAAGAAATCTATGAGAAGGCTTTGCATAGCGTTAAGATTAACACTAGCATCAGGGAATTTGAATCAATAATGCATTTGTTAAAGACTAAAAATGTTGATGTAGGTGATTAGCGTGGATGCTAGGATTGTTGAAAAGAAAGAGCCTAACCGCTACATGATTGGTAAGCGTTACGAGCTTGAGCTTGCTAGGAAGCTGTACAAGTATGGCTTTGCTGTGATTAGGGCACCTGCATCGGGGAGAAAAGCAAAGAAGATTCCATACCCAGACATAGTTGCTATAAAGCGTAGGAATGTTTTAGTGATCTCAGTTAAATACCGTTCTACTATAGGGACTATCTATGTCTCTGAAGATGAGCTTAAAAAAATGGTGAACTTTGCTAATAGAGCCGATGGAATTATGATAGTCGCTGTAAAGGTTAAGGAGCTCGGCGATTGGCGTGTTGTTCCGCTCTCTAATACTTGTAACATAGGAAAAGTAACGTTAACAGTCGATATGGTTAGAAACGCAAAGAGGTTGGAGGACTGGTTAAGGGAAGCTAAACTAGTTTAGGTGGTGCTAGCTATGCTTATATATATGAGGGTTAGGCATGGAACTAGGAGCTACGAAATAGTTGATGCGTTGATGTCTAAGCTGTACCCTAACAGAGCTGATCTT
>Ga0080004_1238764_pt1 | contig 26094 bp, 30 predicted proteins | sample WasSprMetagenome_FD_69207 | JGI IMG/M metagenome (GOLD analysis project Ga0080004, IMG submission 69207) | Sulfidic aquatic microbial communities from Washburn Spring, Yellowstone National Park, USA - WS (SPADES assembly) (version 2) | ecosystem: Environmental > Aquatic > Thermal springs > Hot...
TTTTAATGGGGCTTTTGCCACCGAGCGAATTTGAAGAAACTTTGGAAAAGGAAGTGGGCATTGAAAAGGAAGTAGCAAAAGGCATTAGGAGGGAAGTTGAAATGTTAATTTTCTATCCGGTAAGAACTCATTTGGAAGAAATCTACAAAGTTGAAATTGCTCCGCCAGCCAGAGCAACAAAAATTACTCCTCCACCAAGGCCAGAGGAAAAACCATCTCCGCCAAGAACCGATATTTACCGAGAGCCAATAGAATAAAAATATGCCTTTGGTTACCCTTCCTCAATTTACCGAAATGGAAAGCAAAATTGTTGGGCCCTTAACTTTCAAACAATTCCTTTCCCTTGGAATAACAATTGGAATTTGCGTTTTGGTTTACAATCTGTTCCCTCACTTTATCTCCCTCCCTTTATCATTAATTCTTTTTATTTTGGGTGTCTTTCTTAGTTTTATAAAGGTTGAGGGAATGCCTCTTTACACTTTCCTTTTGCTGAGATTAAAATCAATCTTTTCACCAAGAGTTTTGTTTTGGGGAAAAAAGAAAGCAACTCCTTTCTTTTTGAGCGAAATTGAAATTAAAAAATTGGAGAAAGAAAAAATAAAAACCAAAAGGGAGAGTTCGCTAAAAAATTTAGTAACTAAGGTTGTGACGAAAAAATAATGCCAGAATTAACAACCCAACAATTCTTGGAGATAGAGGAAATTAAAGGAGGGGTTTTAGTTTTGAAGGACAAATCCTTAAGAGGAATTTTGGCGGTTTCTTCTTTAAACTTTGCTTTAAAATCTGAAGAAGAGCAAAACGCAATAATTTATCAATTTCAGAATTTTTTGAATTCTTTGGACTTTCCAATTCAGATTTACATTCAATCAAGAAGATTAAATTTAACTGGCTATTTGGAGAGGCTAGAGGAAAGGGAGAAAGAACAAAAGGATGAGCTTTTAAAGATTCAAACCCGTTCTTACATCGATTTCATAAAGAGTTTGATGGCAGGGGGTTCGATAATGACAAAGAATTTTTACGTCGTCGTCCCATTTCATCCAATTTTAGTTCCGGCAATGAAAGGAAAGGCCCCCACTTTAACTGAAGAGGAATTCGAAAGAGCAAAAACTCAACTCTGGGAGAGGATGGAATTTGTCGCCCATGGTCTAAGAAGGTGTGGTCTATTTTGCGCTCCTTTGAATACCCAAGAATTGATCGAACTTTTCTGGTCAATTTATCATCCAGAGGAGGCCGAAGTTGGCTATTACCCAGAAATTCCCCCGGAATTAATAAAATGAAAATTCCATTTTTATTTTCAAAAAAAGAAAAAACTCCAGAAAAAATTTTTGAAAGGGAAGAAATCACAGCAAAAGATGTTATCGCCCCTCCTTCAATCTACGTAGGAAGTGGTTTTTTAAGAATTGGGAGGAGATTTTCTAGGTCCTATTTTGTCTTTTCTTATCCAAGATACCTCAGTAGCGTCTGGCTATCTCCCTTAATTAACATCGACATTCCAATGGATATTGGAATTCATATTTATCCCTATTCATCAGAAGAAGTCTTAAAACAATTGAGAAAAAAGATAACTGAAATTTTAGCAGAAATCCACGAGAGGGAAGAAAGGGGATTGATCAGGGATCCTCAATTAGAGATTGCTTACCGAGATTTAGAAAACCTGAGGGATAAATTGATTACCGCTCAAGAGAAAATGTTCAAAGTTGGAATTTACTTTACAGTCTACGCAAATTCAGAAAAGGAATTAAAAGATATCGAAAACGTTTTGAGATCGATCTTTGAATCAAAACTAATTTACATTAAGCCATCATCTTTTAGACAAAAAGAAGGAATCCATTCTAGCATTCCTTATGGCCTAGACCAAATTCAAGCCCTGACTCCAATGAACACTGAACCGCTTTCAACGATTTTCCCTTTTGTTTCTCTGGATTTAAGTTCGAGCGATGGAGTTTTATACGGAATCAACAGACACAACAATTCCTTGATTTTGTTTGATAGATTCTCTCTAGAAAATGCGAACGAAGTAGTTTTTGGAAAGTCTGGTTCTGGAAAATCCTATTTTGTAAAATTGGAAATTTTGAGGTCTTTAATGCAAGGAATAGATGTGATAGTTATCGATCCCGAAAATGAATATAAAATGCTAGCCGATGCCGTTGGGGGTTCTTTTTTAAACATTTCTTTGGCTTCTCCCCATCATATCAACCCCTTTGATTTGCCAATTCCAAGAGAGGACGAAAGGCCAGAGGATGTTTTGAGGTCAAACGTGATAAACTTAGTAGGATTAATGAGAATAATGCTCGGAGGGTTGAGTCCGGAGGAGGATGCAATTATGGATAGGGCGATAACTGAAACTTACGCAGCAAAGGATATTACTCCAAATACTGATCCAAGGTTTTGGAAAGAAAGGATTCCGATAATGGAGGATTTGGAAAAGGTTCTAGAGGGAATGGAGGGAGCGGAATCTCTTGTAAGGAGAATAAGGAAATTTACAAAGGGAACTTTCGCTCAGTTTTTCAATCAAAGAACGAACATTACAATGGATAAGCCTTTGGTAGTTTTTGGGATAAGGGATATGGAAGATGAACTGAGACCAATCGCAACTTTTATCATCATGAGATACATTTGGAACAAAGTGAGGTCTGAATTGAAAAAAAGGATTTTAGTGATTGATGAGGCATGGTGGATAATGAAAGAGGAGGATGGGGCATCGTTTTTGTATGGAATTTGCAAAAGGGGAAGAAAATATTGGTTGGGGGTAACGACAATCACTCAGGATGTTGGAGATTTTATGAAATCCACTTATGGCCAGCCAATAATTACCAACTCTTCGATTGCAATTTTATTCAAACAATCTCCGGCAACCATCGATATTGTCCAAAAAACTTTCAATTTAACCGATGAAGAAAAATATCTCTTATTAGAAACCGAGGTCGGAGAGGGAATATTCTTTGCTGGCCAAAAGCACGTTTTGATGAAAGTAGTTGCCTCTTACACTGAAGACCAAATAGTGACCAGTTCACCTGAACAAATCTTGAAAATTAAAATGGAAAAAGGTATAAAATAGTATGAGAAAAATTCTTCCAATTTTGTTTCTTTTCTTACTACCTAGTATTTGTTTAGCACAGGATGCTACAACAATCTTAAATGAGGTAGGGAGCATCATCAGAAACATTGCGATAGGGGCCGCTGTCTTAATGATAATCGTTGCGGGTTTCAAATGGATGACATCTGCAGGCGATCCTTCAAAGATTTCCGATGCAAAAGATCAATTTTTTGCAGCAATCTTGGGACTTTTAATAATCGCCTTGGCAGAAATTATTGCGGCTTTAGTAGGAGGAAAATAACTTAAGGATAGGGTTTAATCACAACCCTTCTCTTTGGTTCTTTACCAATGCTCTCTGTTGTCACATCAGACCTCGAAGCCAATTCCAAATGAATTATTCTCCTTTCATAAGCTGGCATCGGTTCTAAAATCCTTTCTTTTTTTGTCAGAGCAACCTCATCGGCAACTGACTTTGCCAATTCTTTCAAATACTTAATCTTTCTTTCCTTGTAACCTCCAATGTCCAAATCTATGAAGAATTCTTCCCTTATTTTCTTTTTCAAAATTGCGCTCAAAAGATGCTGAATTTCATTTAAGGTTTTCCCCCTCTCACCGATTAAATCTTGAAATTCTTTAGTTTGAAGATCTATTTTGAATGTATTATCGATTTTTAATACTTTCAGCTCAAAATCTATTCCAAGCTTTGAAAAAAACTCTTTCGCTTCCTTTTCTATTTTTTTATTCAATTCTTCAGACATGGAATAAAATCTTTTGAAAAATTAAAAAAAGATAGCTCGCAATAAAGTAAAGGGAAATTGCCGAAGGTAATTTTAATAAAATCAAAAAAGTAAAGGGAATGAGAAAAAAATTGATTTGGGTCGGGGAGAAAGAAGGAATTTTCTTTTCCTTTTCAATTTTTGGGGAGGTTAATTTAAGATAAAAACTTTGAAGAATAACTGCAATCAATACCAAAAGAAAATCTGGTTTTGAAAGGTTAAAAAACCCAAAGAAAGAGGGGTCAAATTGGGTCGTCGCTTTTAAAAAAACTTGATAGAGAGAAAGTAAAATAGGAAATTGAATGAATAAAGAAAGGAAATTAAAAAATGGATTTATTTTTTCTTTCTTGTAAAGATTTAAAATTTCCTTACTTTTCCTTTCTCCGTTGAATTTTTTTTCTATTTCTTCAATTCCTTTTTTAATTCTCAAAAATTTTTCTTGCTCTTTTGAGTTTTTATAATTTAAGGGAAAAAGAATTATCCTTATCAAAATCGTCAAAGAAATCACTGCTAAGCCGAGGTCTTTCAATTGTTTGTAGAAAAAAAATAGAGCCTGGGAGACAGGGTGATAAAATATTAAGTTGTAGATCTCAAAGATTGGGTTCATTTTAATATCTTCGATTTTTTTAGCAATTTTCCAAAAATTTCTTTTAACTCTTTGAATTCCTTTTTTTCCAAACCCGGTAAAGTAATAAGAACAACCCTTATTCCCTCTTCAATTTCTTCAATTTTTTCCCTTAGTATTTCCCTTAACCTCCTTTTTAATCTATTCCTCTGAGTAGCTTTCTTCAATATTTTTTTGCTTATCAAAAAACCAAATTTTTTCCCTCCTCTTTTTAACAATAGTTTTAAAACTAAACCATCGAATCTAAAACTTTTTCCTTTTTTTAAAACTTCCTCAAACTCCTTTCCTTTCAACCTAAATTTTTTTAAGGGGTAAGTTGCCATCTTCCTTTTTTCCTCCTTCTCTTTAAAATTTTCCCTCCTTTTCTTTTTCTTGCTAAAAACCCATGAACCTTTTTTCTTTTCCTTTTTTTCGGTTTATAAGTTATCGACATTTTTTTATTTTAAACTTTATTTTTTCTTAGTCAATTCCACAGGATATCCACAGATTATCAACAAAATTGAAGATTTTTTCTCTCTTTTTTAAAAATCTTTTTTGGCTATAATAGAAGTATGGAAAAAGAAGAAATTTGGCAATCGGTTTTGGCCCAAATTCAGCTAATGACTTCACCTGCAAATTTTGCTACTTGGTTTCAGAATACCAAAATTTCTTCTTTAGAAAATGGAAGGGTTATAATTTCAGTTCCCAATTCCTTTGTCAAAGAATGGTTGCAGCAAAAATACACAAAGACAATCTTGAAAATTTTAAAAAATCTGATGCCCGAGGTGAAAGAGTTATCTTATCAAATAGAAAAGAGCGGATTGAAAATCGTTGAAAGGAAAGCAGTAGAAAATTTACCACCAAACCAACTCAGGTTCCAAGAATTTGAAATTGATAAAAAGACAAACCTTAACCCAAGATACACTTTTTCAAACTTTGTCGTCGGTTCCTTTAATGAATTGGCCTATGCCGGGGCGATGGCAGTAGTAAAAAACCCTGGCCAAGTTTACAATCCATTTTTTGTTTATGGTGGGGTTGGTTTAGGAAAAACCCATCTTTTGCAAGCTATCGGAAATGAAATCGTAAAAAATTTCCCAAAAAAGAAGGTAAGATACATTCCTTGTGAAAAATTTGTTTCAGATGTAATTTTATCGATTAAAAACCATCAAATAGAGAATTTAAAATCTTCTTATCATAATTTTGATGTTCTTTTAATCGACGATATTCAGTTTTTAGCCGGAAAGGAAAAAACTCAGGAGGAATTCTTTTACATTTTCAACACTCTTTATGAAAAAAATAAACAAATAGTCATTTCTTCGGATAGACCACCAAAAGCAATCCCTGCTTTAACAGAAAGGTTGAGGTCAAGGTTTGAAGGAGGAATGATTGCCGATATTTCTTTACCAGATTTTGAAACAAGGTTGGCAATTTTGAGAGCAAAGTCAGAGGAAAGGGAAGTAAGCTTTTCCGATGAAATTTTAAACTACATTGCAACAAACATTAAAAAGAATATTAGAGAACTGGAAGGGGCTTTAAACATTCTAGTCGCCTACTATAGGGTGAATAAAAAAATTCCAGATTTTCAAATTGCAAAACAACTTTTAAAAAATTTAATCTCACCACCAAGCAAAGTTTCTAGCATAAAGAAAATAATTAAAACTGTGGCCGAATTTTATGAAATCTCAGAAAAAGAATTAATCTCAAACTCAAGGAAAAGAGAATATGTAAAACCAAGGCAGGTCGCAATGTATCTTTTGAGGGAAGAGTTAAAATGCTCCTTTCCTTTTATCGGTAGAAAGTTTGGGGGAAAGGATCACACAACCGCAATTCATGCTTACAATAAAATAGTAAGAGATTTAAAAAACGATGAAAATTTAGTGGAGGAAATTAAAGAAATTAAAGAAAAGATTTTTCCATAAAAAAATAAACTTTTTTCAACAGTTTTTAACCAGTTTTAAAGAATAAAAAAGAGGTTATAATAAAGTAACAACAATGAAATTAAAAATATTAAAAGAAACATTGGTAAAGGGTTTAGAAGCAGTTAGTAAGGTTTCATTAAAAAAACTTTCTTTACCGATTCTCTCAAACTGTTTAATAGAGGCTGAGAAAAATTTGATAAAGATTAGCGCGACAAATTTAGAATCTGGAATTATCTGGTGGGGTTTAGCAAAAACAGAAGAAGCTGGAAAAGTTTGTGTTGACACAAAATTCTTTTTTAACGTTGTTTCAAATTTAAAAGAAGAAACGATTAGTTTAGAATCTGAAAATAATCTTTTAAAAATCGAAGACAAAACAGTTTCATTAAAAATCAAAGGGGTAAATCCCGAAGATTTTCCAATAATTCCCCAAAAGGATTTTTTAGAGAAGATTTCTATTAATAGTAAAAAATTTTGCGATTCTTTGAATAAAATAGTAAACATTCCTTCCCCATCTTTAGGTAGGCCAGAAATTTCAGGAATTTATTTTTCCTTTGAAAAAGAAACCTTGAAATTAGTTGCAACCGACAGTTTTAGATTGGCCGAAAAAAAGATTCCCCTCCTGACACCTTCAAGTAAAACCTATTCTTTGATTTTACCTCAAACTGCTGCAAAAGAAATTTTAGGGATTTTTGGGAAGGAAGAGGGCGAAATAAATTTCTATTTTTCACCAAATCAAATTTTCATTGAAAGTTTAGCAACTGAATTTCCTCATCCAAAAATCCTCTTTACTTCAAAACTAATCGAGGGTGAATATCCAAACTATCAAGAAATAATCCCAAAGAAATTTAAAACAAAAGTTCATTTAGATAAAGCAGAATTTTTATCTCAAATTAAAACCGCTAGCTTTTTTAGCGGGAAAATAAATGAAGTGAAACTGAATATCAATAAGAAAGAGGGAAGAATCGAAATTTTAAGCCAAAACCCAGATTATGGTGAATTCAAAAGCCAAATTTTTCCAAAGATTGAGGGGGAGGATATTTCGATTTCTTTCAATTACAGATTTTTAATCGATGGGGTTTCTTCAATCGATGAAAAGGAATTTGATTTTCTCTTTACTGAACCCGAAGGACCGGCGATTTTAAAACCATCTGAAGAATATTTCTACATTCTAATGCCAATTAAGGCGAGCTAATTTTTGGTAAAACCCTCTCTAAAAATGAATGGAAAATTGGGCCGGCAACAGTAGCAGCAGGTTGCCTTCTTATCATTGGAGCGTTGTTATTGTTTCCAACCCAAACAGAGACTGAAATTTCTGGGGTGAAACCTACTGTCCAACAATCTCTAAAATCATCTGTCGTTCCTGTTTTAGCAGCTACCTTATAATTTTCAAAATACAAATGAGATCTCGGACCAAACATTGGAGCCCTCGCTTCGTTATCAGAAAGAATGTCGGTGATCAATTTTGCAATTCCACTATCTAAAACTCTAATTTGGGTATATTTCTTTTCAAAAATTACATTTCCCTTTGAATCTTCAATTTTTAAAATCGGAGAAAGAGGAACTTTTATTCCTTCGTTTGCAAAAATAGAATAGGCATAGGCCATTTCGAGAGGGTTTACTTCTCCACCACCCAAAACAATCGATGGTCCATAATTTGAAATATCTTTGTTTAAAGTTGTAATTCCATGGTCCCTTGCAGTTTTTAAACTCTCCTTCAAGCCCTCAAGGAGAATTTTTTCTAAACCCCTAAAATCAGAAATTCCCAAATTTTCAATTTTTTCATTCAACCCTGCCAAATATAAAACTTTTATTGAAGGAACATTAAGGGATTGAGCTAAGGCAGATCTCAAACTTACCCACCCCCTAAAAAGCCCATCGTAGTTTTGTGGGATGTATTCTTTTCCTCCCCAAACTCCAAAATTTGTTGGAGAATCTAAAACTAAAAATTTATCATCGTATCCTTTTTTAAAAGCAGTTGCATAAATAAATGGTTTAAAAGCAGAACCAGGTTGTCTCCCAGGAGCCTTTTCAGTTCCAACTGCAACGTTGAATTTTGGATCAAAAAGGCAATCTATTCCCGGAGTGCAATTTTCAGGATATGGCTTTTCATAATAATTTCCAGTTCCAACAGTCATTGCCAAAACCTCGCCGGTTTTTGGAGAAATAGCAACTAAGGCAGCATTGTGAGCGTTGTATTGCTTATTTCTTTTTATTCCTTCTCTCACAACTTCTTCAGCGATTTTTTGAATTTCATAATCTAAAGAAGTATAAACTTTCCATCCAGCAGTTGCCAAAAATTCCTTTCCATATTCATTTTCTAAAATACTCTTTACCCAAAGGGTAAAATAGGGAGCTAAAATTTCAATCTTTTTCTCTTTAAAAGAAATTTCTTTTCTCTTTGCCTCTTCTGCCTCCTCTTTTGAGATATAACCTTCCTTTGCCATTTTATCCAAAATGTAATCTTTCCTTGCTAAAAGTTTTTCTTTTGAATCTTCTTCGTAGGGTGAGAGTGAATAAGGGGCCTTAATCAAAGCAGCCAAAGTTGCAGCCTCTGGTAAATCTATTTCCCAAACGTGCTTTCCAAAATAGGTTTGGGATGCAGCCTCAACTCCGTAGGCATTTTGTCCAAAAGGAATTTGGTTTAGATACCATTCTAAAATTTGATCTTTTGAATATCTTCTGTCCAATTCAATTGCCAAAATTATTTCCCTCGTTTTTCTTTCTGGAGTTTTTTCTAAGGATAGGAAAGTTGAGCGAATTAACTGTTGCGGAATTGTCGATGCTCCGTAAACTGGCTTTAAAATTTTTAAATCAGAAAGAATTGCTCTAACCAATGCCCTTGGATCAACTCCAAAATGATGATAAAAATTTGAATCTTCTGCACAGATTATTGCATCCTTCAGAAATTTTGGAATTTGGGAAAGAGGAACATAAGTTCTTTTTTCTTCACCATAAATTTCATAGAGCAAAACATTTCCGGTTCTGTCATAAATTTTTGAAGATTGGGGAAATTCTCTTTCAGTGAAAATCTCAGGCCTTGGCAAGTCCTTTGCGTAATAAAGAAACAAAAAGAAAAATGAAAAGGAAAAAATGAAAAAGAGAAAAAAAAGAATTTTTATAAAAAATAAAACCTTCCTTTTCATAATTTTATAATATCATTACTGAATCCAATTAAAAATGAAACCCCCTCCTTTCTGGAGGGGGAATTTTTATTCTTCGGTTTCTTCTTCTTCAACTTCTTCTTCTAATTCCTCTTCCTCTTCAAACAACATAATTTTTTATTTTTTAAAAAGCGACCTTTGAGAAAATCTAAAAAAATTATAATTTTGCAAAAATCCTTGTCAAGATTTACTTTTCCTCAATTCCTCTTTTAATTTCTCAATTTCTTGTTTTAACTCTACGATTCTCAGTTCCCTCCCTATTGCAATCTTTTGAAATTTTTCCAATTCTTCAACCTTTTCCTTTAACTCTTCATACATTTTTACATTCTCAATTAAAGCTGATATTTGGTTTGCAATGATTGAAAAAAGAAAAACTTCTTCATCAGAAACGTCCTCTCTAAATTCAGGAAAATAGACATTTAGAGAGCCAAAAGCTCTTCCCCTTGTTATTAAGGGAAAACAAAAGAATGCCTTTATTCCTACTCTTTTCAATATAGGACGGTATTTTTCAGGAAGGGTTGGATCTTCCCAAGCATTTTTCATCAAATATGGTTTCATTTCAGAAACTGCCTTTCCCACACCCCCTCCTTTTAACCTTCCTTTTTCTGTGGCAACGAATTCTTCTAATTCTTTTGGCCAATTGTAACTTGCTACGTTTTTAAAATATTTTTCTTTTTTATCCCAAACCCAAATTACAGCAGAGCAAGCTCCTACCCCTTTCCCTATTTTTTCCAAAATCATTTGGAGCAATTTTTTCAAATCTGCCTCAAAAATCAAAACGCTGGTTATTTCATAAAGAATATTTAAAAGCTTTTCTCTAATCAGAGAAATTCTTTTTTCTCTTTCAAAGTTTTTCATTTTTCGATTACCTTTGCCCCTGCCTCAGCAATTTTTTTATCATCAGGGGCAGTTCCTCCAGAAACTCCAATTCCACCGATTATTTCTTTACCTGATTTTAAAGGAATTCCTCCAGCAAATATCATTATCCTTCCTCTGTCTGCGTTTGCAATCCCAAAAGCAAAACCTCCAGGCTGAGCAACCTTTCCTATTTCATCAGTTGGCCATCCAAAAGCGGCAGCAGTGTAGGCCTTATCTATTGCAATATTAATCCCCCCATAACCTGCTCCGTCCATTCTTTCAAAAGCAACCAAATTTCCTCCTTCATCGACTACTGCAATGCAAACAGGAATGCCCATTTCCTTTGCCTTCCTTTTGGCAGCTTCGATAACTTTTTTTGCCAATTCTAGAGAAATTTTCATATTTTCGCTTTGTTATTCGACCTTTAAATTTTCAGATTTGAAAAAATTTCTTGAACTGAATCTAATTCATCCAATGCCTCAAAGAGTTTTAGACAGTTTTGTTTCTTATTTTCATCTAAATCTATCATTTCCTTTGGTTTCCAATCCAAAGTCGCAGAATCAATTTTTATCCCTCTTTCCTTTAATTTTTCCTTTACCTTCTCTAAATCTTTAATCTCGCAATAGATATCCAAATTATCATCGTACCAATAAAGATCCTCAGCTCCTGCATCGATTGCAATCAATTCTAATTCCTCTTTAGTTTTGAATTTTGAGTTTTGAGATTTGAGATTCACTGTTATGCATCCCTTCCTCTCAAACATCCATTTCACCGAACCCTCGCTTGCCAATTTTCCGTTAAACCTCGTCAATACATTCTTGATTTCGCTCAAAGTCCTGTTTTTGTTATCGGTAATTCCTTCGATTATCAAAGCAACCCCATCAGGGCCCAATGCCTCAAGGGAAATTTCCTCCAATCTCTCTCCTTCAATTTCGCCCGTCGCTCTTTTGATCGCTCTTTCTATGTTTTCAGAAGGGACGTTATAAGATTTTGCCAATTCAATCGCCATTCTCAATTTTGAATTTGTCTCAGGGTTTGGGCCTCCCTGCCTTACTGCGACTTGAATCAACCTTGCCATCTTAGAAAAAATTTGCCCCCTCTTTTTGGCATCAGCTTCTTTTTTCTTCCTTACAGTTTTTGCATGAGAATGCCCGCTCATGGTTTAAATTTAACTGAATTTTTCTTTTTTTCAACTCTTGACAATTTTTTTTGTTTTGTTAAAATATAATCACCGAGGCCGGGAATTTCTCTCAGTCCGGACAACCTGGATTTCTCTGGGTTGTTCCTCGGAGAAATTCCGCTATAAAGCCTTTGCTTTATTTTTGGCCTCGGTTTTTTTATTCACCGACAACCCTTTCAACTTCTTGGAGCGTTGTGATTTTTTCAATTACTTTTAAAATTCCGTCTTGATACATCGTAACCATTCCCTTTTTTTGAGCCATCTCTTTTAAAGCAGAAATTGAGGGCGAAGTCAAAATGAATTTTTCCATTTCATCATCGACTAAGAACGTTTCAAAAATTCCAGTCCTCCCCCGATAGCCAGTAAAGTTACAATCTTCACAGCCCCTCGCTTTTTTAATTTTTAAATCCTTTGGAATTTTAACATTCAAATTTTTTAACCCCTCTTTTATTTTTTCAAATTCTTCTTTGCTTGGTTTTTCCAAAACAGAACATTTTTTACAAACCTTTCTTACCAATCTTTGAGCAACAGCCATATTAATCGCCGGTGCAATGTTTACTGGTTTTTCACCAAGGGCTACCAACCTTGCAACAGTTCCTGCAGCATCGTTTGTGTGCAAAGTTGTCAAAACCAAGTGGCCAGTTAATGCTGCCTGAATTGCAATTTGAGCAGTTTCGAGATCTCTAATTTCACCGACTAAAATTACATCGGGATCTTGCCTAACAATTGCTCTTAAACCATTTGCAAAATCATAACCTGCTTTTGGATCGACTTGAGTTTGGGTAATTCCCTCTAAATGGTATTCAATTGGGTCTTCGATCGTTATTATTTTTATTTCCGGGTTTTGAATTTCTTTTAAAATAGCGTACAGGGTAGTGGTTTTCCCAGAACCAGTGGGTCCTGTAACGATGATCATTCCGTTTGGTTTTTTAATTTCTCTTTTGAAAATTTTTAAAAGGTCTTCTCTTAAACCAAGCTCTTCCAAAGAAATCAAAGATTTTGGATTCAAAATTCTCATTACTATGGATTCTCCCCATTCAGCAGGTAAAGTTGAACTTCTAATTTCAATTGCTAATTTTTCCATCAAAACCGAGAAACGGCCATCTTGGGGCCTATCGAAAACGTTGAGCTTCATCCCGGATAAAAGCTTTATTCTAGAGAGCAAGGCTTCGTAAATTTTTCTTTCAAAAATTAAAACATCCTGTAAAATCCCATCTAACCTCACTCTTAATTTTGCCTTATTTTCTTTTGGCTCAATGTGAATATCTGATGCCTCAAGTTTTATCGATCCACCTAAAATGACATCCAGAATTTTTGAAGTCTCTTTATCTAAAACAAACTCAAGCTCTTTTTTTAAAACTGGAATATTTTTAATTTCCTTTTCCAAAACCTCTTTTGAAATTCTTACTTCCCCAACAATTTTCTTTGAAATTTCTTCCATAAAATTTTAAAATTAATTAGCAATTTCAGTTTAAATCAAATTTTTGAAAAACTCAATGAAAAGATTTTTAACAAAAAGCGAAAAAGAGACTGAAAAATTGGGAGAAAAAATCGGAAAAAAAATCCTTAAAGAAAAATTGGATAAAACTGCAAAAATCCTTGCCCTAGAAGGAGATTTGGGAGGAGGAAAGACAACTTTTTTGAAAGGCTTTGCAAAAGGATTGGGAATTAGAGAAAAGATTTTGAGCCCAACCTTCATCCTCTTTAGAAAATTCCAAATTCCAAATTCCAAATTCCAAAATTTTTACCACATCGATTGCTATCGAATTGAAAAACCAAGAGAAATTTTGAGTTTGGGTTTTAAAGGAATTATCAAAAATCCAAAAAATATCGTAGCAATTGAATGGGCAGAAAAAATTAAAAAGATTTTGCCAAGAAAGGTTATAAAAATAAAATTTAAAATTTTAGAAAAAAAAGAAAGGGAAATTTTAATAAAATGGCAGAGAGATTGTTAATTTTGGATGCAAACTCAATCCTCCATAGGGTTTATCATGCCCTTCCTCCTTTAACCACAAAGAAAGGAGAATTGGTTAATGCAATTTATGGATTTTTGTTAGTTTTATTCAGAGTAATTAAAGAATTTAAACCAGATTACGTTTGCGCCTGCTTTGATTTTCCAGCAAAAACTTTCAGGCATGAAAAATTTAAAGAATATAAAGCACAAAGACCTCCTTGCCCAAAAGATTTGGCAAGTCAAATTCCAAAATTGAAAGAAATTTTGGAAACTTTTAAAATTCCATTTTTTGAAAAAGAGGGATATGAAGCTGACGATTTAATCGGAACGATTGTTTCAAAATGTCAAGGATTGGAAAAAATCATCGTTTCTGGAGATTTAGATAATTTGCAATTGGTTTCTAAAGAAACTAAAGTTTTTGTTTTAAGCGGAGTAAAAAAATCAATTTTGTACGATGAAAAGGAAGTTGAAAAGAAATATCAAGGATTAAAGCCAGAACAAATTCCAGATTTTAAAGCCTTAGTTGGAGATCCTTCAGATAACATTCCTGGAGTTTTTGGAATCGGAGAGAAAACTGCCATCGATCTTCTTTTGAAATCAAAAAATTTAGAGAATTTATACAAAGAAATTGAAGAAGAGTCAGAAGAGGCTAAAAAATTAAAGCCCAAAATAAGAAAAACTTTGTTAGAATATAAAGAACAGGCTCTTCTTTCTAAATCCTTGGCAAAAATTAGAAAAAATATCCCATTGGAATTTAATCTAAAAGAATGCGAATGGGAAAAGTATGAGGAGGAGAAAATAATTAAAATTTTAAAAGAATTAGACTTTCATAGTTTAGTTAAAAGATTGTCAGAATTAAAAAAAGATAAACAAAATGGTAAAATAAAAAATGCGAAATCTGGACAACAAACTATATTATTTCAATTGAAATGAAAATTTTAATCGCTTACTATTCAAGAACTGGGCAAACAGAAAAACTAGCCGAAGCTATTAAAAAAGAACTCGAAAATCGAGGTCATTTAGTAGATGTGGAAAAAGTAAAGGCCAAAAAAGAACATAGTTTTTTGGGTTGGCAATTTATTCGATTGTTCAAAGGGGAGTGCGAAATTTTACCCCCTAAAATAAAAGATTTATCAAAATATGATGCAATTTGCATTGGAAGTCCAAACTGGACTCGTCTTTCTCTTCCGATGGCAAGGTACCTTAAAAAAGTGAAGGGCTTGGAATATAAAAACGTTGGGTTTTTTGCCACTACTGCTCTCTCACCAGCTTTTGAATGGTACGTTTTTTCTGCTTATTTACTCGATTGGACTTTTTCAAAAATAATTGAAAGAAAGAAAGGAAGAGTTATCGAAAGCATCTTGCTTTCGAGTTTGTTTAAGAGATGGGATGTTGATTCTGAATACGGAAAGAGAGAAATTAAAAAACTCTGCGATAAGATTACAACCCCCGCTTTTTCAATCAAAGAATACATTCTAAAACAAAGAGAGATTGAAAGCCTTCGATTTTTTGCAGCTCTTTTTTCATTTCTTTTTTTGGTTTCATTATTTTTTGGAATTGTTTTTAATTTTACAAAGTATTTTCCCTTTCTTATTCTCTTTTTCCTGAATTTCATTTCTTTGACGATTCTCAGAGAGAGAAATCTTTGGGTTTCTTTTGGAAAAAACATCGGAAGCTTCTCATTAATTTGGTTTTGGACCCTGATCAATTTATATTTACAACCAACCTTCGGGAGGGTAATAACCTTTGGATACCTTTTGGTTTTTATAATTATGAGTTCTTTTCGTAGTAGAAACAGCGTCATTCTTTCTGGAATATTTTCTTTTCTGAGTTATGGAATTTTATACTTTAATTTTCTTTCAAAGAACGTTTTTAATCCGATTCTAGACCTTTCTCTAATAGGAATAAGTTGCGGAATCGTTGCTTTAATCACTGATAATTCTTACAAATCCTATCTCAATTTGTTAAATGCCCAAGAGGAAATAGATAAAATGAGGAAGAAGCTTGAAATAAAAGTGAAAGAAAGGACCAGAGAATTGGAAGAATTGGCTAAAGGTTTGGAGGAAAAAGTAAAAGAAAGAACAAAAGAACTTCAGGAAAAAACAATAGAACTTCAAAAAAGGGTGGCTGAATTGGAAGAATTTCATAGGTTAGCAGTTGGCCGTGAACTAAAAATGATAGAATTAAAGGAGGAAATAAAAAAATTGAAAGAAGAATTAGAAAAATTCAAATCAAAATGAAAAATCAAGAAAAAGAAAAAGCGATCGAAAGCATCGAAAGAATTTTTAAACAGAGAAAAATTATTTTTTTGCTTTGTATCCTTGGTCTTCTAATTCTGTGGAGAATCGTTAAAACTTATCAAATCTCTCCCATTACCTTATTTTTGCTTTTCCTTCTTTCTATCGATATCTTTCCAGTAATTTATTTTATAAAGTCGAAAAAAGACACAATCTCTGCCAAAAGAATTTACTTTTTAATTGCTTCAATTTTTACTTTTGAGTTAATTATTCTCTTTGGAATTTTTTATTTTCTCGCCCCCCTCTTCCTTTTTTATCTAAAGGAATTCTATTTTCCAATTACTCTCTTTTTAACCCTTTACATAATCGTCTCCAATCCGATTTTTAACAATCGAAACTACAGTTACTATTTCTTTTCTCTATGCGTTCTCTTTCTGATTACCTTTGGAATTTTAGATTATTGTGGTCTTTTCCTATCCTCTCCCCTTTTACCCGTCAAAAACCTCTATCACCTTAGCAAACCAATTCCCATCTTTATTTATCTTTTTTCTTCTTTGTCTATTTTCTTCATTATTCAATTTTATGTCGATAATTTTTGGGAAATGTTTAGGAGACAGAGAACAGAGTTGGAAAATTTTAACCTTCATCTTGAAGAAATGGTAAAAGAGAGAACCCAAAAATTGGAAAAGACGAAAGAGGAATTGGAGGAGGCGAAAAGAGAATTGGAAGAGGAAAAAGCTGCCTTAGAAATAAAGGTTTCCGCTAGGACAAAGGAATTGAGAGATTTGGCTGAAAGTTTGGAAGAGAAAGTCAGGGAAAGAACGAGAGAACTTGAGGAGAAAGTTTTGGAGCTTGAAAAATTTCAAAAATTGGCAATTGGAAGGGAATTAAGAATAATAGAACTTAAAGAAGAAATAGAAAGGTTAAAGAAAGAGCTTGAAAATAAAAATAAAAAATGGAAGAAAGAGCTATAAAAGAAACTATTTTAGAAGAAGTTGAGCGGATTATAAAGCTTTACAAGAAAGTCATTCTTCCTTCTGTTCTAATTTTTGGAGTATTTCTTTTTTTCCTTCCTTATTTTTTAAAGATTGAACCTTCTTTCCTTTTCCGTTTTATTTTGTTTTTAATTATCCTTTCTTTTCTTTTTGCTTTTTTCATTCGAATTAGAATTAAAAGAAAAGTTTACGAACTTTCTTTTGAAAAGATTCTTGAAATGATTGTTTTCTCTCTTTTTTTAGAATTTTTTTCTATTTCTCTCGGTTTCTGGGCCTCTCTTTCTCCATCTCAAGGCCTTTCTTTTTTCTTGGCCCCAACATTTATGATCACCTTTTTGGTCTCTCTACCAGCATACCTATCATTAAAATGGGTAAAATTTTTCTTCTTTTCTTCTTATTTTTTCTTGATTTTGATTTTCCTTGCCGGAGTTTTTAATTTTTATCCTCGTCCTCTCCCAATATCGCCCTTGAGATATTCAGTTGCTGCTTGGGCTTCTTTCTTTCTCGATTTAATGATTATTTTCGTCGTTTATCATTTAATGATTAATTTTTGGTATAGAGAATATGCGTTGAGGACGAAATTGGAAAGGGTTCGTAAAGAAATTGAAAGAAAGATCCAAGAGAGGACAAAAAAACTTCAAGAAACGTTTGAAGAAACCCAAATTTTAAGAATAAGAGAAAGAGCAAGAATGGTTGATATAGAGAGAAAAAGTGAAGAATTAGAAAAAGCGAGGACTGCTTTAATTAACATTTTAGAAGATGTGGAAGAAGCCAGAGGAAAGATAGAAGAAGAGAGAAATAAAACTTTAGCAATTATTCAAAACTTTACTGATGGGCTTTTAGTTTTTGATAAAGAAGGGAAAGTTTCTTTAATCAATCCTCAGGCTGAAAATTTTTGTAGAGTAAAAGGGAAAGAGGTGGTAGGGAAATCGATTTTAGAATTGTCTCAATTTCCTGGTTTTAGACTAATCGTCGAGGCAGTAGGAAAGGAACTAAAAGGAATATTCAGGAAAGAGGTCCCAATAAGGGAAGATTTAATTTTGGAAATAACCACTGTTCCAATAATGAGGGAAGAAGAAAAAATTGGAACCTTAATGATTTTGCACGATGTTACGAGGGAAAAGGCAATCGAAAGAATGAAGACAGAGTTCGTTTCGATCTCAGCCCATCAATTGAGAACTCCGCTTTCAGCAATAAAATGGACATTGAAAATGTTTTTGGATGGAGATTTGGGAAAAATAACAAAGGAGCAAAGGGAATTTTTAGAGAAAACCTACAAATCGAATGAAAGGATGATAAATTTAATAAACGACCTTTTGAACGTAACAAGGATTGAAGAGGGAAGATACCTTTACCGGCCTGTTTTGGCAGATATTGTGCCAATTTGTCAATCGGTGATCGATTCTTACAAAGAGGAAATTGAAAAAAAGAATTTGAAATTTGAGTTTAAAAAACCAAAGGAATTACCAAAGGTAAGAGTGGATATTGAGAAGATTTCATTGGCAATCCAAAACCTTTTAGAAAATGCAATTTTGTACAATTTGCCAGGTGGAAAAGTTGAAATTTCTTTGAAATTAAAAGAAAATAAAATTGAGTTTTCGATCAGGGATACAGGGATTGGAATTCCAAAGGATCAACAAAAGAGGGTTTTTACAAAATTTTTTAGAGCTCCTAACGCAATGAGAATGGAAACTGAGGGTTCTGGTTTAGGACTTTTCATTACTAAAAATATTATCGAAGCCCACGGAGGAGAAATCTGGTTTGAATCTGAAGAAGGAAAAGGAACGACGTTTTATTTCACTTTGCCAGTGGCTCAAAAAACTTAATGAATCTTTTCCTTTTGACAGCAATTTTTGTTATAATAAATATAATTCAGGTTTGGCTAATTTTGTTTTTTAAAAGTTTAATTAAGGGAGGAATGATAGTTGGGTTAATGGAGGCATTGGAGTTTTGTATAATGATCTACCTCCTTTTGAGGAAAGAATTGACAATTTTTTTCTTAGTAGTTTCGATTGAAATTTTAGAATGGTTAAGCATTGCCTATTTTTCTACAAAAAGTAAGATTAAATAAAGGTCGAAAAAAAATAATTTAATTTCATGGTTGTACCCTTAAGCGGAAAGCAAGTTTTCTTTGGGTTTGAGTATTTTGACATCGGAAAATTTATGGGTCAACCTCTGGGTTGGTTGAAATGGCCAAATTTGATAGTAATGATTTTTGCGGCAGCAGCTTTTGTCATTGGTGCTTACTATTTGATCCAATACACTAGAGGATTCTTTGCTGGGAGGAAAGCCCCAAGATCCTGGAAACTCATTTTATGGGGAGTGGCAATAACTGCGATTGCTGAACTGGGGGAAATGTTTGGATTTTATGAATGGCCAACCCCTGGATTCTTTGAAATGAATTTCCTTTTGGTCATACCCCATGCCCTAGGCGGAGCGTTGATTGGTTTGGGAGCCTACTTTTTGTACAAAGAAATAACTTCTTAAAAACATGATAATGCCATTATTAGAATTCAATCCAGTAAATCCATTGACTTATCCTTTTGGACCGATGCTCGGAATGAATTTGTATGTTCTTTTGGTTCACATTCCGATCGTTGGAGGTTTTGGGATGGCTGCTTATTACATAGTTAAGTATTTGAAGAAATTTTACGGTGAAAGACCGATTCCTGAAGAATGGAAAATCTTTTGGTGGGCAATGGTTTGGGGGACGGTCCATGAATTGATTGAAGTTCCGATTTTGTATCAATGGACCGTTGGCCAACTTGTAGTGATTGCTTTTATAGTCATTCAAATTATTGCCGGAATTTATTTAATCAGAGGAAGTTATCTTTTGGCGAAAAAATATATCATAAAATAAGATCATGGAAAAGCTTCTTGAGGATCTGGAAAGGGATTTAAAGAGTATCTTAGAAGGGAAAGAGGTAAAACAAAAAAGAAAGGATCTTGGGGATAAAGTTGATATTCGGCTTTGTCGAATGATAGTTTATTCTTTGCAATGGGCATCGGTTGGTTATCAATCTGCTTTGAGGTTTGCCGGAATGAAATTGGGGAAAAGGTTGGGCGAAGTTTCGGAAAAAACTGAATTGGGTTTGGTTTTAGAGGAAATAAAAAAGATAATTGAATATCTGAGAGGGGGAAGAGTAGAAATTGAGATAATGCCAGAAGTAAAAGGTGCCCAACTTAAAATTTACGATTCCTATTTAACCTCAGGAATCCCAAACATTTTACAGAACCTCTGCTTTTTCGAGGAGGGTTTTATTGAAGGATATTTGGATGGAGTAATTGAAAAAAACGGATCTTTAGCAGTTGCGAGCCAGGGAATTAGCGTTTTGGGAGTAACTTGCCAAGAGATAAGGTGCGTTGGGCTCGGCGATAAATTTTGTGGATTTTTAATAAAATTTAGCTAAAATAAAATTATGGCAAAAAAAATTTTATTAGTTGAAGATGAAGATATAATGATTGACCTTTTACAGAGAAAATTATCAAAAGAGGGTTACGAAGTTTCTGTTGCGAGAGACGGAGAAGAAGGATTAAAGAAAATGAGAGAGATGGACCCGAAACCTGATTTGATCTTGTTGGATATTATCATGCCAAAAATGGGAGGTTTTGAAGTGATGGAGGAAATGGCAAAGGATGAAAAATTGAAAAAAATTCCAGTGATTGTGATCTCAAACTCCGGACAACCAGTAGAGTTAGACAAAGCAAAAAAATTGGGAGCAAAGGATTGGTTAATAAAAACTGAATTTGATCCAAAGGAAGTTTTAGAAAAGGTAAAAAAACAAATAGGTTAAAATGGCAAAAATTTTAATTGTAGAAGACGATAGATTCTTGAGGGAATTGATCGCTAGGAAATTGAAAAATGAGGGGTATGAAGTTTTGGAAGCTGTCGATGGAGAAGAAGGTTTAAAGAGAATAAAAGAAGAAAAACCAGATTTAATTTTGTTGGATTTGATTTTGCCAGGAATCGATGGTTTTGAAGTTTTGGCAAAGGCAAAAGAAGATCCCGATACTACTCAAATTCCGGTAATCATTCTTTCAAATTTGGGACAAAGAGAAGAAGTCGAAAAGGGACTAAAACTTGGAGCGATAGATTATTTAATCAAAGCCCATTTTACTCCAGGCGAAATCATTGAGAAGATAAAAAACATCCTTAGATAACTAGCTTATTAGCTTGTAGCTTGTTAGCTTTTTAGCGTTTTTATTTTTCTAATAAGCTAAAGCTAATTCATGCCAGAGTTACCCGAAGTTGAAACAACAGTAAGGGATCTAAAAAAGACTGTTCTTGGCAGGATTTTTTTTGATGTTTGGACCGATGCAAAGAAAATGATAAAGAAACCAAAGAAGTTTGAAGATTTTAAAAAGGAATTAATCGGAAAAAAAATTTTAGATATAAAAAGAAGAGGAAAAAATATCCTCTTTTTTCTTTCTAGCGGGAAGATTCTTTTGATCCATCAAAAATTAACTGGCCATTTGTTATTTGGAAAATGGAAAAAAGTAAAAAAGGAATGGGTTTCAGAAATTGAAGGACCCTTGAAAGAAGACCCAATGAATGAGTTTTTACATTTGATTTTCTTTTTTAAAGACGGTTGGCAATTGGCACTTTCTGATTTGAGGAAGTTTGCAAAGGTTGAAATTTTGACAAAAGAAGAGTTAGAAAAAGAATTATCAGCTTTAGGCCCAGAGCCCTTAGAAGAAGGTTTCACTTTTGAAAAATTTAAAGAAAGAATTTTGAAAAAGAAAAAAGGGAAAATAAAACAAGTTTTAATGGATCAGGAAGCTATTGCGGGAATCGGAAATATTTATTCTGATGAGATTTTATGGAAAGCAAAGATTCATCCTTTCAAAAGAGTTGGCAAGTTAAGTGAGGAAGAATTAAAGAGAATTTATAAGGCAATGAAGGAGATTTTACCAAAGGCAATCGAGGTTGGGGGAGAAAGCATTTCAGATTATAGAAGAATTTCTGGTGAAAGGGGAGGATTCGATCCTTTAAGAAAAGTTTATCGAAGAGAAGGAGAAAAATGTTTCAGGTGCGGAGCGAAAATTAAAAGAATAAAGTTAGGCCAAAGATCTGCTCATTTTTGTCCGGTTTGTCAAAAATTATGATTTATTTGATCTTTGGAGAAGATACATTCAGGGCAAACAGGAAGTTGAAAGAAATTATCGAAAAGTATCGAAAAATCCATAAATCTGGTCTAAACCTTAAAGTTTTAGATTTGAAAGAAAAGAATTTTGAAGATTTCAAGAGAGAATTTGAAAGCTCTTCAATGTTTTCTGAAAAGAAACTTTTAATATTAAAGAATGCAAGTAAAAATAAGGAATTCCAGGAAAATTTTTTAAAAAATCTTGAAAAATTTGAAAAATCCAAAGAAATAATTTTCTTTTTTGAAGAAAATGATTTAAGGGGAAATTCTTTTTTTGGAGAAATTAGAAAACATGGGAGGTCTCAAGAATTCAAATTGCTCGATGACTTTAGGTTAAGAATTTGGCTGAAAAAAGAATTTAAAAATTATGAAGTAAAAATAGAGGAAGGAGCAATAAAAAAATTAATTTTCCTTGTTGGAAACGACCTTTGGAGAATGTCTGAGGAAATTAAAAAATTGATTGCGTTCAAAAAGGGAAAGGAAATTAAAGAAAGAGACATTGAAATTTTAATTTCCCCAAAATTAGAAATCGATGTTTTCAAAGCAATTGACGCAATTTCCTCAAGAAATAAAAAATTGGCCTTTAAATTTTTGCACAATCTTTTAAAAAGAGGAGAAAAACCAGCAGTTTTGTTTTCGATGATAAAATACCAATTTAGAAACCTGATTGAAGTGAAGGATTTAATCGAGAAGGGTGAAAAAATTTCTCAAATAAAAAATAAAATTGAATTACATCCTTTCGTCTTAGAAAAAATTTTGAGGATTTCTCAAAAATTTAAAATTGAAGAATTGAGGAAAATTTATCAGAGGATTTTCAATTTCGATTTGGCAATCAAAACTGGAAAAATAGAACCTGATTTAGCTCTCGATCTTTTTTTGGCTCAACTTTGATAAAATTTTTGCGATTTTTGATTTCTCTCTGTTTGCCTTTCCCTCTTTTATCGTTCCTCTTTTTGCTGCCTTATCCAAAGCTTTATAAAACAAAGGCAAAAGCTTTTTTGCCTCTTCTATTTTGTTTTCTTGAATCAATTTTTTTATTTCTTTTTTTAATTTTTTTATTTTTTCTTTTATTCTTAAATTCTCAATCCTTCTCTTTTCGCTTTTCCTTAGTGCCTTTTTTGCCGATTTTGTTTTTGGCATAGATTAACTATAAAAAACAAACCTCAAACTTTCAACCCTCTTATTTTTCTCAAAAGATCTCTGATTTGGGCTGCCCTTTCAAAATCCAAATTTTTTGCTGCCTCTCTCATTTCCTCTTCCAAAAGTTTTTCATCCTTTATCATCCAAAACTCTGCCTCAATTTCTTTTTCTTTCTTTGCAAACGGCCATTCCCTGATCGGTTTTATAATTGGCTTTGGCACAATTCCATATTTTTTGTTATATTCCATTTGAATTTTCCTTCTTCTTTCAACTTCATTTACTGCCTCTCTCATTGACTTTGTTATTTTATCTGCATACAAAATGCAATGCCCTTCAGGATGCCTCGCTGCCCTTCCCATAATCTGAATTAAAGTTGTCGAGCTCCTCAAAAAACCTTCTTTGTCTGCATCCAAAATTCCGATTAATGCAACTTCTGGCAAATCCAAACCCTCTCTTAAAAGATTAATTCCTACCAAAACATCATATTTTCCCTCTCTTAATTCTTTTAAAATCTGCGGTCTTTCCAAAGTTTTCACTTCAGAGTGCAACCACTGGCAAGAAATTCCCTCTTCTTTCAAATAATCAGCAAGAGCCTCTGCCAATCTTTTTGTCAAAGTCAAAACCAAAGTCCTCTGCCCCTTCTCAACTCTTTTTTTAATTTCTTCAATTAAGTCTTTAACTTGATTTTTAGTTGGTCTTACCTCAATCGATGGTTCCAAAAGTCCTGTTGGCCTTATCAATTGTTCGACAATAAACTCCTTTCCCGCCTTTTTTCTTTCGTATTCATCGGGAGTTGCTGAAACATAGATTATTTTCTTTACTTTTCTGTTAAATTCTTCAAAAGTTAAAGGTCTGTTATCAATACAAGATGGCAATCTGAACCCATACTCAATCAAGCTTTCTTTTCTTGACCTATCCTGAACCGCCATTGCTCTTAACTGGGGAATTGTTAAATGGGATTCGTCAATAAAAATTAAGGGATTATCTTGAAAATAATCCAAAAGCGTCCAGGGAGGTTCTCCAGATTTTCTGAATTCTAAATGCCTTGAATAGTTTTCGATTCCATGACAATAACCAGTTTCCTCAATCATTTCTAAATCATAGTTTGTCCTCTGTTCTAACCTTTGAGCCTCGACCAATTTATTTTGTTTTTTCAATTCTTTTACTCTCTCTTGGAGTTCCAACCTTATATTTTCTAAGGCAATTTTCAATCTTTCTTGAGGAGTTACCCAAAAATGAGCTGGATAGATTGCAAATTTTAAATTGCAAATTTCAAATTGAGGATTCAAAGGATTTTTTGCAACTGAAATTCTTTCAATTTCGTCTCCAAAGAATTCAACTCTTAATATTTCTTTTCCAGTAACCAAGAAAATGTCGATTGCATTTCCCCTTACTCTAAAAGTTGAGGGAGAAAATTCATAATCGTTTCTTTGATATCCAAGGGAGGTTAAATGTGCCAAAAAATCTTTCCTTTTTATTTTCTTTCCCGGCTTAATTTCTAGAGCAACTTTCTGATAATCTTCAGGGGAACCGATGTTGTAAATACAAGAAACGGAGGCGCAAACTATAGCATCATTTCTTGTTAAAACATCTTGAACCGCGGCATGCCTTAACCTATCGATTTCTTCATTTATCTTTGCATCCTTTTCAATGTAAGTATCAGTTTCTGGAATGTAAGCTTCTGGTTGGTAGTAATCATAGTACGAAACAAAAAAGTGCACAGCGTTATCAGGAAAAAATTCTTTGAATTCTTGGTAAAGCTGAGCGCAAAGAGTTTTGTTTGGTGAAATGATTAGAGCTGGCTTTTGCAATTTTTCAATTACCTTTGCTATCAAAAAAGTTTTTCCGCATCCTGTAACACCCAAAAGGACATGGTGCTTTTGCCCACTCTTTAAGTTCTTAACTAGTTTCTCAATCGCCTCTTTCTGAGCCGGTGTTTCTTTAAATGGAGCTTTTAGCCTGAACATATTCGAGTTTAATGCATTTTTTACTTTGCGATAGTTTCTTTTTATTTTACAATAGATTTATGAACTTTGAAAAATTTTTACCTAAAATTTCTGGGACAGGAAAAGAAAGGGCTGGAGAAAGAATAGTAGAAAAAGAAAAAGTTAAAGAAGCAATAGAAGAATTGAAGAGGCTTCCTCTACTCTTGAAGGGCAATATTCTTGATTTAGTTTTAACAATAGCAGGAGAAAAACCCCTTACCTCTATTGAGTTTGGCATTGAGGAAGAAAAAAGATGGAAAGCAGAAGAAGTTTTTCAAGGGCTGAAGACGATTTTGGGAGAATTAAATTTAACCGTTCAAAAGATTGAACGACCAGGCATGGAAAAGAACGAAATTGCCATTTACATTTTTGTAGCAAAGAGTAATGAAATTATTTCAAAAGCGATCGAAGCCTGGAAAAAGAAAGACGAAGAAACCATAGGTAAGCTCTACGGCTACCCAGAAACAGCGGTTAAAGCATTCATCGAGGCAATGGAAGATTTTAAAACTAAAGAGAAAGAATTACTCTTGCCAGGAGAAAACTGGGTAGAACATATTGACGAAGAAACGAGAAAAGAAATTGCGCGAAAAAGATTACTTGAATTTGTTGGCTTCCGGCTCTCAAGAGAGCATTACAAAGAAGAATTAAAGGTCGCTGAAAGGTGGAGAGGGGCAGTGGAAAGGATATGTCCTGAATTTTTAGAGGAACTTTCTAAAGAATTAGAACCTTGGCAAGTTGAATTTTACAAAAAATATGAAAGAAAAACTTAAAAAATTCTTGCCCCAGAGTTTACTTTCTTTTTATCATTTCTTTTTATCTTTTTTGGGAGCATTAATTTATGGTTTTCCTTCGAAAAAATTAATCTTAATTGGGGTTACGGGAACTAATGGAAAAACGACAACTACTGAAATGATTGCTTCGATTTTTAAGAAAGCAGGAAAGAAAATTGCCCTTTTGAATTCGATCAGGTTCAAAATTGGAGAGAAAGAAGAAATTAACAAACTTAGAATGACAATGCCAGGAAGGTTTTTTATTCAAAGGTTTTTAAAAAAAGCAGTGAAGGAAGGTTGCGAATATGCAATTTTAGAAGTTACTTCAGAAGGG
>Ga0080004_1112983_pt1 | contig 26075 bp, 38 predicted proteins | sample WasSprMetagenome_FD_69207 | JGI IMG/M metagenome (GOLD analysis project Ga0080004, IMG submission 69207) | Sulfidic aquatic microbial communities from Washburn Spring, Yellowstone National Park, USA - WS (SPADES assembly) (version 2) | ecosystem: Environmental > Aquatic > Thermal springs > Hot...
GTGGAGGGCGGCCGCCGCGTGTTGTTACCTGGGCGGCGGGGACATGCGCCTAGATGTATACATAAGCCAAAACACGAAACAGGAAACAACAAAAAAAGAAACAAACCAAGGCGAAGAGGTCAGAAGGTGGGGGATATGGAGATGGGTAGGTCTGGCTGTACCGGCGGCGGGTCGTAGACCGCGACGTGGTGGACTAGGTACGACGCGGTGTTGTTGTTGGGCTTGGCAATGCCCAGCATGAGTTGCGAGATGTCCGATGGGGTGAATGTAGTGTCGCTCGTGCTCAGCGAGATGCCCAAGCTGTTGTATAGGTAGAGGTACGACTTGTCTGTGTAGAGCCACTGGAACATGTAGTAGATGTTCCTGTATGTGCTACATGCGAGCGACGTAGAGACGAGTATTGTAAACGAGCCGCTGGAGACCTTGCCCACGAAGTGGTTTGAGCCGCCGCCGCCGAAGTCGCTAGTCAGATATCCGTTTCCGCTCCACGGCGCCGTGAAGCTGTTGCCGAGCTCTACGCCGAGGTCGTTGCCGCCGCTGCAGCCGCAGCACTGCAGCACGTCGAATATCATATGCACCGCCGCGCCTGTGGACGCTGGCGTGAGGCTCCTCACCAGCCCCAGATTACCGCTTGCGCCCGACGGCGACGTCATGGTCAGCCCGTTGTTGACAGATATCGAGTTTCCGTTGAGGTTCTGCGTCCAAGCCGACGATAGGGACGTCCCCGCGAAGTTGTCGTAGAGCAGAAAAACCGAACTGCCGTTGTCCAGCTGGCCGTACGGTATGCCGAACAACTGCTGGCCGGCCCACGCCGATATGCCGACCGTCTTGCCGTCGAGGAGCGCCTTCTTGTATGAGTATATCAGATACAGCGTGTAGCTTGACGACGCGGGTATCTGACCCGTCTTGACGAACCAGTGGTGGTAAGCCCCGTCAAACCAGCTGTACCACGACGGCGCCAGCGCGTTCGCTTGCGGGTCGCCGAACGCGATCTTGCGTACGTCTATCGGCACGCCCAACAGCCGAGAGAGGTACGCGTCTTGTATCGCGACGTGCTGCACGTGCGGCGACGCTGTGGCGTACGACGTGGGGTTCTGCACCGTGATCTGCAGAACCGCGACGTCGTGGACGTCCGGGAGGAGCTCCAAGTCGGGCATTACGTGGCCTCGACGGCAGACCCGGAGCAGCCGGGTATCGCGCTGTCTCCGTCGAACGACAGCGCATACGCGTCGTCGAAGTACGCCACGCCGCCTGGGTAGTACACCGACGCCTCGCCCCTGTCCAATATCGTGCCGCCGGTCTCGAAGCCCCAGTACGTGCAGTTCAGCTTGTACTTCTTGCCAATAACCGTGTCGCCCGGATCCGGCATATCTGGGATCGGCAGCGCCAGGCCGAGGCATCCCTTCTCGTCGCGCGTCAGGCAGTTCCCGGCGAAGAATATCAAGGTCGGCTTCGCGTCGTATCGATACTGCGTATCGACCGCACCCACGGCGTAGTCGTACCTGGACGTCGGGATCGGCATGCCGAACAGGTAGTTCAGCAGTCTGCGGATCAGATACTCGACCGGATTCATCACGTCTGGCTTGTAGAGCTGCCTCCACGTCACGGGATACGCCTCGGCCGGCGAGACTTGCAGAGTCGACGCCACGTCGGCCACGTGCCAGTTAGTCGTAACTACGCCGTCGGCGACTCTGCAGACCGACCCGCCGCCCTCCTTCCCTATCAGCCTGGGAAAAAAGGCGCGGAAGGGCCTCCGGACTACGTATATCCTCTTGCCGTCCTTATAGAGGCCGTCGGCCCTAAGCTCAACGCCGGCAGTCGCCGCAAGCTCCGCGATGCTCTTGTCGGTATACCACACCTCCATATTCCTGCCCTTGAAAAGTACCCTGTACTTGCTCATGCCCCCGCTATATAGACTATTGAGTAGACAGAGAAGACCTGTATGTTCCCCCGGTCGTCCGTGACCACCACGAAGGCGGAATCAGCCGCCTTAAGGGTGCCCTGTACAGACATCGCATTGACCGTATAGACCCGCACCTTCTTCCCCACCAATTGATTTAGGAAGTCCTGGGGAGACGCCATCGAGGATCCAGACCACGAGGCGCAATATCTCTATCTACCCCCAGAAGGAGAGAAGGACAAGGAAAAAATCAGTACTTGTCGAACACGAGCGACATCCAGGCCCTGAACCACGTGCACGCCGTGTCCGCATCGGTGACTTGCCACTTGCCGCCGTTTTCCCGCTTCAGCCTCGCCGTCGGGGCGCGCCTGTACGTCGCCGTGTCGAACGACTCGACGTACCTCAACGTGCCCCACCTCCGCAGATGCCGGAGGGCCCGCGCCGCGGGCCCCAGAAGGTGGATTCTGTACACCGTGCGGTAGTCCTCGACGAACCGCGCTATGTACTGCGCGCACCTCATGTGCTCCCTCGCGCAGTCTATGTCGCCAAGCCTCCTCGCCGGAACCGCCACTATGTCTGGCCGCGGGTCTAAATCTTCCGGCGGCGGCTGCAGCTGCTGCGCGACGAACATAAGCTCGCCGTAGCGCCTCAGCGTCGGCGCAAACTTGCGCCACCTCTGCACAGTCGCCTTGTGGTCGTCGAAGGCGTCGGGCACCACAATCCTCACACTCTGCCAATTCGCCGAACTCACAGCCCTGTCCACCAGCTTGACGTACTCGACGAAGCTTAGGCCGTGCCGCGCCGCAGATATGCCGACGTCCACCATCAAGTGCACCTGGTTCAGCGACTTGGCGGTAGACCTGTGCACAAGAGACACTAGCTTGCCAGATACATAGCAACTGTCTGGGATAAAAACAATGGGTACGCTAGACATTTGGACAGCTGTTAATCGACTCTATAAACTTCTTGAACTCTTGCTTGTTCCTCACGGCGTACACAATTGCATATCTGGCGAACTCAGACCGCGAGACGCCGAACTCCCTCGCCATATCCTCGACAATCTCAAGAAGCTCGTTGCTCACGCGGGTAGACACCACGGCGCCGCCCACTGCGGGCGCCCTAAGGAGTGGCTTGAGCTCCATCATTGCCCCTCCCTCTTCAGCACGTCCTTGTAGTTCATCAGCAACTTGGCTAAGGCGTCCCTAATCGCCTCGCTCCTATTCGGATAGATTCCTCTACTCACCATGTTATCAATCGCAACGAGCATCGCCCTCGGCAGGTGCACCGAAACCAGCTCCATCGGCTCCTTCTTCCTCCTCTTACTGTCCACATTCTGTTTCGCTTTTGTACTGTCCGTTTCCACGGGCACGTTTTCACGGTTATTCTCTACCACCACGGACAGCGGAAAGCACAGCTCTTCGCCGTCCGACGTCTTTATGCACCTCTCGATCTCAATCTCTCTAGTCATGGCCCAGCCTCCAGCCGACGATCTCCATCCTGCCCGCGTTGAGCGCCCTAACGATGAAGTCCTTGGCGACGTGGCGCCACGTCGCAGAATCAGCTGAGGCGACCAAGTTCATCAGCAGATCCAAGGCATCTATAGCATCCTTCAGCGCATCGTACCTCTTCAGCACATCCTCTCTTGGCACTTTACTATCTCTCACCGCTATAACTACTGGTATCCAAGCCTCATACAGCTTATCCTCCAACCTCTTCAAGTAGTCAAGGAACTCGCCCTTGTCGAATATCTCTACCGCGTCGAGTATTGACAGCTTCATATCACTCGACATGTAGCACATTGCCCTCCCTATGCACTATGTATCCATGACTTACGAGCTCTATCTGCACCTCATCGATGTCCACAGCGTCGTAGATGTATTCCACATTGCCCACCGCTACGGAGACCCCTCCGGGCGTCTCGTATATGTCCACCTTATCGATCCCTATGCGTTTCAGCTCCTCCAGGAGCGATAGAAGCTCCTGGAGGTCCTTTTTCCCGGGTTCTTGTGTTTGGGACATGTCTACATGTATACTCCTAATTTATATAGATGGTAGTTGTATTACGCGGCGCGGCGCGTCCACGGCAATAGAGATTTTGCGCGCGGCTGCAGCTGCCGACATGTCTCCAGATGTCGAGGACCTCGTGCTCTGGGTCGGGTCCAAGGCGCCCCTCCCAGCGGAGGTCAAGGACTTGAGCAAGCTCGGCGAGCTGCAGATACATATAGGCAGGTTCAAGACGTCGGAGGAGATATGGCGCAAGTACGTAGCGCCGCATCTAGGCAGGCGCAGGGTCTGGATCGTGCCGGTGCTGCCGGCCCAGTTCAAGGTCCACCTTCTCGCGCACGTCAAGAGGGCGCGGGACGTCTACATGGTCGAGATACTGCGCAGCAAGGTCATGGAGTCGCAGTACTACCAAGAATGTGGATACAAGCTGCAGGAGCTCGACCGCGATAGGTGCTGGATAGCGAGCACCGACGGCATCTGCGCCGTCTACTGCTACAGAGGGCTGGCGGTGGTGAGGGAGCTGAAGTTCGACGTCATGCCCCTCGCGGTCTGAACGTCGTGGAGAGCAGTAACCCGAATTTTTCGGCGGATGTATACATCTAATATTATAACTAATGTGATCAAAAACCCGACCAGGGGACGAGGAACCGCCTCAGCCTCTCCTGCCCCACATACGTATCGTCTTGCACCACCTCCTCGACGTCTGCCTCCTCCACGGGCTCTATCGACTCGTCGACAAGCTCAACCTCGCCGTCGGGAGCCGCGGGCTCAACGTCCACGTCGATGCGCTCAACAGCCCCAGCACCGCGGATCCGCACGAGCGATCCGTCGTCAAGGAGCAAGTACTTGCTGAACACGTCTATATCCAGCCGCCTGGCCTCTTGGCGGAGGACCTCTGAAGTAAGCTCAGTTGAGCGACGCGACATATGCACGCAGCTGCCTTATCTTATCCCGATCGGCCTCCCTAGGCCTCCTCTTGATCTCCTGTATCAGCTGAAGCGCGTCCTTCAGCATGACCGCCCTCCTGGCCAGCTCCCCGTCGGCCCCGCCTATCCTATCGATCGGGGCCTTAATTCTCTTTTCAACCTTCTCGATAGCGCGCATTAACTGCTTCGATAATGTGTCCAAACGCTCATTAGTCGCGATCCAAGTGATGAGAGAGTCGTCGTCCTTAGCGGCGCCGAACTTGAGGATCTCCGAAAGGAGAGAGACGACTTGCCTCAGCTCCTCGCGCTCCGATACGGTGAGCGTCATGAACGTGATTGACGTATTCGCCATGTTTAGCACGGCGTTCTTGACGTCGTGGATCTCGTTCATCACCATCTTGAACAAGCTGTCTATCTTGTCGATGTTGTAGATGTTGACGTTCTGGGCGTTGATCGTCAGCAGCTCCGGATTCTCTATCACGGCCTTCAGACGGGGGTCGCCCTCGATCTTGTCCAAGTAGCGCACCGCCATGCGGATGACAGAGCTGCGCGACGTATGCATCTGCGACGCCAGCCTAGCGAGCGCCTCAGCCGTATCCGCATCGAGGACGATGGAGACGCGGACTTTTCCGGGAGACATGTATACCGCACGGCGAAGGAAATATATCCCCCATGGACAAAACCCCCGCCAAGGATAGAGATATCCAGCGGATGCGCTGCGCACATCATGCCGACCGTCGCGCTCGACATAGACGGCACACTCAAGCCATACGGCGGCGTCATAAGGCCCGAGGACGTCCTCGCCCTGTCCAAACACGCGGAGCTGGCGATAGTCTCCTCGCGGCCGGACTGCAGAGACGTGGCGAGGCAGCTCGGCATACAGCACGCATGCTGCGGACAGGACAAGGCCGGCTGCCTCCGGAGGGTCGCGGAGGAGGTGCAGAGCCCAGGCGGGAGGATCTACATAGCGGATCTGCAGAGCGACTTCGACGCCGCAAGGGCCGCCGGCTGGGACTGGGCCGACGTCAACAACCTCTGCCTCAACCTGGGGAGCGGCTTGACGAAGTTCGACGGGTGTGTGAATATAGACGTAAGGCCACTTGAGGCCGTCCACGTCGTTATGGACCTGCTGGAGCCGTGGCCCCTCCCCGACGGCTCCGTCGCCAAGATAATAGCGAACGACGTCATAGAGCACATACCGTGGCGCAGGCAGAGGGAGCTCTGGAGCCAGATCGCGAAGGCGCTCAAGCCAGGCGGCGTCCTACAGATGCGCGTCCCCGACGTAGAGCTGATATACATGAGGCTCGTAAGGCCCAGGCGGCGGGAGTCGTTCGAGATGTTATACGAGTCCCTCTCGTACTGGATAGGCGGCGGGCAGGACTACCCCGAAAACACCCACATGACGTTCTTCACAGCCGACGCGGTGATCGAGCTGGCGCAGAGGTACGGCCTAGCTGGCACATGTCGCGACGACGGAGGCACGAACATAATCTGCGAACTACGGAAGACGTAGTATGGACCTCCTCGATAGCTTGGTGACGTTCGCGATCATGTTTGCGGCGATTGCAGTGCCGGTCGCCGTCGGCTATGTGACGTACAGCACCGTGACGTCGAACCTAGACGTGTGGACAAGGATACTCGCATTCGTACTAGGCGTGCTGTTCTTCCTCATCGTCGGCGTCGTCGTCGGCGTATTCATCGGCGCCTTTATAAAGGACATGGAGGTGGATGAGCTGAGGCGCAGATGCGGCGGCGACGTCGACAGACACAAACGCAGATGACCTTTCCACTCGCCTTTTTTTCCCTCAGTTTTCTCATCGATTAATAGAGATATATGCTGTACGGTCTCCATGGCCGACATGGCGGGTCAAGATGTTGACGAATTCGACGTCGCCAGATTCTCCGCATTCAGAGAACTGTGCAGCAAGCTTGCCAAGCCGACGGGGCCAGGGGAGGGGGTAGGGCTCTACGTGGCGAACGACCTCGTGGAGATCAAGGAATCCGTCGACGGATCTACTGTCGACGTGACGATGTATGCAGACGACACAGCCGAGATCTGGATAGACGACGGCAAGGAGACGTACAGAATCGCCATGGTGATAAACAATGACCAGTTCATCGTGGAGAAGCACAACGGAAACCCAGCCCCAACGAAGACACGCGCCACGTATCTGAGGTGCGGTGACCGCCGCTACACCCCGAAGGAACTACTGCAAACGCTGAAAAACTTCATAGAAGCAACCAGAAGGCTCATGCTACGCTTCAGCTACATATGGTACAGCCCCAACTAACGCAACACCTTTTCCACCAGCCCTTTTCTTATGGGCGAAACATTTAAATACTAGTGTTTTCATTATACACATGGCAGAAAAAATCCCCTTCGGATTAACGGGGCGCAAAATCAACGTTTTTTCCTTCGACAGGGATCCCGAGACGCATGACCTCATATTTGCGCCGAACAAGAACTACAGCGTATACAAGGCTGGCGATGTGGTGGTAATGATCGACGACGAAGAAGTCCGCGTATTTAAGACGTTAGACGAATATGTGCACTACGAGAAGTGGGTATCTGACGGAGATCTGGATGAGATAGACTTGGTGATCGCCGCGCAAGAAACACCGCCCTTCAGACTATGAAGCTGAGGAAATACTGCATCTTTAGGGGGCAAGAGTGGATAGATGTAATAAGGATCCACGAGGTGCCGTGCGACGGCATGATTCGTTACGTAGTCCACCACGTCGAGGAGGAGGACTTGGACGTCTTCGATTCGGTTGAGGAGGCCTTGCAATTCATAGCCACGGAATACATAGATAGCAAGCCCTCTCAGTTACATATTGGCGAGTGCCCCTAACCGCAACATTTTTATTTCCGCCTTTTTCTTATGGACATGGCAAGCAAACAGACGAATGTAAATAAGATGAGCGAGGTAGCCAATGCGTTAAACATCCTAGCGAAGCACGGCGTCTTGCTGGGAGGGCGTCCGCCCAGCAGGACGGTAAAAGAGATACGGGTCAGCGAGACCGGCGTGCTGTATGTCTGGTACGGCGATTCTAGGAACTCCGCCCCCTCGGTGACAACACCGAGGGGCGGGAAGTATCTGCGTAAGTTCGTCGTAGACCTCTCGCGGCTGAACCTCCGCCCAACCGAATAATATTTTTCCTTGCCCGAAAGGTTTATTTTTTCCTTCCTTCCCTTCCTTCGGGGGCTGGCGTGCGCCAAGCAGCGTCTCATGCAGATGCGTTGCACACCCGCCAGCCGGTCCCCCCGCTTCTCTTTCTCTAGAAAGAGAATGCTGAAAAAAAGTGGGTGCGTTAGCGCGTCTTCAGCGACGCTACCCTGGCCTTGTGTTCTACATGCCGCTCTATCGCCGACAGTATGACCTCGAACAGCGTGAAGGCGACGCCAAGGCTGAAGAAGAACATGCCGCCGAAGAACAGTATGTACTCCACGGTGCCGACGATCGGCGGGAGGTTTGCGCCGAAGTTGTAGATCGCCCGCAGGACCTCTATCGGCATGACGAGCACTATCATCAGTATGCCTACGAGCACCAGCGGGATGCCGATCTTCATGCCGCCCGTGTCGGCATGAAACGATATCTCTATCGCGGCCTAGATAGCGATCTGTAGCGGTATGCCCCAAAGCGCGGCGAGCGTGGCCACCAGCGACGCCGTATACACAGCTATGTCCTTCGGCGCGCTCCTCAGCTGGGGAGGCGCCTCAAGGTCCTCCACTATCTGATACGCCACGTAGAGCGCGGCGATGACTCCGGCGGCGGCTGCCGCCTGCGGCATGGCCTTGGCGTAGTCGAACAGCCTCGCGGTGAATATTCCGAGCGCGATGTGGACCGCGTCGCCGTACTTCGTCATCAGCTTGTATATCTGGTCGACGACGTCGTACGCGGCGTACCTCCTCGCGAGGGCCGCCGCAACCCTGGCCGCCGCTATTACAGCCGCGGCGAGGACGACTATATCCATGTGCCGGACGTTAAGCGTTGACTATATATCGCTATCATGGGGGAACAGTATGCAGAACGCCGACGTGTGGCGGATAGCCTACGAGCAGCCGCACCAAGTCGTCGCCTACGGCCTCTCCGAGCTCGTAAGGAGCGCCAGGGGGCACATGATACACTTCACAGTCACGAGGCTCGTCAAGACGTACCTCAAGACGCGGTACGGCGTAAACCCGCCGAAGTACCGAACAGCCAGGTACTTCACGAAGGTCGCTTGGCTTTTGCAGTGGCTCTGCTCGCAGGGCTTGATGTTCTGCCGCCTCCAGCCGACGCGGCCGAAGATCTACTGGCTCACCGACATATCGCCCCTCTGGACAACCGACCCCAGGGAGATCGAGAGGCTGCTGCCGCGCAGAGTCCCGCGGCCGGAGGTCGACTTCGAGCGCATCTCGCTCTAGTACCCCAAGATCTTGGTAAACGCAAACTTGATTTTTTCCTCCACCGCGTCCCAAGAGTAGTTCCTCCTTATCCACTCGACGCCAGCCTGCGCTCTGGCCTTCACCTCGTCGTAGTTTGTGTAGATCTCGACGAACTTGAGGCACGCGTCCTCGGGATCCCACTCCGCCCCCTTGCCGCTGTGGATCTGGTTGCCCGGAAGCGGCTCCACCATCCGCGCCGTCTTGACGTGGAGGTACCTCTCCAGGCCGGGCGGCGTATATTCGACCCACGGCCCTATGTTCGGCATGAGGACGGGGACGCCCCTCCCCAGCGCCTCCAAGCCAGACATCTCGAACGACCCGCCGCGGCTCGGCAGGAGGACCAGGTCGGCAAGGTCGTAGAGGTCGATCAGCCAGTCCCTAGCCAGCCTGCCCTCCACGATGAACATCTTGTACCTCGTAAGGAGCTTGAACGCGGGGTCGGTGATGTCCATCTTCTTCACCACGAGCATGTAGTCCACCTTGGCCCTCTCCACGCAGTCCATCAGCTTCGCCGCCAAGTCCGCGCCCTTCCGCCATCCAGAATGCCAGAGGAAGTACAGAATCGTGAAGGGCCTCCTCCTCTGCTTGATGTCGTACAGCGCCCGCACGACGGGGTGGACCGGCCGCCGCGGCTCGCGGAACCACTCGGCCTCCAGGCCGTGCGGCACTATGTAGACCGGCGACTTGACGCCGGACTTGACATATGCGTCGTACGACCAGCCGGAGTTCACGATGAAGGCGTCCGTCAGATTCGCCAGCTCCGCGGCCCAGGTGCTTATGGCGTCGCTGTCGGCGACATCCACGCCGACCAGGAACGGCACGTTGGACCGGACGCGCCTAAGCACGGCCTCCTTGACCTCGCCCAGCGTCGTCAAGGGGTAGAAGTAGGGGTGGAGGACGGCGACTTGGCGGATCATGTTTGCGCTCGCGGGGAACGCCCCCAAGGGCAGGGGGTTGACGGCGTAGTGCCTCGCGAGGAGCTCTATATGCCTCTCGGCGATGTAGGTGAAGGAGAGGTCCTTACCCTTGGGGTAGTAGTAGTGGATTGGGTACATGCCTGCGTCGCCCGTCGGCGCGTTATCGCTCTATCGACCCAGAGGCAACATTTAAATATGAGATGTATACATCTACAACATGGAAGAGAACGTCCAGAGAAAGATCGTAAACGACGTCGCAAGGCGCGAGAAGATCAGGGAGCTTAAGAGACGCGCCTCCCGGCGCGGCATGAATATGTACGACTATGCGTTGATGACAAGCGCGTTCTATGAGACCGTGATGAGGAAAGGCGTGATTCATCAAGACTTGCAAAACAGGATGTGGTACGGCGCCACCGCCGTGGCGGCGGCGGCGAATTTCTTGCGGTTCAAGGATAAACGCAATTTAGAGACAGCTCTAAAACAGCTCAATAAGATACAAGAACGTCTCAAAATAAATACCGAGACTCTGCAGACCTTGCTGATTCAAGCAAGCGTGAAAAGAACGAAATCTGTGAAGATGGCGATCATGCAAGAGCTGGTTAAGCTCCTGGCCGAGCTCGCCGTAGAGGCGAGAGAATTTGATCCGCAGAACCTCGACGCCAAGGTCAAGTCCTAATCCCCCTCCTTTTTTTATTCGGCGGGGAAAAATTTTACTTGTGTTTTAGACAGGTCAAATTTTTGGACGGCGTTTTTTCAATTACTTCTTCGCGAAGACTACCTCAAGCCCTCCCCTGGAGATCTGGGTTTTCAAGTCTCCCTCCTTCCCCAAGACCGCCTTCAGCTTGTCCTCCAGCACCTTCGGGTCGACTCCATCCAGCCGAACGTAGATGTAGCCGTTCGCCATCCTCAGCACCGCCGCTATCTGGCTTGCCAAGTATGTATGTACGAAGTCCCTGGTGAGGTTCTGGAGCGCGGTGAGCTCGCTCATCGCTGTGGAGCTACGGCGTCGATATTTTCTCTATCGCCCTGGTCCCCCTCCTGGTTTGCTTCTTGCCCCTCTTCGGCGCCTCCCTCAAGCATGTCTTCGGGGAGCTGGGGAGCCACCTGTAGGTCCCTCGCCCCGCCCTTGGCGGCCTCCGCCGTGGCGTAGAGGACGGTGTAGGGTATCGTGACGACTATACGCACCTCGTCCTTGTCCCAGATCACCGTCATCGTGTGGCTCACGTTGATCAGCGCCGCCGTGAGCCACGACGCAATGAACTTGACGATCCTGTTGGATCGGATCGGCAACCCTGCCCCGAGCTGGATCCTCGCTGGCTTCGGCGCCTCGTCGCCGCCTTCGGCCTTCCTCCGAGGCATGCCGCGCAATGGAGCAGAACGTAATTTATCTATCACGCCGCCGCGGGTCCGACTCGGCGAACGACAAGATGAACGACTTCGCGCCCCTCTGAAGTGCAAACAGTACCGTACCATATATCGGAGTGCTGGGCATTTATACAGTATGTCGCGGAGTATTGGTAAATATTGCGGTGGTCAAATTTTCGGGGGAACGATAGCGATAGATATAGGGCACGTCCGCGGTTTCGATGGCAAGGTCTAGAGGATTGCCCAAGTCGCCGCAGGCAAGGTACGCCAAGTGGCAGGCCAAGTACGACCCCACCGTAGTGCAGACCAGGTTCAACGAGGTGAGCTCCGTCGCGCAGGCCAGGGCGCAGGCCGGCATAATCGCGGCCGCGCAGGCCCAGCAAGAGATAGGCGCCATACTCGACCAGTACGGCGTCGCCGGCCCCGCCAGGGCGATCTATCTGTCGTTCGGCATGAAGGTGTGGCACGCCACGCAGAGGCTGACCGGCCCCGCGCTTGGCACCGAGGTCAACGGCCTCACGCAGTACTGGCAGACAGCCTACGGCGCCAACCCGACGATACTGAACGCCATAGCGCAGGCCCTCGGGGTCACTGCGCTGAGCTACTGAGCCGAATAGAGGCGCTGTATAACGCGTCCCCTTTTTTCTCCCTCCCCTCTTGATAGAGATTTTTCTCGGCGTATCCGACGGAGCCATGAGGCTCTACATAGCGTATGCGGACGCCCCGTCCCTCTCCGTCGTGGCCAACCACGTCGCCAAGGTGGCGAGGAGGAGGGGGCACGAGGTGTTCATGAGGACGTACCCCGACCTCATGGAGTACAAGATGCTGAAGGCCGAGGGGCTGCTCTACATATATCCAGTCAACCCGCCGATGGCCAGCCGCTACGCGGGTTTCTACGCCACGCAGGCGAGCTACATGCCGGAGGAGAGCCAGCTGTGGTACGGGACGGCTGAGGGGACGCCGTGGGGCTTGCCGGCGTCGTACCCCATGTGGAGGATGATCCGCTTCGTGGCTAACTCGATGTACACCGCGTCGAAGCTCCAGGAGGTGGACTACCGTGTGGTCGACATAGTGCACCACGGCTACGACCCCGACGAGATGAGGGAGGCGCTCGACTACGTCGAGGTGCTGAGGAGGAAGGTGGAGAGGGACTTCCAGGGACGGATAATATTCTCCGTCGTGGCTGGGGGCCACGCCCGGAAGGGCTGGGGCCAGCTGTTCGACGCCTTGAGCAAGCTGAGCGACCAGGTGAGGCAGAGGATCGCGGTGCTCGCAGTGGCGCCGCAGAAGGTGGTGGACGAGATACAGAAGCGCGGCTTGGCCGACGTGGTGAAGGTCGTGGGTGAGTTCGGCAAGATGATCCGCAGGAACGTCCTCGCGGCCATGGCCGTGGCGGACTACGTGATCGTGCCGACGCTGGGGGAGGGCTTCGGCCTGCCGCTCCTTGAGGCGAACGCCTTGGGCAAGCCGGCGATCCACTCTTGGTTCCAGCCCTTGTCGGAGTTCTCCGACAGGGAGTGCAACATAACGTTTCCCTACGACGACGTCAAGGAGGTCGTGGACAGCGGCGTCGAGTTCGAGCTGCACGTCTACGACCCGGAGTACTTGGCCGACGCGATAACCAAGGCCGTCGGGATCTACGGCACGGCCGACTACGACAAGATGGCGTCCAAGTGCGTCGAGTCCGTCAAGCAGATGACGATATACGAGCTCTACCCGCGCCTCCTGTCCCACCTCAAGGCCTAGCAGATGGCGCAGTCGGCGACGTACGACCTCTTTTCCTCCCCCCTCGACGTATCCAGCGCCAAGGCCAAGCTCAACGAGAAGCAGTTCGCGCCGGTCTTAGCGCTCCGCCTCGACACGTCGAACATGCCATATTCCTTCGTCATGACCGCATCTGCCCTCCTCGACTTCATATTCGCCGTCCAGTTCGCCGTCGACATCAACATAGACAGCTGGACCTGGGAGCAGCTGCAGAATCTGCTGAAGAATCTGATCAACACGCAGACGATCTCCATCACGCAGATCGTGAATCCGCAGTACTCAAACGCGTTCAGCCAGACGCTGATCTCAAAATGCATCTACGGCAAGTCGCCCTTCGACTACTGCTACTACGACCCCATATTCACTCTGGACAACGTCAAGTCGTGGCTGAGGAGCGCCATCAATAGGCTGAGCCGCAACATGGCGACGCAGCCGACGCTGTCGGCCGTCGACATAAATCCGAACCTCGCGCAGTGGTTCAACTCGCTCCTCAACGCCGTGCTCCAGGCGCTGCAGAACGCGTGCTACCTCGACGCGTGCCTCCTCGACGTGTCGCATTTCTCGCCGGAGCAAGTCGACGTCTCGATTCTGCTGTACATATACCGCACGCTGCTGGAGGAGCTCAACGGCAAGCAGCTCGACATACAGACGACCACCTTGGACGATGCCCTGTGGGGATGCGTGCTTGACTTCAGCCCGCTGGACGTCTGCCGGCTGACGCCGGTCGACGTGACGATCATGATTCCCGACTTCTGGCGCTACGTGTCGACCATATGGCTGGCGGTCAAGTCGAACTTCAGCCCGATGCAGACCGCGTCCAAGTCGGCGTTCGTAGACCCGACCCTGCCCTCGGTACCGATCCCGCCGACCTTGGCTGAGCTGTTCCAAGAGGCGTTTCCGCAGCTCGCGGAGAACGCTCCGTTCGCGCCCCTCACCGCGCCGGCGGAGAGGTGGGGCTCCCAGATGTCGCTCATATACAACGTCAGAAGCGCGGTCAAGAGGATGCTGCGCGGCAGGCCGATCCCCGCGCCTATGTTGAACGCATACGCGAACGCCGCCGTCGAGTACTGCATGGCGTTCCACCACCGTAGGGACCGCTTGAGGTATAGGGTCTACGCCGGCATCGGCCTCGCCAACTTCGAGTCGCTGTGGCTGTCGAAGTGGACGGCGTACGGCCTCGACCAGGCGACTCTCCAGCAGATGCTCCCCGTCTTGAGGACGGTCTGCGCGGTGCCCGGCGGGAAGGACTCTCCACTCTCATAGCGTCCAGAGTGGAAACCCGTATTTTTCGGGGGATGTATACATCTAATAATTATTAACTGTCCGCACCTCAACGCCGATAGAGAAATTGGAACGTGAGCCGACGCCGTCATGAGCTTCCTCGGCGTGCCTTACAAGCAGCCCGCCCAGCCTCTGAGGGCCAGCGACTGGAATCTGCTCGTCCAAGCCGTGGACACGGTATACGCCATAGCGTTCTACCAGGTGAACGTCCTCTTCGGCGGGATCTCGAACATCTACGTGGCTGGCCTTGTGGATCTTGACGGAGCTTACTTCGGGGACGAGATATATGTAAAGGGACTCAAGGTCCTCCACGACCAAGACCCGATCTACATCTCGGCCTTTTTGACGCAAGCGCAACAACAGCTCTACCAGCTCGTGACCGCCTATCTGCAGCAAGTGGATAAAGACATACAGTCGGTCTACAGCCAGCTGGTCAGCCTGTCCGGCACGGTGTCGCAGATCAAGCTCTACGCCACGCCGTCGGCCGTGTCGTCCTTCGTGCTGCCGGTCACGTCGACGCCTACGCCGCTTACGCCGTCAACTACGCCGATAAAGAGGGCGTTCTTGTTCGTCACGTCGGACACGCCGTATGTGGTCTACGTCGGCGGCGTCGCGGGCCAGCACTTCCCCATTGCGCCCGGCACGTCGGTGAGCTTCGACGTATGCGACGCGTACCTCCTGTGGCTGCGGTCGCAGAACTACAGCTACGTCCGCGTACTGCTTGAACAGCTGTCGAATAACGTATGCTGAGCGACGGCGGCCGCGGCGACGCGGAGCTGGAGCTAGTGGTGTACGGCAAGGACGGGAAGGTCAAGCGGATAGTGAGGGTCAAGGGCAACAAGTTCCTCACATGCGGCGTGTCGCTCCTGTGGCAACTCCTCAGCGGGCAGGCCAGCAACCCACAGGTCGGCCTCTGCGGCGGCGACTCGTCCGCATCGGTAGACCCGTCGCAGACCTGTCTGCAAGGCATACATCAAGCATGCGTCACGCCGTCCTCCGTCACGATAAGCGAGAACAAGCTGACGGTCGTCGCCGTGTTCGACGGAAATACGGGCAACTTCAACTGGAACGAGGTCGCGGTGGCCGACCTTGCGCATCAGTGCCCCAACTGCAGCTATGCGCCGATAGACAGGTTCCTCGCGCAGTTGGGCGTTAAGCAGCCTGGCGAGGTCTGGCGGCTCACAATGACCATCTCCATATCGTAGCCATGCCTGTAACGATCAACTCGATCAACTACTCCTCGGGGACTTTGACGCTCAGCTCGCTCAACAGCGAGACCGCGGTGTATCAATACGGCCCCGCGCCCACCGACGCCATAGTCGAGGGCTACATCTCCCTCCAGAACCTCCAGACCGGCGACATAGTGGTCATCACGGTCTACATATCCGTCGACGGGACGAACTACGTAGTGTATCTGCAGAACACCATAGCGGCGCCGGTCTCCATGCCCGTCATGAGGATCCACACGGTGCAGCTCTTCCCCAACATGCTGATGAAGGTCACGATAAACCAGATCTCGGGGACGCCCAGGTCGTATCCGTACTACTTCGCCGCGCAGGTGCTGTCGTCGTGAGCGCGACTGCGTACCCGACACCGATCGCAGACGCGGCGGGAGGCGGCACACAGATCACAGTCACGCAGTTCTCTCTCTCCGACTCTGCGGTCGGCAGCGAGGTGTCAGTATCCGCGGAGAGGATCCTCTCGGTCAAGTCGCCGATCTCGATACCTCTCTCCGGCCCCTACACGCAGGCTGGCGGCGCGCTGGTGCCCGTCCCGCCGCAAGCCATCCAGAACTTGATCACGGCGAATCAGCTGATAGAGCTGGCGCTCGCCACGTGCAAGCCCCTCCCCATCGCGATACGCGGCATCACTGTCTACTACCACTGCCCCTACGAGACGATCCAGCCGTCGCTCTTGAACAGCAGGAGGCAGATAGCGCTTGCGCAGTTCTCGATTCTGTCGACTTGGATTAGGGCGAGGTGCTACGCGAACCCCTCCGACCAGCTGTGCACGACGGCGAATGCTGTGTATAGCGAGCTCACGTCGCTCCCGACCGTCAACGTGGGGGACTACGTCGACGCGTCGCACTACAACGCGCTGTTCGACTACGTCGCGTGGGCCATGTCGGTCATCAAGGCGACGGTAAACGTCACGACTACGGTCAACGCGCCGATATGGAACGCGCTGACTACGGCGTTCGCCAACATGGCGAGGGAGTACACCGGCAATCTGCTCCACGCGTCGAGGTGGAACGCACTGACGTCCGCCCTCGCGGCGATAGACAAGTTCCTCGACATGTACGGCGCCGTGGCGCTCCTACCGCTGAAGGTTGTGAACCCAGGCTACACGTACCCCTCCGGCCAGCAGATACCGATACGGATCCCTATCTCCGTCTTGCAGCAGTACGGCGTAGACCCGACGCAGCAGAACATAGCGACGGGGTACGGCTTCGGCGTGTACGACGACAGCTTCAACAAGCTCTACACGTGGATAGAGAACACGCCGCAGCAGGGGCTGGGCTACGTCCAGCTGTGGGTCAAGCTAAGCGACTACGTCCTCTCGAAGCTCAATGGCGGATCTGCGACGCTCTACCTCGCCGTGGCGAATCTGCAACTGGTGGACGGCCATGTGTGGGGCGTGTCCGGCGGGGCGCTGGGCAACACGGCGATGGACAACATCGCCAACGTCATGGATCCCGGCGTCATATTCACCGCCTGGGCGTCCACGGCGAACGTCCAGAACAGCTGTTCCGGCGGGTCGCAGATCTACAGCGACCCGCTCGGCGGCGACATAGGGGCCGGGTCGCTCGCATATACGCCGTGCCCCGGCTACAGCTTCACGGTGTCCGCCATCAAGTCGGCGTACCTCGCGACTAAGCTGCTGGAGTCGAACTACGCGCCGTGCACCGCCTTGTCGTCGCAGACCCAGCCGACGTCGTGCTCGCCCTCCACGTCGTGCATGTACTTCACACAGATGCTGTTCGACCTGCAGAACGGCTACTCATGCGGCACCGACACGTACAAGCTGTGGGGCGTGACGGGCAGCAACCCGCTCCTAATAAAGGCGGCTGGCTGGATCTCCGTCAGCTACGACGACGCGATCGCGGCGATAGTGGACGACGGTCTGAAGATACTGCTGGGGGTCTCCGGCGGAAACAACGCGAACTACGCGTCGTGGAGCGACGGGAAGGCCGGCGCCCTCAACACGTGGATATACCAAGGCATGGGCACGGTCTACACGCTTAAGGTCCCGACGGGAACGTGGAGGTTCGAGCTGCATTACGCCAACGCGCAGACGTCGCAGATCTACCTGGGCGTCTGGCCGCCCATGACGTACCTCATCGGCTTCTACCACGCTAAGTACTTGCCGGCCTCGGCGCTGCCGAGCGTCTACGTCTACGGCACCCAGGTGCAGTAGTCGATAGAGCTATATCTACAGCCGCATACGCCGCCATGTCGCAGACGGAAAACAAGACTGACGTACAGCATCCGCTGATCCCTCCGCCGATATCCACCGCAATAACGCCCGCCGTCCAGTCGACGCAGCCCGCCCAGCCGCCTGCGCCTGACCCAAAGGCGAAGGCGTTCACCGACAAGATCATGGAGCTCGTCAGCGAGGCGTACAACCTCGCGACGGAGCTCGCAACGATCGACGACCCGAAGCTCCTCACCCACCCGGCGATCAAGGCGGCGCAGAGGGTGGTGGCTAAGGTCAAGGAGCTGAGGGCGATCATATCCCAGCCGTCTTGAGAATTCGCCGTCCAGAAATTTAGCTTGTGTTTTGGACAAGTCAAATTTTTCCGCGCCGTTTAAGCAACGGCGCATCTTCGTCGTGGGGAGTAGATACCCGAGGCTTTCGGGGGATGTATACATCTATTTATTATTAACTGCCACGAATCCGTATTCGGCAGAGAATGCGATAGAGAAATTGGAATTCGCGCCGACGCCGCCGTGGTGTCCGTGATCATCCGCGAAGTCCATAGGGCGGACGTGCCTGGAAACCCCCACTACATAGCGTCCGTCCAGCTCGTGGACGAGGAGGACGGCTGGGTCTCCCCCGCGTTTCCGGTGGACTACAAGACGGTGGACGAGCTGAAGCGCAAGATACTGCACGAGGTGCAGCTGTACCTCGACGCGAAGGCGACGTACGGCAAGGCCGTCGCGAGGGCCGGGACATGAGCGGCCCACCGATCCTCTCGCCCAGCGATGTCGGCGAGATAATCGTCTACATACAGGGGAACGCCAAGGCGCTCTACGAACTTGCGAGGGACGACCTTGAGCGGGTGGTGGTCGAGTTCGGCGGGTTGACCGACCCCATAGGGCAGCTGGAGAACTGGCTGTCGCAGCAGCTCCAGGCTGTGGTCAACGCCATCTCGACGGCGGTGCAGCAGATCATATCGCCCGTGATCAACGCGGTGAATACCGTCGCGAGCTGGGTGCAGCAGGGATTCAACGCGTTCACCAGCACGGTCAATTCGGCGCTGGGCAATCTGCAGAACGCGCTGTCGTCCGGCCTCCAGACCGTCTACAACGTGCTGTCGAACCTCCAGACGGCTCTGCAGAACGCGCTGAGTAGCGTGCAGAGCGCCCTCCAGTCCGCCGTCCAGAACGCGCAGAGTGCGCTGAGCAACATGATTTCGTCTCTCCAGTCGGCCGTCCAAGGCGCGTTGGGCAACGTGCAGAGCGCCCTCTCCAGCATGGCCAGCACGCTCCAAGGCTGGCTGTCGTCGATCTCCGGGGCGCTCTCAAGCATGGCGTCGACACTGGCGGGCGGTCTGTCGAGCCTCCAGAGCATACTGTCGTCCGCCCTCCAGAACGTCTACAGCACGCTCCAGACCGGCATGTCTACCCTCCAGAGCATACTTTCGTCCGTCGCCAACGCCGTCCAGACGATACCGAGCCAGATACAGGGCTTCTTTGGGCAGGTCTACAACGCGCTTCAGTCCGTATATGGAGTGCTGTCCGGCGTCGCGTCCGCCGTCGCCGGGCAGGTCCAAGCCGCGTTCTCCCAGTTCTTCGGGACGGTGCAGAACTTCTTTACGCAGGTCTGGACGGGGCTGCAGAACATCTACAACGCAATCACGTCGGTCACGATCCCCCAGGTGCAGAACGTCTTTACGCAGATATACAACGCAATTACGTCGATACCGTCGGCCGTCGAGAGCGGCATATCCACAATCAAGTCGGCGCTCACGTCGTTCTTCGACGACGTCAAGTCTGCCCTGTCCAAGGTGAGCGACCTATTCGGCTCGCTCAGCACGGCCGCGGCGACGTTCGTCAACAGCTTCAACTCGGCGCAGTCCGCCGTGGCGTCCGGCATGCAGCAGCTGCAGCAGTTCGTCGCCAACGTGGCGCAGACCATCCAGTCCCTGCCCCAGCTCTTCGCGACGTTTCCGCTGGTGCTCGCCAAGGCGACGTACGCCGCGGTGTACGACGCGCTGGTGCAGTCCGGCCTCTCCGGGGGATTCGCCAACGTCGTCAACGCGTTCATGCAGTTCGCGTCGGCTCTGCAAGGCGAGGTGCAGACCTTCGCCAAGTCGGGGCCCCTCGGCTACGCGAGCCACTTGATAGATCTGCTGATACAGGGCCTGTCGTCCGTGGCGCCGTTCCTCAAGCAGATGTTCGACAAGCTGTGGGGCTTCTTCCAGGGGGTGGGGAACGCCTTCGTAGATATGCTCAAGTCGGGCCTCACCGCGGTGTCCAACGCGTTCCTCGGCCTCGTCGACATGGTGAAGGGCGGGCTCAAGAAGTTCTTCGACGCGTTTGTCCAGCCCGCCCTCCACGCGATATACGACGTGTTCCAGTTCTTCGTCCATGCGCCGATCAGGCTCCAGGCCGGGCAGGACCCCGTCACGGTCTACGGTCCGAACATACTTACGCCGATTCTGGAGATAGGGGGGCTGTCCGCCCTCGCCTTGCTCGCCCTTGCGACGCCGGCGGCGTTTGTGAGGGGGCTTGCCCATGCGGCTGGCGACCAGGAGGTGGCGGTGGAGCCGGCCGGCCTCGGCGTCAAGATTAGGCTGAGGCTCGGGGAGATCGTCGCGGCGATGGCGAAGGTGTTCGAGGAGATGCCGAAGGAGATAGGGCGGGCCATGTCGCTGTCGGGCTTCTTGGCGTTTCTGGAGCCGCTCCGCTACATCTCTAGGTACTTCTACTGGGTGCTGTTCACGTCGTCCGGCGCGACGGAGCTCCCGTTCGAGCTGCCTGGCCATGGGGAGCTTCTGGAGGTGGCGAGGCGCTTCGACGTCTACTCGACGTTCAACAGGGTGGCGTCGACGTACATGTTCCGCGGCTTGCCGTACTGGTACATCTCCTACGTCGCCGAGGTGCCGCAGACTCCGTACATATCGATGCCCGTCCCGGCGCTGGACGAATATAGGAGGGAGATGCAGGCCGGATACATCACCGTCGTCGATAGGTTCGGCAACACCAGGATGTTCCCGCTTTCGCCGCTGTTCAGACTGCCTACGGAGAGCGACCTTGTGCACTTCATGCTGCGCGACTTGTTCCTCCCGCTTACGCAGAACCCGGCCCAGGCGCCGCCGCTCGCGCTCAAGTCGTTCCTCAAGGCGATGTGGGCCCACGGCGTGCCGCCGGACGTCGCCATGTTCTACTACCTACGCGCCTTCGAGCTGCCGTCGCCTACGCAGCTGTGGAACTTCACGGCGCGCGCTCTCTCTGGCATGGCGTGGTTCAAGCCGCCTAGGTCGATCATGGACTTCGCCGTGTCTGAGGCCCAGCTGCTGGGGGCGTTCCAGCCCGCCGCGCCGGTCGACGTGAACTTCCAGTATGAGTTAGTGCTTACGGCGCTGGCGGAGTACCAGAAGTGGCACGGGCGTGCGCACTTCGCGTGGCTGCCTGGGTACACGTCCGACGCGTGGATAATCATAGACCAGGAGGCGCACTTGGCGGATAGGGGCGACATCGCGCACATGATCCGCTTCGGCGTGTTCGACTACATGTCGCAGAGGGGGGTCACGATGGAGACGGAGCTGAAGGACACCGTGGCGAAGGTCCTGGACGCCGCGGCTACGTCGCCCATGACGCTGGACATTAGGCAGGCGTCGAGGTTCCTCGTCGCCAGGGGCTTCCATCCCTACGTCGCTCCGCTGATAGCGATTAGGGACCTATTAGATGTCACGACTGCGGCCAGGACGTTGTTGAGGACCGGCTTGATAAACTTGGTGAGGGAGAACGCGGAGACCGTAAAGGTGCTCGACGCCGCAATGTCTGGCTTGTTCAACATGTCGGCCCTCGTGGCGTACTTCGATCTAGATCAGATGAAGTGGGTCGAGGGGTGGTTCAACGTGCCGATCTACTACCTGGCGCCAGAGAGGGCCCTTCTGTTGCTGCGTGCGGTGTACGACAAGGCGGTTCTGTACATGCGGCACATGCTGAGGGCGGCCACCGCCGCGGCGCGCGACAATCTGCTGTCGATCGGGGACGCCATCAAGGCGGTGGCTGGCTACGTCTCGACGACGCTGGACAAGTACGTCTACAGCCAGGTCAAGGCGATAACGGGCAAGGAGTTCCACTTGACGTGGGACAGGGACTTCGAGGCTGCGATTTCGCAGTACATGTCGCTGGAGCAGCAGATAGCGACGCTGAGGAGGCTGAGGTACTACGCGAGGTATTCGCTCTATAGGGTGCTGTACTTGGTGGGGCGGGGCTTGATCCCGGCGCAGTCCATAGCGAGCTACATCTCCGACGTGGCGGACAAGATGATGGAGACGCCGCAGGTAAAGGACTTGTTCAGCTGGATCGCGGGGTTGGTCTACACGTACTCGGTCAAGGAGCTGGCGGTGAGGTACGCGATACATGCGTTGGGGAGGCACGCCGCGGCGCCGCAGGACGTGCTTGCGTTCCTCGTGAACACCGCCAAGATAGATCCCGACTACGCGAAGGCGCTTGTCGACGCGTACGCGATACAGTACTACCCCACCGCCCCGCAGCTGGCGGCCTTGGCTGCATACGTCCCGTCTGCGCTGCAGTACGTCGACAAGGTTCTGCAGCTCAACAGGGTTCCGCCGGAGATGGCTGCGGTCTGGAGCCAGTACATCAACACGCGTGCGTACTACGCATACGTGACGCGCGTGGCGACGGCGCTGATCGCCCTGCTGTCTGCAGTCAAGCAAGACGTGGCGGTTCTGTACGGCGGGAAGTCGGCCGCGGTCAAGGACGTGCTGGGCGCCGTGTCGGCCGTGTTGGGCCAGTACGGCTTCGACTCGACCAAGATGGCGCTTCTCATGGGGACGGCAGATCTGAGGATGGCGCTCTATTCATACAGGCTGTCGTACCCCACGCCTAGGGAGTTCCTCGCGGACGCCAGATACCTACCGGCGCCTGGAGACGGCTGGAACAAGATGGCGAACATATGGCCTATGACCGACTTCGGCCGTCAGTACTACAGCATGCTGCTGCCCCTCCGCGCGTACCACGACTACGTCATGCGCGCCCTCACGGCGTTCTTGACATGGGTCGCCAACGTGCCCAACACCGTGTCGATTAGGCTCAACGGCCAGATAGCGACCTGGGACCAAGCCGTCAGATCGATACAGTCGCTTCTACAGCAGTACGGCTTGGACGCCGTGAGGATGAACTTCGTCAACCTGGTCGCCGACCTCAGATACTCGCTGACAGAATACAGGCGCTCCTTCCCGACGCCGCGGCAGTTCTTGGCGGACATGCTGAACGTGCCGGATCCAGACGCCTTGTTCGACCAAGTCTCTAAGTACTGGATAATCAACGACTGGGGTCGGCAGTACATCAAGTCGCAGATCCCCTACCGCAGATACAGACGGTGGATATTCATCATAGTGGACTACATCGCCAGGGCGGTGGGCAGGGGCAACATGTCGCCGCAAGACGCCGTCAAGGTGCTGCAGCAGCTCACGAAATACGGTCTGTCAAAGTACGACATGGAGATCATCAACTATCTGATCACGGCAATGCAGTGCTACTACAGCGGATGCGTGGTGACCTAACGTCTTACATCTTGTCTGTCAGTTTTTCATACAATAGCGTTAAATACTCAGCCACTGCGGTGAAACCATGTCGAACGTGCTGTGGGAGGCGGAAGGAAAGTACGTCCCAATTGTCTTCCACTCGACTTTTTTCAATAACTACGCTGAATTGTTTATTGTAGAGAAGATAATGCTTGTCGATAAAGGAGACAACGACTACAAACGTTTAAAGATGGTTGGCAGGAAAGTCAGCTTTACTGGTAGCGGAGCCGTCGTTGCAAGGGCTGGCTCGATAGTTGTAGGCATTGTGCCGGTTGACACGCCAGTTGGGTTTGGTGGAAAAATCATGATACGCGGCTACGTGGCTGAAAATGAGTCGCTTAGATACCAGACGTCGTATGGCGATGTGGTGATAAAGAACATAAAGACGGCAGACTGCCCTTGTAGTAATCACCCAAGTAAGGACTTTACTGATTATATTACTGATTGTATTATTAATTATTATACTGAGTTACTCAATATGGGCGTGGACATAGGGTTTATAGATAAGGAAAACATATCGTGGGAAGAGCTGGAGAGAGCGATATGCGTGCTTATGCTCGCATCGATAAAGGAAAAGCTGAAGGCCTCCATGGAGAACATGGACAATCCATACATCCGCAAGCTCTACGATAGCTTGGCTACGTCTTGCGGCGACACGTAGGTCTGCAATATTATTACAGCATATACATTGCGACCTAACGCCCTCTATCTTGTCCGTTAGGCTTCTATACAACACTGTGTAGCGCGTACATGCCTAAGGTTGAGAGTACAAAACTGTGTAGCGTGTGCGGGCGTAGGCCCGCCACGCAGAGGCTGTCTTTTTCCGACAACTTCGCGGGGTACGACAAGCTGTACGGCGGCGGCTACGTGTGCGACGTATGCGCCGACTTGATAAAGAATTGGCGTAGCAAGCACTTCATCCTTGAGGGCGACGTCCCCCGTGAGCTGAAGAGGGAGGAGCTCCTCAAGGCCATGCTGGCGCAGCCGCCCGGCTCTCTGATATACGTCAAGAGCATGGGGAGGAGGCTGGGGATGCTGTCCTGCCTGCGCTTCGCGGCGACGGAGAGGTTCGCCGCGCTCTGCGGCGAGGACGAGGGCTTCGTCTACATGGACCGGGGCCTCTTGGCTAGGCTCGCCAAGCTCGCGCAGACCGCCGTCGAGACGTTCAAGAGGAAGTCCGTCTTGACTGAGGGCTGCAGCGCCGGGGAGTGGAGGCATAGGGAGCTCTGCGAGGAGGTCGAGAGGTGGAGGAGGGACCCGGGATGGAGCATACTCGCGAGGGCGGTATGAGCAAGGAGGTGGAGGAGGCCTGGGTGGAGGTGCTGGCGCACGTCTACAGCCAAGTCAAGTGGTTCAAGATCAGGGGGAGGCCGCATCTGGACGTGTTCGAGCACCGTCTGGAGTACGCCAAGTACGAGCCGGACGTCCCGTCTGCGCTTCAGCGCCTCGCGAACACGCTCTCGCTCCAAGGGGTCAACGTGCCGCTTGACAAGGTGGAATTCTTGAGGTCCAGGGAGCAGGAGGCGATGGAGGTGCTGAGGAGGTGGACGAAGCTCCTCGCCCTCAAGGCCCAGATAAGGGCGAAGGAGCTGAGGCAGAGGAGGAGGGAGGAGAGGGCAGAGCCATGAGGGTCGTAAGGATCCCCGGCAGGCTGACGGCTCTGTCGCCGATTTACCACGGCGGCAACGAGAAGACTGGGAGCGTGGTGCTCCTCAACAGGCTGAGGTTCATCGTCGAGGGGAAGCCGACGGACGTCCCCGTCATCAGCGGCAACCAGATACGGGGGAGGCTGCGGCGTCTATTGACGCGGGACTTCTTGCAGTTGGCGGGCTACGGGCTGGACCTCACGCAGAAGAGGCACCAGAAGCTGTACCACACCCTCTTCGCCGGGGGCGTTCTGACGGAGGTGGAGGAGGGGGAGAGCGGCGTCGTCGACCTCGACCTCAAGACGAGGCTGGTGAGGTACGTAGTCCCGATTAGGCTCTTCGGGGCTTCGTACGGCAACCAGATGGTCGAGGGGAGGCTGTCGGTGGGGTTCGCCCTCCCGATCTGCAGGGAGCTCCAAGGCTTCCTAGGCATCGAGAGCGACGTGTCGTTCTACCAGCTCATCAGCAGGGCGTTCCAGACCCGCCGCGACGAGCTGAGGGCCGGCGGCAAGGAGGGCGGCGGGGAGGAGGACGAGGCCGTGCAGATGATCGTGGAGTACGAGGTCTTCGCGCCCGGGACGCAGTTCTTCCACGAGCTTGTGCTTGAGACGGAGGAGGAGGGCCTTGCGCTTGACCTCTCGGCTCTCTACAGAGCCGTAAAGCTTTGGCAGGAGGCGCCGTATATCGGGGGGAAGAGCTCGGCGGGGTTCGGCAGGCTGAGGATAGAGTATCAGTGGCCCGACGGCGTCTCCGACCAGACATATCTTGACTATGTGGAGAAGAACAGAGACGAGGTACGTAAGGCTCTTGACGAGCTTGCGGAGGCGCTGTGACGCCGC
>Ga0080004_1165822_pt1 | contig 26029 bp, 25 predicted proteins | sample WasSprMetagenome_FD_69207 | JGI IMG/M metagenome (GOLD analysis project Ga0080004, IMG submission 69207) | Sulfidic aquatic microbial communities from Washburn Spring, Yellowstone National Park, USA - WS (SPADES assembly) (version 2) | ecosystem: Environmental > Aquatic > Thermal springs > Hot...
CTGCATAAGGCCAATTTGCGTTTTCCCACATTAAGATCATTTTCTCCTTGTATTACTAAGCGATCACTTGCCAGATCACTTCATTATTTAAACCTATGAGTTTTAGCGTGCAGGCAAGCTATTTGGTGCTTGTAATGATCTCGCTACCCAAGATTATTGAAAAGCTCAAGTCTGAGGAGTTTGAGCGCAGTTAATGTTGTTAGCGCTCTTAGAGATGCATACAATCGTTTAAGCGTGAAGTTTTTAAAATCCGATAAGTATTATGGATAGATGAGAAGCTCTATTGTCGCCAAGCTCGCGGGATATCTTGGTTTACCCGCCGAGGAGGTTGAGAGAAGAGCCTTGAGACACCTCATTCTGGATGAGTTGAGGCATGCTAGGGCTGAGAAGGTGATGATCCTGTCCAAGTATAATGTAAAGAGCTTTGAGGACCTCATGAAGCTTGTCGAAGAGGATAAGGTGAGCGATGTTGATGCTCATGATGATATAGTCAGGCTCGATTATCTGGAAAACCATGAAAGAGAGCTTGAAGGCCTGTTAAAGGAGCTGGAAGGGCGACTTATAAGAACAAAGAACACCATATTTCACTAACAGGGGAAGGAATTCTCAATCCAACGATATCTACTTAGCTGGAAAAGTAATAGAGAAGTGATAGACTTAAATAGCTAGATGAGTTCAATAAATAAGTGAGTGAATAAATGACAAAAGAATGCGAGGAGCTGACAGCTAAGTGGATCGAGCCCCTAGATAAATGGATGGGGGTAAGCGTAGAAAGTATATTGGAAAGTGCTTTAACTAATAAAGTTACATTTTCAGATAATATGGATCTACCAGTACATCGTTGGTTCCGCTTTCCGGCAGGTTTTTCGGCCGAGCTTGTTAGCATGGTAATGAGAACTGTAGGTGTATCTCGAGATTATCTGATCTTGGATCCTTTTACTGGCTGTGGAACGACAAATGTGGTAGCAAAAAATTTGCACATACGTTCTATAGGAATAGAGCTTCATCCATTTCTAGCTTGGGTTGCTAGAGTAAAGACATTCTGGGAATTTGACATGAAAAATCTCAAGGAAGAAATTCAAAATACATTGGTAAAGGTTAGGGAAAAAATTAATAGCCCCAGTTGCAACATAAACGATAAGCCTGAGCTTCTTCGTAAGTGTTATTCTGAAAAAGTTCTCAAGGAACTCTATGCTGTAAAAGAAGTTGTTGATTCAGTTGATCAAGAGAGAGTGAGGGACTTTTTAACCCTAGCTCTCGTGGCCATATTACGCAAAGTTACCCCTGCTGATACAGGCTGGCCCTATGTTCTCCCACGAAAGAGAAGGAAAAATACCGTTCCAGAAGTATTTGATGCCTTCAGAAATCAACTGATGTTGATGCTCGATGACCTAGCAAAGGTCACTAAAATGCCTACTGTTGAAGCTCAGATATATGAGGCCGATGCACGAAAAATCGATTTTATAGATGCTGAATCAATAGATTTTTCATTTACCTCTCCACCCTATCTGAATAACTACGATTATGCTGATAGAACTAGGCTTGAGCTGTACTTCTTGGGCTGGGCCTCCTCATGGAAGGAGATAAGTGAAAAGATAAGGAAAAAACTCATCGTTTCATGTACTCATCAGGCAAAGGAGCTCGGACTGAAGGAAGGGTTGATGCCAGATGAAGAGATGGACTCTGAGGTCAGAGAGAGCTTAATTAAGGCATCCGAACAGCTTAGAAAGATAAAATATACAAAAGGTGGGAAAAAGGATTATGACATAATGATCGTTGCATACTTCAATGACATGCTTAAAGCAATGCGGGAAATGTACAGAGTGCTGAAGGACGGAGCTTATTATGCTATAGTGTTGGGAGATTCAGCTCCTTATGGCGTACACATTCCCACGGATGAATATCTTGCTAAAATAGGAAAGAGTATCGGTTTTAAAAAGGCCAAAATCTTTGTCTTAAGGGAGAGAGGAGGAAAATGGAATTACGTTGTTAAGGCTGGAAGAAGGCATGGAGTCAAACTAAGGGAAAGTCTAATTCTATTTCAAAAATAAATTTCAGCAGGTGTAATCTAACTTTAGCTTTTCCTCAGGGTCTGTTTCAAGAATATACTTTTTAAACCAGTTCCTTATTTTTTCCTTAATACCTGATTCCTCGATTATTCTCTCCTTTATCTCATCTAACTCTTCCTTAGTTAGCTTGCAAAAGTTTTGCCATGAGAGCTTAGGAGTTTCCTCATCCCTTTCATCCCAAGAGAATCTCACATTATACTCCGAGAGAATCCTGTCGAGCAAGGGGGGATCGACGGATATTATATCAGTACAAGATGTGCTTATCAACTTCTTAGCCTTGTCGGTCCAGCCAGTTCCAAGTAGAATGACAAGGCTTTTTTTAATCGTTGGAAATGTCGCTTTAAGTCTGTTGTGTGCTACAACAATCCAGCTTCCTTTATCTCTTGCATGCTTCTTATATCGCAGATACTTGATATCTATAAGAGCTACTGGCTTCCCTTCTTTAAAAATCGGGAGATCGATTTCAAAATCTATACCAATTTTATCAAATAACTTTCCACTATAGATCTCCATATGATATTCCTCAACTAGGCTCTTAACTATGCTTCTTATCCCATCTTCAATTAGTTTACCGACAGCCTCGCCCAAAGCACTAGCAAAATCCTTTACAGGCTTATCTGTAGCCAAGCTCAAGATCCATGCAGTAAATTATAATCTCTTTAAAAACCTTCTCTCACTCTTAAGGAAAATCATGAAAGAGAGCTTGAAGGCCTGTTAAAGGAGCTGGAAGGGCACTAATAAGATAGATGAGCCATTGAACAGGAGCCTTGCTTAAATTGCGGGATATGGATCGATAAATGTCCTGTGAAAGCAATAAGCAGGGGTTCTTTTGATAGATGGAAGTGCAAGAACAGGCGAAAAATCTTGGGATGTGGAATACCATGCATTGTCTGCTGTCCTGTGGGTCTAAACTCATTTAGAGGTGGAAGTGCACGAGGTTCCCTCATATAACAGCATGCAGGAAACTGGTTGCTCGCGTGCTTATCAAGTCTCTGATAGCTTCGATTTAATTTTAACTGCAAACTCGTTCTCATTAGCAAAAATTGCAATTCTCTAAGAGAGGACAGGCTCATGTTTTTTTTTCCGTGAATATCTTTCTCTCTGCCTCTTTCCATAGTGAGTATCATTCGATGCTAAAATCTCATCGCTAGTCAAATTGTGGATTTCAGGCTTCTCATTCACTATCTTTACATATATCAATTGGTTCGCCCAATCCAATCCTATTTCTATAGCATCTTTTATAATTCTGTAAGCTAGAACTTCCCCTTTTCCACATTTAGCTCGGGATCGTAGTAATTCCTTGATAAATGCGTGGGCAAAGGTATCCCCAATCCCGGTACATCCGTATCCCAGTTCTTCCAGAATTCCTCCCTGCCATCGGGTAGAATGGCCATATAAGCTGGTGTACAGAGCTCTAGAGCTCTTCACCGTCCTCATATGTTCAGAGAGTGATGATAGCGACCACTTTACACAGTAGCTACTAAGACCTTGCTTAAAGCTTAAATTGCTCTTACTAATTATTTGGATGGCGATGAAGCTTGCAGGCAAGGAGCCTCATTGATGAAACACTTAGATTGAAGAGGGAGCGTAAAGCCATAATTCTTGCGCACAATTATCAAGCTCCCGAGATTCAAGATGTAGCAGACTTTGTTGGCGATAGCCTAGAGCTGTCGATAAAGGCCATGGAGGCAGATGCCAAGCTCATTGTTTTCTGCGGAGTTGATTTTATGGCTGAGCAAGCAGCTGTGATTAACGAGTCTGCAGAGGTTCTTCACCCTGATCCAAGTGCTAGGTGCCCTATGGCCGCCATGATAGGTATTGATGATGTGCGTAAGGCTAGAAAGCTGTTTCCCAAAGCGCCTGTGGTTATCTACGTCAATAGCCCAGCTGTTGTGAAGGCTGAGGCTGACTACGTTGTTACGAGTGCTAATGCAGCAGATGTTGTGAAGGCTATAGAGAGTGACGTTGTTATCTTTGGTCCTGACAGGCACTTAACTGAGCACGTTGCTGAGAAGACTGGCAAGATTGTTATTCCTGTTCCTCCAAACAGTCACTGTCCAGTTCATGTGATGTTTAAGGCTGAGGAGATAAAGGTTCTGAAGCCCCTGTACAGCGACGCTGTACTCATTGCTCATCCAGAGTGCCCTGCAGAGGTAAGATCCTTAGCAAGCTTTGTTGGTAGCACAAGCCAGATGGTAGGGTTTGTTAATAGCTGTGGTTATAAACGTGTAATTGTTGGTACAGAAGTTGGGATAATACATAGGCTTGCTAAGGAGAACCCAGACAAGGTATTCATACCAGCATCAACCAGTGCCATCTGCATAGACATGAAGAAGATAACTCTTGAGAAGGTATACACAAGCCTTAGGAATAGGGTCTACAGGGTTGAGGTCCCCAAGAAGATTGCTGAGAAGGTAAAGAGAGCAATAGAGAACTCGTTCAGGGTTCTGGGGAGGGAGCCCTCATGGTCGAAGAGGTAGCCTTTAAGAGGCTCCTCGAGTTTCTAGAAGAGGATATACCGCTCTGGGACACCACATCAGCTGCTATAGTACCTGAGGGTGCTGTTGTGAGGGCTTATGTAGTGGCCAAGCAGAGAGGTGTTGTTGCCTGCATAGAGGATGTTGTCTACTTCCTTAAGAGGCTTGGGCTAGAGGTTAAGGAGCTTGCCAGAGATGGAGACACAGTAGATAGGGGTTCATCAGTTCTAGAGATTGTTGGCAACGCAAGAACAGTGCTAGCTGTTGAGAGGACAATACTCAACATATTGATGCATTGTAGTGGTGTGGCTACAGAGGTTAGGAGGCTTGTTGATATGGTTAGGAGGGTTAATCAAAGGGTTAGAATAGCAGCAACAAGAAAGACATTACCTGGGCTCAGATACTTTGAGAAGAAGGCTGTTGCTGTGGGTGGTGGGGATACACACAGGCTCTCTCTATCCGACGCTATCCTGATTAAGGATAATCATGTGAGGATTGTTGAGAGTATTGAAGAGGCTGTGAAACTGGCTAAGGCAAGAGCTAGCTTTGCTCACAAGGTAGAGATTGAGGTCTCAACAGTTGAGGATGCTGTAAAGGCTGCTGAGGCTGGTGCAGACATAGTAATGCTCGATAACATGTCCCCTCAAGAGGTTGCCAGAGTTGTCGAGGAGCTTAGGAGGAGAGGCTTGAGGAACAAGGTTGTAATAGAGGTGTCCGGAGGTGTAACAGCTGAGAACATAGGTGAGTACGCAAAGCTTGATGTGGATGTTATTAGCTGTGGGTATATAACGCTATCAGCTAAGGCTCTTGACATGAGTCTCGAAATTGTTGAGGTGATTAAGAAGAGGTGAGGGTAGCGATAATAGGTTGTGGAGCTATAGGCTCCGTCCTTGTAGAGGCTATATGCAGAGGATATGTAAAAACCGAGCTAGTAGCGCTAATGGATATCTGTCCTGAGAGGTGCGAGAACCTCACAAAGAGTTTCTGCAGTGAGTTTCCTAATATTAGTGTGTGCAGGAACTTAGGCTGTATGCTGAATGCAAAGCCGCAGCTAGTTGTTGAAGCAGCTTCTCAGCAAGCTGTTAGGGAGTATGTTCCGAGGCTCCTCCAGCATGGAGTAAGCGTTGTTGTTCTAAGTGTTGGTGCCCTGCTCGATGAGCACACACTTAAAGCTGTTAAGGATGCCTCTAGAGTTAGTGGAGCAAAGGTTTACATCCCCACAGGAGCTATAGCAGGTATAGATGCTGTAAAGGCTCTTGCTAACGCAGGTGTTAAGAGAGTTGTGCTAAGGACGTACAAGAATGTCAAGGCTTTTGATCCTGAGACGCTGAGAAGGCTGGGCTTCGGTGAGGTGAGGGAGAGGGCAAAGATTTTTGAGGGCAGGGGAGACATAGCAGTTAAGCTCTTCCCAGCAAATGTAAACGTTGTTGCAGCACTGGCCCTAGCATCAGGGCTGATACCGTGGGTAGAGGTGTACGCAGATCCTAGACTAGAGAAGAACATCCACGAAATAGCCGTTGAAGGTGTGGCATCAACAATTAGTATTAGGGTTGAGAATATTCCGCACCCACGAAACCCAAGAACAAGCTACTTAGCAGCTCTCTCAGCAATACAGTTACTCAAGCAGCTTGTTGGCGGGGAAACAGTGGTTGTTGGTACATAAACCCTTTTGTAGCTGTTGCTCTTCCCCAGCTCCTCTTCACTTTCCTCCTCAAAGATTGCTTCTTCAGCTTCTGCACGCGCAGTATATCAAGAGGAGAAGCATGCAGATGGAGGATAGAACTATTACTTAAGATGTTATGCGTTCTGCTGGAGGGCATTTTATTCCCTGAAGGATGCCAGGGGCTAATATTAAAAATTATAGCTTGTGCGTGCAACGCAGCGCATCTAGGTGCGACTCGCGCATGTACACGCATGTGGCGTATTTGTTCACTTAAGCCAAAAGTTTTCTTAGTTTCTCCCACTTCTCTTTGTGCTCAGCGATTTGCTGCGGCCTAACACTTGTCCCTTTATAGCCATCTTTCCATACAGGAATATAGCCGTCGATTAATTCTTTGAAATTTGGCTGATTGATCACAAATTTTTTGAGAAAATCCTGCCAATCGTCCGCAGTTAAGATGTAAAAATAGGCCTCTCAGTATCCCTCTTATTTTCAAAATCGACAAATATTAGTAAAGCTTGTCTATCGTTTATCCCTTTTATTCCTGGCCATTCCTTTCCTTGTTTTGTTTTTACCTCTATCCTTACTTCTTTACCGCTATCCGGATTGTATACTAGTATATCAGTTTTCTTTCGATGTCCTAATGTCACCTGGGCGTAAAAATCCCTTCGGCAAATTTCACTAGCCGCCGCATATTCTCCGGCCATGCTGAGGTTTTCCTTTTTTAGTTTCATATGCTATAAAGAGGTATCTGTATTTAACCTTAATGCGCACGTGCGCATCTCCTCTCTTGCATCTAGGACTTCTACCTCTCTTTTCTTGCTTTATTTATCCGATTAACGATCTCCTCCTCAGGAATTCTGGAGAAGAGCTCTCCAGCCCTCTTTGCAGCCTCCTTAGCTTCTTTAATTTTTCTCCTCCTCAGCTCCTCCTCGAGGGCCCTCCTCAGGACATGGCTTATGTTGATTCCATGCCTCTCGGCCTCCTCCTTGAGTTCCTTTGGAATCCTCACGGTTACTGTAACACTCATCATGTAATGCTGAAGACTGTAGCATATAAATATTTCGATCAATATCATGGAGATATATTTCTGTAAGTCATCAAAGCGCTTTCGAGCTAGGTGCTGGGATAATGCCTGAAATATATAGAGCTCTCAATGAAAAAAGTGAGAATTACTCCTCCGCAACCTCTTTTATCCTTTCAATTGCATCTTTCAGACTATTGACTTCTTCCACCAGTATAGCTACCCCATTTTTCTTCTGAACCGTGAAACTTACCCAGTACTTTCCATCCTCGTTCTCCTCTATGTCACCGGATCCAGTTACATCTCCTTTATATTCCACGTCCCAAGCCAGCTTCTCTCCTATCCTTCTCTTCACCCTGATTGTTCCTTTTTCAGTTCTTATCTCTCCCTCTAATGCAATGCCTGCCTGCAACGCTATGCACGTCTCCTCAAAGCTCATCCTGCCACCCAAAGAATATAACAAGCTGAAAATAAAAACATTTATCCCTTTAATGCTATTTCTGGCACTGGCTGCATTAGACCAGTGAAAATGACAGCAGCTTACCACTACAATCTTTAGAGATTTCTAGAAACCTGCTTAATGCTAAGCAAGCTGAGTAAAATGCGTTCAACTCCATGATCTTCTTGTATTCATTACTATCTCTTCAAGCTCATCTAAGTACACATCATGATAGGGAACGAAGATGTTACACCATCCTCCTTCTTTTGCGATACCAGCTACCAATTTCCTAGGTTAGCGGATCCGGATACCGATTATCAGCATCCTAATCAAAGAGATAATTAACCCGGGTTTCATTCAGCCTTTTTCCTTCTAAATAGATGAAGCTTTCCTCTAATATAAGGATAGAGCTTGTAGTAGAAGAGATATATGAGGGTAAAGATCGCCAACGTTACAGCGAGGGCATAAGGGAATCCTAGCTTGGGCTCAAGATATTCCAATGCTTGGAATGCCCCGAACACGCCGAACAATATGGTCAGCAGGACCTGCTTTCTGGATAGATCCTCCTGGCGGGCTGCTAATTCAACCTGTTCTTTCAGGGCTTCCTCTTCATAGAAAGTTCTAGCCATGTCATCCAGCTCCTTTAACAGAGATTTAAGCGCATCAGCCTCGCCTGAAAGCCTTAATCTTTCCTTTCCGTGCTCCATGATACTCCTTTCTGGATCTTTTATAAAAAGTGAGACATTGTTGTACTCCTCCAGCCCGTCCATCAGGCCCTCTCTTATCTCTGCTACCTCGCTTGGCCTCACTATTTCTCCCCTCTTTTTCCTCTCCCTGAACTCCCTGAACTTATTTCTGTAGACTGAGGTATACACCCTTAGGATCATGCCCGACAGCGACAAGAATTCCACTGGCTGCACAAGAATGAGTTCCACTAGTCGGTACGCAAGCTCCTTATCCTTCGCAAATTTTAGCTCTTCATCCAGCGTGGTGGAGCCTAAAAAGAGGGATACAGCACCAGATACAAATATTGCATAATGCACATCAAGAGAAAGGTTTTCTCCCAGAACCTTCCTAGTAGCATCCTCTCGGCAATATCTCCAAGCTCCATGGGTTCCATAAATTCCAGCTATATCCTTTAAATGCCTTTCAACAGTGTCTTCAGCGGTCGCACATTTACCATTACACCTGTGCTTTCTGATACACACGACTCTGCTAACCGGAAAATATGATGTCTTAAGCTTTTCCTTAATTTTATCTCCAGCTATATCGCCCTTTTTCAGCGCATAAAAAGCCGTGTCATAGTTTCCATGCTCGCTTTCAAATAGAACAGCCCACAGAGGCTTAATAATTTCCTGCTCAATGAATTCATACAGTGTTCCCTCTTTTATATTCTCGAATGGATCCTTAATTGTGGATTCTGCATAATATAGCTTTCTCTCAATCTTTATCAGGTCGTCCGTTGAGAAATTCCCATTCAGGTGGATCCACGATGTTAAAACACAGATCCCAGCACAGTGTAGGAGGAGGTACAGCTCGCATTTCAGCTCATTGAGATAGCTGAGCTCTGGATCCTTGATGCTCACGTTCAGGTCGGTCAATTTAAGCCTCGCATACCGGCCCAACTCTAGGTATTCAGGATCAAGTACATCGCTATCTGCCGAGAATATCGCTTCAAACATCGTATGTGCCTTATCAATCTCCTCTCTGAGCTTCTCATTCTTCATTAATTCCTCTATGCTGATCTTCTCCGCATCCTCGATTCCTAACTCCTTTGCCTTACGATAAACAAATTGTGGTGTAGGCCTACCTTCCTCAGAAGGAGGGATCCAGATTCCCTCAACCATTTTATATCTTTCAGAAAACCGTTCTAACAATTCTTTCAGATCCTCCGCTTCAATGGGAGCCCCTAAGTCAAAAGGAATGATATAAACAAGATCCAGATCCTCAAACCTTACTTCCTCGCTTTCAGCTCCCATATTCGTGTCCATAATTTTACTTAAGTAATGAGAACAATATAAATGTTCTGAAAAATGATTTAACGTTTTGCCCCCGAATTCCGAGCCTCTTCTTTTATGAAGTCCTTGTTGCTTCTTATTCGTCAAGAAACTTCCCTAAACACATCCTGTCAGCCCATATGATAACTCTGAAGGCGGAGAACTTAAAAGAAAAGGAGAAATGGGAAACTGAGGAAGCAAAAATTTTATCTTCCACATACTGAGCCTCAATTACCGCCAGGACATCCTTTTGATTAGCTTTTTTCTTCCTGAAAATCTTAAAGACCTTCTATCATGTAGCTAAGATCAATCTTCCCAGTTATGAACCTCATCTATTATGGTAAAACTTTTTCTTGTCACTCTAATGCCTTTTTTCTCTTAGCATATCTATGTATATTTAGTATTTACATAAACCTTATTTATATTGTCTTTGTCAGAAAGTGCATAAGGTGATCTCTTCGTATGGTTGAGGCAATGGATGAATATGACCAAATGCTTAAGGATTTTGAGAAAAGAAAAGATCAGTATGGGTTTGTGGAGATAAGATGTGCATCAGTAAGAGGAAGAAATGAAAAAGGAGAGAGCATATGGATTGGAGTGGCGATCAAAGTTATTCCTCACAAGAAGGATGAGGAGAAAGGGGAGGAGAGAAACTACAACTATGGGGATGTGATCTTCAGAAGGATATACATCCTGGCGGAGGATTTTCTTAAGATCCTCAGAAATTCGAGGGAGACTAGGATACTTAGGATTCCAGGAGATCCTGAGCTCGAATATAGGATTGATGAATTGAGAAAAGAGATCATATATAGCCAGCATGCTCAAGAGTTTGTAATTGGAATAGAATGGCCCTGCATAAGATATTATTATTCAGGAAGTAGCTTTCCTAGCGGAACGATACACGAGCATGAACCTCTTGCTCGCATGAACCTTCCATTTTATCCCTATTTTTCGATCGCTTTTGAGAGCGAAATGGAGATTGTATGGAATAATTATTTTAGAGCAGAGATAATAATCCCCGACTATAGAGCAAGGATAAGAAGATTAAAGGTCCTTTCCGAAAAGAAGGTAAATGTTGAGGTTGATACTTTCGGCATATCTCCGGATGAGATTGCTGGAAAGTACTGCTGTGGTGTTGGAAAAACCTATAGAACCGGAGATTTTGATATAAAAAGTGGCATTATAGAGCTGGATGATGAGATAAAGTACATGCATGTTGTGCTGATATCAAAAGAGGAGGAAGTTCTAGACAGCCGGTGGTTTCCAACAGTATATGGAGGTCAGGTTGAGTTTGAGCCTACAGAGGAAAATCTAGAAAACATAATTTATCGAGGAGAAAATGAAAGAGTCGAGTTCAAGCTAAATGCAGATGATGAAGAGGATCTTCTTGAGACTATAGTCGCCTTCGCTAACAAGTCCGGAGGGATTATATTGATAGGTGTGGATGATAATGGAGAGATAAAAGGCTTTGAGTGGAAAAAGGAGAAGAAAGGAGAGCCTCTAAAGGATTGGCTATCAAAGATGATTAGGGGAAGATGCGATCCTTCAAGCATAGACTTTGATGTAAAGGAGATCTACGTACGAGAGAAACCATTAACCCTAATAGAGGTGAAAGAAGGAAAGAACAAGCCTTATCTGCTTAAGGACAAATGTCCTTACATACGTGTCGGCTCAACAGACAGATGTATGACAAGAGAGGAGCTTGATGATATTTATAAGAGGAAATCCCGAGAGGCCACTGGATTTATGAGGTAAAGCTGAAATCTTATACAATGGAATACGCGAAGAAAAATTTAATTTTACATTTGGAGTTTACTGGTGAAATGTCAGATGGTGACTTTCTTCAACTTAAAGGCTGGCTCTGGCACATAGGAGCGAACTATATGAACATGGAAATTAGATCCCTTGAGGAAACAAGGGTTTTTCTTAGCTCTACTGGCCTTAATACAAGTAGAATTACATCAGAGCTTCAAAAGGAATTATCTAAGCATGAAATCGAAGTTCTCATGGACGAGCTCAATCTTCTACTGGATAAGGTTTGGGAACAGCTGAGAACATTGGCGGAGGATAAGCATCCTTCAGCAAGTAGGATAAGAGATGTTTCCAAGATGCTAACGGGCAAGTGGATGATATTTGCCAGCGAGAAAGTCTATAGCAAATTATTTACTGAAATCGTTGAAGTGCTAAAATTGGACGGATTAGATTATTTATCAAAGGCACCCTCGCCCTTGCAAGGGAACAGAGCAGTCCTGATATTTTATGTACCATCCTTTTTAGCCACTAAATTAGTAATTGGCACGCTTTCAGCAATAGAAAATGTGCTTGAAAGGCAAAAGATCAGTACACCAGCCTTTTTTAAGCCTGATGTGTTCACAAGGGAGGGCATCTACTCACGTGAAAGTAGATACCATCCTTATATTTACAGGAAGGTCCTTAAATAATCCCTATGAGTCCCACTAAAATCAATTATGCATTATTCTCTTTATGAACTTCTATAGCTTTTATTCTTTCTATAATTTGAGCTAGAGCTAGGATATCGGCTTTATTCGCCTCGCTGAGTACCTTTCTTGCATTATCATCGCTTGGATTTTTCAAGATTTGCCAGCAGAGGCCCAGTTTGTCAAATCCACTCATATTATAGAAGAACCTCTCCCACCATTCATCCTCTTTATGACCGCATAGGGCATCAAAAACATCATGAAGAGAGCTGGATGAAGTTGGAGCTACAAGGGATACCTGCACATGATAGAGGAGATTTATATTTTGCGCGTCATAGGAAAATCTCTCCTTCAGGATCTTTTTGTCAGCTCCTCCCCAGTGAATAAATACATAATCCCTCTCCTTGTCTTCAAGGTATTCAAAGACCCTATCCTCCTCATCAAACCAGAACTGACTTAACTTTCCTGTGGACATGTCCAGAAATCCATAAAGGACTACATTCTCGCTGCTACCATAATATTCAGTATCATATACTATTATTTTGTTGTGAGAAAGAAGAGGAATAGGTTCCATAAGGTATATCCTGCCTTTTTCCAGCTCCCTCTTCACCTTTGTGTATGCTCTTTTCAAATGAAATTGATGAATTCCTGAGCTATTCCTCAGAACATTCATAACTATCTCGTCTGTTATATCCTGTGGCGCCTTTACCCCATGTTCATAGAGCTTGAATGCATTGTCCCAAGAGAACCCATACCTGAATTTCAGGTTGGCTAGCTCAGGGAGATCCTCAAAAAATATATCACCCTTCTTTCTGGACATATCCATGAAAAGCTTCGCTTCATTTTTTGTTAATGAAAGTTCTTGAAGAGCTTCCAAGCATTCATCCTCGGTTTTCTTCCTAAGAACTTCCTCAACAGGGGATGGGAGCTTTCTAAAGTTCACTGAGACCTCGCCTTTTTCATCAACGTGTATCAGTGCAACATTTGCTCTAGAGAATGAGTCGTCATGAGAGCTCACGTTCACCACTGTAGTTCTGTTCAGCCTCTCATATTTTCCTCCGCATCTATGGGCATGTCCGCACACAACGAGGGGGACATCCTCTCGCTCCTCTATGAAATCTCTCAGGGCTAAGCTGCCTATTGCCTCATCCCCAAACCTCATAGCTCTGTCAAGCAAACCTCTTGGAGGAGTGTGAGACACTAAAATAAGTTTACAGCCTGGTTCTAGAATCTCGCCAGCAACCTCGAGCCTGAGCTTTACATCTCCCTCTAGATAATTCCCTGAAGGACCAATGCCACATGTAGAACCTTCTAGTCCTATTATCAGGAACGAGCCTATAAGAAGCCATGTGCTGTGAAGCTCAAAAACCTTATTTCCATATATCCTAGATCTTGATGAATCATCATTTCCTATCACAGCAGCCAGACCGTATTTTGCGTTAGAAGCAAGTTTTTCAAAGATGTTTTCCTCTGGCTGATCAGATAAAGGAATATAGAAATAGATGTATTTCTTATTTTCCCCTATTTTCTTGGCTCTGGAGACATCATATGACCGAGAAAGTAGATTGAAATTATGCATAATAATGATATCCTCATATCTAGCCATACTTAAGATCTCAGCACCGGATTCATCAAGTATCCTTATTTCCTTCCTTTTTTCATCTTTCTCTTCCTCCTCTACTATTAAAGACGGGAATTCCTCGGCAACAGTTTTCTTAAGAATAATCTCTTGATCTTTCACAGGAATACCTTTTAAATTCTTCAGCACATCGCTTAACCTCTCTACGATCCTAAGAGTTGCTAAAAACGCCTCTTGAACACAACCCTCATTATATGTGGACTTGGGAATACTGAATATAAGTCCATCAGTAGCTTCCTGCACTCTTCTTGGGCGTTCTTCATCAAAAGGAGAAATTTTCAGAAGATCTAGTGGAAATGGAGAAAATCTTCTGGTATCATCCCCAGCATAAAGGATGATATCGGGCTTTTCCTCTAAACTATTTACAAAATCTACTATTAGATTAGTATCATGAATTCTATAGTCGGAAAATGCAAGTATCCTTAAAGGTCCGGTGTGCTGTATTCTCACTAGCTTTTCCGGGAGTATTTGGCTAAGATTCCAGTGCCTCCATATCATCTTTCTATCCTCTAGATTCTCCCTTCCTCTCAGTGTCTCGACAAATCGATCGCACTTATTTCTGTAGTACTCAATTAGCTCATTTCTCCTTCGCTCAAGTTCCCTAGAATCAAGGATTACAAATTTATCTCCTCTTAATTGAATTCTCCTCTTTGCTTTGTTTATAGCTTTTTTAGATCGTAGCTTTAACGGGTTCTTCAATGAGGCTTCACCTTCCTAGGCTTTATAGAAACAAGGAAATTTATAAATCTTATCTTAAAAATTAAACTTAGATATAGTAATATATATTTTCTCCTTATAAAGATTGACAGCTAAACTAGCAGATGAGATATTCCTGCACACACTGAGCCTGAAGGCTTTAGGATTAGCCATAAAGGCTTTTAATGAGGAAAATAAGGAAGATAGCAGAATATCAAGCTCTTTATAGGAGCTACGACGTGATTGTCACAATATCTCTCAAGAACACCATGGGCTAGTAGTACAGGATATTTGGAAGTTTTTAAGATCTTATATTCCTGTTTAATCGTTATTAACGGTAATCGAATTTCAGCATAGCTGCGAAGGTATTTGGGATATCCATTTTTCACTAGGAAATCATTAAGCTCATCTAGGTTTGAGAACTCCATGACACTTATGGGCTGAAAATAGGAGTATAGACTTTCCCAATTTTCTTTATGAATTCTGTTAAGAAGCTCATCCCTGTTTTGTCTGTACTCCTCCATCTCTGGCTTTAGCTCCCTCCTAAACAGTTTAAGGATATTCCAGCCCTCCATGTAAGCATCCAAACTCAAAATTTCCTTAGTCATGATTCTGTTGGCTTGAATAAGCTTTTTGTATAAGAAGAAGGAAAAATAGGAAAGTATGAGAAAGAAATCACTATTTAGAAAGTTTTTGCGTTCCTTTATGGGTTATTAGATATACTCTACTCACTCGTAGATTATATTTATACATTCTTTATGCAAAATCTTTAGTTAATGGAATATAGATAAGCGTGAGATTTACTGCCTAGTTAAGTTTAAATATAAATGACTTCTCATAATCTTATGAGAAAGAAATCAAATTATTCAAAGGGAATAAGTGCTGAGAGAATTGTGAAGAAAAGACTTGAGAAAAAGGGTTGGTTGGTTAAACAAAGCAAGGGAAGCAGGGGTCCATATGATCTCTATGCATTAAAAGGAGGGAGAAAGTTCCTTATACAGGTCAAAAGTGGAAAGTCCAGTTTAAGCAGGAAGGAAAAACGTAGGCTTCGAAAGGCTGCTAGGGAGAAAGGAGCAACAGCAGTTTTTATGAAAGTGAAGGGAAGGAAGATAAGCTCAAAGTTCGTGTGATCCTAGGAAACCATGATATCTGAGGCATTCTAGTGTTTAGTCGAAGGGTATAAGCTCCGGTTTTTTCTCCTTTAGGAACATGAACAATTTTTCTGACGTGATTAAGTCATCCTTATTATGTTGCTCTATTTTTTCATATTCCCTGCGCTTGAAGAAATAAGGCATCTGCTTACCTTCCAGCTCAGGATGATCTCTTTCTATTCCTGCCCGTTGTAACCATAACTTAAGACTCCTGTAATCGTTGCCAAGAAATTGATATAAATCAAACCACTTCCTGTTATATATATTCCAATACTCGCGTTTCATTTTTCCTAATATTTCTAGCCTTTCCAACATGAAGGGGACATCGAATTTCAAGTTGTTATATCCTATTATCGTCACATTTATGGGAATTCTCATTATCTCCTTAATGGCGCTCTCTATAATTTTCACTTCATCTCCTATCTCCCATACCTTCCATTGTTTTATCTTATCACTCTTCTTCATTCCTATGAGGATCACTTCGCATTCATAGGGATCTAATCCAGTTGTTTCTATGTCAAATACTACCACCATTTTTATCTCACCTTTTCAGAACGGAGATAGCCCGTTAAGCTTCATAAGCGATTTTACTATCCTCCTCTCGGCGTCCTCGACATCATTCCTGTCCATAACACTGTAGATCACTTTATAGAACTCATCACCATGAATTGTGCTTCCAAGCTTTAGATGGGCTAGTTCATGGAGAATCAGGTACCTTATGCATTTCTCCTCGGAATTAGACACTATATATCTGTTCAGCCTTATAACGCCCTTCTTTATCGAGACAGATGCTGCCTTTACCTTCATCTCCCTTAGCTCCACCCTGATCCTCCTTTCCATCCCAAGCTCCTTCTTGAGCTCATCTAAGACAGCCCTTATCTCCTTCATCCTTTCTCCCTCCTCAGCTCCTCAATAACATATTCATCTGTTATGTCCTCTGCAAATTTCTTCAGATTCTTCGGTTCAGCTTTAATCTCCTTGAATAGATCCTTCATCAGGCTTGTTCTTATCTCTTTCCTGTGGGTTTCCACAATCCTGGCTGATTTAAGGGCCTTATTTATTGAGTTTCTAAATTCTTGAAGCATGGGTTCTACGTTAAACTTCTGTTTGATTCGCATTCTCACGGTCTCGACTATTCTCTCCTTAACCGGCTTGTTGAGGATCTCTTCGTCATATTTTATCTTTATTTCAGCAAGCTTCTTTAAGCGAAATGCATCTGAGAGCTCAATGTTCCTAGAAAGCCATTCTCTCCTCAGCTCCTCAAGTCTCTCTTTTACCTCATCATAGATGGGATTTGTCCTCTCCTCAAGCAGGCACCTCAGCATGTGATAAGCATCTGCTATCTCCCTCTCAGGCAATACTTCTTCTGCCTTGAGCTTCTCAAATCTGCTTATCAGTTCTTTTAGGCTTTCGTTCGTTATCTCAACCCTCATAAGCGTGTGAAAGTCATCGATAAGAGTTTTGTCGTGTATTCTTTCTATTAGGCCATCCCAGAACTCCTTTGGAAGTTCCCTTCCCTTCAGGTAACGGAGAAATCTGCCATAAAGCCATGTCACAACATTCATATCATGAATATAGTGCATCTTTTCTTCGTTTGATCCCAGAGAGCCAAAAGAATATATGGAATCCCTCATCAGATTTACAAGTCTCAGGATATCTGGATCATCCCAATGCGTAGCTATTATGCTGAGCTTTGAGCCCACTTGATCCAAGTATTTGTTTAGGTCGGGCCCATCCTCCCTAAGCTTCCTCTTCATTTCATCCAGATCTATGCTCAGATCCATCCCATTTAACTTCAACTCCTTCAGCTTTCTTTTTATCTCCTCAAGCAGGTTCTTAAACTCCTCAACTTTCTCCTTTACCTCTCCTAGAAGATTCTTCTCTAAATCAGAAGCTATCCTTCCCTCTGCTATCAGCTCAAACTTCTTCAGGCTATCCTTCATATGAGAGAGAAGCCCAACAGAATCCACTATGAGCCCCATCTTCTTCCTGACAATTCCATCCTCATATGGTCTGTTTACTCTTGCTATTGCTTGGAGAAGCCTGTGTTCATAGAGGGGCTTATCCAAGTACATAACCTTTAGCTTTGGAGCATCAAAACCTGTTATGAGCATGTCTGTCACTATCAGAATTCTTGGGTTTTCTTTCTCCTTGAACTCTCCCTGTATATCCGAGTTTATGCTGCTCATATCGGTTTTCCCCCTTCTCTCAATAAGCTCTAGCTTATAGTTCAGGACATCGCCGATATCATTCTGGTTGTAGCTCATCACTATCTCAGTCCACTTGTCCACATCTGGGTGCTCATTTCCGTATATTTTCATCAGCTCCTCATCTAGAAATCTCTTCAAATAAACACATGCCTCCCTATTTGCAGCAACAACCATCGCCTTGAACTTGAAGTTCTCAGTGTCATCTTTAAGCCTCTTAGCTATGTATTCAGCGAGCTTTTTCAACCTCTCCTTATTTGTTAGAAAGACCTTCACATAGTTAAGGTGACGCTTTACCTCGGATCTTGCTACCCTAAGGGCTTCCTCACCTAGTTCAAAGAAGTTGTCCATGTCATCCGCTATACTGCCTCCTTCCTCTTCTGACATCTCCCTCCATTCCTCTATGTAGGCTTTTATGTCTTCCTCGCTCAGCTTTATCTTGACATCTCCCTTCTCCTGGATCACATCGTAAACTATCGGGAGGGTAAAACGATCCTCTATAGAATCCCTTATGAAGTATATGTCTAGATAAAGCTCCTTCGGTGGATTTGAGAACTCAGCAAACGTGTTCTTTCCTTCAAATCTGAAGACAGGAGTTCCTGTAAATGCAAACCTGACGGAGTTCCTGAAAATGTTCTTCATGACGGATGCTAAAATTCCATACTGGCTCCTATGAGCTTCATCTATGAGAAGTATTATCTCCCTCTTCTCTATGCTCCCGATTTCCTTCAGTCTTCTGTCCCTCTCCTCTTCAGAGAGGGATTCAAGCTCCTTCATCAGCTCCTCATATTTCTTTTTATCGTTCTCCCTGAGATACTCAAGATACCCATTTCCTAGCTCTCTGAGGAGCTCATCGAAATCCTCCCTTCTGAACTTCTGTATTAAGACAATATATACTCCTCTTCTTATTATCCTCTTGTACTCGCTTCTCTTTATCTCAACTACTAACTTCTTCAGCTCCTCCACATTCTCTATTACTTTCAGGTAGTCTCCAAACTTTGGGGCATCTATCCCGCTTAAAAAGTCCTCAAAAAGCTGTTTTTGAAGCTCCTTCCTGTCCAATATAAAGAAGACCAAGGGTTGTCTCTCAAAGAACTTCTCAAAGAATTTGTTTGCAATGAAGAACATCGTGTATGTCTTCCCGCTTCCCTGCCAGTGCCATATAAGACCCTTTCTGTTCTCCTCCGATGGGTTAATGAGATAGTTAGATGCCCTGTTAAAGGCCTTCTCAGCAGCTCTATACTGATTATATCTGGCTATTATCTTCTCAGTCCTTCCCTTGGACTCCTTAAAGAAGGTGTACCATCTAACCATGTTCAAAAGAGTTGATGGCCTGATTAGATCTGTTATGTCCTCCTCAAAGCCTTCATCTCTCTCAATCTTCCAAGATTGGGGTTGTAGAACTCTTTTTTCTTTATCCCAGTTAGGATATGTCGGGATGAAGAGTTTTCTATCGGCCCAGCATATTCCAAGCTGGACAAACCCGAAAAGATCGGGAGATTGTACCTCATACCTCCTTATTTGGTTTATCCCATCCTGCCATGAATCAAGCTTTTTTGATGCCTCCACCTCTATTACTGTGATAGGTATTCCGTTTATGAAGAGGGTGAAATCCGGCTTTATCTCCCTAGGCTGGGCTGGAAACCTTATCTCATGTCCATAGAAATATACGTTATTTTTCAAGTTATCAAAATCTATAAGCATAAAAGTTCTTTTCTCTAGCCTCTTTACTGTGACCTCTATACCATACTTTAGGTATTTCAGGATTTCCTTTTCTCCAGAAGCCCTTAGAATCCCCTTTACTTGATTCAGAACCTCCTTCTTTTCCTTATCATTCAAATCTTTCATGTTGTTCTCATTTATCTTCTCGAATGTCTCATCGAAGACCTTATCATATATCAAGTTGGGCAAAAATGCATATTCAGCAAGGCCATATTCTTCTCCATTTCTCCATCCCAGCCCTTCTAGCCTTCTCTTCAGATCATTGACATCATAATCCTCATAAATCAGACTCCCGCTCATATTCTCACCCTTATTTTACCAGTAAGAAGAAGATCCATCAATCCCTGCTTGATCCTTTCCAGTTTTACTTTTTCTTTTCTTCCAATTTCAAGCTTTTTATCAATAGCCAAAAGAATTTCGACAATTTTTTGTTGTTCTGATAGTGATGGGCAAGGAATTTTTAACTTTTTCACTTCAGACTTTCTTATTGAAGGTGTTGTTGTTTTTCCAATAAGCTTTGTTAGATCGATTTTTTCAAGTAAAAGGTAATAAAGAAATTCTCTATTTATAATTTTTTCATTAGGTATAATCCCCATTATATTATTATCAAATGTTCCGGCTTTAGTAAGAATTCTTACTTTTCTTAAATAAATTACCATTCCAATTTTAGGGAAAATAATAGTTCCTGAAGGGTAGATTTTTACTCCGAGTTTTTCTGCTACTTCATCATCAATTGTATTCTCCGTAACAGAGATGTACTTCTCATTTCCAGGCAGATTTGTATCACTAACTTTAGCAAAAATATACTTCCCATTTTTCTTACCTTGATATTTAATCGGAAACGCAAAACCATTGACAATATCACCTATGGTTTCAAGTCTAACAACCTCCCATTCCTTCGGTATTCTTCCAATCTCTGTATCCTTGAACTCCTTATGCCCTATTCCCTTCGTTAAAAGCTCCTGCATCAACCCCTTCTTCAAGCGCCCAGTCTTGGCTATGATTTCATTAGTTTTCTGGATAGCTTCATCAACTGTGGAGAGAATTTCAGCGATTTTTTGCTGTTCTGGAAACGGTGGAAGAGGAATAAAGAAATTACGGACAATAACATGGTTCAGATGTAAAACATTAGTTCCTTGAGCGGCCGCTTTCATTCTCCTACGCATTGACGGATGTGTTAAATAGTAAAACAAAAAACCGCTATCAACTTCAGCTTTATTAAAAATTAATTTAGTCAAATCCATTGAATATACGTATTTTTCATCTATATTTTTCATCAGAACAGGTGCCCCTATTATGAAACCTTTTGCCATATCGGTATTAGCTATAAACACATCCCCTTCATCTACGAAAAATTCAGGATCTATTTCCACACCTTCCCTGATATATAATTTTTCAGCCTCCCTCTTTAACCCTCCTTCTTTCTCGATGTCGTTAATGGTAAGAAACCTTATTTGAGTTCTGCTAGAGGTGATTTGACTGCTACGATACGAGAAACCTCTCTTGAATCTACATAGTGTGCCTAGCTTATCTATAATCCAATCTTTTGGAACTTTTCCAATTGGTGTTTCTTTAAAGTTGGTCTCCTTATAGAACATCATATTATCACCCTGCCCTCGCTATCTCCATTATGTACTGCTCAACCCTCATCATCACATCCTGCCTCTCCTTCTCAAGCTCCTTCAGCTCCTGGAATTCCCTGAAGATGTCTATCTCCTCCTTCTCCTCATTGAGCATGACATAGAGCGTGACATTCAGGTTGTAGTCGTTGGCTGCGATCTCGCTTTTATCCACAACTCTGGAGAAGCCCTCTATATCAGCAAATCTCCTGTATGCATCCACTATCTTCTCTATGTTCTCCCTCGATAATGTGTTTAGCCTTCTTACTGAGGGATGAGGCACATACTCATTTGAGGCATTTATGAAGAGTATCTTTCCCCTTCTATCCTCGGGCTTATTTCTGTTTAGAATCATTATTATACCAGAAGCAGTAACATTGTAGAAGAGCTTCTCCGGTAACAGTATGACAGCCTCTATCAGATCTTTTTCGACAAATCCCTTTCTTATCTCCGCTTCTTTTCCCTTTCTGAAGAGTGCTCCCTGATCTAGGACTATTCCAACCTTCTTTCTAGCATGATAGAGCATCAACTGAATCCAAGCCCAATCTGCGCTTGACTCAGGAGGATATCCACCACTTACAAAGGTGTTATAAGCCTGCTTTATTGGGCAGGTTCCTAAGTCCTCCTCATCGTATCCATCTTGATTCCAAGGGGGATTTGCTATTACATAATCGGCCTCATCAAACTTTGGATTCAGCAGGCTATCACCTATCTCTATCCTGCAATTCTCAACTCCATGTAGAATTGCATTCATTCTAGCTATTATCGCCATTATCTCGTTCCTTTCCTGGCCAACAAGCTCTACTGATACCTCTTTTCCTCCATTTTTCTCCTTAACATGATTGTATGCCTCTATCAACATAGCAGCAGATCCACAGGCCGGATCCAAAACCTTGCTTCCATCCTCCACATCCAGAAGGTTGACGAGGAGCTTTATCACCTCCCTAGGTGTGTAGGTCTCCCCCTCCTTAGCTTTCTCAGGAGCAAAGTAGGAGAGGATCCACTGGTAGGCATCCCCTAAAACATCATAGCTTACATCTGAGAAGTCATAGCTGTTAAACTCCTGGATAATCTTCCCTATTATATGCCTGTTCTCATCGCTTATGAACCCAAAGAATCCTAGAACCTCAGCCAGCTTCTCAAGTCTATCAAGGTTTTCATTCATGCTGGATATCTTCTTTATTGCATTTCCTATTTCTCCAATGTTCTCTGTTTTCATCACTTCATTCCACGTGTAAAGCTTCTTTTCGTTCTCGTCATATAGTTCTATGTACTCACTGTTTGTAAGAAGAAATGCCTCTTCTTCAGAGTGTCCCTCTTTTTCATAATTCTCCTTTATCTTCTCCCATTTATCGCTTACTGCCTTGTAGAAGAGGAAGAGAAGAAGGACCTTGTAGTCAACAGCCGTCCTTATAAGGTCAGCACACTTTTTGAGAAGCCTTAAGATCTCATCTTTCCCAGGAGTTCCAGCAGACTCGAGTTTAGATGGGAAGATAAAACTGTATATTGCTTTTCTGGCATCATTTGGGTCTGGTTCAGCTCTGAGAAGACCTTTCTTTCTCAAAACGGAAATTAACTTGTTTATATTCTCGATCTCCAAGCCTCTTGATCTAAGAATTGCTTCAGCCTTCTCTGCTGTAAATTTCTCGTCACCAAGTTCGTCCAGCAACACAATATACCTCTTTCTGACCCAATTCTCAAGACCTTCTCCTATATTCCACCTTCTGATACTCATGTTCTCACCATGTAAGTATAGGAGATAAGTACCTTATAAGCTTTTCTGGTATATCATACCCAATTTTGTTTCTGAGTATATATGCAAATGAAGTAAGAAGTAATTTTGAATAAAGTAGGAAAGTTTATATTAAGACTAGCCTTACATTAGAGTATGGGGTACATACCGAGCTGTCTGAGGTATACTAAGAGCTTGAGTTTAGAGCCTCTTAAATGCTCAGAAGCTGGGCTGAAGTGCAACCTTGGAATTGCAGAAGAGATGCTTCATAAGATGCATACCAGGTGATGTTTTCCCTATGGATGAAATAAGAGCAGAATTAGGAAAAATTAAGGGTTATGCTGAAGAGCTAAACATAGAGATTAGTAAAGAAAAGATAGATAGACTTTCTTTGAGACAAATATTAGTTGATCTTAGATTGTCATCGGAGAGAATTTGGTTCTTCCTTTCTAAACTAACTAAAACTTATTTGGAGCAATTAAAACCAGATAGTTCTTTGCAGAATATTCTGCTTATATATGAAGTGAAACAAGAAATTGATCATCGTTTCACTTCTCTGATCTCTTCCGTGAACTCTGTGATTCATCAATTAGATGAGACATCTTACTACACAGATATCGATATTCGGAGAAGCATAACCGAATTAATATCTTCTTTGAATTTATCTATAACTCTTCTTACCGATGCATTATCGCTTACATTAACAGGAATAGCCCAGATAGAAGAACTGATAAGCAATAAATTCATTGGCCTGAGTGAAAGGTGGGCTGTCGCAATATGCTATCTGAGCGCTATGGAAATCATTGTGAATAGAAAACTACAAAAAGAGGGTATTAAAATGGACGGGAAGGATTTCGCTGACAAATACAAAGCTCTATTAAGGATCTTGGAAAATAAGGGAGTTAAGGTTAGTAAGCTCGAAAAAGAGCTTCCCTCTGCATTTTGGAAGCTTAGAAATCAAGTTGTTCACGCTGGCTATAATCCGACACCAGAGGAACTAGACCTTATAACTACATGGGTTAAGAAGATTATAAAATTAGCAATAGATTAAGCTTCAACAGCTTACTAAGTCATTAAGCAGGAATATGAGGGCATAATAAGGCCCCAGTAATCTGCCGAAAAGTTTTTCTAAATTCTACCTTGCCATTATTAATGCCCGATGTATTTCCAGAGCTTCCAAAGGTTTCATTTAAATTCTCTCTTGATGTGGCCACTGTTTATGCCATAGAGATGGCTTTACATGCCCATGAAATAAAAATGAGAGCAGAAAAACAGTACTTTAGCGAAGAACTTCTTGAGGAATGGCGGGAAGCGTTATCTTTACCAAATCTATTTTGGGACCTGAGGGCATTCATGTGTGGAAGGGGGAATTTAAACGTCAAAGTTAAGAGACTGGGAGAACACATTATCCTCCCGCTCCTGCAGAAGAGCATGAAAATCTATGAGGATCACTGGAAGGCCATCCTACCTTCTCTGAAAAATAACGTCTCCCCGCTCTTACAAGCATGGAAAATTCATGGAAAGGAGATTCTTAGGGGGATATGCTCGGCAAGCAGGCTTGAATGGAATATCAAGGAGATAAAGGTATTCTTCGTGGAGCCTATTGCTGATGGACATGGCGATGCCTTCCCCGAAGAGGGATCAATCACCTTCGAGGCTGCTAAAGCCCCGCTGCCAGTGTTTCTGCACGGCCTCACGCATGAGATAGCCCATCTGAATACCGCAGACATAGCATATCAGGAGGATATACGCAGAAAAGTTCTGGCTGAATGTGTAAATGATTTAGTAGCTCAGCAAGCCCTAATCGAAGCCAAAATGCTGAGCAAACTCGATTTTGACGATCCCATCAGGGATATAGAGATGTGGAAGACGGAATCGAGGCAGGAGTTCCTATACGATCCGGAGGAGCTCAAGCAAATCATGGAAAACTGGTGGTCCAATCATCTTGAATCCAAGAAGAATCTACGTGAATCCATCAAGGATCTTTTCGAGGAGGCTTTACCCAAAATGCCATTAAAACAGTGAGTTATTGTCAGTATCAGAGATCGAAAAACTCTGACAGTTTCAGTGAAAATTCTACATTAGTTTTCCTGCTACTATCAATATGTAACATTTTGGATTTTCAAAATTCACCTCAAAGATCGATGTCTTCTCCCTCCAAATATCTTTTTCAAAACCGTATTTCCTCACATGAACAATGTTGAACCCTGAATTTGTTAACATCTGTCTGAACTCCTCTTCTGTGTAGAAAAAGTGCGTTTCCCTCATCTCCTCCTGCCATCTTGATCCCTTATACTTGGTCAGGAATTCAAGGCAATCCGATATATCCATTATTATCCACTCGTCCTTCATCTCATACCTCACTTTTCTCGGGGCGAATTCCTCAACAAATCTCTCAAATTTCATCCTGTAAACATCCTGCTTTATCCTGAACTCAACTCTTTGAGGGTTAGGCTTGAGGTGATCATAGACTATTAGAACTCCATCATCCTTTAGAATTTCATGCGCGTTATGTAAGGCTTTTTCAACGCCCTCATCGCCCTGTGAGGAGTAAACTTCATGCAAAGAGAACTTGAAAATAACAGTATCAAAGGATGAGGATGGAAAAATCCTCTGCGTTATATCACCTTTTATTAATATAACATTTTCCAGTTTTCTTTTACTAGCAACCTCTAAACGATCCATTTCATGATCCACGCCAACGATTATGCTTTTTGGAAAAGCTCTGGAGAGGACCGATAATGTGGCGCCGGTGCCGCAACCAAGCTCAACAATCCTACCCTCCTTAACGTATGGGATGATGCGCTTCGACCTTCTATCGCTGAAAAACTCAGCTCTTCCCATTATGCTCACCAGTTCCGCTCATCATTAAGGTTAACCTCGATAATGCGTGCAAAGCATATTTAAAATTAACTAATCAATAACAGTTCAAAAACTGCTGTTATGAGTGTAGATAATTTCAAAAATCATATAAGCATAAGGGATAATGACTGGATATTCAAAATTTAAATTTGGAGAGAACTAAGCTTTATGATGGCGAAGGAAGATGACCCCATATTTAGCCCCTTGGACACCATTCGCTATGTTGCAGAAAGGAGGGGAGTTCCAATAGATGCCCTGAAAATCCCGGAACGCCTGCTTTTAACCTATCACAGAAGC
>Ga0080004_1194480_pt1 | contig 25985 bp, 32 predicted proteins | sample WasSprMetagenome_FD_69207 | JGI IMG/M metagenome (GOLD analysis project Ga0080004, IMG submission 69207) | Sulfidic aquatic microbial communities from Washburn Spring, Yellowstone National Park, USA - WS (SPADES assembly) (version 2) | ecosystem: Environmental > Aquatic > Thermal springs > Hot...
GATTACTGGGGGCTCTACCTATATAGTTTCTCTCCCGAAGGATTGGGCTGAGAACCTGGGCCTTAAACCGGGTGACTATGTCCAGATTGTGAGGCAGCCGGATATGAGCCTGCTTTTGATCCCCGGTGGCGGCAAGATCAATAGGCCTGCCGAGGCGTTTATAGATGCTTCCTCAGCCAGCTCCCTCGGCGAGGTAGTCCGCGAGTTCATCTCATGCTACTTGGCGGGCTATGATGTCATCAAGGTGAAGTTTGGGCAGAGGGTTGATGAGTATAAGGCGTATTTGAAGGCTGTGATGAGGGGCAAGCTGATAGGGCTGGAGACGGTCGAGGAGTCGACGGACTGCATGGTTGTTAGATGCTTGCTTGGCCTAGTCGAGTTCCCGGTCAAGGATGCCATTAGCAGGATGCATTCCATGGTGGCCTCCATGTGCATGGATGCTTTAAAGGCGCTAAGCCTTCAGGACTCATCACTCGCGAAGGATGTGATCCAGAGGGATGATGAAGTTGACAGGCTATACTTCTTCATCGTGAGGGGACTGAAGATGGCGGTGGAGAACAGGATTCTCATGAGGGATATGGGGATGAGCCCGAGGGAGTGCCTCGGATACAGGATAATAGTCAAGAGCATGGAGAGGATCGCCGATCATGCGGCTAGGATAGCGAAGCTCTTGATGTCCATGAACCTCGCGAGCGCCTCAAATCTCATAAATAAGGTGGTAGAAATCGCAGAACTCTCACTGAAAATCTATGAGAAATCAATCGAGTCCCTCTTCAAGATGAACTCGAAGCAAGCGAATGCCGTGATCGACGAAGTTGAAAAGTTTCACGAGCTCGAGTCAAAAGCCGTGAACGAGATCTTGTCTTCGAGGCTTGACGCCAAGACCTTAACGGGGCTGAGGCTTATTCTCGAGAGCATTAGGAGGATATCAGATTATAGCGCGGACATAGCGGAGATAGTCATGAATCTTGCCATAATGCCGACGACGCATCCTGCCGGCGGGACCAACAGCGATTGAGAAAACTTAAATATTGTGATAAAAATTCCATTCTCTCGATGAAGATCTTTCTTGACACGGCTGAGATTGAGGAGATAAAGTTCGCGGCTTCGCTGGGGATAATTGATGGGGTTACGACGAATCCATCCCTGATAAAGCAGGCTGTTGATAAGCGGGGTGGATCAATAAACATGGAGGAGTATATCAAGGAGATTCTGAGAACTTCTCCCGGGCCGGTCAGCTTAGAGGTGATAAGCGTATCATATGAGAAGATGGTTAAGGAGGCTAAGCTCCTCTATGAAAAGTTTGCCGGATATGGGGAGGTTGTGATAAAGATCCCGGTATGCCCGAGCCTCGATGGTGAGAGCAATATCTATGATGGCTTGATGGCTATAAGGGCTTTGAGCGAGCTTGGCATTCCAGTGAACGCGACTTTGGTCATGACGCCGGAGCAGGCCCTGCTCGCGGCGAAGGCAGGCGCGGCGTATGTAAGCCCGTTCGCGGGTAGGATTGATGACTACCTAAGAGACAAGCTGGGCATGAAGAGGGGTAAGGACTATAAGAAGGAAGACTACTATGACTTTGAGCTGATGGGAATTCTGGAATCAGAGAAGCTGAGCAGGGTAATATCTTCACTTGAGCTCGACTCATTGGCTAAGGCTTATCTGGATGAGCGGGTGAGAAGTGCGGCCGCGCTCGCGAATGACAACGGGATATACAGCGGCGTGGATCTCGTGAGATCAATCCTGCAGATATTCTCGAACTATGGCTTCAAGACGGAGGTGATCGCCTCGAGCATGAGAAATGCAAGGCAGGTTAGAGAGGTTGCGGAGCTCGGGGTCCACATAGCAACGATACCCTTCTACGTGTTAAAGGAGATGCTCCTACATCACAAGACAATCGAGGGAATAAATGCCTTTGTTAAAGACGTTGTCGAACCCTACAGGAAGATATTCGAGTAGCGCTGCGGCTTCGTTCCTTGTTTCTATCGGCTTCAACCCTCTTTGTGTACTGTTAATTCTCTGCGCATGCTTTCCCTGAGAGCCGTGAGCTCGGCGACCTCTCTCTGAAGCTTTATTCTCTCATTCTCCAGCTCTAGTATCTTGTCCCTAAGCTCCTTAAGCCTCTTCTCAAGCTCTTCTATCTGGTTCTTTAGCTCGTCATATCTCTTGATCTCGGAGGCCATCTTCCAAGCTAGAATGAATCTGGACAACTCATCCTCATTCCCCGAGAAGATTACTTGGAAGTTTGCCATGGTTCACCTAGCTCATATTCGCCTCCCTCTTCCTAAAAATCATTTCATTGGGATGTTTCTCGATTCTCGTTAAGCGGGTTCGTTTTTCTAATCAATGCTTAAGATGTGGATGGGCCCGGTTGGCGGCGAGAGTTGCCGAAGATACTCGATACAACTCTCAGGGAGGGTGAGCTATATAAGCGGTTTAGGCGCGAGGTTAGGGCCAAGGTCGCGGAGCTTCTGGCTTGCGTGGGCGTTGATCGGATTGAGCTGACGATAGATTATCCCCCAAGAACCACTCGTGAGGATGTTGAGGCTGTGATAGATGTTCTCAGGAGCTATGATGTCGAGATTGTACTACACGGGAGGGCGTATAGGCAGGATGTCGAGGCGGCGGCGAAGTATGATGTAGAGGGTTTGGGGGTTTACTTGGCACCAACAGAGCTTCATAGACGCTTCAAGCTCGGTGGGATGAGCTTTGAGGAGGCGAAGAGGAGGCTTGAGGAAGCCTTGGAGCTCGCGGTCTCATATGGCTTCAAATATAGAAGGGCAACGATCGAGGATGCTTCGAGATATTACCTTGGCGAGGATGGAGGTATCGAGGCCTTAGCAAGGCTTGTGGATGACCTGGGAGAGGCCGGGGCGACGGTTGTAAGCGTCCCGGATACATGTGGGATGCTCACTCCACCGCAGGCGAGGGAGTTCTTCGAGAGGCTCGTGGCCCTCTGCAAAACACCTCTCTCAGCGCATTTCCATAATGATTATGGCTATGCTTCAGCGAACACGGTTGAGGCGGCACTAGTGGGGGCAGATGAGCTCCACGTCTCGGTTCTTGGCATAGGTGACAGGAACGGGATAGCGGACCTATACGAGGTCGCAGCGCCGTTGATCGACATCCATGGTCTTAACCTAAGGATTAGGCGACACAGGCTGAGAGAGCTCTATGAAACATTCTCCAAGCTCACGGGGATAAGGATCCCATTCAGGCACCCATTAAGCAGGGAAGCCCAGACTATCCGTGCAGGGGTCCATCAATCCATGGCCTTGAAGGCGCCTGAGGGCTATGTCCCAATAGGAAAGCTGAAGCATGACTTTGACAAGCTTTATTTCGAGGCCACAACTTACTTGAGTAAGAAGCTTATCCAAAAGGCTCTCAAGAACGATGTGGATGACGCCGTGCTCCAAGAAGCCTCTTCTATGATCGCGAGACTCGCTGAGCAGAAAGGAGGAGAACTCGGGCCGAGAGAGATCGCGGAGGCTCTCAGGAACATGAACTTGGAGGTTGATGAACTCGCCCTACAGAAGCTCCTGAAGCCCCAGAAGGCCTACATCCTCCTAAACCTTGACCCGAGGTTCCCGGTAAGGGAGAAGATGCCCGAGATACTGAGCTGGAGTGAAGTGGATCAAGTGGATGAGGTTTATGGTGATGCAGACTTGATAATAGTCGCCAGGCTCGAGGATGACATCGTCGAGAGGGTTAAAAGATTGTTCGGCGATGCGATCCTGAGAATCAGAACGCTTATCGCCGACTAGCCGCCTCGACGCCTTCGAGAATCGTTTTTAGGCATTCTCCGATCGAGAGCTCGGAGGCCCTCCTCTTGAGATAGGCCTTATCGAGCCCATCCATGTTGGCGTAGATCACCTTTGCGGCGAGCTCCATCTCCATGGTGCCGGCTTTCCCCGAGATGAGGCTTAGGGCATAATCTTCCGGCGATAATATCGTCAGCCCCATCCTCTCCAAGCATCTTCCAGCAAGCTCATCACTCCACTTAAGCGGCCTCGGCGAGTCGAGGAGCATCACCATATTATTGTTCTGTAGGTCGAGGAGGGATATGCTGTCACGTGGCCCGATAACCTTCTCGAATCCACGGCCCCTAAAAGCCTCCACAACCCTATCCAAGCCCTCACCAGCCTTTACAGCGAAGATTCTATCTCTCGCGATATAGGGGACGCCGTAGAGGGGGAGGGGTCGAAGGCCGTAAAAGACGTGGAAGACCCCGGCCTCCCTTAGAATTTGGACCACACGCAGGATGGAGCGGTCAAGAAGCCTGAACCAAGGCGATGATTCCTCGACAAACCTGACAACATCGAGATTCTTCACGGAGTCTATCTCCCTAACTATTCTCTGGAAGTCCCGATCCGAGAGCATGGTGCCAATTCCGGGAACGAGATTGGTAAAATATCTTCTTTTTGAGGGGCGGCGGCAGCCCCCGGGGGTGGCAAGGAGGACAGGAGGCCGCGGGCAGCGGGAGGAAGTCCGGCACGTGATCCACGCGCGGCCCCGCCACGCCTTAGCGCTGCTCCCTCCCGGGCCTAACGCGGTTCGGCGTGCTCGGAGGCTGTTGCCCACCCCTACGAGTGGGGCAGCCCCCTACGAGGCCCTGCGTGGGCGCACCCTCATCCCCCGGAGCCCGCAGCCGCGGCCTCCTCCTCGCAGGCGCCCCCCGGGTTATCTGGCCCCCGCATGTAGCCCATTTCGGGTTACAGGGAAGGGCTAGCTCCCCGGCCCTACCTGCCGCCGCCCCATTCATTCTATAGCCCGCCGGAGATATAACCTTAGTGGGTTAAAGCTTGGAGCCGGCACCCCTTATTCTACTCGCCATAATCCTTCAAGCTTCTAGTTGGCTTCAGATAGACCTCGACAGCCCCCATCTTCCTCAATATCTGCAGGGCTCTACGCGTGAACTGGACCGAGTACCCCAGAGTCCGGGCTATGTCGCCAGAGGTATGTGGACCATTATTCCTCAGGAAAACTAGTATCCGCAATTGCCTTGGATCCAAGACCCCCTCGGGAAACTTCTTGAACCTCCATAGATAGGGCAAAGGCAACCACCCTCCAGAATAACATCACTCGTGTATCTTCTTCCACATTTCTTTAGCTAGTTCTCCATCATACTTGTATAAGTGGAGCTTTTCTTTTGCCTCCTCTCTCTTCTCACGATGCTCCTCGAGGAACCTGAGAACCTTCTCGGTCAGGATTAACTTCAGCTCTCCTGTTAGAAGTGCTCCTGACCTGTAATCCTCCTCTATCTTCTTCAGCCTCGCGTCATCCGGCTCGAAGAAGTAGTAAAGCCACTGGAACGCGACATCCACTTCCGGGTTTCCTCCTAGCTTGCGGTGGAGCTCGGCGGTCGGCTGCCCGCCTGAATAGGCTTTCCAAATCTTTCTCCTCACTGATTCCTCGTCCTCGTGAAGGTAGATCGCGGACTCCGGCTGGCTGGCGCTCATCTTGCCGGTGGGGCCTGTGAGCGGTGGCAGGAACTTGCTATGGATCGCGGCGGCCTTATAATAGCCGAGGCTCTCAGCAATATCCCTCTGTATCCTCCAGTATGGGTCCTGATCTATCGCGCATGGAATGAGGCAGCGCCTTTTCTCGAAGAGTGATGGCACTATCTGGATTGCTGGGTAGAAGATCATTCCGATATTCGTTTGCATATCGAATCCGAAGACCGCTCTAACCCAGCTCATGTTGACCTTCCTCGCCACCTTCAGGGCCATTGGATACATGTTCCTGATATACTCCGTGTCCTGGAAGATGAAAGTCTTGTCGGGGTCAAAGCCCACAGCCGCTATGTCGAGGGCGTTCTCATAGGCCCAGCCCCTCGTCTCCTCAAGCGTGAGGCCCCGCTCTTCCTCAAGGAACTTTTCATCATCTGTTAGCTGTATGTAAACGTTGACCCCGAACCTGTCTTGAAGCCATTTTGTGAGGTAGAATGGCAGGATGTGGCCTATATGCATGGGCCCGCTTGGTCCTCTGCCCGTATAGAGGAAAAATCCCCGCCCAGCCTCCCAGTCATCTAGAACCTTATCCAAGTCTCGGTGGGAGAAGAAGACCCGGCGCCTCAGGAGATGATTGAGCTCGCCGGCGAGCTTGCCGATCCTACGGAGGAGCTCATCATCTATCGGCGTTGTCCCGAATCTCTCGATCAGCTTGTCGTAATCCACTTTCCCCTCGACCTTCCATGGCGTGACTATGAATTCTTCCCCAGCTCCGCCAGCCTCAGCCATCTCCTCGAACAGCCCGTTAACAGACCAGCAATATATATGCTAGATGCAGTAATCCTTATTTCCGCTCCAAAAGAATACCCTCCTAGCGGGGGTGGTGGCGGATGCCTAGATGTCAGATCTGCGGGAGGAAGACGGAGAATCTCTACGCGGTCGGCGGCAAGCGGGTTTGCGACAAGTGCAGGTCGAAAGTTGGGACTCCATAAGCTCGGCTATTTTTATTTAGTCTTCATCTAGAGCTGAAAACTAACTTGCCTCCATTGATCCCGAGCAGGCTCCTTATCCTCTCTTGGAGGATCGCTATCTGCTCCTCGGCCATCTCATCGGGGGCCATTACCGTTCTCCAGGGCTTGGACAATGCCTCCTTGACGAATATCTCCTCGGGGTTGAGTCCCAGGAGCCTGGCGAACTCCTTGAGCATGTCGAGTTTACCGAGCCTGGTCTTCGGCCTAATGGATAATCCGCTTGAGGCATAGATGCCCCTCAGGAACTCGACGCCCTTCATCTTAATGTCGTGATAGGTGCTTATCGTGTGGCCCATCATATACTCGATGTAGTCCGATGGAATTCCAAGGGCCGCCAGCTGGGTCCTGAAGTATTTCCGCAGCGAATGTGGCCTGAGATCATACATGCTTCCGCCAACCCTGCTGCATAGCCCCGCCTTAACGTAAAGGTCGTGAACTATGCGATGTATCTGCCTCTCGGTCAGGGGCTTAACCTCCCTGGTATAGGCCCGTATCAGCGGGGACTCATCGGTAATATTCTCGGGCGGAATCTTCTCCGTCCCCTTCCTCCGCTGCTCCAGGTAGAGCTTCAGGTACTCGACGGCCTCCGCGCCGATGAAGGTGTCATAGTCATGATACTTCCCCTTCGTTATGGCCGCCTCGACATGTATGTGGACTGGGACTATTCCTCTCTCAAGGTCGTGTTTAACGTGTCTGTATTTCAGCTTGGCTAATGTTCCTATCCTGAAGCCGCCGAGGGCCAGCATCGAGACGATCACCTTCCCCCGGAGATCCGCTATGTCCAGGATCTTCTGGAGCTCCTCGGGCGTCGGCGCCCGGTCATGATAGGTCACCATCGTTCTCCCGATCTTTGGGATGTTGAGGGCTATGCCGTTCACCTCGAAGAAGGTCTTGACGGCTGACCGCGCGAGGCTCAGGCTGTTCCGCGTGAGGCCATGGGCCTCAAGCTCCCCAACCCATAAATCCACCGCCCTCTCCATCTCGGCTATGGCCCTCTCATCCCTCAGCCCATCCTCCCTGAGGCATTGGCTGATCAGCTGATCAGGCTCCTTCCCCATCCAGTTGCAGAACCTCGCCGTGAAGTATGCGTATAACTGGAGGGTCTTAGAGCTCCTACACCTCCTCCTGTATAGGTATTCCGCGAGCTTCAAGGTCGCGCCATTCTCCAGGAACGCCTTGATGAGGCTTGGATACTTTGTGGACAGGCTTACTACAACATAGTCCACTATCGCCTCCGTCAGCTTCGTGGGCTGCGCGTTGATATAGGCGGCCACAGGCTTCTCCAGCCTCTTCTTGGTCGGCCCCCTCGTAACCACCACTATTAGCCTGCCATCCCTCGCGGACTGCAACAGCTCATACTGCTCCGCCGATTTTATGACCACGGCGTCGGCTGGAATATTCACCGGCTCAGCCAGTTTTTCCATCACCCCCTATCATGGCGAAAGAGCTATATAATAATTTCTCATAAAAATGATTAGGTGCAATACGGCTTGGTAAGGGTTGCCAGATGCATCAGCATAGATATCAAGGTCCTCGAGGAGGCCAAGAAGTTCCTCAAAAGCCACCCGGAGTTTAGGAACATGAGCCACCTCGTGGAGTATGCTCTCAGGAAGTTCTTGGAGGAGGAATCCAGGAAGCATGGCTAGGATAACCTCCTCATCTCCAAGATGCAGCTTTTCACTATGATGAGGCTCGAGTATGGGGTGTTCTTCTCATGCTCGGATGCGGCCACATTCCTATCCCACACGATCCATACGGCCTCATCATCCTCATGCATAAGCCATCCAACCGTCTCCCTGACAACCGGCCTTGGATTGGATGGGGCCATATTCCTGTATAGAGCATGGTCTAGATACTTGACGTAAACCAATGATCCACCCCCCTTAGCCCTCCTCCTCAAGGGTTTTCTGAACCCCCGCCGGGGCCACAACCCTGGCCCTCAGCCTCCTGTAGTTCTTGAGGTTCTCAATCCCCTTGACCTTACCAGATGATCCCAGGATCCTGCATGTGGCCCATTTCATGTATCTCTGATAGATCTCCCAGCCCGCCTTTATGCAGACCTCGCATAGATTGACCTGCTCCCCGAAGCTATCAACATAGGGCAGCGGGAAGACTGGGACATCATCCCTATCGCATGCCGAGCATGGAACCCTCCTCATCAGCAGCCTGGTGCCCCGGGCCATCTATTCACCAGCCCTCCCAGCATATTCCACATACTTCTCGGGATGCTTCAGCCTCAAATGCCTGTCGAGGCCCTCAGGCGTCCGATACTTCCGCCCGCAGAACCTGCATGCTAGAACGATCTCTGCATCCGCAACGTAGTAATAGTTCCCAATCTTCTTCAGCCATATGTCTGGATGGAAAACCCTTAGATGGGCCATGTAGACATGCCTAGACCTGTATACCTTCCCGCATGAATCGCATCTGTAGACTTGCTTTACGGCCTTCTCACCCCTGCTCATGACTCGCACCTCCACCCTTCCTCTCTAATGGTCTGGAGAATGCCTTGGTTATGGCCCACCGAGCGGATTTTATAAGAGACACAGCATCATTGCCAGAGAGCGGCTTATCTATCGCTATCTCCTTGAGACAACCACCTGATTCTATTGGACTCCAATGGGCCTGAAGCCGATCGCATAGCGGGCGTATCACCTTACCGATCAAGAAGCTCGATATGGCCGGATCATCAAGCCTAACCTTACAAGAATCATCGAGCTTTATAGTCGTCTTATCATGGCCCAAGATGATAGTTCCTAAGACACGGCCCTTATGCTCGATTGGGAAGGCTGGCTCCGGGAGGGGGTTAATGGTTATGGACTGCCCGGGCGGGGCCACATCCCCAATCCCGCTCGACGGGGCCATGAACATGCCCCTACACCATTCGTCAAGCCGCCGAACACTCTCCTCAGCCTCCTCCGGGGATGCAGCCTTAACCTCTATATCCCATCGATATGCTCCCCTAGACGTTCTCGCAACCCTCAGAGATACTGGATAAGCTTCTTCAACCATTACCCTGAACCCTCTAGGCCTCCTAGACGTGGCCCTCACCCCCGAGTATCAAGCTGACATACCCCACCCTTGCGTGACACATTTCTCTGGGGCTCGTGGCCCTCTTCGAGGCTCCTTAGATCCTGATCCTCCGCCCGGTTCACCCCACCATGCTGGGGCACATATTTTTCAAATCCGTCCCCCAAAACGCTTTTATCTCCCGAGGAATATGTGCCACGGCACGGTGGGGTAGATTCATCCTCAAGCTCCCTGATTGTCGTGGGTATATAGATTGTCCTCCGCCTATCTTGGGGATGCGGCTCCCGTTCTATTAAGCCTGCTGCCTCCAAGGCTGGGACGATCTCCTTCTCCCAGACTGTCCTCGAAAGCGGCCTGCCGAAGACCTCCAAGAACCTCTTCATTATCTCCACGCGCGTTGGCCCTTGAACAATATCCGTGATGCTCTTCTCCCTAGCCAGCGGCTCGATAACCTGTCTAAATACCTGCAGGACGAATGGGGATAAATTGTATTCTTGCGGCTCAGCAACCTGCCCATAGAGCTGGAAAGCGGCTTCCACATCCTTCTCTGAGGCGTAGATTGTGATCCACTCCCCATTCCTCTCAACCCTGCGATGGTTGTAGTTCAAAAGGGCCAAGACCTTTATGAAGGCCATTAGCCTCCCCACATCTCTCGAGTGTCGGGGTTTCAAGACCCTCCGGCCCTCCACGAATTTCTGAAAAACCTTCTCGGGCTCCGGGACAATTATCTCCGCAACCTTCAATTCTGCGATCCGCTTAATTCTCGCCCTAAGCGCCTTCCTCCTCGGATCCTTCTCAACATACTCCTTGAATGCGCGCTCATCCGCCTCCTTCAGAATCTTGAGATAAACGGCTTCCCGCAACTTCTCTTGAGAAATTTCCGGCGATAACAGGATCATCCTAGTGGCCTCCTGCTCGTCTAGCGCCAGCCTCCCGGTGCAAAATATGACCGCCGGATAGCCTATGATTCTGACATTCTTAGTCCGTAGGCCTTGTTTCTCCCGCTTGTTGGTTATTTTGTAGATTAATTCTTTCTGGTCATGTGAGAGTAGCGGCCTAAGCCTCTCCAGCAATTGATTGTGCGGCTGATCTAAGAAGATCAATATCTTGTTCTCAAGGTTGATGGTGATCATCTCCTTCTCCTCATCCCAAGTCCCCCTGTCATGGAAGAATGACGTGGGCGACGAATAAGCGATCTTTACAACCTTATCCTCCGGGAACAATGTTGAGATCTCGAGCGGTATGTATGATTTACCGGTTGAAGACTCGGCGCGGAAGCTCAGGTTAATCTGATCATTATCTGTGAAGGCTGAGAGCATGGCTAGGAATGTTATGACCTTATTGACGTCATCCTTTTTGACGGTTACTCCAAGGGCCTCGATCAGATCGTTTATGGTTAGCTCGCGGTCTTCGTAGATTTGTAATGCGGTCAGCCTAGCGGCCAAGGCGCTCTCGAGATCCACGGCAAGCTTCTCTGCAAGCTCCTCCGGCAGAAGCTGATATACGTCCTGATATGGCCCCGCGATTCTATCGCCGTACCTAAATGTGAAAGCCTCGCCGTTAAACTTGACCTCTATTCCGTGGACTGTCTTCTCAGGAGACCAGCTACACTCAGGATTCTCGCATGCGTGTGAAATTTTATTAAGGAGCGCATCACCGTTATTCATGAGCCCCTCCACCTCTTTCCCCCTTTTCTATGCCTCTCATCTTTCTAGCACTCTGCAGGCCTCCTCATCCAAGGCTCCGAGCCTTGCGAGCTCCCTCCTCAAGGCCCTCCTCAGGAACGTTGATTGCGACTCACCCCTTAGGCCGCAGACCTTTTTGAGAAGCCGCCAGGTATCCTCATCCAGTCGGACAGGAACTTGCTTAGTTTTGATCCCCACACCTCTCACCTCGTTTAGGAAATGCGACATGGGTATAGCTTGCTATGTTTCGCCGTCTCGCCCAATTTAGTATTACAATGATATTCTCAGAGTATGTGATAAAGGCGAGGATGTAATCGGGGTTGGTGAACAATTTAATACCATGTTGAAACAAATACGTTTGAAAGCAAATGGTATTCGAGATATGGCTTAAAGGGGACTACAACTTCGGGAAACTCTATGAGCTCGCCAAGAAGATGGGTGACGATATATATGTTTCAGAGGTGGATAGAGGCCGGTTCACGATGCATATCAAAGGAGTTGAAGATGTGATGATTCAATTCTATAGCGGGGGGAGAATCCACGTGATCTTGGACTACTATGCTAGGCCACTTCACATGATGTGGATCATACGCAGCCTATGCTTCCTAGCATCCGGAAGAGATCCACGCCTCAGGCTCATAAAGTTCTGGCCCCTTCCTGAGGACGCTAAAGCCCTTGAGATCAGATGGATTATGGGAGGATTTGGGAGGAGGCTGGAGCCTTCATGGATTGATAACCTGCCCATCATCTGGAGAATGATGTTCGAGGACCTGCTGAAAGGGTTAAGCTCAGACGAGCATGAGGCTTTACGCGAGTTTGATAGAGGGGATAAGCCTCCATGGTGGAGATTCCTCGAGGTGAGAGGAGGAGAGGGAGACGGGGCCAAGGCTGAATAGCTCCCAACCACGCGTTAGCTGTTCTATAGACCGAGCCTCGGCGCTTTAAAGGCCGTAACCCGGCATCCCATGGGTCATGGCCCCGGATGGGCTGGGGGCCTACTGGGGCCGGGAAATATGTGCCACGGAAGGGTGGGGTATATCATGGTGATGGGCTGTTACGGCATTGTTACACCTGTAACAGTCATGGCCCCGGGAAATGTAACATGAGACGGTGGGGTATATGGTGATGGCCACATCGCCTTGAAGCCCGTGACCCGATGTTTCACAGCCATGTGCCAGCCACTTCATGGGCCATGGCCCTGGATGGTCCAGGGGCTGCTCCCCGCCCCTCTGGAGCCTATGAGCTGGCGGCGCTTCAAGACCTGGCCCGAGCTGCCGCAAGCGAGGCATCGCGGCGAATCATGAGGCGTCAAAATTCCTGGAAAGCCGGGGCCTGGGCCAAGGAGCTTCAGGGTTTAAGCCGGGGAAAGCCGCCGGCTAAATCAGGCGCCCGGAAGCCTTGGCGCGGAAAAGGGCTGACGCCGAGCCGAAGCCCGGCATCACCCAAGCCAAGCCCCGGGAAGCTGGGATCCAGCAGAGCTCATGAGAGCCTCCAAGGGGCCAAAGACCCCAACCACCCCCGGCCATGTAATTTTGTTTGCGGGCGGGCGAGCAAAAATTACATGCCTCCTACGGGGGGTGAATGTCCAGCTGTTCTAGGAGTCTTCTCCCCATCGATTGTTTGATTGGGTTTGGTGATGATAGCAGGCTCATGGCCTTATAATATGCCCTCATTTCCTGGATATGCTCATCGTCCTGGGCGAAGATCCTCATGATCTTCCGGCTATGCCTAACTCCGTGACGCCCATTATCATCGTCTCGAGGGCTTCTGAGGACATAATATCTTCTGATGCCGGCTCGATCCCTGATTTTCGGGGAGACATATATTATTGATTCCACGATTTTCCTCCTCATGAGGCTTCTAAGGCTGTCTAGGATGACGTTATTCGGCCTGTTAAGCCTCCTCTCAAGCTGTCGAAGATAGAGCGGCCTCCTCGCGAGCTCAATTATTATCCTCGCTTGAAGGCTTGAGAGCCTCAGCCTAAAGGCATGGTATATTCCATGTCTTGAGAGCCTGATGGGTATTGTTAGGCATGCTTGAACCTTCTCCATCCCCCACTCCACGGGATGATGGGGCCTAGAGGTTTTTCTATCTTTCCAATGATACAGCCGCATCACCGAACACTCTAAGCAGGGGGCTCCCCCGCTGGAGGAGCCTCATAAAAAATCTGTTTTTTGAGCTTACTAAAAAATAGATTAGGAAGAAGGGTGTTTTTCACTGGATTTTCTCGAAATTAACATATATCTTGTAGTCGAATGTTTTGTCATTATCAAGCCAGCTTGGCTCTAGGTAGAGCGTTATTTTAAAGTAGTATTCACCCACTTCAAGTGTTGGAAATCTAGTAGGGTCTTCGAATCGATAGTAAATCCAGCTATCTTCAGTCACATAGGATTCCATATAGCGAGGAGTACAATCTTTGTCCATCGTCTCAAGAGAACTCCCAAACATGCATTGTCTTATTCTAAATAATTTAGGTGGATATGGATTGTAGCCAATGTATATTCCTTCCAGCCGGTATGGTCTTCCACTTATAGTTACTTTAAAGATTATATCTCCTGAAAAGTCTTCTCCCGGGTTTAAAGTTATATCTCCTAAGCTTCCTCCCTCTGGAGAGATTACCTCGACTTTTACCTCACTCGAAGAGACCGCTTTAATAGTTATCTTTCCTTGAGCTAGGAAAAACCATGATGCTGGGACGGCGACTGCAATAACTATGATGGATATTAGTAGAAGCATAGCCCATAATGGGATGGAAAATTCTCTAACAATGATACTCTTGCTTAAGGTAAATTTCCTCCATACATAACCGCAACTAAAACATTCGTATGAATTTTTGAAGCCAACAACATTACCGCTACCACACTCGGGACACCTAACGGGCATGCGATTCAACTCTACCGGTAACCAAGTCACTAGGGATATAAGAGTTTCCACCCTTAAACTCCGATACACAAAAAATAGGGGAAGGGTGTTTTAGTTTTCAGCTCTAGAGGCGGGCTATTTTTATTTAGTGGGCTTTTGAGAAGGAGAGCTGGATAGGAAAGAGTTGCTGAGCGAGGATGCCTTGGATAGATTGAGGCAGGCGGGCTTGATAGCTAGAAGGGCTCGGGAGGAGGCTTGCAGGCTCATAAGAGAGGCTGCTCTCGTCATCGAGATCTGCGAGGCTGTCGAGGAAGTTATATGCCTGGAGGGGGCTAAGCCTGCATTCCCGTGCAATATCGGCATAAACGAGGTGGCCGCCCACTATACATCGCCGCCTGGAGACCAGCTGAGAATACCGCCGAGAAGCCTCGTCAAGGTTGACGTCGGCGCATCCCTCGACGGCTATATCGCTGATACCGCCGCGACGGTAGCATTATCGCCGGAGCTTGAGCGGATGGTGGAGGCCGCGAGAATAGTCCTTCAGGAGGCGATAAGGGCCATGCGCGCCGGTGTCCCTGTCTCGAGGATCGGGCTCACGGTGCAGGAGGCGGCGAGCAGGCTCGGCTTCAAGACCATAAGAAATCTCACGGGCCATGAGATAAGGCGGAATCAGCTTCACGCGGGTACAACTATACCGAACATCGGCGGGGCATGTCCAGGCAGGCTTGAGGCGGGCCACATCTACGCCGTCGAGCCCTTCCTGACAACCATGAGGGGGGCCGGCGAGGTGGTCTCAGCGAAGATGGCGACCATATACCGTGTGGAGCCAGAGAAAACAAATTATCAAAAACTCAGGGAAGATGAGAGGAGGCTTATTCAATATCTTGCTGAGAGGTTCGGCAACCTACCATACGCCGTGAGATGGATAGATGACTATGAGAGGGTTAAGAATATTCATGAGAGGCTGGTTAAGTCCGGAAGAATACACCAGTATCCAGTCCTCGTTGAGAGGCTCGGCGAGCCGGTCGCCCAAGCAGAACACACCGTCATAGTCTATGAGGATGGGTGTGAGATAATAACCTGAAATATCTTAGAATGTTTGCTTCTGCCTCTTTTCCCGCTGCTCCGGCTCCTTTACATATATGCCCACGATCTTCATCCTATCTCCGCCGCATTTCGGGCACTTCTCCTCAACCTCGCCGAAAACATAGTCCCCCTCCTTAAACGGCCTAGAGTTTATGGTTGAGCAGCTCAAGCACTTGAGAAAGGTTAAGGGGTTTAAGATCTGCCTCTCCCGGCTGCTTGGAAACATGCTTTACCCGCCTCCTCCAGGCATAATCCCGCTTGGAGCCTCAACTTAATCCTATCCCAACAGTATTTCCTATCCCGGCGATGATCACGGAGGCTCCTTCCTCGACCTTGCTCCTGATTATGTTCTTAACACGCTCCACGACCTCTTCAGCCGCCTTCGCAATGCTCTCCCTCATTGGGGTTATCGCCTCCCCTATAGACTCGTAGATCACGAACGCGTAGAGCGGGATGTTATACTTCTTCGCTATCTCCTCTATCTTGAACTTGTCCACGCCTATCCCGCCAATAGCGGCGCCAATACCCTCGACAACTTTTCCCGTGTCCTCGCCCTCGAGCTTGAGGGCAGCATCTATCATCACTATAGCCTTAACACGCTCCCCCTCATTCTCGATTATCTTAATTATGCCGTCAGCCGGCTTCCCGACAGCCCCTCCCGGCCCAGCAGCCCTAAGGACGAAGAGCCTCCTGCCATCCATCACGAGCTCGTGAACTATGGTGTCCTTCGCAACCTCGTATGTCCTCTTCTCCAACCCCTCAACGAGCTTCGCGGCGGCTAGGACCCCAACGCCGTCTCCCACCGGCTGGCCTTGCATAAACGCGTAACAGGCCTGCCTATATGCCTCGGCAATCTCCATCAGCTGAGGCATCAGCATCTGGATCTGGAGCACGATGTATATGTTCGAGGTCTTCTTGCCCAAGAGGTAATAGTGCCTGACAACCCTATAGAGGTAGTCTATCCCCCTAGCAACCTCAACGAGGTTCGTCAGGGTCTTCATCCTCTCCCTATCAGCCCTCGGGCAAAGCCTCTTAACACTCTCCTCGAAAGTATCCTCCCAAGTGTTGACTATGTGCTCGAGCTTATACACGATGCCATAGGGGTCCATGGACTCCGGGGTTATCGCGAAGGATAGGAGGATCTGATCAAGCTCCCTCTCCAAATCCATGTTCCCCTCAGAGTATCTTCGAAGAGTCTCTATGGTCCTACTTCTAACCTCCTCCCTGATCCGCTTAAGCCCATAGAGCTTCCTCTCAAGATCCTTCAGGATGTAGGATAGCTGAAGCCTCTGGGAGAAATTCGGATAAAGGATGAAAAGCATCAGGAAAAGGAGCCAGATAAGCTGTAGGAGAGAGGTTAGTAGGTCTCCTTGACCGGCAATCTGCATGCGGGCAAAGACCTCAGCACCTCCGCCGGAAAAACCCAATTCTCAGCCCCTCTAGAAAACTCTCCCAAGCCCCGAGTTAAATACATATGTAGGCTTCTCCGCGAAGTGAAAAAGGATTAAAGCCTACTTGTAGGCGTAATAGGCTGGGGTGCCGGTCATAGGGAGGGGGGAAATACCCAGACCCATTCCGAACCTGGAAGTCAAGCCCCCTCCCGCCTGGCGAGTAGTGGGGTGCGGGAGCCCCCGCGAAAGCCGGGTGCTGGCACCCCTTCTCTCATACTCTCAAGGTTCGTGGCCTGATGATTGAAGTTGGATGCTTGGAGGCGGCTGGCGCCTGCACGTTCTGTGGTGAGAAGCGGCCTGTCTATTTTAGGCGATACTCTGGAGAGCGACTCTGCGCCCAGTGCTTTTGCTCAAGCATGGTTGATAGGGTTAGGAGGACCATCTCCAAGTACGATCTCTTAAGGTATGATGATCGGATACTTGTGGCCGTCTCGGGCGGCAAGGATAGCCTGAGCCTACTCAAGATACTAAGCCTGATAGAGCGGGACTTTCCACACGCGAGACTCTACGCGGTTACGATAGATGAGGGGATTGAGGGCTATAGGAGCGAGGCGATGAAAGTCGCGGAGAGCTTCTCCTCGAGCCTCGGCATTCCATTCAAGTCCTTTAGCTTCAAGGAGCTCTTTGGGTTCGGCTTAAGCGAGGCTGTTGAATCAGGGGCCGCGGAGAAGGTTGGGGTTCAGCCATGCACGATATGCGGCGTCCTAAGGAGGAAGGCGCTTGTCATTGCGGCGAGGAGGCTTGGCGCAACGGTGATAGCCACTGCCCACACGCTCGACGACGTGGTTCAGACATATCTTCTGAACCTTCTCAAGGGGGAGGGCAACATTAAGCCCGTGGGCCTCAGGAGGGAGGAGGGCGGAGCAGTACCAAGAGTCGCGCCATTCAGGCTAACACCCCAGCGAGAGGTCGCGCTCTACGCCTACCTCCAAGGCATCCCATTCCAGACAATCACATGCCCCTATACCCACACATCCATGAGAGATAGGGTCAGGAGCTTCCTAAACTGGTACTCCGCGAATAGGCCCGAGGCCCTCTTCTCATTCCTGAATAACTTTGAGAGATTGATTACGAGGGCTGGATATGGCGGCGAGCAGGTATGCGAACTATGCGGTGAGCCCTCTAGCAGGAGGATATGTAGGGCCTGCGAGCTAGAGCAGCGCATAAGGGATGCCCTGAGAGCCTAGATCTGGACTAGGCCGAAAGTCTTGAACGTAAATCCTATGTTGAGCGCTATGAGGCCGAGAGAGAATATTGTAAGGGCCGTGCTCACCCCCCTGATAGCCTTCTCGCTCTTTGTCAGCCTCTCCAAGAGGCTTGTTACGAGGAGGCCGCCGTCGAGGAAGCTGATCGGGAGCATGTTAAAGATCGCGACATTTATCCCGAGCAGTTGGATCCAGAGTAGGAGCCTATAGAGACTGTGCTCAAGTATCGGGTCTCCAAGGCTGATCCTCATCGGATAATAGAATGCCACATGCGTGATCCCTAGGCTCCTAAGCACATGGGCTATTGGCATGTTTATCGGCTCGCGTAGCTCGTAAACAAGCCTCCCCCTACTGCTCTCAACCACTATTGCCTCCGACGCCGTTATGTTCCAGTAGAGACTCGTGCTATTAACCAGGACACCATTCACGCTGTAAATCACATCATTTACGGATAGCTTGGCCCCTTCCTCGACGCCGGCGACGATTACCCCGGCCTCCACGGGGATGAAGGCCCCGAAGATAAGGAGGAGGGCGATGAGCCCTACTATGAGGTTCGCGAGGCTCCCACCAGCCGCAACTCTCGCCCTAACCCTAACAGGGGCGTTCTTGAACTCCTCATCATCCGGCTCGACAAATCCTCCGGGGAATACATAGAAGAGGAAGAGGCCTGTTGACTTGAGCCTCAGCCCCTCAGCCCTCGCTATCAGCCCATGCATCCCCTCATGCGTAACGAGTATAATCCCCAGCGCGAGGAGCAGGTATGGCAAATGCTCCAGCCTTATAGTCACGCCTATGACTAGAGGCACGACGATATTCTGGGGGCCAACCTGCGATGGCGCGAAGAGGTATGTCGCGAGATTCCTAGAAAGCAGGTAGATCGCGGCACCCATCATTACGAAGCCCAAGACTATGCCAACATCAGACATTATCTTGAGAAGCCTTGGGGCCCTAGAGGAGAACCTATCCAGGATTACAAGAGCCCTCTCAGATCTCACGATAAAGCCCAGTGGATAGAGCTTAACTCCTCTAGGGCTCCACCCCACTAAGAACCTCAATACAAGATACATCACTATCCAAGCGATAGCGAGGATTATTAGGGGATGGCTCAATAGCTCCAGCAAGTCCGAGAAAGCAGGAGGCCTTAACAATATTAGGTTAGCGGACTCATTCCATCCATTAGGGAAAACTTTTTGAGAAAGGGGCGCCGCGGAATTAGTGGCTTACGAAATCTTCGGATATTATTCTCGGGGTGGGGAGTATGGCTAGCGGTGCTTCCCAGAGCTGGGAGGAAAAGAGGAAGAATGTAGTCCAGATCTTGGAATCCATAGCCAATGACGTCTCGACTCCAAGGAATATTCGGAGGGTGGCGAAAGAGGCTGCCGACGCGCTGTTTGATGAACGGTATAAGCCGGCGGTTAGGGCCGCGAACGCCATCGAGATGATAGAGGGTATCATGAACGACCCGAACTTACCAGTCTTCACGCGAACTCAGCTGTGGATGGCCATATCCATCCTAGAGCAGATAAGATCAACGCCCGAGTAATCCATACCGATTTCCACGGTATTATCCTAGGAGTAAGATGTCCATCCACAGCTCTCAAAGGAGATATATCCGGGGCGTGGAAGCTAGCATGGAATGGCGGGGCAGGGCGGGAGGAAGAAGATCAGGCTTGAGATGGTTGATGATAATGGAGACAAGCTAGTCCTGATCTTCGAGGGCAGGCTAAGTAGGGAGAAGTTAATGCAGATGGCCGATCTCCTAGAGCTTTATGGAGGACTCACGGGTAAGGAGCAGAACGAGGAGCAGTATTATGAGAATAGCAAGCTCGGCAAGCTCGCTAGAATCCTCGCGAAATACTTCCCCTTCGGATACTTCACCTCAAGGGATGTTGTGGAGGCTTATATGACGGAGTACAGGGAGCCGATAACGCTCAGCACCGCGTCAACATACCTGGCCAGGCTCGCTGAGAGGGGCTATCTCGAGAAGCACAAGCTCGGGAACCAGATAAGGTACCGGCTTTCCCAGCCCCGCGTCCCAATAGGCGAGGAGAATATTCCGACGAGATTATCATGGTATGATCTCGGCCCAGAGGCCCAGGAGAAATAATCCTCAATAGTCTACGAATCTGTATAACGCGCGGGAGGATTGCATGAGAAGTTCCGTCCTCGCTTTTCTCGAGAAGAGCGGCGTCCAGATCCCCGAGAAACATGTCTTGAAGTCCCTCCTAAAGCTCTCATACCTGACCGAGCCGCAGCTCGAGGTTCTACTGATAGAGCTGGGCTCCGCAAATCTCGGGAGAAAGATGACCATCCGGGAGAAGGCTAGGGTAAGGGGGGTTAGCAAGGGAGCATATGCCCGAACCATGAGGCAGGCTATAGACAATATTAAGCGGAGCATATACACGCTCTTCCTCCTTAGGTATCTCGGCGTTCTGGGCGATGAGGCGGTCTCGGCGATAATCGAGGCAGCAGATCTCCTCAAGAAGGGCATGGTCGAGGAGGCAGCTAACCTGATAAGCAGCGTGACGCCACGTGATATCACACGATAGGAGGGCCGAGTCCAATGAGCCAGTTCGAGATACTCGCAATAATCTTCTCAGCCCTCTTCCTAGCCCAGACAGTCGTCTTTACTTATCTATTAATGAAGGCTCGAAAAAGAATGGAGCAGTTCATGGTCGTCAGTGAGGCGGGCTGGCTCGAGCAGAGGCCGGGTGACCTCACAGAGACCGAGATAAAGATCATGGAGCTTATCGAGTCTAGGGGCCCCCAGAGTGCTAGGGATCTTAGTAGAGCCCTCGGGCTAAGTAGGGAGCATGTCGCGAGAACTCTTAAGAGGCTTGTTGAGGGTGGGCTCTTAGTCAGGGAGGGAAAGCCATACAAGTATAGGCTAACGGAGCTCGGCAAAAACTCCCTGAGATCACGTGATGTCACGGAGACTTAACTAAAGCTCTTAAGAGGCTTTGCTAAGTTTTCAGGATGGGCGATGAGGATCCATAGGGATTCTGATCTGTGAGGATACCTGGGGTAACTGAGCCCCCTTTGTAAGCTTTTTAGGTGGGCTGTGGTAGGATGGCTTGGACATGGGTAAGAGGAAGATTGTGTCAGAGCCTGATGAGCTTGAGGAGATGCCTGAGCCTGGCCCGACGGATGTCTATGGGGTAGTAGTTAAACTTGTTGGTAATGATAGGGTTCTTGTTGAGTGTAGTGATGGTAAGCGGAGGCTTTGCAGGATTAGGGGGCAGCTTAGGCGCCGGATCTGGATAAGGGAGGGCGACTTAGTTCTCGTGAGCCCCTGGGATTTCCAGAGTGATAGCCGTGGAGACGTCTGGTGGAGGTTTACAAAGGGTCAGGCCCTCAAGCTCGCTGAGCAGGGCGCCCTACCAGACTTCCTCAAAGAGAAGCTCAGCGCTTAGCGTTTTCAAAGCTTTTTATTTAAGCTGGGCGTGCTTTCTGGGAGAGTTTGCCCAGAGAAGACAAGCTGGAGAAGAAGCTTAGGATGAGGGAGTATCGGTATGAGCGGGAGCAACGCTATCTCAGGAAGAGATCCGAGTTAAATGAGGTTTTGGAGGAGGTCTTCGACCAGCAGACCCTTATGACCATCTACGAGCTGATGAATCGGAGGATTATCAGGGAGTTTTATGGCGTCGTGAGCGCCGGGAAGGAGTCAAGGATCTATTACGCTGAGGGTGGAGGCGGCGAGGCTCTCGCGGTCAAAATCTACCTGATCACGAGCGCAGAGTTCAGGAAGGCCCGCTCCATGTATGTGCTCCATGATCCGAGGTTTCAACGCGTCCCCAAGGATTTCAGGGACTTTATCTACTTGTGGGCGAGGAGGGAATATAGGAACCTGAAGGACGCGTATGAGGTGGGTGTCCCAGTCCCGAAGCCTTACTTTGTGAGGAATAATGTCCTTGGGATGCAGTTCATGGGCGTGGATGGCAAGAGGTATCCATTGCTGGTGGAGGTGGAGCTGGATCCCGAGGTCTACCCCGATATATACTCCAAGGCCATTGAGGCAATTAGGAGACTTTATCAGGGCGCGAAGCTCGTGCATGGCGACCTTAGCGAGTATAACATCTTCATAACCCCGGAGAACGATATAGTGTTAATAGATCTCTCCCAAGCTGTTAGGATCGAACAGCCTGTCGCCGATGAACTTCTCCTAAGGGATCTCAGGAACATCGTGAGATACTTTGGTAAGATGGGTGTCGAGGTTCCGGAGCCCGAAACGCTCTTCGAGGAGATCACTGGGAGAAAGCCCTTTGAGCAGGCTGCTAACTCCTAAACTCTTCTTAAAGAACAATAGAATAATAGAATCTAAGAAGCTTTCAGGAATCATGAGGAAAGACTCTTTTGTATTTGCATCTGTTTGGCGCTATACGTCAAAAGGTTTTTGTCTGAATTACTCTGGGGATGCGTCGAATGATTGAAGTTGTTGCGGCGATCGCGGTCGGCTTGGCCCTCGATTGCTTCTCAGCAGCCTTTGCCGCGGGGGCATGCTGGGAGCGCGTGAAGACATTTACCCCCCTCCTGCTCGCTGCATCATTCGGTGCCTTCCAAGCTGGGATGATATTGTTGGGATGGACTGGTGGGAACCTCATCGAAGCAGCAGTCTATTATGATCACTGGATAGCCTTTGTCCTCCTAGCCGCCGTGGGAGGCAATATGATCCGGGAGGGGCTTAGTGGTGAGCCTATGCGATGTGAGCCCATGACACTCCGGCTTCTCATAACGCTCTCCGTGGCAACGAGCATAGACGCGCTTGCGGTCGGCTTCAGCACGCCTTTCATGGGGCTTGAGGTGGTCAGCATGTCCCTCGCAGCCGGCCTCGCCTCCCTCACACTGGCGATCCTAGGATACTTTATGGGCCTAAAGGTTAGGAGCCTAGCGGGGGAGAGAGCCTCAATAATAGGCGGCGCAATACTCGTGCTCCTCGGCTTCAAGATTCTGCTCGAGCACTTGGCCGGAGCAGCCTAGCCGGAAATTGGAAAAAGAATCTTAGGAAAGCTTCTCGAGCATATTCCTGAATGATAGAGGTGAGGTACGATGATGGGCGATGGAGGCTATTGGCGCGCCTTCGGGAGAGGGCTCTTGCCCTCATGAAGCCTCTCCTGGATCATGGCCTTAATCCAATAGTTTATGGGAGTGTTGCGCGTGGGGATGTTGATGAGGAGAGTGACGTGGACGTCTTTATACCATTTCCGACGAGCACGGCCATGGTGGAGCTCTACCTCTCCGAGGCTGGTGTGAGGGTGAGGGATAGGATCCTAGTCCAGGCCACGCCGGGCCATGTGCCCAAGGCATATCTCGTGATAGACGAGTATACCTCGGTCTCTCTGCCGCTCCTAAGGATGACTGGGGATGAGGCAGGCTTCTACAAGCTCGCCGGCCAGCTCTCATACGAGGAGTTGAGGAGGGGGCTAAGGGTCCCAGGCATGAATAAGGAGCTCATGTTGATAATCCCGACGCCCGAGGGCCATATCGAGCTGCCGGTTGAAAGAAGTATTGAGGAGGCCGCCTCGATACTTGGCATAGATCCAAAGATCCTCAGAAACAGGGTGAGAGTTCTCAAGAAGAGGAGGGAGCATGGCAGGACCGGTGTCTACCGTGAGATAACAATACCGCAGGAAAAATCATTCGAGCAGGTCTTGGATGAGTTGATAGACCGTGACCCAGCACTCAGAAGAAGGATTAGAACTACTGGCAGGTAGGAAAATAAGAAATAATTATGTGCTGTTGCCATGAAAATTAGGTGGGCGTGAGGCTTCTACTTATCTCCCCGCCCACGAGGTCTGTTGTCAAGGAGGTTTTAGGGGCATCTGGGCCGCCTCTTGGCCTCGCCTACTTGGCTGCCGTCGCTAGGGAGTATGGATGGGAGGCCAAGATAATTGACGGTCTCACGGAAAACCTGATGCTTCAGGATTTGGCGAGTATAATTAAGAGCTTCCAGCCAGATGTTGTTGGGCTGACGGCCACGACGCCGGCGATCTACGATGCATACGCGGTCGCCAAGATCGTTAAGGAGCATGTTCCAAGCGCCTTGGTCCTTCTAGGCGGCCCACATGCGACATTCATGGCCCATGAAGTCCTCCAAGAATGCCCATACATCGATGTGGTGGTTAGAGGCGAGGGTGAGGAGACCCTCAAGGAGATACTTGAGAGAGTCGAGCGTGGTAGGGGTCTCGAGGGAATTGCGGGGATCACATATAGGGTGGGGGACAGGATAAAAGAGGGGCCACCGAGGGGGCTTATAGGCAACTTGGACGCGCTTCCAATACCTGCTTACGATCTTCTTCCCATGGAGAAGTATGTCGTTGATAAGGTCAAGTACGCTGCTGTGATCACGTCGAGGGGCTGTCCCTATGGCTGCATATTCTGCTCCTCATCGCTTCAGTTCGGCAAGAGGTGGAGGGCTCATAGCCCCGATAGGGTCCTAGAGGAGCTGATGATCCTAAGATACGACTACGGCGTCAGGGAGATTGAATTCCTCGACGATACCTTCACGCTAAACATGAGCAGGGCTGAGGAGATATCCAAGATGATCGTGAGGGAGGGGTTGGACATATCATGGAGCGCCTCCTCCAGAGTTAATACATTCAGCCATGGCCTCGGCGAGGCCATGAGGAGAGCTGGCGCCCACACGATCTACTTCGGCATAGAATCCGGCTCGGAGGAGACCCTGAAACTTATCGGGAAGGGGATAACGAGGAAACAGGCTGTGGATGCTGTGAAGGCCGCCAAGGACTCCGGGCTAAACGCGCTCGGCTCATTCATCATAGGATTTCCACATGAGAGGGAGGAGGATATAATGGCGACGATAAGATTCGCCGATGGCTGTGGAGTTGACCTCGCCCAGTTCACGATAGCCACACCATACCCTGGCACAAGGCTTTGGGACATGGCTTTGAAGGAGGACTTACTCCTGACGAGGGACTGGAGGAAATTTACAACCCTCGATGTTGTTATGAGGAGCCTCTACCTGACCCCCGAGAGGATCAAGAGGCTGCTACTCTGGGCCTATATAACATTTTACCTGAACCCGAAGCGTGTTCTCAAGGACATAATAATTGACAAGGGCTTCATCCTTAAAAGAGCCCTCCCTGGGGCCATCCGCTATCTCATGCGGGTCTTCCGAAGGACTTGGGAGTAATACCAAGAGCATCTTTATAGGCCGACTCCAAGAAATATCTCTTGATGTCCTCGGATGAGGCCGAGTATATGCGGAGAATGGCCGATGCCCTTAGGAGCGGGGCTAAAATGCTTGCAGATGTTTGCCCGGTCTGCAGCAGCCCCCTTTTCGAGATAAAGGGCCAGATCTGGTGCCTGAAATGCAATAAGAGGGTGATCAGGGTCTCGAGCGAGGAGGAGATTGAGGAGGCCTTCACGGGCATTACGTTGAATGAGCTCGTGAAGACCCTAACCACGAAGATCGAGGAAGTGAATATCGCGCTAAAGCGGGCGGCGGATCCAAAAGAGGTAAAAGAGCTTGCAAAGACCCTGATAGGCCTCTTAAAAGCCCTCGAGCTTGCATCAAATCTAAGGGAACGCTTCACAGAGCAGGAGTGAAAAACTTCGCATTTCACGTGGGCCACGCATCTTAGATAATACCCTAGAATGCCCCTGAAATAACCATTATGATTATGAAGTATTCTCAGGAAAATATGTTCACCTGCCTGTTATGGTGGAAGCTTCCAGAAATAAATCTAGTCATTTTCAAAAAGTGATTAATCTTGGATTATTCCTCAAGAAATATGTTCAATAAATGAGGAAAATATGCTGCGCTGACCGAGGAAAGAATGCTAAATCCTGCGCCAGCTCCCTTTCAAGACATCCGTATAGAGTCAGAGTGGAGGAAAGGCATTTACATGAAGGCTTTCCAGCGGAAAGCGTGGGGTCCCTTCAATTTCCAGTGGAGAAGCATATCCTGCCTTGTTCCGCCAAAAAGGCCCTTGAAAAAAGCTTTTCACCCAGCCACTTCACAGGCTTCTTCACCATGTGAAACGCAATGCAGCGTTACTGGTTCTGCCGAAAGACCCACACCCCCATATTTCCACTGGAACAAAGATATCGCCCCCAGAAAACAGTTCTAAAGCCTTTTTGAATAATTCTCGAGAAGATACTCAATATTTCTTAAGTATTCGATTGATTAGCTTTCACCCCCATTACATTAAGGGGCTACTTTGAATAC
>Ga0080004_1237603_pt1 | contig 25984 bp, 26 predicted proteins | sample WasSprMetagenome_FD_69207 | JGI IMG/M metagenome (GOLD analysis project Ga0080004, IMG submission 69207) | Sulfidic aquatic microbial communities from Washburn Spring, Yellowstone National Park, USA - WS (SPADES assembly) (version 2) | ecosystem: Environmental > Aquatic > Thermal springs > Hot...
TTCTCCTGCATGGGCCGGGACTGGTTCTTCCTTGGGTTGATCGGCCGGGGCCGGCCCTCGGAGGAGGACCTCCGGGCGGCCAAAGAATTCGCCCGCCGCGTGGTGGGTTGAAAAGGCCAAAGAAAATTTAGGCACCCCTAAGCTCATTTTTTAACCCGGGCGCCGAGGGCAAGAAGAAGCTTTTCTACCTTGGTAGTTTTTTCCCACGGCGCATCCAGATCCATTCGGCCAAAATGACCATAGCAGGAAAACGGCTCATAGATGGGGCGGCGGAGATCGAGCTCCTCGATGATCGCCTGGGGCCGAAAATCGAAAAGCTCCTCCACCGCTTTGCGCAAAGCCGCAAGAGAAACTTTCTCCGTGCCGAAGGTCTCCACGTTTAGGGCCAACGGCCGAGCTCGGCCAATGGCATAGGCCACTTGAATTTCGCACTCCTCCGCTAAACCCGCGGCCACCACGTTCACCGCCACATACCGCGCGTAATAGGAGGCGGAGCGGTCCACCTTCGTCGGATCTTTTCCGGAAAAAGCTCCGCCGCCGTGGGATCCGTAACCGCCGTAGGTGTCGGCGATGATTTTCCGGCCGGTCATCCCCGTGTCCGAGGCCGGGCCACCGATCACGAACCGGCCAGAGGTGTTCACGAAAACCTGGGTTTTCTCGTCCATCCACCCATCCAGAACTGGCTCCACCACGTACCTCTTCAGGTCCGCCCTCACTTCCTCCAAATCCACGTTCTCCGCGTGCTGGGCAGCAAGAAGGACCGTGTGGACCCGAATTGGTCGGCCGTTTTCGTACTCCACGGTGACCTGGGTTTTCCCATCCGGCCGAAGATAGGGGAGACTCCCGTCCTTCCGCACCTGGGCTAGCCTTTTTGCGAGTTTGTGGGCAAGAATTATGGGCAAAGGCATGCGCTCGGGAGTTTCGGTGGTGGCGTAGCCGAACATGATCCCCTGATCGCCGGCGCCGAGCTGGTCCCGGGGATCGGTGGAGCCGGCTTTCGCTTCCATGGATTTGAGCACGGCCTGGGCGATATCCGGCGATTGCTGCCGAATAAGATTTGCCACAGCACAGGAATCCGGGGAAATCCCGTACTCGGGTTTTTCGTAGCCCACATCGCGGAGGACCCTGCGCGCGATCTCTCCGGGGTTGATGCAAGCTGTTGTGGTGATCTCCCCGCCTACGATGATGAGGCCCTGCATGACGAAGGTTTCGCAGGCCACCCGCCCCACGGGATCCTGGGCAAGGACGGCATCCAAAACGGCGTCGGAGATGCGGTCCGCCAGTTTATCCGGGTGCCCCTCGGTTACGGATTCCGCGGTGATGAGTTTTCGCGCCACTCCCACCTCCTTTTGGGCGATTTTGTTTCAAGCCTATCCCAAAAGGCCCTCGGGGCCAACTTCGGCTGGAGCTTTTGTTTGCGGTAAACTTCCGGTTTGGTCGTACCCCAAGGAGGATCCATGGAACGCACGCTGGTTTTGCTTAAGCCCGATGCGGTTCAGCGTAGGCTCATCGGCCGGATCATCTCCCGCATTGAGGAAAAGGGCCTAAAAATCGTGGGCCTGAAAATGATCCGGGTTTCCCGGGAGCTCGCGGAAAAACACTACGCCGAGCACCGGGAAAAGCCGTTCTATCCGGAACTCGTCTCCTTCATCACTTCCGCGCCTGTGGTGGCCATGGTCGTGGAGGGTCCTAAGGCGGTGGAGACGGTGCGCAAGATGATGGGGAAAACCAATCCCCTGGAGGCGGAGCCGGGGACCATCCGGGGAGATTTCGGCCTTTCTGTGACGATGAACCTCATCCACGGTTCCGATTCCCAGGCTTCCGCCGCCCGGGAAATCGCCCTCTTCTTCCGGGAGGACGAGATTCTGAGCTACACCACAGCCGATAGTGCGTGGCTTGGAGGGTGAAGATGCCGCTTGAGATCCCTTCTCGCTACGATCCGCGCGCGGTGGAGCCCAAAATCCTCTCCCGTTGGGAGGAAAAAGGCTGGGTATGTAACCCCCGAAGCGGGAAAAAACCTTTCTCCATCGTCATCCCTCCCCCCAACATTACCGGAAGGCTCCATATGGGACACGCCCTCAACAACACCCTTCAGGACATCGTGATCCGCTTCAAGCGCATGGATGGCTACGAGGCCTGTTGGTTTCCCGGCACGGACCACGCGGGGATCGCCACCCAAGCAGTGGTGGAAATGGAGCTCCGCAAAGAAGGGAAGACCCGAAAAGACCTTGGCCGGGAGGCCTTTTTGGCCCGGGTTTGGCAATGGAAGGAAAAGTACGGGAACGAAATTATCCAGCAGCTTAAGGCCCTAGGCTGCTCCTGCGATTGGTCGCGGCTTCGGTTTACCCTGGATCCCGGTCTTTCCCGGGCCGTGCGCACCGCTTTCGTCCGTCTTTATCGGGAGGGCCTCATTTATCGCGGGGAGTACATGATCAACTGGTGTCCCCGCTGTGAAACCGCCCTCTCCGACCTCGAGGTCGAACACGAGGAGGTCCAGGGGAACCTGTACTTCGTGCGTTATCCTCTGGGGGATGGTGGGTACGTGACCGTGGCCACCACTCGGCCGGAGACGATGCTCGGTGACACCGCGCTGGCGGTGAACCCCCACGATGAGCGCCACAAACACCTCATTGGAAAAACTGCGATCCTTCCAGTTCTGGGCCGGCGGCTTCCAATCGTGGCCGCGGAGGAAGTGGACCCCGAGTTCGGCACAGGCGTCCTCAAGGTAACTCCGGCCCACGATCCCGTGGACTTCCAGATCGGCCGGCGTTTAGGCCTTCCAGCCGTGGACATTCTCAACGATGACGGCACCATCAACGCTAACGGCGGCCCCTTTGCCGGGCTCGACCGCTTCCAGGCCCGGGAAGCCCTAGTGGAGCGGCTTAAGGCCGAGGGCCTTTTGGAGAAAATCGTCCCTTACCGGCACGCGGTGGGGCATTGCCAGCGCTGCGGCACCATGATCGAGCCGCGCCTCTCCACCCAATGGTTTGTCCGCATGAAACCTTTGGCGGAGCCGGCCATCGAGGTGGTGGAAGAAGGGAAAATCCGGTTCATCCCCGAGCGCTGGACAAAAGTTTATTTCGATTGGCTTAAGAACATCCGCGACTGGTGTATCTCCCGGCAGCTTTGGTGGGGCCACCGCATCCCCGCCTGGTATGGCCCGGACGGCCAAATCATCGTGGCCATGGACGAGGAGGAAGCGAAAAAACTCGCCCGCGAAATTTACGGAAAGGATGCGGAAATCCACCAGGACGAGGATGTGCTCGATACCTGGTTTTCCTCGGCCCTTTGGCCCTTCTCCGTCATGGGCTGGCCCGATGAAACCCTGGACCTCAAAACCTTCTACCCTACGGATCTCCTCATCACCGGTTTCGATATCCTCTTTTTCTGGGTGGCCCGCATGGTCATGATGGGGCTTCATTTCCTGGGCGAGGTCCCGTTCCGCGCGGTCCTCATCACCCCCCTCATCGTGGATGAGCGCGGCCAAAAGATGAGCAAATCCCGAGGGAATGTAGTGGACCCCATGGATCTCATCGAGAACTACGGCGCCGATGCTCTCCGGTTCACGATGGCCCACATTTCCGGGAAAGGCCGCTCCACCCGGTACTCTCCCGCCTTGCTTGGGGAGATGCGCGATTTCCTCAACAAGGTTTGGAACATGGCGAGGTTCATCCTCACCAACACCGAGGATTTGCCCGCGGGCCTTTCCCTCTCCGGCCGGAAACTCGCCTGGGAAGACCGTTGGATCCTCTCGCGGCTGAGCGCGGTGACCGCAGAGGTCCGCGATTATCTTGAGCGCTACAGCTTCCACCTCGCGGCCGGGGCCCTCTACCACCTCACCTGGGACGAGGTGTGCGACTGGTATTTGGAGATCTCCAAGGTCCGGCTCTACGGCGAGGATGAGGAGGCCCGGCGCACCGCCCAGCTCGTTTTGCGCAAGGTCCTTGTGGACTTGATCCACCTCCTCCACCCCTTCATGCCCTTCATCACCGAGGAGATCGGAGGTTACCTGGGCCTGGAGGTTTCCCGGGGAAGCTATCCTGAACCGGAGGAGGGTTGGCGCGATCCGGAGGCGGAAGAGGTCCTCGGGACCTTTATGGGCTTGGTGAGGGAGATCCGGGCGATGCGGGCGGAGCTCGGTTTGGATCCCGGACAGGAGCTTGGGCTTGTGGTCACCGGCGGAAAGAGGGCCGAAACGATCCTGAACGATTTGGGGTCAGCGCTTGCACGGCTTGCCCGGGTGAGGCCGGAGTTCCGGCTGGCGGCAACGCCGCCCCAGGGAAGCGCCCGCGGCGTCTTTGGGGATATCACCTTCTTCCTCCTCCCCGGAGAGGCGGATTGGCAAGTGATCCGGGCGCGGCTGGAAAAGAGCCTAAAGAAGGTGGAAAACGAGCTATCGGTTTTGGAAGCGCGCCTTTCCAATCCCGATTTCCGGGAGAAGGCACCGGAGGAAATCGTGGCTCAGGCGGAAGCCCAGGCCCAAGAGCTCCGGATGCGGCGGGCCAGGCTCCTGCGGTTCTTGGAGGCTGAGGCGTGAACCCCTGGACGAGGCTCGCCCAGAAGGCCGGCCCTGGCTTCGGCCGGGTGGAGCTTCTCCTCTCCCGGCTCGGCCATCCCGAGGAGGGGCTTCCCGTGATCCAGGTCGCGGGAACCCACGGAAAGAGTTCGGTGGTGGGCTTTTTGGAAGCGGTTTTCTGTGCCGCGGGAGTTCGCGTTGGCGTTTGCGCTTCCCCGGATTTTCCTGATCCCGCGGAGGCCGTGCGCCTCCAGGGTAAACCTGTGCCCCCGCTCATCCTTTCCTCCCTCCTTTCCGCGGCCCTGGAGCCGTTTGAGGAGTTCGTGTTCGGCCCGGGAAAACCCACGACGCAGGAGGCTTTGCTTGCCGTGGCCTTGGCCCACTTTGCCCGCTCCGGCGTGGACGTGGTGGTGCTCGAGGCGAGCACGGGGAATCGCTGGGATCCCACGAATTTCCTGCGGCCGTGGCTTTCCTTGCTCACCCGGGTTGAGGGGGGCGAAAACCCGAAAGCCCTGGCTTGGGAAGCGGCGCAGCTCGCGCGGCCAGGGATCCCTGTCCTCACCACGGCCATGGAGGACGCGGCCCTCGAAAGCCTGGCGCGCCGAAGCCGGGCCGCAGGCGCTGCTCTCGTCCTCGTGAACCCCGAGGATGTGGAGCTCCTCGAGCTCCGGTGGGAGAAGGCGGTTTGGCGTTCCATCTCCGATCCCTTTGGGCTCGGCCCGTTTGAGACGCCCTTCATGGCCGCCTATCAGGCCCCAAACCTCTCCCTGGTCTTTTCCTGTTTGGCCGAACTTTTCGGGGGTTTTCCCGTCTCCCGGGAGGCCCTGCGGCAGGGCCTCGCCCAGGTAGAACTTCCGGGAAGGTTTGAGCTCCTCCATGCCGAGCCCTGGGTGGTCGCGGATGCCGCGCAGGATCTCCCTTCGGCTCAGGCAGTCTTGCGCTCCCTGGAACGCCTTCCCCTTGGGGTTGGACAGCGGTTCTTGCTTTTGGCCCATCCCGAGGAACGCTTGGCCTGGGATATGGCCTTCCTCCTTCGTCCGGCCTTTTCGGGCGTGGAAGTCCTTGCGCCGTGGGAACTTCCGTTGCATGTGCCGCGGGCCTTGCGCCGCCTTTCCTCCCGGGATTTCCTTTTGATCCTTGGGCCGCATGCGGCCTTGCGGGAGGTGAGAGGTGTCGTTCGAGGGGCTTCTTAGGGAGGTGCGCTCCCGGCCGCTTCCCCAGCACGTGGCCCTCATCATGGACGGGAACGGCCGGTGGGCCAAGGCCCGAGGCCTTCCCCGCACCGAAGGGCATCGCCAGGGCGCAAAGACGGTGGAGCGCATCGCCCGCTTTGTCGCCCAGGAAAAACTTTTCCCCTACCTCACCGTCTTCGCCTTCTCCACGGAGAATTGGGACCGGCCCAAAGAGGAGCTCGACTTTCTTTTTTCCACACTGGAAGAGTTTGCGCGGGAAAACGTAGAGGAGCTCGTCCAAAACGGGGTGTGCCTGAAAATCCTTGGGGACATTTCTCCTTTTCCCCAAAGCCTCCGCGAGGCCCTAAATCTAGCGGTGGAGAAAACGCAGGGCGGGAAAAACCTTATCTTCACGGTGGCGCTGAATTTCGGGGGCCGCTGGGATGTTCTTTTTGCAGCCAAAAAGGTCGCGGCTTTGGCCTGGGAGGGAAAACTTCGGCCGGAGGAGCTCACGCTGGAGCGTTTCCGGGAGCTTTTGCCCGGCGGAGCTCTTCCTGATCCTGACCTCATCATCCGCACCGGCGGCCACCAGCGCCTCTCCAATTTCTTCCTTTTTGAGGCCGCCTATTCCGAGCTCTACTTCACCAAAACCCTTTGGCCCGATTTCACCGAAGAGGAGCTCCTTTTGGCTATCCGTGATTTTCAAGGCCGCACGCGGAACTTCGGCCGGGTGGTGGCGTGAAAGACCTGAAACTTCGGCTTCTTACGGCATCCTTGGCCATCCCCATAGTTCTTGCAATTTTTTGGCTCGCCTATCGTTTCCAAGAGGATTGGCTTGTGGCCCTCCTCCTTTCCGTGGTGGGGATGGTGGCCGGCTGGGAGTACACGGAACTCGTGGCCCGCTTGGGCGTAACCCTCCCAAAAGAGGCCTTCCTCTTCACGATTCCCGCCTTCCTTTTCCTTCTCCTTCCCAAAGAAGGCGAATACGCGTTTATCCTCGCTTTCGCCTTCGCCTACTTTCTCGTGATCTATAGCTTTTCCCGGCGCGGAACCCAAGAGGGCTTTTTAGCTTCAGCCACGGGGATTTTCGGGCTCCTCTACATCCCCGTGATGCTTGGGTTCATCCTCATCTTCCATCGCAAGGGCGGATTTTGGCATGTTCTCCATTTTCTCCTTATCGTCTGGGGGTACGACACGGGCGCCTATTTTGTGGGGAGCCTTTTTGGGCGGCACCGGCTTCTTCCCCGGGTTTCCATTGCCAAAAGCTGGGAGGGCGTAGCCGGAGGGCTCCTTTTGGCGGCGGTGGCCGGCTTCCTTCTTCCGCAGTTTTTGGCCAATTTTGGGGAAAGCTGGCCGGCGGCGTTGATCATGGGAATAGGGGTGGGCGCTTTCGTCCAGCTGGGCGACCTTTTCGAGTCCTTGGTGAAGCGGGCGGCAGGGGTGAAGGACACCGGGAAATTTTTCCCCGGCCACGGCGGGGTCCTGGATCGGATCGATGGGATCCTCGCCGCCGCCCCGATCTACTACTTTTTGGCCCACTACATCCTAGGCCTGTTCTAGCTTCTTCAGGACAGACTCCACTTTGGCCTTGATCCGGCCCGGCGGGGCCTCCCGATCGTCAATCTTGATGATGGTAGAGACACGACGGCATTTGGCCCGCACCGCCATGTGGCAAGCTTTGATTACCGCCATGACCTCGTCCCATTCCCCTTCCACAATGGTTCCCATGGCCGTAAGCTCGTGGGGAAGCCCACTTTCCTTCACAATTTTCATGCACTCCGCAACGTAAGCGGAAAGGGATTCCCCTGCGCCAATCGGGGTGATGGAAAACTCCGCGAGGATCATGCGGCCCCCCTTACTTGGACGTTCCGGAATTTGGCGGGCGCCGCGCCGTGGCCCACCTGCATGACCTGGCCAGGCTCTCCTTTCCCGCAGTTCGGGAGCCCCCAAAGCCGCCACTCCTCCGGCCCGCAGATGGCCACGCACGAGCGCCAGAACTCCGGAGTGATCCCGGTGTAAAGGGCGTTCTTGAGCATCCGCACCTTTTTTCCGTTTTTGATTTCCCAGGCAATTTCCGTGCCAAACTGGAAATTCACGCGCCGATCGTCAATGGACCAGGATTTATTCGTTTCAAAGTAGATCCCGTACTCCGTCTCGGCAATGAGATCCGCAAGGCGGCCTTTTCCGGGAAGGAGGTTGATGTTGGTCATGCGGATGAGGGGGATGCGTGCCCAGCTTGAAGCCCGTGCCGCGCCGGAGCTTCGCGGAAACCCAAGTTTTCCCGCGGTCTCCCGGGAAGTGAGGTATCCCACGAAAATCCCGTTTTTGACCAAGTCCACCCGCTGAGCCTCCACGCCCTCGTCGTCGTAACCGAAGGTTCCCAAGCCGCCGGGTGCGGTGGCATCGGCCACGATGTTCACAATTTCCGAGCCGTACTGAAACTTCCCGAGTTTCTCCAAGGTGAGAAAACTTCCGCCGGCGTAGGAAAGCTCCGTTCCCAAAACCCGATCGAGCTCCGAGGGATGCCCCAAGGACTCGTGGACCTGCAGGGCCATCTGTGATCCATCGATGATGACATCGAAAACGCCGTTGGGGCAGACCGGCGCGGAAAGGAGAGCTACCGCTTCCTCCGCGATCCTCTCCGCGTTTGCCACCAAGCCCAAGCTTTCGATGAACTCGTAGCCAGCGTTGGCGAAATCGCCGCCAAAGGAATTGGGGAAGCTCCGCTTTTGGATCTCCCCGGGTTTAGCAGCGTACGCTTCAATTCCGGCTCCGCAGCTTGTGATCACCTGGTGCACTTCCGTTCCCTCTGTGTTTCCGAACCATTTTTCGATCCGCCAGGCGGACATCGACCCTTTGGCCATGGCTATGCCGGAAACCCGGAGGATCCTTTCCGCTGCGGCGAAAAGAAGCGAAAGCTTTTCCTGGATGGGCACGGAAAGCGGATCTTTCCGCACCGGGGTCACATAGGTTCCCCGATGGACGGGTTCCGGCGCGAGCTTCACCGGCTCGCGGAGGAGGGTGGAAGTGGCTTTGGCGATGGCCAAGGCGTTTTCGGCGGCGCGGCGCACCCCTTCCGGAGAAAGATCGCTTGTCGCGGCGAATCCCCAGGCACCCCGATAAAGAACACGGATCCCTATTCCTGCCGTTTCCCGCCGGGAAAGGACCTCCACTTCCAAGTTCTTCGTGCGAATGTTTTCCTCGACCCTACGCTCGACCCGCACTTCCCCAAACTCCGCTCCCAAATCCTTAACCGCGCTCAGTCCCAAAGCTACGAGTTTCTCCATCTTCACCCCTTTTCAAAAATCTGGTCGGGGCGAGTGGATTTGAACCACCGACCCCCTGCTCCCAAAGCAGGTGCGCTTCCAGGCTGCGCCACGCCCCGACTCCTTTGGAGTATAGCTTTCGCGGTGTGGATCGCAACTTTGGCGTATAATTGCCGCGTGGATCCCATTTCTTTGGCTTCCGAGCTTTTGCGCGCAGGCCCCATTTGCGACTACTGCTTGGGCCGCAGATTCGCCGGCCTTCCGGGAAAACTTTCCAATGCCGAGCGCGGGTTCATCCTGAGAATGGCCTTGGGTTTTAGTCAAATCCCGGAGGAGCGCTGTTGGGTCTGTGGCGGAGTTTTCTCCCGCGTTCCCAAGTGGGCGGAAAGGGCCGCGGAGCTCGCCCAAAATTACGAGTACCGAACTTTTCTTTTTGGGGTTCACCTTTCCCCACGTTTGGAGGCCACCGAGGAATTCCTAAACGAGAGATTTCCCTCGCCTTGGGCTGAGCCAATCCGGCGGGATTTGAACCGCGCCTTGGGCCAGGCCTTCGAACGCCTCCTTGCGGAAAAAGGGAAGAAGGTCAGCGTGGATTTTGCGCGACCGGAAATCCAGTTCCTTTTGGACATCGAGCGCGACGAAGTGAAAATGCAGGTTAATCCTGTGGTCTTCTACGGACGCTACCGGAAGCTCGTGCGGGGGATTGCTCAAACCTCTTGGACCTGCCCGCATTGCCGAGGGAAAGGGTGCGAAGTCTGCGGCGGAACGGGAAAACTTGCGCCCACCTCCGTGGAAGAGCTCGTTCTTCCCGTGTTTTTGGAGGCAACAGCGGGAAAGACAGGGAAATTCCACGGCGCAGGGCGGGAGGATGCGGATGCGCGCATGCTCGGCCGGGGAAGGCCCTTTTTGCTCGCGGTGGAGGAGCCGCGCCGCCGCACGGTTGACCTAGACTGGATTGCTGAGGAAGTCCGGCGCCGCACCGCCGACGCCGTCGAGCTCCTCGAGCTTCAGCCCGCCACGCCCGAACTCGAAATGAAGGTGAAAAAGGGGCGGTTTACCAAGCTCTACCGGGCAAAGGTCCTCTTTTCCGCGCCTGTCTCCCAAGAAGCTTTTCAGAAAGCGGTTTCTTCCCTGGTCGGCGAAATTCGGCAACGTACGCCCACCCGGGTGCGGCACCGCCGCGCGGATCTCGTGCGCCTCCGCCGCGTCCTCTCCGCAAAAGGGAGGCTTCTTAGCCCAAGCGAAGCGGAGCTCGAGCTCCTCTGCGAAGCCGGCCTTTACGTGAAGGAGCTTATCTCCGGAGATCAAGGTGGAACCGAACCGAGCTTAAGCGGCCTTTTGGGCGTAGGAGCCCAGGTGGTCGAGCTCGATGTCCTCGATATTCTGGAGGAGCCCGGCGTTGTGGCCGAGGAAGAGGAGGAGTAGACTTTAACCGATGCTCATTGAGCTTTTGGAGGAATACTTTCAGCGCGAGGAGCCCCAGCAGGCGCGCGATTATTTTTACGTCTCGGAGGTGGGGAAGTGTCCCCGCCAAATTTTTTATACCGTGAAGGGCTTCCCTCGGCCGCCTCTGGATGGCCAAACGGCGCGGAAATTGTTGGTGGGTGAGGATGCCCATCGCCGCCTGGTCCAGGCCCTTTATTCCTTGGGCCTGGTGGTGGCCGCGGAGGTCCCAATTCCACCTGGCGCCCTTTTCCATGGCCGGGCCGATGCCATCATCTCCCTCGGCGGGAAAAACTACGTAGTGGAAATTAAAACCGTCCACCCCTACAACTTCGATCAGATGGCCATCGCCCCCCGCAATGACCACTACCTCCAGCTCCAACTTTACCTCCACTACTTCCAAATCCCGCAGGGGATCATCCTCGCCGAAAACAAAGCCACCCAGGAGCTCCGCGAATTCGTGGTGGAGCTCGACCGGCCCGAGGTGGGCCGGGTTTTGGCGGAATTCGAAGAGCTGAGGGAAAGAATCTTCGTGCGGGGCGAGCTTCCGCCCCTTCCCGACAAATCCCATTGGGACTACGACCAGTGCAAATACTGTCCCTTCGTGGATTTCTGCAAAGAGGACGTAGACGAGCTTCCTTCGCCAGCCAAGGCGGTCGTTGAGCCTCCGGTTCTACCGGAGCCGTACGAGCGGGAGATCGAGCATCTCGGTCTTTTCGATGAGCTCTAAGGAAAAGCGTTTCTGGTCGGGAAACATTGCTCTAGCTGAGGGCGCGCTGGCCGCGGGCGTGGATTTTTACGCGGGATACCCCATCACCCCGTCCTCGGAGATCATGGAGCACATGGCAAGAGAGCTTCCCAAGCGGGGTGGCGTTTTTCTTCAGGCGGAAGACGAGATCGCTTCCATTTTCATGCTCATTGGCGCATCTTGGGCGGACGCGAAACCCATGACGGCCACAAGCGGCCCAGGTTTTTCCCTCATGCAGGAAGGGTTAGGGATCGCGGTGATGACGGAAACGCCCCTTTTGGTGGTGGATGTGATGCGGGTCGGTCCGGGAACGGGCCAGGCCTCCAAAGCCGCCCAAGGTGACCTCCTTCAGGCCCGCTGGGGAAGGCATGGCGACCAAATCATCCCCGTTTTTGCTCCCTCTTCCGCCCAGGATTGTTTTGATCTCGCGATTTTTGCCGTGAATACCGCGGAAAAATTGCGCACACCGGTGATCCTCCTTTCCGATGAGCTTTTAGCCCACACCTGGGAAGCCGTGGAAGTGCTAAAAGAGGTGGAGAGGGCGGAGCGTCGCCGGCCCGCGGGAAAAGAGCCACCTTTTGGCTCCGAGGATCCCCGCCTTCCTCCCCCCATGCCCCGCCTAGGGGAAGGGCACGCCGTTTTGGTTACGGGCTCCACCCATGACCCCTGGGGTTTCCGCTACACCTCGGATCCCGAAGTCCATCGGGCCCTCGTTCATCGGCTTTGGGAGAAAATTTGGCTCAATAAGGAAGAGCTCGCCCGCTTTGAGGCCGTGGACTTGGAAGAGGCCGAGGTTGGGATCGTGGCCTACGGTTCTGTGGCGCGAAGCGCCCTTGCCGCCCGAAAAATTCTTTCCGGAAAAGTGCGGGTAGGGATTCTCATCCTAAAAACTCTTTGGCCCCTTCCCGAGGAGCCGATCCGCGAGCTTGCCCGCGCGGCCAAAATTATCCTTGTTCCCGAAATGAACCTCGGCCAGCTCGTTTGGGACGTGGAGAGGATCGCCGGAGGTTCGGCAAAGGTGGTTCCCTTTTCCAAAGTGGGCGGAGGGGTTCCCATTTATCCCGAGGAGCTCGCGCAAAAGGTCCTGGAGGTTTGGGGATGAAAGGCCATCCCCTGCACAAATATTTTCGCGCGCTTCCCACCGCGTTTTGCCCAGGTTGCGGAAATGGCCTTGTTGCTGGCGCTATTCTGCGGGCGTTGGAAAAAGCCGGTACGGATTTCCAAAAGACTGTTTTTGTTAGCGGGATTGGCTGTGCTGCCTGGATTCCGAGCCCCCATTTTTTGGCGGATAGCCTCCATGTGGCCCACGGCCGGGCCATCCCCACCGCTTTGGGAGTCAAACTCCGCCGGCCGGAGCTCACCGTGATCGTGGTGGGAGGGGATGGCGATCTTGCGGGAATTGGCGGAAACCATCTCCTTCATGCGGCCCGAAGAAACGCGGATCTTTTAGTGGTCATGGTCAATAACCTCGTGTATGCCATGACCGGAGGGCAGGTGGGGCCCACGACCCCCAAGGACCTTCCCACGCCCACCACGCCTTACGGAAATCCCGAGCGGCCCCTGGACGTAGCGCGGGTAGTGGCCGCAGCCGGCGCAAATTATGTGGCTCGCTGGACCACCGCTCATCTTGGGGAACTGGAAAAGGCCCTGGTCAAAGCCCTGAAAAAGGAAGGCTTTCGGTTTGTGGAGGTGGTGAGCCAATGTCCGGCGCGGGTAGGGGGCCGGCTGGCCATGACCCCGGTGGAGGCTATGCGGTGGCTTAGGGCCCGGGCCAAGGTCGTGGGCCAGGCCGGGCCTGAGGACCTCGAGGTAGGCGAGTTCGCTAACCGGGAAAATCCTGGGCTTCTCCAGGCCTTAAAAGGGGTTGGGCGTGGCTGAGGTTCGGCTGCGGCTCTCGGGGATCGGCGGGCAGGGGATCGTCTTCGCCGGCCGGCTCCTGAGTCAAGCCCTCCTCGAGGAGGGAAAGCACGTAGCCCTCCGCTATGCCTATGGCGCAGAGGTCATGGGAACGCCAGTACATTCGGAAATTCTCTTCTCCTCTGAGCCCATCCTCTGCCCGTATTTCCGGAAGGCCGATGTGGCGGTGATCCTCCACCCTCGGGCTTTAGCTGAGGCTCTTCCTGGCCTTTCAGAGAAAGGACTTTTGGTGGTGGACGAAGCTATCGAACTCGTGGAGGTTCCGCCCGGGGTTCGCGTGGAGGTCCGACCGTTTGTGGCAGCCTCTGCCCGGGGCCGACCCGGGGACCCTGGGAGGCTTGCGCCTTTAGCTGCTTTGGGCTTTCTCGCCCGGCTTGGGTTCTTCTCCCTTTCGCCCCTTTTGCGCCAGGCGGGTACTAGCCGCGCCGCCGAAGAAAACATCGCGGCCCTCCGCCTCGGCTTCGACCTTTAGCCCTCCGAAGAAATGTAAAAGGGAGACGCTGGACAACCTTTGCATTCCTTTCGGTAGCGCGGGCATTCTGGGCAATAAGCGCCGCAGGGAGCCCGGTCCCCTTCAGGAGAGGAGAGCCGCGGCTCCATCCGCAGGGGAAAAGCTGGCCGATCAGTGACATAGACCGCGGCCCGCACTAATCCCAAAGTGATCTCCGGGCTTTCCGCCACCGCCTGAAGCCACCAGGCTCGCTCATCCTCGAGGTAAAACACCCCGACTACCATCCTCCCGAAGGCCGAGAGGAAGTAGACATAAGGGCAGCCCGAAAAAACCTCGGCGATCTTCTCCGCTGCGGCCTCAGTGGGCGCTTCACCCAGGAGAAGATAGCATTTTTGTGCGTTTACCTGTTCTTCCATAGCCAAAAAAGCTCCTCCATTGCTGGCCAAAATCGCCGGGAAAAATCCCCAAAAGTTTTGGGCTCCGGCTCATTGGGCACAGTGATGTACGGTACCCGATGCCCGCGGATCGTCAAATACCCTGCTTCCTTAGGCGCAAGCTCCGCCCAATCATCCTCCCGATAGGTGCCGGCCATTTCCTCCTCGGGAACGGAGTGGGTGAGGAGACCATCTCGGCGGTCGCGGTCGTAGCGGGCACGATTCCGCCGCAGGGATTCCTCGTAGGAAACGGATAGATAAAGAATGGCCCCGTCCGCTAATACCGCCAAGGGAAGAAGATTAAGGGCATGGGCATAGGCCTCCCGGCCGCCCCGGGAGAACTCCACAACCACCGTTTCCCCCGGCCGTACCGATTCCGAGGAAAGGCGTTCGTTCAGCTTGTGAAGGAGAAAATCCCAAAGGAGGGGGTCGGCCACGGCATAGTTTTCCCCGCACCGCCGGGAATGAAGCCTTCCCCGTCCCAAAAGCTCCCAAATATCGTCCTCCACGAACTTCTCCCAAAGAATCGGGAAATCATCGAGAACACGGAGGGCACCGAGGTGGTAAGCGCGGGCGCGCTCAGAGGTGGGTAAACCCTTAAGGAACTGGATCAACTCGGTTTTCCCGGAGGCTGGGCGGCCAAGGAGAATCAAATAGGGGATCACGTCGGGGACAGGATGCGGGGTATACCGCAAACCCAAAGCCCGCAAAATCGCAGCGAGCATTTCTTCCGGGGAAAGATCCGCAGGGATGATCTCGACTCGGTCGCCGCGCCTAGCATGCCAAGCGGAAAGCCATCCGCTCATGCGGCTCAGGACTTCGGGAGGCACGGTGTAACGCGGATCCCCACGAACCTTTTGCCGCAAAAGAGAGACCTCCAAAGGCGCCTCGAAGCGGAGGAAAACGTCTGGCCAGAGAATTTCTTGTTCCCAACGGGAAAAGGCCTCAAGGAATTTTTGGTCATCGAGGGCTGCGGAATAGGCGGCATGCACACCCAAATGTGATTCCTCGAGCACCGTGCGTCCCTCAGCCAGAGCTGCGCGGATCAGGGCTTGGCGCGGCGGCAAAGCCTCAAAAAGGGCTTGCGCAAGCCTGTCCCGATCCCGAAAGAGATCCAAATTTTCCCGCTCCGCCACCTCCTTGACAAGCTCAGGCAGGATGAGAAGGTCAGGGAAATATAAGCGGAGGAGGGCTAAAACTTCGGTTTTCCCCAAAGCTGGGAGGCCTTCTACGCAAGCGTACATAGCAAAAAGAAATGGGCGGAGGAGGACTTGAACCCCCGACTTCTCCCCCGTGAAGGGAGCGCTCTACCAGCTGAGCTATCCGCCCGCATTTTTGCATTTTAGGGTGAGGCGGGGAGGGGCTCAACCCTTGAGGGAGCCCGCTAAAAGCCCGCGCATGAAGTACCGGCCAAGGAAGATGTAGACCAAAAGGGTGGGGAGGGCCGCCAAAAGCGCTCCAGCCATTTGCACGTTCCATTCCACGATGAACGAGCCAGCCAAGTTATTCAGGGCCACAGTCACCGGCTGCACAGCTGGATCCTGGGCCACGGTTACGGCGAAAAGAAAGTCATTCCAAATGGAGGTGAATTGCCAAATAAGGACCACAGCGAAGCCCGGCATGGAAAGGGGGAGCATGATCCGCCGATAAACCCCCAAAAGTCCGGCCCCATCCATGCGCGCGGCTTCCACCAGCTCTTTGGGCACCGTGGCGTAATAATTGCGGAAAATCAAGGTGGTAATGGGGATGCCATAGATCACATGGGTCAGGATGAGGCCGGGAATGCTGCCATAAAGACCGATGGCCCTTAGGGTTTGGACCAAGGGGATCAGGATGCTTTGGTAGGGAATGAACATGCCGAAGAGGGCAAGGGTGAAAAGGGTATTGGCGCCGCGGAATTGCCAGCGGGCAAAAATGTAGCCGTTCACCGAGCCCAAAGCCGCGGAGATCAACGTGGCCGGAATCACCATGATGATGCTATTTAGGATGTTAGGCCCCAATCCTTGGTACCCCATGCCGCCAAAAAGGGCCCGCCGAAAGCTCTCCAACGAGAAACTGTGAGGCAGATCCCACATGCGATAGAGGTTGACTTCGGCAAAGCTTTTGAGGCTGGTGACGACGAGAACATAAACAGGCATGAGGTAGTAAGCGGCGAAAGCCACAAGGACCAAGTAGAGGAAAATGCGGCCTATTTTAACCCTCACGCTTCTACCTCCCGGCGCAGGCTATACCGCAAATACGGAACGATGAGAAGGGAGACGATCACAAGAAGGATGATGGCAATGCCCGCGCCTTGAGCAAAGCGATTAGCTCGGAAAGTGAGCTCCCACATGAAATAAGCGGGAACATCGCAGGAATACCCCGGGCCCGGGCCGGTCATGGCCACCACGAGGTCATAAATTTTGAGGGAGATATGACCAAGCACGATCAAAGCCCCAAAGGTTATGGGGCGCAAAAGGGGAAGAACCACGAACCGGTAAATCTGGGATTCGGAAGCACCATCAACCCGCGCTGCTTCCCGGAGCTCCTCGGGAATACCCCGGAGGCCCGCAAGATACATGGCCATCACGTATCCAGACATCTGCCAGACGGCGGCGATGGCCACAGCAATGATCCCAATCCGCGGATCGGTATACCAGCCTGTCTTCAAAAATCCAAGGCCCATCATCTCCAAAAGGAGGTTGATCCCGGTGCTTCCCATTTGCGGGCTTCCGGGATTGAGAAGCCAGCGCCAAACTACCCCAGTGACGATGAAGGAAAGGGCCAGAGGATAGAGGTAAATTGTGCGAAAAAGAGCCTCAGCTTTTATTCGCCGGTCCAACATCACCGCTAGCAAAAACCCCAGAACCAGGGAGCCACCCACGAATAGGCCAGTGAAAACCCCGAGATTCCGGAGGGTGATAACAAACCTCGGGTTTTGGAAAAGGCGGAGGTAATTGACTGCTCCGACGAATGTGTAGTCAGGAACTAGCTTATTCCAGTTGGAGAAGGAAACGTATGCGGTGAGCCCGATGAACCCGTAGACGAAAACCAGGATTGCAAGTGCGGAGGGAAGGACGAGGAGGATGCTGAGGAGGGTTTCGCGTTTGATTCGCCGCCGCATGATAAGAAAAAGGGCCCGGTCTAAGGACCGGGCCCTTCTTTCCTCAGCCCACTATTTGCCCAAAGCGGCCTGAGCTGCGGCCACCAGGGCGGCCTGGGCCCGAGCCACATCCTTGGTCACAAGGAAGAGGTTGATAGCGTCCTTGAAGTCCACCACCCAGGACTCCGGCGCGGCCGCACCATGGATGACGCTGGGCACAATGGCATCGCGGGCCCAGTCCTCCATACAGGACTGGAGATACGGGTTGAATTGAGCTTTCTCCGCGGGAGTGATGTCCGTGCGGGCGGGGATGGAACCCTTGCGCATGTTGAAGGCGATCTGACCCTCTTTGGAGCCGCAGACCTCAAGCCAGCCAATCACGTTGATGGGGTTGGGTGCGCGCTTAGGGAAAGCGAAAGTGTCGGAGAGGGCATCGAACACGCCCTTAGTCCCAGGAACCGGGGCCCAGCCGACATCCACGCCCTTGGCCATGAACCAACCCATGGCCCAGTCGCCCATGACGTTCATTGCTCCGCGGCCAGCAGCGATGTACTCCAAAACCGTGTCCCAAGTGTGCGCAGAGTAGTCGGTGTTCACGTAATCCAGGATCTTCTTGAGGATCTCCAAAGCCTTGGTTACGCCGGGATGGGTCCAGGGCGTCGCGCCCGTCCAGAGGCCACGATACTCCTCAGGGGTGAGGGTGCTAGCAAGGATGGTCTCAAAGAGGTGCGGAGCTTCCCAGCCACCAGCGTTGGCCAAAGTAATGGGGACGATTCCCTTGCTCTTGAGGAAGTCGCAGATCTGGAAGAACTCATCCCAGTTAGCAGGCGGCTTCAGGTTGTACTTAGCGAAGATTTCCTTGCTGTACCAAAGGACGTTAGCCCGATGGATGTTGACGGGAACGCCCCAATAGTGGCCCTCATAGCGCATGAGGGTGAGAAGATCCGGTGGGAAGACCTTATCCCAGCCGAAAATGGAGTAGAGATCGTCCAAAGGCCGCAAATAGGTCTCCGGGCTATAGCCCTCCACCTCCAATCCGGCATGGAGCTGGAAGGTATCAGGCGGATCACCGGCGATGAGGCGCGGCTTGAGCACGGCTTTAAAGGCGAAACCTGCGCCACCGGCTATGGTGGCGTTAACAATTACCACGTCTGGATAGTTCCCGCGATAAAGCCCAAACAGGGCATCCAGCCCCTCAGCCTCACCACCAGCGGTCCACCACGAACCCACTACCAACTTGCCCCCGCCGAAGAGATCCTCGACCCTGTTGGGATCCCAAACAGCGAGAAAGGCCTTGGCCCATGCTTCCTCGGGAATCCAAACCTTAGCCCCACTGGGCAATACCTCATCCAGGCGGGAAATACGGGCAAAACTGGCATCCACTAGGGCTTTACTGTTCGTAGCCCTCATGATGGCCGGAGCGTAAGAGGCGTCCCCGAATACAGCCACAGCGATATCCTTAAGCGCAGCGGGTTTATCCAACACTAAGGGGCTACCTACCTGAGCGAATCCCAAGATCCCAAACGCCACCAACACCGCTAAAATTTTGGAGAATTTCACTGAGCACCACCTCCTTGGGTTATTCGGAAGAAGACCAAACTTTTTTACCGCTCCCACCCCCTTTGCCCCTCAATTGGGCAGAGGATTATACCCCGGAATTAACCCTCCTCTAACTCCGAAAGGAGGGCGGACAGGGACTCACCCTCCTTCTTTCGGGTGATTTCCACAAGGCCAAGCTTAGTGATCTCGATGAAGTCCGCGGGGACTCGGTCCTTCTTGAGCTCCTCCTTCAGGGTAGCGATGACCTTTTCCCGATCCTTTTCATTAGCCATGTCTACGAAATCCACAACGATGATGCCTGAAATTTTGCGGAGGCGGAGGATGCGGGGGATGAGGCGGGCGGCCTCGAGGTTGGTGTTGAGGATGGCCGCAGCCTGATTCTTGTGCTTCACATCGGAACCAGTGTTCACATCGATGGCAGTGAGGGCCTCCGTCTCATCCACAGTGATAAATCCCCCGCCCTTGAGCGGGATTTTCCGCTGCATGGCTTGAGCAAGCTCCTCCTCCACCCCGTAGCGGACAAAAAGCGGGATAGTCCCGCGGTAAAGCCGCACCCGCCCCTTCAGCTTCCCCAAATGGAGGTAGTCCAAAAAATCCAGGATCTCTTGGTAAGCGGTCTCATCGTCCACAATGAGAGAATCCACGTCCTCTAGGAAACGGTCCCGGACAATGGAGCGCACAAGATCCGGGGGAGAATAAAGCAGTTTAGGTGGAGAGCTTTCTGCCGCAAGTTCCTGGATGCCCTTCCACAAGCTCAGAAGGTACTTGAAATCCCGCTCAAGATCGTCGCGGGAGGCGTGGAGGGCGGCGGTGCGGGCAATGAGCCCAGCTCCCTCGGGTTTCAGTTCGTGCGCGATTTGGCGGAGCCGCCGAGCTACCCCCCGATCCTCAATGCGCCTGGAGATGCTCACCCGGTCCTCCGTGGGAAGAAAGACCCAATACCGGCCGGGAAGACTGAGCTTCGTGGTGGCTTGGGGGTTCTTCTCGCCCACCCCCTCCCGCCGGACCTGCACGATCAAGCTTTCCCCGGGCTTAAGAAGCTTTTGAATTGGGGGAATGCCCCGGCCGGGTTCAAACCCCTTGGCCTTGAGAATCCCTTCATGGAGCTCATGAGCTGCAAGGAAAAGGGGTTTTTTCTCCCCGACCTGGACGAAGGCCGCGCCCATACCTGGCAAAACTGTCTCCACCTTGCCCTTGTAAATGTTCCCCACCAAAGGCCGGCGATCGGGAAACTCAAAATGGACCTCCACGAGCTCCCCGTCCTCGATAATGGCCACCCGCTTCTTTGGCCCTTGGGGCGTAGTCTCCACCGTGATGAGAATGTGATTACCTTTAATCGTGCCGACCTCCTTGCCCGTCGTGCCTAGCCTGGCACCACGAGCCGGCTCAGATCGGCCACCTGGAGGAACAGGCGAGAAAGAGCTAAAAGAAAACCCAAACGGTTCTCCCGCAACTTGGGATCCTCACACATTACAAGCACGTCATCGAAGTATTGATCGATTGGGGCTTTCAAACTGAGCAGGGCTTCCAGGGCCTTGGCGGGACAATGGTCAGCCATAGCCTCTTCCACGCGCTTTTTGGCCGCAAGGTATGCTTGCCAAAGCTTCCGTTCCGCTTCCTCCTGGAAGAGATCCGGATTGAAGCCTTCGATGGCGTATCCGCGGGTGATGTTGCGCACGCGGCTGAAAGCTGTGGCCAAATCAACGAGATCTTGGCGCCCAACTAGGGTTTGTAAGGCCTGGGCCCGCTCCCAGACCCCAAGGAAGTCCCCATCCATCTGGGAAAGCACAGCTTCCGCGACATCGTAAGAAATGCCCCGTTCCTCCAGCGCCGCCCGCAGGCGTTCCCATAAGAATTTCTTCACCGTCTCCGCCGGCTCAGCGCCAGGATACTCCCGGCGAACCTCCTCAATAACCCGGAAAAGATCAAGTCGAAGGCCCTTTTCCAAAATGATTCTGATTGCAGCTGTTCCCCGCCGACGCACCCCATACGGATCGTGAGAACCGGTAGGTAGCTCACCCACGCAGATTGGACCGATCACCCCATCCAGTTTGTCCGCGAGGCTAAGGGCTATACCTAGGGGCGTTTCCGGAAGTTCCTCCCCTTTCCCCCGCGGACGGACATGCTCACCAATGGCTTCGGCCACCTCCGCCCGCTCGCCGTCCAAGCGGGCATAGATCCCGCCCATCACACCCTCCAGCTCCGGGAATTCCCGCACCATCACCGTAAGGAGATCGGCTTTGCAAAGGAGGGCCGCGCGATCCAAAAGATCCGCGGGAAGGGAAAGCTCCCGGGCCAAGACCCCGCAAATAGTGCGGATGCGCTGCACCCGATCCCATACTGTCCCTAGCCTCGCTTCATAAACGATCCCTTTTAGTTCTGGGACACGGCTTTCGAGCGTCCTTCGGCGGTCCTGGGCGAAGAAATCCATGGCATCACCGAGGCGGATCCCCACCACCCGCTCATATCCCCGGCGAATGACTTCGGGATCGCCTTTCCCTTCAGCGAAGCCAAGGAAGATCTCGGCGATCTTGCCGCCGCGGGTGAAGGGCACGAACTTCCCTTCCTCCCGGAGGGCCGCCACCACCACCGGCTCGGGAAGACCGAGGAATGCCTGAGGAATGCGTCCCACCACAGGATTTGGCCACTCCGTTTGCCCAAGGATCATGGCCCAAAGGTTTTCGGAGAGCGCAGCCTTGGCTTGGTATTCCTCCTCCACGGCCCGAATGGCTCTCTGCAAGATTTCCCCACGCTCTTTGGGATCCACGATAACGTAGGCTTCCTTAAGCTTTGCCGCGTATTCTTCGGGCCGGGAAAAGGCGAGAGGATGCCCGAGGAACCGGTGGCCGAAGCTCCTCCGTCCTGCGGAAACGCCGGCAAGCTCAATGGGCACGACTTTCTCCCCAAAAAGGGCGACGACCCAGCGAATGGGCCGAAGAAAAGGCATCCCCCCATCCCACCGCATGTACTTCGAGCACGGGATCAGCCGCACGGCCTCAGGAATAAGCTCCTTCAGGATCTCCTCTGTGGGTCGGCCGGGCCGTTTAAGCCGTAAAAACAAATACTCCTTTTCCCCGACCAACCGGCGCACGAGATTCTCCGCGCTTGCCCCATAACGCCGAAGGAACCCATGGGCCGCGGGAGTTAAATTGCCCTGGGGATCCAAACCAACGGATACCGCTGGACCACGGATCTCCTCAATCGTTTCCTCCTGCTGCTCAGCTAGGTCCTCAACGAGGAGGGAAAAACGCCGGAGGGTCCAAAAGAGGTGGGCTTCCCCATGGGGAAGGCGTGCCTCCTTAAGCCCGGAAAGCACGTTTTCCTTGAAGCTTTGGGCGATCTCAGCCGCTTCCCCGGCGGGCAGGTCCTCAACTCCGATCTCAACCAGGAGTGCCGGCACGCACCACCTCCGCGAGGTATGTTTCCGCACAGGCCCGGGCTAAAGCGCGCACCCTAGCGATGTAACTTTCCCGCTCCGCAGTAGCCAAGGCCCCGCGCGCATCCAAGGTGTTGAAAAGATGGGAACAACGCAAGGTGTGGTCATAAGCTGGGTAAACCAAGCCTTGGGCTAAGCATTCCCTGGCCTCGGCTTCATGGAAATCGAACAGGGTCCGGGCGCGCTCCACCGAGGCCTTCTCGAAGTGATAGATGCTGAATTGGCGTTCGCGCTCGCGGAAAATTTCCCCATAAGTGAGCCAATCGGCCCAACGCAGCTGAAACGCCGAGTCCTTCCCTTGAAGGAAAAGGGCTATCCGTTCAAGGCCGTAGGTGAGCTCCACCGAGACCGGCGCAAGATCCACTCCCCCCATCTGCTGGAAATACGTGAACTGGGTGATCTCCATCCCATCGAGCCAAATCTGCCAGCCCACGCCCCAGGCGCCCAAAGTGGGGGATTCCCAGTCGTCGTGGGAAAACTTCACGTCATGTTCGTAGAGATTAAGCCCGATTGCCTCCAATGAGCGCAGGTAAAGATCCTGGATATCCGGGGGTGGGGGTTTCAGGATAACCTGGTATTGGTGGTGGAGGCCGAAGCGGATGGGATTTTCTCCGTAGCGACCATCGGCGGGGCGGCGGGAGGGCTCTACATACGCCACCCGCCAGGGCCGCGGACCCAAAACCCCAAAGAACGTTGCAGGATTAAACGTACCTGCACCCTTTTCGATGTCGTAGGGCTCCACAATGGCACAGCCCTGGTCCCGCCAAAAGTGGTGTAAAGCCAAGATCAAGTCCTGAAAAGTTTTCATGTGCTCTTGGCGACCTCTACCACCTTGGCAAAAGCTTCAGGATCGCGGATAGCCAATTCCGCGAGGACCTTGCGGTTGAGGCCCACCCCGGCTTTGCGCAATGCCCCCATGAACTGGGAGTAGTTGAGGCCATAGGGCCTCACGGCTGCGCCGATCCGCACAATCCAAAGCCGCCGAAATTCCCGCTTGCGGAGCTTCCGGGAGACGAAGTGATGCCTTAGGGCCTTAAGGAGAGACTGCTTGGCGATACGGTAGCAATTCCTCCTTTTCCCCTTATAGCCCTTGGTCATGTCCAAAACTTTTCGCCTGCGCCTTGTGTGTTTGACGCCGCCAGGAACGCGCATATGCACCTCCTAGATTCTAAGGAGTCTACGCATGAGCTTTTTGTTGGCCCCGGTGACTTCCACGGGTTTTTGGGCTCCCCGCTTGTATTGCGGCCGCTTTTTGGAGAGCTTGTGAACGTAGCCAGCCTTGCGGTGGAAGATGCGCCCCGTGGCTGTCACCTTGAACCTCTTCGCCGAAGCCCTGTGGGTCTTCCCTGGTTTCATCCCGAACCTCCTTTGCGGGAAAGGGGAGCGAGGAGGATTTCCAAGCTGCGGCCGCGTTCAGTTGGGTCCTGCTCAATTTTCGCCAGATCCTGGGTGAGCTGGGCCACCCGCTGGAGAAGCTCTTTGCCCTTGTCGATGTGGATGATCTGGCGCCCCTTGAAAAACACGACCGCCCGCACCTTCATCCCCTCCTCCAAAAACTCCCGGATCCGCTGAATTTTGGTATGAAAGTCATGCTCCCCGGTCTGGATAGTGAACTTGACCTCCTTAACCTTGCCGGCCTTGGGCTGCTTCTTCTCCCGTTTCTGCAACTGGTACCGGTACTTCCCAAAGTCCACAATCTTGCAGACCACAGGATTAGCATCCGGCGCAACCTCCACTAAATCCAGACCCCGCTCCCTAGCCATAACCAAAGCTTTTTCCAAAGGAACAACCCCTAAATTCCTCCCGTCGCTATCGATGAGCAAAACCTCTTTGGCCTGTATTTGCTCGTTTACCCTAAACTCCCGCTTAATGTGCCTACCTCCTTTCCTCACCTATTCTAGGGGTGAGGTCCTTCGCGCGCCATAAAGGCCGTGTTCGCGGATGAACCGATCCACTGCTTCGGGGACGAGCCCCGCTGTGGGCAACCCTAGCCGGTAGCGCCGGCGCACCTCGGTGGAGGAGAGGGCGATGGGGGTCATATTCAAAAAATGAACTTCAGCGCGATCGAACGGAGGCTTTTGAAAAACCTGAAGATCCACACCGGGCCGGGGAGCCACAATGAACGGACACAGGGTCAAAAGCCTCTGCCAATCGTGCCATATCTCGATCTGAGAGAAAATATCGGCGCCCACGATGTAAGCCACCCCCTCAGGGTATTCCTGCTTAAGGAGCGTGATTGTATCCACGGTATAGGCTGGGCCAGGCCGATCCAGCTCGACCCTGGACACGGAAAGCCCGGGCCTCCCAGCGATCGCGAGCTTCACCATTTCGTAACGCAATTCTCCGGAAACCCCATCGGCCACCTCCCGATGCGGCGGTTGCCCGGTGGGGATGAAGAGGACCTCCCGCAGGTTGAATTGGCGCAGGGCTTCCTCGGCCACCCGCAGGTGTCCAATATGGATGGGATTGAACGTCCCACCGAACAGCCCAACCCTACCCGCCAAACTCAAGGACTCTCCCTCCGATCTTCACCGGGGTACCGGGCTGGAGTCCGCGCCGGCGCAGGGCCTTCACCACTCCCAGCCGCTCCAATTCCGCCCACAAGTATTCGCGGGCATCAGGGGTAGAGAGATCCAATCGGCCTACTAAATCCTCCACCGCCGGGCCCCGAACTTCCCAATGCTCCTGGCCCTCGACTACCTCATAGGGAGGCGGCCCAGGAGTAAGATCCCAAACCTTTTTTCGCGGCAATTCCCCTCGCCCCTCCGGGGGAAGGGACCCAAGCTTTTCCCATAAAACCCCAATAAGCTCCCTTACCCCCTCCCCAGTGAGGGCAGAAATGGGGTACAAAACTATTCCCGCTTGAGCAAACCTCTCCTTTTCCCTTTCCACCTCTTCTTTGGTGAGGAGATCGATTTTGTTCCCCGCTACGACTTCTGGTTTTCGGCGTAGTTCCTCCCAGGAGTCGAGCTCCTTGCGGATGGCGAAGTAATCGGAAAGGGGGTCGCGGCCCTCTGTTCTTGCCAAATCCACCATATGCAAGAGGATCTTGGCCCGGGTTGCGTGGCGCAGGAATTTATCGCCTAAACCCCGCCCTTCATGAGCGCCCTCGATAAGCCCAGGAAGATCAGCCATGATGAAGCTTTTCGTCTCGTCCACCCGCACCACGCCCAAGTTGGGAACAACGGTGGTAAATGGATAAGCCGCAACTTTAGGCTTTTTATCGGAGACCCGGGCAAGAAGGGAGGACTTCCCCACATTGGGAAAACCCACGATCCCCACGTCGGCCAAAAGGCGTAATTCCAAGCGCAGCCAGCGTTCCTCCCCGCGTTCCCCGAATTCCCGGATGCGCGGAGCCTGGCGAACGGAGTTCACAAAGGACCGATTACCCCGGCCGCCCCGACCGCCCTTGGCCACCACCACCTCTTGCCCCTCCTCCACAAGGTCGGCAAGGATTTCCCCACTATGCAAATCCCTCACCACTGTGCCCACTGGAACCAGGATTACGAGGTCCTCCCCGCGCTTTCCCTGACGATTGTTGGGGCCACCAGGGCCACCGTCCTCGGCGCGGAAGTGCACCTGCTGATGAAAATGCGCGAAGGTGTTGACCGAGCGGGTGGCGCGGATAATCACGTCCCCACCGTCGCCACCACAACCACCATCCGGAGACCCTTTGGGGTTATAGGCCGTGCGATGAAAACTAATGAGTCCATCCCCGCCCTTCCCCCCGGCTACATGGATGACCGCTTCGTCGAACTGCACGCGACGACCCTATTTCTCCTCCCCTAAGGGGATCACGTTCACGTAGATGCGTTTACGGCCGGCGAATTCCACAAGGCCGGTGGTGGTGGCATAGATGGTGAAGTCCCGGCCCATTTTCACTCCCCGGCCAGGATAGAACCGGGTCCCCCGCTGGCGGACAATGATGCAGCCCGGCCAGACCAGTTCCCCACCGAATC
>Ga0080004_1107429_pt1 | contig 25920 bp, 31 predicted proteins | sample WasSprMetagenome_FD_69207 | JGI IMG/M metagenome (GOLD analysis project Ga0080004, IMG submission 69207) | Sulfidic aquatic microbial communities from Washburn Spring, Yellowstone National Park, USA - WS (SPADES assembly) (version 2) | ecosystem: Environmental > Aquatic > Thermal springs > Hot...
ACAAGAAACCCTATTTGGAATGGCGCAGATCTGATGCCTAACACTATTAAGGAACCAATAATTCCTATAGCAGATGCTCCGCCAAATTTTCCTATAATCCATACGGCTATTATAAGTGTAAGGAATGCCGAAATATCGCAGAAAATCGGCAGATGAAGCAGTTGAAAACCTAACGGCCCAAAATACAAATGAAGAACTATCCACATGGCGCTTAAAACTCCTATAAGAGCCACGTCCACAGTTTTCAAAATTCCGCGATTACTTTGAAGATTCATATCAATGCCTCTTATTACGAATTAAATAAAAAGTAACACTATATAAAGCTTACCAACTGGCTATTACCTAGCTGTCCATGTTTAATAAACAATAAACAAAATGCAAGCCTCAGGTGACGTTTGATAAGTTTATTTGACAAAAATTAATAACATTTCATGCTTGGTTAAGACGAGTTTGGAAAAGAATATTGGATTCCAGGGCAGAAGTGATGATTGTGTCGGAGGATGTAAGAATAGAAGAGTTAAAAGTACGAGATAAGCGAGAGGTGCTCGATTTATTTACCCAGACTTTTGAGGGCGTTCAAACAAATAAAACACAACCTTTTTATCAAGGAGTTAAAAGAAACCTAATTTATTAGGTTAACAAAAAATCATTAGGAAAGCCTTATGAAGATCTCGGCCTCTAGAAAAGTTGAAGACTATCTGAGAATTGTGTACGAAATCGTGGAGACGAAGGGTTACGCCCGTATAAGAGACATTTCTAAAGCTTTAGGAGTTAAACCATCCACGGTTGTGGAAATGATGAGGAAACTTCACGAGCAAGGACTTGTTATTTATGAAAAGTATGGCGGCATCACTCTTACATCTCGTGGGAAAGTGATGGCTGAAACTGTGAAGAGAAGGCATGACACTTTTAAGAGATTTCTAGAAATAATATTGGTTCCCGATGATGTAGCGGCAAGGGATGCCCACATATTGGAGCATCAGCTCGACCCAAAAACAATATTGCAGTTCACAAGATTCGTTGAGTTTATTACTCAGGCTGCTGAAATCGATCGTCCCAGATTCATTAAAAGGTGGATTGAAGGGTTTAAAGAATACTGCGAAAGGTGTAGTAAGCTTTAATGAAAATACTGTTTTAGGCTTTAGAAGGAATTTCCTAACACTTTTAGGCTTCAGGACGATTATCGAATTTTTTTAGGAGAAGTTTCAAATCAACCTAAAGCCCCCTAAATTTTAGGGTAACCTAAAAGGTGCAAACTATGGAGAAGAGGCTAAGCGAATTGAGGCCCGGAGAAAAGGGCATCATTACGCGAGTTAATGGGTCCGGCGCTGTCAAAAAAAGACTGTTGGATATGGGATTGGTGAAAGGTACAGAAGTAACGATGATCAGGAAGGCTCCACTTGGAGACCCGATTGAGTTTCTTTTGAAGGGGTATAACCTAAGCTTGAGGAAAGTGGAAAGTGATAATGTTTACGTTTCCGTTAAGGGGAATCTTGAAAATGGCGGCAACGATTCCGCTCGCAATGCTTCGAGAAAATTGTGAAGCAGTTATAGTGGAAGTTAGGGGTGGTATGGGTTTGACTAGAAGGCTAACTGAGATGGGTTTCACGAACGGAACAAGAGTGAAGGTTTTGCACTCAACTCCCCCCGGTCCAATACTAGTAATGATTAGGGGATCGAGAATAGCGCTTGGCAGAGGCCTAGCAATGAAAATCTTTGTTAATCCAGGAGAGGGAGGTTAGCATGGAGAAGATAAGGGTTGCGCTAATAGGAAATCCGAACGTCGGCAAAAGCCAAATCTTCAACAATTTAACAGGCGGGAAAGCTCACGTTGGCAACTGGCCTGGAAAAACTGTGGAGAAGAAGGAGGGAGTATGCGTTCACAAAGGTGCAGAAATGCATATTACCGACTTGCCCGGGACATACAGCTTAACCGCACACTCGATAGATGAACTAATAGCAAGAAATTACATAGTCGAAGAGAAGCCCGATATTGTAATAGACATTGTTGATGCCTCTAACCTTGAGAGGAATCTCTACTTAACACTTCAGCTTCTGGAACTTGAAGCAAACGTAGTAATCGCATTGAACAAATGGGACGTAGCGAAGGATCTTGGCTACGAGATAGATGCAAAAGAGCTCTCCAAACTACTGGGAGTTCCTGTTGTTCCAACAATTGCGACTAAAAAGATAGGAATGGAAGAGCTCAAAAACGCTGTAATTGAAGCTGCAAAGATTAAGGAAAAAAGAAGAGGGCTCATATTCAGTTATGGAAAACCTTTTGATGATATTATCTTGAAAATTGCCTCTATAGTGCAGAAGGATAAAGAGCTTTTAAGCAGATACCCTGTCAGATGGTTGGCGATAAAACTTCTAGAAGCAGATGAGGAGGTTCTAAAACTTATTGACAAAAGTCTGTGTAAGGAGGAAGTAATGCGTCAGCTTTCAGAGGCAAAGAAAATTTTGGGGGAAGACATAGAGGTTGCTCTCGCTGAAAGGCGGTATTCAACTATAAGCGAAGCTTTGCCTAAAATCCTGAAGGGTGCTAGACCACTAACCATTACAGACCTGCTGGATAAGGCACTTCTGAACAAATATATTGGTATTCCGGTATTCTTAGCAATGTGGTGGGCCCTTTTCCGCTTCGCATTTGACGTTTCAGCTCCATTTTCAGATCTAATAGACATGCTCTTCTCAAAACTTGGAGAAATTGCAAAAATGTATATCGGAGACCCGAAATTAGCCTCATTCATAGCTGACGGCATCTTCAGCGGATTGGGCGGAGTTTTAGTCTTTCTGCCTCCGATATTCTTCCTTTTCCTTGGGTTAACAATACTTGAAGATAGCGGCTACCTAGCTAGAGCAGCTTTTGTAGTGGATAGAGCAATGTACAAATTGGGACTTCATGGAAAATCTTTCATTCCCATGCTTATAGGATTTGGATGCAATGTTCCAGGTATCATGGCCACAAGAACCATTGACAAGGAGGAGGACCGCATATTAACAATCCTTTTGAACCCTTTAATGTCCTGTAGCGCAAGACTGCCGATATATGTTCTCATAGGCTCGGCTGTACTCGGGAGCTACGCGGCAGCTGGTATTTATTCCATGTACATACTTGGAATAATACTTGCTATCTTGATGGCGCTGCTTTTCAGGAGAGTGGTTCCCTACTTTAGAGGTAAACCCTCTCCGCTGATTTTGGAATTACCAATGTATGCTATGCCGAGCATAAAAAGCACATTAATTCACATGTGGGAGAGAGGTAGTCTTTTCCTAAGAAAGGCCGGCACAATAATTTTCCTCGGGATAATTGCTGTTTGGTTTCTCTCAAGTTATCCATGGGGGTCTGTCCATCAGGGGGATAAATTTCTATTAGAAAATTCATACATTGCCATATTAGGAAAGTATATTGAACCAGTTTTTCGTCCTCTAGGCTTTAACTGGATGTGCGCGGTAGCCTTATTCTTTGGCTTTATAGCAAAAGAAATTGTTGTTGGGACATTTGCAACCCTTTTTGGTCTGGAAGAGCGCTCAGAAGATTTAAGCGCTGCTTTACGATCAAATGGAGTATTCACGCCATTGACCGGATTAGCTTTCATGGCTTTCTCACTCATTTACATACCATGCATCGCCACTGTTGGCGTCATTTATAGGGAAACTGGCTCGTGGAAGTGGACAATTTTTGCGGTGACCTATGGGCTGATTTTGGCATATGTTGTCGCTTTGACCATTGTCACTTTTGGAAGGCTAGTTGGATTCACTTGAGGGGGATTGCGTATGAAACAGAAGGCTGAAAACAGGCATATCGTCATCTACGCTATGATCCTTGGAGTTGCATATACCATTTTTGGAGCAGCCGAGTTCACGCTAGGAATATACAACTTGTTTTCACCAATGGATAATGCGGGCCTTGTAGGGGTAGTGCCAGCGGATATTTTCGGAGGGTTCGCCGCTCTTGTTGTTGGGGCCTCGTATCTCAGCGCCATATCGCTATTGAGGGGAACGCTTGAATCATGGGGGTTCATTCTTGTCGGAATGCTTTTATCAGCCGTCTTCGGAGTTATATACTTGCTAATTGTTTGTGCGGATGGATTTGGGACTTTATTAGCTTCTTTGGAGGGGGAAGCGTGGACGTGGGGATGGTTGACGAGTGGTAGCGCAGGCTCCGGCTTACTAAGGCCGGAAATTTGGCTCTTTTTTATGTCGCTGCCCTTGGCTTATTTAACTTTAAGGAAAACGGAGAGGAGAGGACTCAAATATGCCTAAAAGTCGTGAATCGTTTTTGAAGAAAATGTTAGAGCATATTTCTGACAAGGGATACATTAAGGTGGATGAAATTAGCCAGCGGTTTGGCGTTTCAAAAAGCTTTGTTGAACATGCTGTTCAAGAGTTATTGAGGAAAGAGTACATTAAAATGTTTAATTCTGAAGACGAGAAAATAACATGTACCTTATGTTTCCATAAGGATGCTTATTGCATGAGAAAGGCAAAGGGCATCAAATATTATATGCTCACAGAGAAAGGGAGAGGATTATTGAGTAGAGAGAATATAGTTGTAGGTGCATCTGAATGAATGAGCAGCTGATCGCATCGTTCTTGGGCAGGAAGAACATATTTGCAGTTGTGGGTGTCAGCAGGGATCCTGCAAAGTAAGGGCATCAAGTTTATAAAGATTTACGTTCTGCCGGTTATGAGGTCTATGCTGTAAATCCTAACGTGAGTGAAGTTTTAGGGGATAGATGCTACCCAGGTCTTGAAGCTTTACCAGTAAAGCCTGATGTTGTTAATGTTGCGGTTCAACCGTGGGTGACGGGAGGCTGTGATGAAGGCATATAAGAAACTCGGTGAAAAGAAGGTGTGGATGCAGCCGGGATCGAGTCTGAGGCGGCAATTAACTTTTGTAGAAAGAATGGCATAGACGTTATTTACGGAGTTTGCATCATGATTGAGCGAAGAAACCGATAAAAATAGCCAATATAGCTCACACATAATCCAAGTCTTTAATGCTTTTGTTGAAAGATATGACGCATGGTTTGACTCGCCTCTTGGAAAATCCGCCTTCAAGCTTGAAAAGTCTTGCACCGCATCCTTATGCCGCAATTTGAAGAGGCCATCTCTTGAAATAGATGTGGGCACAGGACGTTTCACAGAAGCTTTAGGAATAGAATACGGTGCTGACATCTCTGAAAAGACGTTGAAGTCTGCTAAAAGGCGTGAATAACCATTGTGAAGGGCTCAGGAGAGAAATTACCATTTCTGGATGAATCGTTCATCTCTATATTTATTATAGTAACCCTTTGCCTTGTTGAAAAGCTAGAAAAAGTTCTTGAAGAATCCTCAAGAGTTAGCAAAAGATTGGCAACTTATACTTGGCTTAATATTAAAGGAGAGCCCGTGGGCACGATTTTACATGAAGAAAGGCGAAGCAGGCAACGTTTTTTACAAAAATGCGACATTTTACAGCTTTAATGAGTTAAAAGTGATGATGAGGAAAAGCGAACTGACCATCATAAAGATATGTTCAACGATTTTCCAAAAACCAACTGAAAAGACCGCGCTTTGAAGCCCCAAGAAGAGGGTATTGTGGAAAAGCTGGGTTTGTAGCCGTTAAAGCTGAAAAGAAAATCCTTCCAGCCAGCATTTAAATTAAGATCGTGCAACCCGCAGAGCATTTTTTGCATGTTTTAGGGTAAAGATTAAAAATTTCTCTTTTCCACACTGTGCAGTGACAAGGAGCTATTAAATGCATTCCTTTTAAAACTTCCAGCCTACTAAAACCGTGAAAGCCACCAACCACCCCATAGATATCTCCCAATTTTGAGGCAACCCTTAATATGTTCTCTAAACCTGGATGTGCACAACCTGTTATGACGGTTAAGCCATTTCCTGTTTTGACGACTAACGATTGTTCCTTTACGAATTGCCCAAGCTCACCTGTGGTAAAAACTCCTTCGCAGACTTCTCCGAGTTCTTGAATTTCCCATAATCTTACATTCCGGTGCGAAGCCAGCCAACCTTTAAACCTGTCTGAAAAAGATGCAGGTACAAACACGTCTACTTTACCGCAATAATTTATGATTTGGATTCCACCCGTATGGTCTCTATGCTCATGGGATAAAACAATCATGCGAATACTACTTGGATCTACCTGGAACTTCTGCATATTAAAAAACAAAGTGTCTACATCCCCACCAGTATCAAAAAGTATACCTTTCTTTTCAATAAAACATGAAAATCCATATGCTCCTCTAAAGCCATTCAAACCTTCATTATCATATAGGATTTTAAGTTCCACACTGTTTGTTGCGCTTACAGATGAAATAACTGAAACTCTGTCTCTCAACTTTTACTTCCCAGACATGGCCGCACATATGGAAAAAATATAAACCATTCGCATAACATCCCCACATTGTTTGGCCCGCACTTAGGACACATAGCATTTATATTTACGGTTTCACGTCTTAACGTGCTTTTTCCCTCCTTGAACCAATTTTACATAGCTTACGTATTCCATTCCGAATTAACACAACTTTTACGTACGAAAATCCCTTATCGAAATGAATTACCCATCTTTAAGCATCTCTAAGTGCGCGTAGCCTTTGAGATTTGTGTATATTTGCCAAATTAGCTTTTATGTGCTGTAATTACGCGATGTTAGACTTAGGATTCAAAATTTTTATTTAATTGGAAGCTTTCTCATATGGTATTTTTCCTTCATACTTAATCTCCACAAGCCTTTCTTTGTTGTAAAAGTTCCTCGAAGACCCGCTAAACTGCCTTTGCCCTTTTTAGAAATTCTGTAACCGCTTCTTTGCGCGTAGGATGGACGAACCATGAATAATAAGAGTTTCATAAGAGTTTCATCTTCGACGTTAAACAATGACGTCGAAAAGACTTGTAATGCCGGATATGCTGGGTAGGAAGCGGCAAATTATCCCCATCGGGTGGACGTGTCCACATAGCTGGGCCTTTCATCCAATCCGGCGCAGCTCTAACAGCTATACGCGTACCTGTGTGCTGCACCTTAGAGCTGGGCCTTTTTAAAGACTAAATATTTGAAGTGGTCTACGATTCCGAGGGTGAATAGGGCCGAAAAGGATAGGGCGAAGAGAACTTGATAAAATGGGAGCTGGGGTGCGATTATGCCCCATGCGCCCAGGAGTGTGAACGCAACTAGCGTTGCGGCGATTGAGGCGGTAATTCCCTTACCTGGCTTCGAAGACCAGAAATGCCTTCTTTCCCTTACAATGAAGACCCTGAATTGACTGTTGAAGATGAGGTATAACGCCATGAAAGCCCGTAGTCTCTCCCCTCCTAAATGGAAATGGGTCCTTCCTATCATGAGCGCTGCGATTCCTTCAGCGACCAAAAATAGGCCGATCATGAGGGATGATGCGGCTATGTTTTTGACGGCCCATTTGTTCGGGTTGCTCGTATGTTTTACGTTATCGGTTGCCAACGACATCGTCGCGAAATCATTCGTTAAGACGAGCATCGTCATACCTGAAAGGCTGAGAATAATGTCATGTAACCAGAAAAAGCCGATCGTGAGTAAAGTGACGAACTCCATCACTTTAGTAACCTTATTTATAACCCAGGTCAGCATTCTCTGGTATATCTGCCTGCTAATCTTTATCGCGTCGGTTATCACCTTCAAGCCTTGCTTTGTTAAAACCACGCTGGCAGAGGCTTTCGCCACATCGGCCGAGTTGTCCACGGCGATCCCCATCTCCGCCTGTTTGAGGGCGGGGGCATCATTAACCCCATCGCCCGTCATCCCTACCATGTGCCCCCTCGACTGGAGAAGCCTCACGATCTCATATTTATCTTCGGGATATACCTCGGCGAAGCCGTCATATTCCTCGATGAGCCTCGCCTTATCTGCATCGTCCAACGCCTTAAGTTCAGCCATGGGGATAATCCTCTCACCTATCGATGCTTGACGGGCTATTTCCCTGGCAATGCTGATATTGTCGCCGGTAAGCATCATAGGCTTTATCCCGAGCCGTTTAATCTCCTCTACTATGAGTTTTGAGTCCGGCCTTATCGGATCCGCCAAGGCTAGAAGCCCTAGAAACCTGAGATCGTCGAAGTCATCGTTTCCAGACCTTGCGACGGCCAGGGTCCTATATCCCTTCCGGGACAGCTCGTCCAACGCCGCGTTTACCTCCCATTGGACGGCGTCCGCTTTTCTGCATAGGCTCAGGATTATCTGCGGCGCCCCCTTAACGGCCTTGAAACGTGCTCCGTCGCCCTCAACGATGGACTCGGACCTCTTAATGGATGGATTGAAGGGTTTGAAGGAGACCCGCTTATATGCATCTAAATCGAGCCCTAAAGATCTCCCATAATCAATGACCGTCGAGTCGATTATATCTCTGCTTTCCTCTCCAGAAGCCAACACGGCGGTGAGTACGACATCCTCTCTCCTATATCCAGGGGAGGGGATGACCTCGACGACCGATAATTTATTTTGCGTTATAGTGCCCGTTTTATCCAAACAGAGTATGTCTATGGAGGCTGCATCCTCGATCGAGTCGAGCCGCGTCACCAGAACCCCCTCCTTCGCGAGTTCCACGGCGCCAACGGTCTGGACTATGGTGAGCACCGCCGGCAAAGCTACCGGGATCGCGCCCATAAGGAAAATGACGGCGAACGTCAATATCGATAAGACGCCCATATTCGACAGCAGCGCATATGCCGAAGTGGACGTTAACGCCGCCAAGCCGAAGTACATCGTATACCTGGTTATGGATGCCATTATCTCTTCCTGATGGGATTTCGGCTTAGCCACCTTAACCAGTTCAGCTGTCCTCCCAAAATACGTGTTCACCCCGGTGTTGACTATGATGCATTTTGCTTCTCCCCGCGTGACGATCGAACTTGAATAAACGATGTCCGATGGATGCAGATTTACCGGTAGAGATTCCCCCGTCAAGGCTGACTGGTCGACGGAGATTTCCCCGCTAATTATCTTGGCATCCGCCGGCACCAGGTCGCCGAGGCCTACGAGCACGATGTCGCCTGGAACGACCTCCCTAGAATCCCTTACAATCCATCTTCCCTCGCGTAGAACCTTCGCCTTTACGGCGAGCCTCCTCTTCAAAAATTCAAGCATGCCTCGCGAACGACGGGAATGTATAAAGCCTATGACGACGTTTATAGTTAATAGTATGAAAATAATGGCGGCCTCAAAGTAATGGCCTAGCAGAAATGAGAGCGCGATCGCCAGCTCTAACAGCCAGGGCATGGGACCCCAATAGCGTGAGAGAAACTCGATCAGGGTATTCTCCCTTTCTTCCCTCACCTCATTATATCCAAATTTTCCTATCCGAATTTCCGCTTCGGATTCTGTGAGCCCCAGCGGGGACGCCGCTAACCTCCTGAAAGTTTCCTCGATGGAAAGCTGCTTAAATTTAGAGGTATCCTCTACTCCAGCAGACATATCCCAAAACCATTAGGCCATAATGTCCATTATAAAATGTTTGCCATAACACATGATGACGGCAAGATAAGGATTTAAAGCTGGAAGCGTTTACATATCCTTATTTAAAAGCCTTGTATGTGAAAGGGTTATCTTAACGGTATCAGCTCACTTATGCGAGGCATGGAGCCGCCATCGGGGAAAATTTATAGATGGGAACATTCCGGACACTCCGTTTCAATGAGAAGGAGCCAGTTTAGGATTTCTCCGGCGCTGGGGAGGTCTGTCGCTTCCCTTGCTATTTTTTGATATCGTAAAGCACCGAATCTATCGGTTATGAAGACCGCGGGAAGGGGCTGGTTTCCGGATTCATCGATGAAAGTAAATCTTTCAGTCGTTGCTCCGCTCTGATCGGATAGCAGTGGAAAAGGCAATTCATCTTCTTCTCTTAGATCCTTCGCATCCTCGAAGTTATCGAAGGAAACGGCTAAAATTTCGGCTTCAAGAGCCTGAATTTCCTTATAAGCCTCAGCTAATTCTTTAAGCTTATTTCTACAATGCGGGCAATTCCTTCCATGGTGAAAGATTAATACGAGATTTTTCCTCTGCTTAAAATCCCAGATGTTCACATCCGCACCCTCGCTAGAAGGCAAGTTTAAGTGAGGAACGACTTCTTGAAGCCTAAGTTTAGGCTGGACATTTGCCTCCTTTTCTATCTTCACGATTCTCCGCTCCCATTCTGATCCCTTCCAATTCCCGCTATTTAATGTTAAGTCTAATTTGCTTCCATTTTATTGCAAGTTGCAGTCAAAGCTCCGAAGCTCGGGGTTATCCCTGCTACTAGGGCTTTCAAAGGTCCTGGTTTTTCGTCGCCTTTCTGGACCAACAACCCATACCGTTTTACCATAGGAGCAGGGGCGTTCCATAGCCTCGCTGTCGGCTTACACATGAGGCTTCCCCCTGAACGGACCTTAATTGACGCGGGTCGCCTCCCGCTCGCCTCGGCTTTAAGCACCTGCTTCTGGCTCTCAAATCCTCAAGCCACCCCACGGGGGTGATGAGAGATAAGAAATATGAGTTTAGCAGCGGTTTATCTCCTTAACCGAAGCTGGAGGCCTTCCCCCTCCGAATTTCTGTAATAGCTCAGCTCCAAAATCTAGGCGAAGATGGAGGAACTAGCGGAGGCTGATTAAAAATTTCATCTAGTAGGATTCACGTCTTTAGAGGTTAATTCTTCGCCCACTCATCATTGTGGATGTCTATCGGCGGAGCGGGCCAAGTAGAATTGTTTGCTGGACGGCGAAGTTTTCCTCTGCCTAACAACGCACGCTGAGATCTATTACCTCCAAAATTAATGGAAGAATCCGAAACTGAAATCAAAAGCGAAGTGGAAGAAAGTGATGCGCCCACGGAAAGATAGATTCATATTTATAAGTGAGCGTTGAACGTTTATTATGGTTGTGTGAGCGAATGGTCGTCCGAAAGTTTACTGTAGTTTTGGAGCCTGCTGAGGAAGGGGGGTTTATAGTTAAGTGCCTCGAGCTGCCCGTGGCCTCTCAAGGTGAAACGAGGGAGGAGGCCTTAAAAAACATTAGAGAGGCTATAGAGGGATATTTGGAGGTTAAAGCAGAGCTTCTGAGCTGCAAGGTCAGGGGAGAAAGAGTTGAAGTAGTTGTGGAAGCTCCCCATAATCTCATGGCATGATGTCGTCAAAGTACTCGTTAAAGCTGGGTTTCAGCCTGTTAGACAGAAGGGGAGTCATCTGATCTTAGTTAAAAATGAATACATCGTACCAGTTCCAAAACATAAAGAGATTAAGAGGGGTTTATTGCTAGAAATAATAGCAGAAGCAGGCATGACGAAAGAACAGTTTATCGAACTTCTGAATGAATTATAACTCTGCAAAGTCCCAGTTCTCCGCTTAATAAAGGAATGTCTTGAATCTTTTATTGCTTTCTATGAGCGGAAACCGGGAAGTATACGGGGAAGGGCTTGGCTGCCACATAAGCCTTCAAAATTTTTGAAACTATTCGCAGTGTGTGTCTTTAGGCTGTAAACCGAAGAGGAACTCTTTCAACCATATAAACCCGTTTTCACTTAGGAAGCCTCTTTAGAAAGCTGCTCCTCAGCCCTTTTCCGCTCTTCCCCGCCGTAGGTTATATGGTCAAAACGTCAACAACCATTTTTGACGCCATGCTAATCGCGGGGATTAATAAAAATTGCTATGGGCTAGTGACAGCATATTATAAATTTCATATTATAAATTTCTCGAGGCCACTTTGGGCGACGGCTTCTTTATTTAGGTTACGTAAGTTGGTATTTGGATTTAGGAGGCTAGAGATGTGGATCTGGGGCTTAAGGATCGCGTTGCCATAGTAACTGGGTCGAGTCGAGGTATAGGAAAGGCCATAGCCTATGGTTTAGCGAAGGAAGGCGCTAAGATAACCATTTGTGCAAGGAACGAGGATCTGGTGAAAAAGGCCGCTGAAGAAATAGAATATTCAGCCGGAGCCGAAGTTTTGCCGGTGAAGGCAGATCTCTCTAGAAGTGAGGACATTAAAAATATGGTGAGGGCAACCGTCCGAAAATTCGGTAGGATGGATATCTTAGTGAATAATACTGGTGGGCCTCCATCAGCGCTCTTCACGGAAACCTCGGAGAGAGATTGGAGTGAAGCCGTAAACCTGCTGCTGATGAGCGTTGTAAACTGCTGTATGGAGGTGATACCCTATATGAAGGAGAATAGATGGGGGCGAATAATCAACATGACGTCTTTTGCGGCTAAGCAGCCGGCTGAAAGGCTGGTTTTATCCAATGCCGTTAGGGCAGGGGTGCTAGGCCTAACAAAAACCCTCACGAACGAGTTAGCGGAGTACGGCATCCTAGTCAACAGCGTCTGTCCCGGATGGACCCTCACCGATAGGGTTATGGAGCTGGCGCGCTCCATAGCGGAGAAGACCGGGAAGACCAGCGATGAGATGATATCCGGATGGGCGAATAGCATACCGCTAAAGCGTTTGGCTCAACCTGAAGAGATCGCTGATACGGTGGTTTTCTTAGCTTCGGAAAGGGCTAGCTACGTAACTGGAGCCGTAGTACAAGTTGACGGGGGCTTCATTAGATCGCTAATCTAACGCAAAACTACGTTTATCGAATACTTATGGATGCTCTTTCATATATTTACCCACCATATAGGGGCCTTCATAAGGTCCCAAAGCTGTGCTCGCAGGGTCTCCGGCTTTAAGGTAGACGGGAATAAGATGAGGTATGGGAAGACGCTGAGGAGTCGCGGTCACTTGAGGACCAGGTATAACAGTATGAATAGGGCTGCGCACGTGAACAGGTCTGGCAGCATGGCGAAGGGGCCGAGACCGAAGGCCATGAAGCCGAACATCCGATGGAGGATAGGGTTCGAGGATAACGCGTAGAGGAGCAGGACTATGGTGAAGATCATTAATCCGACCGTGAAATCCGACCTCACCTTCCTATATATGTCTACGTAGATGACGAATAATGAGATCAGCAGAGTGGCATTTACCGTAGATATCACCGTTTTCAGCGTATAGAAGAGCTCTATGTCCCCTGGAGGGGGGCGATAAGCCATCTGCCTAAACCTGGGCTGACGTATCGGGGAGTAGCTTGTAGCCCAGAACACCGCTAAGGACGAGACCACTACCAGGATTAACAGTATTGCCAGGGGTTTCCAGTTCTTACCCATGGATTGATTCATTCCCTCTCCTCCTTTATCTCCTTTTTCCAGATTTTACCCATAATCTCCTCGAATAGGGCATAGTTTTCCTCCAGCATCGGGGATAGGAAATAGGTTGTGCCGTATCCGTTCCCAGCCGATTCGATCATCCTATTCTTGCTAAGGACCTCGAGGTGATGTCTGATCGTCCTATAATCCTTTTTGAGCGTGTTGGCTAGTTGATTGGCGTTTTGCGGCCTCTCCCTTAAGGCTTTAATGATCTCGGCGCGTGTACCCCCGCCCCTGGTGCCGGCTATCAGCCAACCAAGGAGGTACCTTAGGGAACGCTCAGTAAGGGAGGACATCACCAGCTCCTACCAAAGCCCTATTATAGTTATTAGCGGCGGCCACGCCCGATTTAAGCCTTAAGCCACCCCGATGGACCCTGAAAGACCCTACAAGAATTAGATGAGGTGCTTCGTCGAGTGAATAGACGAGATAAAAACCTATTGAATGAAGGAAGGCGTTGAATCAGGTGGAATAAGGTATGAAATAGGATGTAATTCTGGTAAATCCTTTTATTTGGAACTTTCCAACCCCGTCCACGAGGACGCAAGATCAGATGGGAGAGATGAAAGGTGAAGAGGAATATCATCATCTTAGCATCGGTGATCGCCGCCGCGATGATCTTATGCACCTCTATAGCCTCCATTTACGCCAACGGCAACGGCGGAGCCCCCAGCGGCGCTCAAAACGGCCGTCCCCAAGATGGCAAACACCTCCCATGGATGAGGAGCCTCATGACGAGCCTCACAAGGGAGCAGAGGATGGAGATCAACCGGCTGGTCCAGGAGATGATGCAGGCGGGATCAAGCCCCCAGGAGATCGAGGAGGCGGTGGATGCGAAGCTGGCTGAATGGGGGATAGAAGCCCCGGAGGATCCAGGCCCACCCTCACCCCCGTGGATGATGAACCTCACAGAGGAGCAGAGGATGGAGATCAGGCAGCTCATCGAGACGATGCGGAGGAACGGGGCGAGCAGGGATGAGATAACCGAGGTGGTCCTTAAAAGACTAGAAGAATACGGGATCGACGTAACCCATCTAAAAATAAACCGAGACGACGACCATTTCATGGGGCGACACAGGGGACGAATCCTAGATCAATTGACGGAAGAACAGAAGACCGAGCTCCTCCAAAAGATCAAGGAACTCAGGGAATCAGGCGCAACCCGGAATGAGATCAGGGACATGGTCCATGAACAACTTAAGGAATGGGGGATAGAGACCCCGGAATGCCAAGAGCCATAGACCCCACAGCCTTAGAGGAAACTCGAACATCTCTCTTTTTTTTTTAAAAAAAGGAAGCTGGACGCGATCCGGGACCGCGGAGGATCCTTAAACCTCGCTTATCTCGATGTTCACCGAGAACATCCTAGATCAAATATATCAATCAATACGCTTCACATGCCCTATTATGACGGCGTATATATCCCTGTGGGTCACCAAACCCTTAGAAGTGTATCGGCTTCCCGCTTCAAAGATTAGGTTGCTCAGATATGCCGCAATCTCCGTAGAGGCCTCGTCTCGGCAGACGGGCCAGGGCTACCCCTATCCCCCCATCGCCAGCCCCTCGGCTTAACGGGATAAAGGGCTTAAGGCAATGGTGTATGCCCGACCACCATGCCTGCGAGTTGAGAGGCGATTGGTTCGGGAGGGAACGTAAGCCCTCTGTTTGCCCGTATGTCTCCTGTAGAAGGCGTGGATTCTCTTACGCCGTTGGAGCCTGGAAAACCCCTCCATCGATAGGGTTAAGGAATCAGGGGTTCCATATAGAATTCCATGGGTATATCGGAGCCTTTGGGCAGCGATACCTCTTGGGAGACGGCGGCGTAGCCGTCCAGGGATAATATTATGAGGTAATGGCCTTCCTCGAGCCAAAGGTCAAAGGAGCCGTCTAGGGTTGATGTGAAACCGCTGGTTTGATCTCCTATGGCGTCGACCGTTACCCAGTTGAGGGGAACCATTTCATCAAACTTATTGAAGCTGCTGACATGTCCGAGGAAGTGAGCCATACGGTCGAGATGTAAGGTGACGCTGGAGACCCCTCCTTGGGGGAGCGTCACCACTATTTCTTCCCGTTGAGCATAGCCTGGTACGTATATGAGGAAGGTGTAGGAGCCTGCTGGCAGCCCATAGTCGTTTTGTTGGGCTCCATCCGTTGTATCGTAGTAGTTGGCCCATCTTTGCTCAGAGTAGCTGCCCGCGTAGTTTCTGAAGCCGGCGAGTCGAACGTTGAAAAGGTTTTGGCTAAGAGATATAAAGGTTATATTCGCCGCCGTGAACTGGCCGTAAGCGTCGATAACTTGGACGCGTACAGGTACCCGTGGAGAAAATGGATATGTATCTACGACGGCTGGTATATCCTCTTTTTCGAGGAGGACTGTTAAGTCAAGTTCACCGCCTATCACAACGTTCACCGCTACGTCTGTGACGGCTCCATCCGTGACGGATACGATGTAGTTGTTGGATTGGATGTAACCGAAGGTGTAAACGTAGATTGAGTATGTGCCGGTTCGTAGGCCCGTGACCGAGAGGGTGACGCTTTGAGAGAGAGGCCGTTGACGGGTAATGTTCGATGCGACGACTTCTACTCCGTATCGATCGCGAACCTCCACCTTTATGGGTGAGCCTGGGTAACGCCAGTTCCTTGGAACGGGAGGAAGCTGCGAGTCAACCGATCGAATCGTCACGTTCAGGGATCCGGATTTAAACATGTCAAGGCTCATCTCCCCTTTAGCGCCGCAGAGAGATAGGGTGATGAAGGCGTCGGAGGCCTGGTAGAAACCGGTGACCGTGACGCCGATGAGATACGTGTCAGCGGGGAGACCGTAATCCCTGAGGGTTCCGAGAAATCCTGTTAAAACTACGAGGCTGGAGGTGCTTCCAGCCGTTACCCTCGTAGAGTTCTGCGCGCGTAACTCCCGGTTATGATCGTAAAGCGCCACCGTAAGCGTTCTATCAGATTCAACGGGCGTCAGAGACTTGGACCACGGATCCCTGAAGTGTACAAGTATCTCCGCTACGCCGGTCCGCTGAACTTCAAGTTGAACCGTCACCGTCAAGGTTTGACTGGGAAGCTGAACCCATACACCGGTAATCTCCTCGTAGGTTCCAGGAAGCTGAACGATGTCCGGTTGAATATACTGGTTCACCCATACCTCAACGATGTAGGAGCCGGGCGAAATCCCGGAAAGGTATCCGGCGCCATCCTGCGGGATGTGGCCGTCGAACTCAGTTAATCCCTCGTAGGTGAAGTCGAACCTATCGCTGTAGGGGTCTGTGTAGTTTTGGAGAACATACTTAGAGTCACCTAGCGCGTCCAGGATCTCGATGGAGATCGGCCTAGGGGAAACGCATGGAAGATCGCGTAAAGCCTTCCACGTATTCAAAAATGGATCATATTCGTAGAAGTTCGCGGATGTTAATCTCCCTCCCAATAGAGTATAGATCATCCCGTTAGATCTATCGAATGTTAAGGCGCCGCCTGGTCCAATGCTTCCAGGGACATTGGACAGCATGCTCCATGAGTTGCCTGTTATGTTAAAGCGCCAAAAAGTGTTGGAGCCCCCACCCTGGAGGGCGTAAATGTACTGTGCGCCGTCGAAGGTGAGGGATGCCCCGCTGGACGCTGCCGGTCCTGTTGGAAGAGGCGTCCACGCGCCGGTGGAAGGGTCGTAACACCAGAAGTCGGTTGTCCCCATACCCCTGAACGCGTAAAGTCTGCCTTCCAAATCGGACACTAGGGCTCCTCCAGCGCCCACCTTCCCAGGAGTTGGAGAGAGAGCTTTCCAACTGTTTGTTAGCGGGTCGTAACACCAGAAATTGTCGGTTTCTCCTCCTCCAATCGCGTAGATTAACCCGTCTTTCAAGTTGAAGGTGAGAGCGCCTCCGCCACCGACTATGCCTGGAGTGTTTTCCATGGCTTGCCATTGATCGTTGAGTACATCATATCGCCAGAAGGCGGTGGAGCCCCCTCCCTGAAGCGCATAAATATATTGTACACCGTCGAAGGCGAGCGCGCCTCCTGGACCCACCGATCCCGGTGTATGCCTCTTCACCTCCCATCGATCGCTGATTGAATCGTAGCGGAGGAAGTCTGAAGTCCCGTCTCCGCGTAGGGCGTAGATCAGGTCGTATCCTGGAAAGGTTCCGGTTCCCACGTATGTGAGCGCGGCGCCTTCATATGGCCCGGAGTGGACGCTGATAGGATCCCATGGATGCGGTATACCACTACATTTCGACCATACGATTCCTTGTATCTTGGGGCTTGGATAAACATATATGTCGACGTTCTCGAGCGATTGCCCTGAAACAACCGTAACAGGGTCCGGCCTAGTGGAGTTTGAGTAGCCTGCGCATGATACGGTTAGACGGTATGTGCCAGCGGCCAGGCCGTAGAGGATGTATTTTCCCTCTGCCGAGGCATTGAAGAAGGCCTGAGCCGTGATTATTCGGCCCTCCGAGGTTATGCCTTCCGCTACAACCCTTCCTCCTTGACCTCCCTTGACGTAAACCGGTCTTCCATGCCGAAGCGGATCCCAACCGCCGTCGAGGACGGTCCCTGAAATGTAGGCGGGGTTTGGGTCGGCCGACACGACCAGTGTCGGAAAGTTTTTCGCGCCGATGGAGAATCCATCCACGTAGACTTTGAAGAAGTATCGTCCGACTATGCTGGGGGCTGTGACGTTGAAGATCCTGATGTAATGGGAGCCGGAGATGATGCCTCCGGTTCCATTGGAGACGAGTATCCTCTGCCAGCGGGGAGCGATGGGATCTCTGTCCGAGAGCGTGGAAAGCGAGATGTAACGGTAATCGTTTGTGACGCTGGTCCAGACGTATGTTAGGTCCCTGCCGACCTTAAACTCCGGGGGAATATAGACGGCGATTGTTCGCCTCCTCACCTGGGTCGTCACGTTGAAAAGGAGGTCTCCCACCGTTTCCTGGAGGACGATCCCCTTCGAGAACTCCACCTTAGCCTGGGTTTCATTGGCCTCATCGAGGTAGAGGTTGCGGCCTTGAGGGGGGATTTTGCCGGGCGACACCTCGGCGACGTCCCCCCTCACCTGAACTAGGCGTACCATAAAAAGAGGAGGGTTTAAGATGAGCATGAGGGAGAGGGAGAGGAAGAGGAGGAGCGGGCTAGGTTTACGCATCTTCATCCTCCTCCATCGACGCTGAACCACCCCCTACTCGTATTTGAGGGCGGTCACGATGTTCATCCTTGAAGCACGCCACGCGGGATATAATCCTGCGAGGATCGCGATAGCGACGGGGAAGGCGAGGGAGAATACGATTAAATTGGCGGAGAAGACGGGCGTGAAAGAAGCCGCCGCTAACGGGCTTGGGCCTCCGGGGCCTCCTCCACCTGAGGGTGGTCGGAATCTGAAAAAGGGGAGGCTTCCGCCGAGGAGGAATGACAGCAACACGCCTGCTATGGTTCCGAAGATGCTTCCAAAAATGCCTGTGATCGCCGCCTCCGTGAGAAAGAGGGATAATATCTGCTGGGGCCTGTAGCCGATGGCCTTGAGGATCCCGATCTCCCGTGTTCTTTCAACGACAGAAATATACATTGTGTTGGCTATTCCGACACCAGCCACGATGAGCGATACGACCGCTACGCTTCCCAGGAAGAGGGTGAGCTGACTTGTTACCGACTGAACTGTAGATAGGAAGGCTGAGGAGCTGGTGACTCGAGCGTTCCCCCCGAAATAGCTTTGTAGGGATGCCACCACGGAGTCTACTTGGCTAGGCGACTCGGAGATAACGTAGAGGCCTGAGTAATATGGTGAAGCGAAGAGAAGCTGGGCTCCCGTTAAGCTCATGAAGACGGTTTCATCCAGGTTTATGAATCCTGCAGCCCCATAGGGTGCGAGGATCCCCTTAACTAGAAACGAGTAGGAGGAAGATGTCCTGCCGCCCATGGCGGTTCCTTGGAGGATGAGCATTTCATTGACGCCTACCGGTGGAAAACTGCCTGAGGGAGGGTTTGCGATGGCGGAGCCGACGATAACTCCTGTAGGGTCATACTCGTCGACTAGGGTGCCTTCGCTGAGGGCGAGGCCTTTATAGAGTATTTGAAGCTTTGTCTGCTCTACTCCATAGACGGATACGGAGAGGGTGTTTCCACCATACGTGTATTCCAGCCGCTTGGAAATGTAGGGGATGACGTCCATCACCCCCGGTATCTCCCTTACCGCTCTGACGTCGTTGTCCGTTATGGGTGTTCGCGGCGAGGTTGAGAAGACGGTTATCGTGGTGACGCCGATCTTTTCGATCTGCCGTGAGACGCTGGCGGTGAGGCCTCCCGTAGACGCGACTAAGGCCACTATGAGGGCTGAGCCGATGACGATCCCGAGGATTGTAAGGGCGCTTCGAAGCTTCCGATCCTTTAAAGCCTTGAAGGCCATCACGTAAACGTCCGCTACGCGCAAGCGTTAGGTGCCTCCATACCCGTATTCTGAAGTGGAGGAGGGGGAGAAGCCGAAGAAGAATTGGAGAAGCCTCAGGATGATCTCAACTATCATCTCTACAGGGCTTCTCTCAGCCGGTTTCACGGGTTTAAGTGCGATCTGACGCTGCTGAACGCGCACGGCCGTTGTAATGGAGTTCATATGGGTTACCCCCAGGGATAGGTCCTGATAGGTTACGTGGATTCTTAGAGGGAAGGTTCCGTTAGGTAGGCCCCGCCGCACCTGGAGGAGGAAGCTGAATGGCCGAGGAATGTTAGGGTCTACTTGACCTATGAACATGGATGACCCTCGGATTAGGGCGGGGGAAGAGATTGAAACATTGACGTTATAGAGGCTTTTGGATCCGGTGTTCACCAATGTCCCCGATACGGTGAAGTTTCCCGCCGGCTGAACCTCCCTGGGAGAAACTCCCACGGAATAGATCACGAGGTAACGTGTCCCCATGATAAGTACGGGTACGTCGACCTCCGTCTCCATGGCCATATATAATGTTTTTCCAACCCCTGTGACCACCATGAGGTAGCTGATCACCATTTTCAGGGTATATTCACCTGGGGTAGCATCCGGGGCTATGTTCAGGATGAAACGCGATGTCCCGGTCATCCCCGGTGAGATGCTGCCCTCGTAATGCGCATACGCATATTTACCGCCCGACATGTTCGTGAATGGCTGCTGTAAAATCAGCTTCATGCTTAGGCCTGTCGTCGTGGAATTTCCAATGTTCTGTATCGTTACGAGGAGGGGGATGTTCACATCTCCTGGGGCGGCGTTTATTTCATCGTCGACATCACCCCAAACCGCTTTTACAACCTTGAATCTGACAGGTTTCAGAGGGAAATAGGGTGCTTGAGCTGAAACCTCGCTGAACACTGAGAATGATAGGCTAATGATGAGCAGCGCCGCCATTAAAAAAGCGTCGACGCGGACTTTAATCATCGTTCACGCCCCCTTAGCTTCGTTCATCCCGTTCGATTTGTCCATCTCGAAGCGCGATGCGCCTTCGAGTAGCCGCGGCGACCTCAGGGTTATGGGTCACCAAGACGAAGGTCGTCGCCGTGTTTGCGTTGATTTCGCCGATCAGCTTCATGATTTCCATCGCCGTCTTGCTGTCGACGTTCCCCGTCAGCTCGTCGCCGAAGACGATGGTGGGGTTTGTTACAAGGGCCCGGGCGATCGCCACCCTCTGCTGTTCCCCTCCACTCAGCTCGTATGGTCTATTCCCGCTCTTGGATGAGAGGCCTACCAATTCCAGCATCTTCATCGCGTAGCTTCGACGCACCTTTGGATCCATCCCTTGAGAGATTAAGGGTAACTCAACGTTTTCCAGGGCTGTGAGGCGGGAGATCAGGTTGAATGCCTGGAAGATGAATCCGATACGCCTGTTCCTCAGCATCGCCAACCTATCCTCCCCAAGCTGGGAGGTGTCGTGGCCCTCGAAGAAGACTTTCCCACTGGTTGGTTTGTCTATGAGGCCCATTATGTGCAGCAAAGTGGATTTCCCGCTTCCTGAAGGCCCAACTACGGAGACAAGTTCCCCCCTCTCGACTCTAAGCTTAACCCCGCGTAGGGCCGTAAACCGCACCCCTCCGGTCGTGTAAACCTTGACTACGTCATCGACTTCAACGACCGGTTCATTATTCTTCAAGGACGGTCCTCCCCCGTATCTTTAAGGTCAAGGCGGCTGAGACGAAAACCGTGAGGACGATTAGGAAGCCTGTGAGGAAAGCATATATCAGCGTGACGATGAGGGAACTAGGAGCCGGAGCCGCTTGTACATTTACGGCTCTTGGGAGATTCTCCGACGGGGATTTCCGGAGCATACTTAAAATGAGCGAGTACAGGAGGTTTCCGAAACCCCCGAGTAGGGACCCTAAAAATGTGAATCTTCCGGTTATCCGGGCCTTTGTCGTACGGAGAATTGAGCCGAACAAGATCCCCGCCAACAACAATGGCACTATGATTGGAATTTCAGCCATATGACTCACTTACCCCCGATTAAGTCATGTGGACCGTAAAGGATGGAGGGCTGATCTACCAATTTTAATCCACCTGCTTTGAGGCTTTCCCTCAAACCGCTTCTCATCGCCGTTGGATCGGCGACTACCTTCGAAGCCGGGTCTACCGCCACGTTGAGACCCAATAAAATATAAAAAGATTTTTCAAAATTAAGCCAAAATTCCCCCCTCTCATAAAAAATCCACATTTCAACCACGGCGATGCGCAAACTCAGTTTAACCCATATTTAAAGGCCCAGCGTACGAGCAGAGCAGAGGCCTTACAGGCGGATCCCGGATAGTAAGGCGAAGGCTAGTGGCATAGCGTTAACCGTTTGAACCCAGGATAATAAATAATAGTACACAGGCGACAGTCCGCAGATGGATAAACCATTTTTTTATTTATTGATGCGGCCAACTTCATCCTCCCGCTGAACCACGGCCTCACACCTGAAACCTATACGATAAGGGTTTGGGTTCCAGGATACTCGCAGAAAGGGGGTAGCCGCGACGCCTCCCCCTCCGGCCTGGCCTCCGTAACCATTCGCCTAAATAGGCTGGCTCATATCAGCGGGTTCGTCCAAGGCATAAACTTTCTCGGGGACTCCACCCCGTTGTCCTAGGCTCAAGTAACCGCCTTTAACAATATAGGATCCATAACATAACTTATACGATGGATGGCCGTTATGACCTATGGCTTCCACATGGATGGTATGAGCTGCCCGCCTCCTCAACGGGATACAGTTCAAGCACCACCACGATATACCTGGCCCCCGGATCCGAAACGAGGATATGTATAACCATGATGGAGTGGAGATCCTAAGTTCGACCTGGCCAGTTCACCTTACTTATCTTCCGCATATAGTATTCATTCCCCTCGTATTCGACCTTCACGATCTCACCTCCACGTAATAGTTCCTCAACGACCTGCCAGTCTTCACCTGAATCCTCTAGGAGCTCCTTGACGGCTCCTATACGCATGGGATGCACCACCAATATTCCCAGCGGATCCTCTTTCACGTCTCCAGCGGAGGAGAAGGCGTCTCCTTCATAACGTGTTAGAAGCTCAACCCTATGAGTGCCTAGTCTTTTAGAGAAAATCCGGTAAGCAAAGTTTACAGCCTCTCCCTTAGCCGGCTTGACCCATCTCTCGCTGGGCGGCCTCGTGGGAATCGAGATGTAAGCCCTATCCAGCTTCCTCAGCCCTTTCAGGAACTGCGCTTCTCCCCAGCTCTTCCCAGTATTCGATCCCCCTCTATCAGCTTCGTTTCACTTTAATTCTACAGTCAGGAGATCACCTCCATACAGCAGTTTACAGCGCTCATTAGCAGCGTCTGTCCTGGATGGACCATCAAACATGATCAAATAATAGATCAACCAATACTAATGCCTCCACATACTCTACGATGATAGCGCGGCTGCAAGATACTATATGGAATAATGGCAAAAGGAATATATGAGTTACCGCTCACTTAGTATATAGGTTGTGAAATGCCATTACGAGTTCAGATAAACAAGAAGCTTGAACAACGGTTCAGAGAACTTGCGATGAGAAGGTTTGGCTATGCGAAGGGGGCGTTAAGCAAAGCTGCCGAAGAGGCTATTACGCAATGGGCTTCAATGCTTGAGGGAGAAGGATTATCTTTTGAAGGCGACCCGGTGGAGGCAATCGACGGATTACTTTCAGATGTCAGAGTAGACTCCGTTAAACTTCAACATGAAATCCAAAAAATATGGGCGTCAAGGGTTCTGAAGAATGTTTCTAATTGACACCAATATTTTTCGAGGTTCTCTTATCTAGGAAAAAGAAGGAGAAATGCAAAAGACTGTTGTGCATGCTTCGGGATTGTGAAGTTAGTCGCCTTATGTAGCGTCGATCTTTTAAGGCTCTCCTCGAAGATCTGCTCCATATCCTCCAACCTATACGGTTGGGCCCTTTTAGGTGGCGGGTTTCATCTATGCCGGCTATAGTGGCAGCCTTCGACGAGTTCTTGGAGCTCTCCCTTCCTATAGGCCTCCACTACATCTTTAACGCTGCCTGCATCTGTTTTTAGCACCGCTACTCCAGCCTGCCGGAAGATGGATAACGCCCTCGGCCCCATTCCATAGGTGACCACGGCGTCGGGCTGGAGCCTCAGTATCTCATCTGAAGGCCTTCCCGGGCCTCCGAAGTGTTCGCTTAGGTTCGGGATCACTTGGATATCCGAAATATCTCCGTTTTCATCGATCTCGACGACCGTGAAGTATGGTGACCTGCCGAAATGCCCTGATAACCTGCCGTTTAAAGCGCCTTCATCCTCCGTTGGGATAACTATCCTCTTCCTCAAGCCTTTAACCCCTACTGGTTAATGGCCGCGGATAACCGACCGGTCGGGTCCACTGCATATACTGGTATTGCGGCATGTTCCCCTGAAGGTATTGAGGTGGATACTGCGGATAGTAGGGTCCCCTCTGCATGTAGGAGGGCATCTGCGAAGGAGGATTGGAGCCCATCGGTATAGGCGCCCCAACATATCCCATCCATGGTGTGAATATGCATGGATTGAAGGTTCTCCTCCCATAGAGCCAGCCGGGCCTCTGCCATGGGGGTAGATGGCTGAAGGGCCCTGCCCCCGGCCATGGCCCGGATCGGCCGCCCCATCTCCTATACCATCCCATATATTTACACCTCCCATTCCCTATAGGCGGGTTTACAGGGTTTTATTCTTTAACCATGCCTTTCTCTCTCAATGCGTCTAATACTTTTTCTCCGGGTTTGACTAGGATTATCTTGATGCCGAGTTCTTTGAGTATAGCTGAGGCTCCTGGACCTATCTCGCCTGCGATCACTGTTTCCACCTCCTTGTCCGCTAGGTGTTTGGCTGCTACCGGTCCTTTACCGTGGCTGAGAGCGGCTGAGGGATTCTCCGTCACCTCTACGTTTTTAACTCTGCCCTTTTCAACGTCTATTATTGTGAAGGTCTTGGAGCCTCCGAACTCGTTTATGGCATCGTCGAGCTTCCTGTGGCCTGTGGTCGCGGCGGCGATCCTTAAGGGCTTATCCGTCATAGGTTTTACCTTTCCTCTTGCATAGATTTCTTGAGGTCTTCGATCCTTCTCGCTATATCAGCCAGCTCGGCTTCCAGGCTTCTCTTCGCGTCCTCCAATGCCTTCAGCTCCTCGCTGGGCTCCATGGCGTGGTAGGGTGGATAATGCCACCATCGCGTTCGCATCCATGCGGGGGGCCATGGGTGCATTGGACACCACCATCCACTGGGAGTACGCCACCATCCCCATCCTCTCATCTACATCACCCCTATTTCGTGATTTATCACGAAATATCCTCGACGGTAAAGGATTTAAATTTTATGCTATATCCCATAAATTATGCCGGGACACTGCTGGCGGAGGAGGCATAGATGCGGAAGGATCGGGAGGATGCCGAAACCCATAGCGGTAGCCTCCCAACCCATAGCTGAAAGGTTCAAGCCCACCCCAGACGGGGAGGGGGAACCCATCTACCTGGACGTGGCGGAGGTGGAAGCCCTAAGGCTCATCGACATAGAGAAGCTGTCCCTCGAAGAAGCGGGGTTAGAGATGGGCGTCTCCAGGAACACCGTCTGGAGGATCGTCGAAGCCGCAAGGGAGAAACTTGCAAAAGCCATAATCGAAGGCAGGGAAATAATAATACAGAGAGATGAACCCGGAGAAGAGGCGCCACAGCAACACCGCCAAGGAAATACTTAGAAACCGGAGACGGAGATACTTCCACCTCACCTAATCCTAATATCGATCCCGTAAAACCCGGGGAGAGGAAGGAGAAGCTATAGGGGAGACCTATAAGTGGCCTCGTAGATGAGCCTGGACATTATCTTGAAGTAGGAGGCCATCGTACCCAAGGCCATTATAATCCACCCTATGATTGTAATGATGATGCCCACCGCCGCCCCAGCCCCGAACGTAGGCATACCCCCCGCCCCCAGCACCGTCGAAGCCGCTATGGCGCCTATCCCAACCCCCATTACTATTCCACCGATGATGATCCATGTAATCGCATATAGGATGTACCTTAAAGCGTAACGGAAAGACCTACCCCATGAAAACTCGGCGACGCCACGTCGAGGCCCCCCAATCCCGGGAGGACGGCTTGGTGGCCTAACGGTTAAATCCGCCCCGCAGGATGGACAGTAAACGGCGTCAGGAGAAACCTCCACACCACATTTAGGACAGAACGGCATAAATCCACACCGAGTTTAATCCTTTAACGATTCCGTATAAAAAGATTCGTAATAGTAAGCCT